>OCZT010007835.1_pt1 | contig 10428 bp, 10 predicted proteins | sample 1539031 | NCBI WGS metagenome assembly OCZT01 (sample SAMEA3539308, study PRJEB22396) | soil metagenome | biome: tundra; feature: field; material: soil | place: USA | collected 2010-05 | depth 0.15 m
TGAACCAGGTCGTGTTGGGCTGGCCGGTCCCGTTCTCGGCCGTGCCGGTCTTGCCGGCGACCTTCACGCCCGCGATCGCGGCGGCCGTACCGGTGCCGCTAGTCACGACCGATTCCATCATCTGCGTCAGCTCCAGCGCCGTCTCGGGCTTGATCGACTGGGCGAGCATCTGGGGCCTGATGCGCACGATGTCGCCGGTACTCCGGCGCACCCGATCGACCAGGTGCGGCTGCATCTCCTTGCCGTTGTTGGCGACCGTCGCGGCGACCATCGCCATCTGCAGCGGCGTCACGAGCAGATTGCCCTGACCGAACGCGGTGCGCCCGGGATCCTGGTGCTCCTCCTCGCGCGGGCTGAGCAGGTGCGAGCCCTTGTAGAGGCCGCTGATCGCGACAGCGTTCGAGGGCAGGTCGATCGGAGGTGTCTGATCGAAGCCGAAGCGGCGGGCGTAGTCCATCAGCGTGGTGATTTGGAGCGTCTTACCGATGTTGCAGAAGACGGAGTTGACCGAGTTCGTGAAGCCGGTCGCGAGCGAGAGGGTGCCGAAAGCCTCGGGCCCGAGCCGATCCGGGTTCGTGAAGTTGTTCACCTTCTGCCCGTACTCGATGCAGTAGCCGGGGTCGTGGAAGATCGAAGTGGGAGTGAAGCGACCGGAGTCGAGTGCGGCCGCGGCGGTGACGACCTTGAAGGACGAGCCCGGCGGATAGAGGCCCTGCGTCGCCCGGTCAACCAGCGGCGAGGCCGGCTTACAAGACGGCGACGTGATGGCGTTGATGCGGTCGAAGTGGCTCTCGGCGTCGTTGGGGTTGTAGGCGGGCTTGGTGACGAGAGCGAGAATGCGTCCGGTGGAAGGCTCGAGCGCCACCGCCGCGCCGCAGTTCGAGCCGAGCGCCTGCGTGGCAATGCGCTGGGCGTTGAGGTTGAGCGAGGTGTAGACGTCGCTGCCGTGGATCGTGGCGCCGAGTAGGCGGTCGCCGATCTGCTTGATCGTCCCGGCGAGGGTCTGGTCGGCGCCGGTCAGATAGTCGTTGGCCGAGCGCTCGAGGCCGACCCGGGACTTGGTCTCGGTTGCGTATCCGACCGCCGCCGCGGTCAGCGAGCCAAGAGGATAGCGGCGGAAGTAGTAGGTGCGGCCGTCCGTGTGGACGATGCGATTCTTCGCCAAGGTCGTTCCGTTGGCGGCGAAGATCCGTCCCCGGTCGATCGTGAACTGCGATATCTGCTGGATCGCGTTGTCGCTCCTGTTGGCGAGATCGGGCGCGGCCCAGGCCTGCCAGTAGGTGGAGGCGACGATCAGTGCCACGAGCATCGTGAGCGAGGTCAGGGCGGCGATTCGGATGCGGGCGTTCATCGCGCCTCGTTCGCTCTCTGAGACACGAGCAGCAGGCCGGCGAGCAGGATGAAGTTGGCGACAATGCTCGAGCCTCCGTAGCTGATGAAGGGAAGCGTGATGCCGGTCAACGGAATCAGGCGGAGAATGCCGCCGATGATGATGAAGGTCTGGAGCGCGAAGCCGAAGGTCAGCCCCGCGCAGACGAGCTTCGAGAAGCCGTCATCCACGAGCAGCGCGATGTGGAAGCCGCGCACGACGAAGAGAATCAGTACCAGCAGAAGCGCCGCGATTCCCACCAGGCCCAGCTCCTGGGCCAGTGCCGAGAAGATGAAGTCGGTCTTGAGGTCGGGGATCAGGGTGTTTCCGTTGGGAACCGAGAAGGTGCCCTTGCCCAGGCCGGTGCCGGTGAAACCGCCCTGGGCGATGGAGTAGAGCGACTTGACGAGCTGGAAGCTCTCGCACTCCTGGCGCTGCATCAGCAGGCCGCCGCGGGTCGGGCAGGGGATCTTCTGGGTCGTCCAGGGCTGCAGCCAGATGGTCACCCGGCTCTGCACGTGCGCCGTGGTCTCGTAGACGCCGGCCGCGCCGATCAAAAACAGCGTCATTCCCACGCCCACGTACAGCAGCCGGCTGGTCGCGAGGTAGAGGATCGCGAGAAAGATCCCGAAGAAGAGCAGCGCGCTGCCGAGATCGTGCGTGGCGACGAGAACGAGCATCGCACAGCCCCAGATCGCGAGCAGCGGCCCGAAGTCCTTGAGCCGGCCCAGCGCCAGCACCTCCTGCTTGGAATGCAGGTAGGCGGCCAGAAAGACGATCATCGCGATCTTTCCCAGCTCGCCGGGCTGGAACTGGAGCGACCCGACCTGCACCCAGAGCCGCGCCCCGTTGATCGAACGACCGATCCCGGGCAGCGCAGGCAGGAAGAGCAGGGCGAGCGCGGACAGTCCGAACAGGTACTTGTACGACTCGAGGCGGCGGAAGTCGTGACGCAGCGCGATCAGAGCGACGGCGAAGCCGGCGACTCCGATCACCACCCAGAGCCCCTGACGGAGGGCATCGGTCGGGTTCAGCCGGTAGATCTCGGTCAGCCCGACCCCGGTCAGGAGCGCCGCCATCGGCAGCAGGTACGGATCGGCATCGGGGACGGTGAGGCGACCGACGAGATGGGCGACCAGATAGAGGGCGAAGAAGAATCCGGCGTAGGAAAGCGATCCGGCCGAGATCTCGTTCTGCCGAGCGATGTAGACGCTCGCGAAGCCCGTCACCGTGATCAGGCCGACCAGTATCAGGATTGCGAGCTCCCGGTTGCGCGCGCTCACGAGTAGACGTTCGCCTCCAGCTCGTTCAGCTCGCGCGTCGTGTCGCCGTAGCTGTGCAAATCGTGACTGAAGAGGTGTCGCCGCTCGGCGAGGGTTAGCTGCGCCGCGTAGAGGCGGGAGCTGACGCGGACCGGCCGGTAGAGATGGATGCCGCCGGGGAGATCGAAGGGCAAGCCCTGATAGACCGCGACTCTTCCGTCGGGCTCGACGCCGATGAAGTGAGCGGTCGAGACGGTGAAGACGCCCAGGCCCACGAGCGCGATGAGCAGCGCGAGCACCAGCGCAAGCAGGGTCCTGCGCCGCGACGGGCGACCGTACGAGCTCCGCTTCTGCGTCAGCTTGAGCGCCGGCACCGCGTCGGCCTCGGTGAGGGTCCTGGCCGTATCCGGCTCCTGCGCGACCGCCTCCTCGGGCTCCGGTTCGCCACCCTCCAGCTCGAACAGGACGACGGTGATGTTGTCCTCGCCGCCGGCCTGATTGGCTGCCGTTATTAGCTTGCTCCCGCTGTCGTCGAGATCGGCTCGCGCGGCGACGAGCAGGCGCGCGATCTCTTCGTCGGAGACCATCGAGGTGAGGCCGTCGGAACAGAGCAGGAAGAGGTCGCCGTCCTGCGCGCGAAGCGAGAAGACGTCCACCTCGACGTCGGACTCCGTTCCGAGGGCTCGCGTGATGACCGAGCGCCGCGGATGGCTTTCGGCCTCCTTGGGCGAGAGGCGGCCGCTGCGGACGAGCTCGGCGACCAGCGAATGATCCTGCGTCAGCTGCGCCAGCTTGTCGTCGCGGAGAAGGTAGGCGCGCGAGTCGCCGACGTGGCCGATCGTGACGACGCTTCCTTCCACCAGTGCGACCGTCATCGTCGTGCCCATGCCGCGTGCGGAAGCGTTCTCGCTCGAGTAGGCGTAGACGCGCCGGTTTGCCTCGCGGATCAGCTCGACGGTCTGCTCCAGCGACGACAGGCCACCGAGCTTTTGCTCGCGCAGCGAGTCGGCCGCGAGCCGGGAGGCGATCTCTCCGGCCTGTGCTCCGCCCATCCCGTCGGCGACCGCGAACAGCGGCGGCTCACAGACGAAGGCGTCCTCGTTCCTCCGCCTCCGGCGGCCGGTATCGGTGTGGGCGCTTGAAGCGATAACGCTCATCGCTCGTATCGGAAGTCCGTTTCACCTACGCGCAGGACGTCTCCTGGCGTCAGGCGCCGGCTCGTGCTCAAGCGTACGCCGTTGACGAAGGTGCCGTTGGTCGAGCCGAGATCCTCGACCCAGACGCCGTCGCGGCGCGGATCGACGAGCGCGTGCTTGCCCGAGGCGAAGTCGTCCTGATCGAGCTGGAGGTCGTTGAGCGGACCGCGCCCGATCGTCAGCGCCTCGTGTGTGATCTCGACTCGCTGGCCCTCTTCCAGGTCGGGGCTCGAGACGACGATCAGCGTGCCCGGCCGCGGCGCGCGCTTCTCGTGGCGCTCGGCCATCGGCGCGAGCACGAAGCTCTCCTGGGGCGCCCGCATCTCGCGGCTGGCGGCGCGGACGACGCGCCAGACGAAAACGTAGAGCAGGAACAGGAAGGCGATCTTGAGCGCCAGCAGAACGGCGTCGACCGAGATCGAGGCGACGGTCATCGTCACTCCCGGACGAAGGTCAGCTCGATCTGCCCGACTCTGATCGTGTCTCCCTCGGAGAGCTGTACGTGGCTGACCCGCTCGCCGTTCAGCTCGCTCCCGTTGGTCGAGCCGAGATCGATCAGTGCATAGGCGCCGTTTCCGTCCGGTCGTATCTCCGCGTGCCGGCGCGAGACGTTCGGATCGGCAACGTGGATGTCGCAGTCACGAGAGCGGCCGATGACGATGGTCGCGTCGCGGAGCAGGCAGCGCCGGCCCTCGTACAGGAGCGCATAGGTCGTGGCGCCCGTCGCCAGCAGGATGTCCGGCGTGTAGGCCTGAGTCTCGTAGGCTGGCGGCGGCGGCGGGGTAACCGGTTGCGCGAGCGGCTCCTGGACGGGCACGCTCTGCGAGGTCCTGACCATCTTCGCGGCGATGCCGAAAACACCGATCTCGAGCTCGTCGTCGGTCTCGATTCGAACGAGCGGCGCCGAGGGTAGGGCGTAGCGCTCGCGCTGGGCATGCTCGGCCAGGTACTCCTGCAACTCGTTACAGAGTGCCTCTTCGTAGCTCGAGAACTGGTCGCGGTCTTGGCGGGAGAGGTAAACGGTGTACTCGTTCGGCACGTAGACGCGCGTCACCGAAGCCGTCCGATGCTCGTCCATCTCCTTGGCGAGCTTGCGCGCAAGCTCCACCGGTTGGACGTGCGCTCGGAAGGCTCTTCCGAAGGCGCCCTCGAAAACCGCCTCGATCCGTCGTTCGATGCTGCGTAATACGGCCATCAGCTGTCTCTCTCCGCCCTAAGCGTAACCGCTGGGCGAAATCGCCCCCCTCTCCTCAAACGGCGATTCGTCGCGCCTCGAGCATCTGTGTCTTGGCTGGTACTGCGACGATCGGACGCGCTGAGCTTACCGGCGCGGGCAACAACAGGAGTGCCAGCGCGGTGAGCCAGGCTCCCGCGAGCACCGGAGTCACCGCCACGCTCGGGAAGGGCACGAGTACGCAGACGATCAAACAAGCCCCGAAAACGACGCTTCCCCAACGGCCTTTTCGTCGCACCCAGGGAAGCAGGGCCGCGCCCGTTGCCAGCAGGAGCGCCGGCCAGAGCAGAGCGGGTCTGTCGGTCAGGGCTCGCACGAGCGCCCCGCTCACGCCGGTGATGCTCGAACCGCCTTCGATTCCGAGCCCGAGCGGCGCTCGGGCGCCTGTGAGCGGAAACGCGCCGCCGCTCATTCCCGTCGTGACCAGCGCGAGCGAGAAGGCGGCGAAGGCTGCCAGCGCGCGCCGAGCCCCGCCGCGAATGGGCAGAAGAATCAGTGGAAGCAGGAAGAGAGCGCCCAGCGCCGCCGCTACCGGGCCCAGGAGAGGTAGATGCGTCGTCAGGGGCTCGCGCCGATTGAACGCCAGCCAACAGGTCGAGGCGCCGGCGAAGGCGAGAGCGAGGCCGAGCGAGTAGTTGCCGAGCGGTAGTAACAAGAGCGAAAAGGCGAAAGCGCTTCCACCGAACGGTCGGGCGAAGGAGACGAAGCCGGCCATGAGCGCCAGCGGAACAGCGGTGTGAGCCGGATAGAACGGAAACAGGCTCGTGCCCCAGACGACCAGGACAGCGCTTGCCAGCGCGTGCGCGATCCGAGCCGGGTCGGGACGGAGAAGCTTCTTCGCCAACGGCTCCTTCGGCTTGCGCCGCCTTTCTGCACCCTGAGCCAGCGCACGGCGAAGAACGCGAGCGAGATCGCCGGCGGCGGGGCGGTTCTTCGGGTCCTGTGCCAGGGCGCTGGCAACCGCCGCCAGCAGCGGGCGCGGCAGGTCGGGGCGCATCGCCGCGAGCGAAGGCGCTCCGGTCTCGATCCGGCGCGCCGTCTCGAGCATCGATCCCGCCCAGAACGGGTGCCAGCCCACGAGCGATTCCCACAGTGCGACGCCCACCGACCAGATGTCCGTCGCCGCGGTCGAGTCTCCACCCGCCAGACGCTCCGGCGAGATGTAGGCGAGCGTCCCGGGAATGTCCCCCAACTCGGTCAGCGTCTCGGCCTCGGCGAACTGTGCCAAGCCAAAGTCGACGAGCTTGACGTTGACGCTTACCTCCGTATCGCCGGCCAGCAGGATGTTCGCCGGCTTGACGTCGCGGTGGATGATTCCCTGCGCGTGAGCGTGCTCGAGCGCCTCGAGAACCTGGGCGCAGATCTCGATCGCACGCCGGTCGTCGACCGAGCCGTCGCGCAGCGCCTGGCGCAGAGTCTTTCCGGGCACGTGCTCGTACGCGATGTAGACGTGCTGGTCGTCGTAGCCGAAATCGAGCGGGCGAAGGCAGCCTCGGTGCCGGAGCCGCGACGCCGCTTCCGCTTCTCGTTCGGCCCGCGATCCGGCCTTGCCCTCGCGCGCGACGATCTTGAGCGCCAGCTCGCGGCCGCTTCGCTCGTCGCGGGCGAGCCAAACCGAGCCTGATCCGCCGCTACCGATCGGGCTCAAAGGCCGGTAGCGGCCGAGAACGAGCTCGCCGGCGCTCGTTGTGGTTGCATCGCCCATCAGCTCCCCGTCCTTAGCCGTTTCGGAAGAAACTCCTGCGCTAGTCGCTCTCTAAAGGACCGAAACCTTGTACAGTGATGCGCTCGCCAGTCTATGAGCGAGCACGACGACATCGACTTCGATTTTTTCGGGGACTCGGCGCCCGAGCCGCCTAAGAAGCGCCTCGTACGACGCCCCGCCGGACCGCGTGATGGCGGCGGGTCGCCTCCGCCCCGGCACCCCGCGGGTCCTCCACACGCCGCCTCTCCGATCGTGCGACTGGTTTCGCTGATCGGCTTTGCGATCGCGCTGATCCTGATTCTCATCTTCGCCGTGAGAAGCTGCCAGACGTCGAGCGAGAACGCGGCCTACAAGACCTACATGGACAAGGTCTCCACGATCGCGGCCGACTCTCACAGCGTGGGCAAGCAGCTGAGCACGATGCTCGACAAGGCCGACCTGAGCGAGCAGGTGGTCGAGACCACTCTCAAGGGACTGATCCGCCAGCAGACGATCGATCTGCAGAACGCGTCGAAGCTGGCGCCGCCGGGGCCCCTGCGTCAGGAGCACGCGCAAATGATCGAAGCGCTGCAACTGCGCGGAAACTCGCTGAGCGGCCTGCTCACCGTGTTCAAGAAGACGGCCTCCAAGCGCGGGAGCAGCGAGTCGACCAACGCGGCCGTGGCGCTTTCGGACCAGATGTTGCGCGGTGTGGCGAGCGACGTAATCTGGCAGGACATGTTCGCCACGGCGGCGCGAAAAGTGCTGACGAGCAAGGGGATCTCGGGTGTCTCGCCGCCAAGCTCGGTTTTCGTATCCGATCCCACCCGTGCCACCGTCAACTCCATGGTCGTCGTCTGGCAGCGATTCCACGGGGTGCAGACCAGCACCACGACGACCGGACTGAAGCACGGCACCAACATCGCCTACGTCAAGGTCTTGCCGAGCGGGAACAACCTGATCGAAGGTAGGCGGATGACCATCACGGCAAGCAACCGCCTCGCCATCGCGGTGGGTGTGAAGAACGGCGGCGACTACACCGAGGAGGGCATCAAGGTCACCCTCCTGATCAATCAGTCGCCGAAGCCGATCAAGAAGGTCGAGACGATCTCCCAGATTTACAGCCACGCCACGGTGGAAGTGGTCTTCAGATCCCTGGCCGTGACCGAGCTGGCCAACGTAGTTCCGATCAGCGTCGACGTCGCTCCGGTCGCGGGCGAGGTCACCAAATCGAACAACAAGGCCAACTACGAAGTCCTCTTCACCTTCTAGCGCCGTCCATGAGCAATACGGCCATCCTTGCCATCGTGTCGGCAGCGCTCGCCGCCGTGGCGCTGGTCATAGCCCTGTTCGCCCTGTTAGCCCTGCGTAGGCTGCGAGCCGGCCAGTTGATCGTGCTGGCGGACGGAAAGACCGACCTGATCGACTTCTCGGTCTCGCTTCAGGCCAGAATCGACGATCTTCACAAGACCGTGGACGAGATCGCCTCGGCACTCACGCGCGTCGACAGGAGGTTCGACGGCGCCCTCTCGAATGTGGCGTTGATTCGCTACGACGCCTACGGCGACAGAGGCGGGCAGCAATCGGCGACCGTGGCCATGCTCGACAGCGCTCGCAGCGGGGTCGTGTTGAGCGCGATTCAGGGCCGCGATTACGCGCGCATCTATCTGAAAGAGCTCGATCGTGGCAATTGCGCGATCACGCTCTCGCCGGAAGAAGAAGAGGCCGTCCGGCGCGCGATGGCGCGCTGAGCCGGCACGAAGTCGCCATCTTCTCGAGCAGTTTCCTCTTTACCGTATTTCGCCGCGCCAGCGCGGTGCCAGGCCCCAGTGGGAGGACGTGTGTCCGATCGGAGGGCTCGAGCGTTGACATGAGCGAGCGGGTCGCGCTGCTACATTTCGTCCAAGGTGCAACAGGTTCTGGTGCTCAACTCCAGCTACGAACCCCTGAATGTGTGCACCGTGCGGCGCGCCTACGTACTGGTCTTCAAGGGCAGGGCGGAAGTGATCGAAAAGCACGCTCAGCCGCTTCGCTCGGCCAGCGACACGTTCCAGCGCCCGCACGTGATTCGGCTGCTCACCTATGTGCACGTACCGGCGAGGGTGAAGCGAAAGATTTCGCGGCCCGTGTTGTTCGCGCGCGACGGCTGGCGCTGCGGATACTGCGGCACGAGCACGAGCAAGCTGACACTCGATCACATCGTTCCGCGCAGTCGCGGCGGGAAATCGGTCTGGGAGAACGTGGTCGCTTCCTGCGCCCCATGCAACCGCCGCAAGGGAAATCGCCTACTCACCGAGACCGAGATGGCGCTTCGTGTTCGCCCGAGGCCCCCGGCGCCGCTGGTCTTCATCAGGCTCGCGGCGAGCTCGGTTCCGCCCAACTGGCAGCCGTATCTCCGTGGCTCCGGCGTGACGTCGGCGGCCTGAGCTCGAATCAGACGAAGCAGTCCACCGCCGGGCCTCCTCGTCAGTCCGACTTTGAGCTCTGATCCGACACAGCGCTCAAGGCCTCGGCGAGGGTAAACCGTCCCGACCAGATTGCGGCGCCGGCGACGGCGCCCTCGCAGCCGGCCGCGCTGAGCGCGCGAAGATCATCGAGCGAGGCCACTCCTCCGGCCGCGATCACGGGCAGTTGCGAGGCCTCGAGAACGGTGTCGAGAAGCTCGAAGTCGGGCCCGGCGAGCGAGCCGTCCCGGCGCGTGCTCGTCACGAGCAGGCGGCGCACACCGGCATCGGCGCAGGCGCGGGCCAGCTCGGCGGCGTCAAGCTCCGAGAGCTCGGTCCAACCGCGCAGCGCGACCTTGCCGTCGCGTGCGTCGATCGCCACCACGAGCTGCTCGGCGAACCGGGCTTCGGCCCGGGCAAGAAACTCGGGCGAGGCGGCCGCCGTGCCGACCATCACGCGCGCCGCTCCGGCCTCGACGGCCGCTTCGATCACCTCGAGCGAGCGATAGCCGCCGCCGACCTGAAGCGGAACGTTCCCGGCCGTCTCGGCGATCCGGCGCACAAGCTCGACGGACGGCTGACCCGAGAAGGCCCCGTCGAGGTCGACCATGTGGAGGAAGCGGGCTCCCTCGCCCACGAAGCGCCGAGCCGCGGCCGCCGGATCTCCGCCCTCGATCGTGACCCGCTCACGCCGGCCTTCCGAAAGGCGAACGCAGCGGCCCTCGAGAACGTCCAGCGCGGGATAGACGGTGAAGCCCATGTTAGTATGTTAACATGACATCTGATATGGACGAGACAGCACAATCCGGTTCCGGCGAGAGCGAGGATATCCGCGGGCTGGAAGAACTGGCCGAGGCGGTCCTCAGCTTGCGCAGCGGCGACGAGGTTACCCGTTTCCTGCGCGATCTGTGCACGCGCGCCGAGCTGGAAGCTCTCGCCCATCGCTGGCTGATCGCGAGGCTGCTCGAGGAGGGGCTTCCGTACCTCGCCGTCGCCGATCACGCCGAAGCTTCGACGACAACGGTAACGCGCGTCTCGCAGTGGCTGCATCACGGCACCGGGGGCTATCGCCTCGCCCTCGATCGTAGGAACGCGGCGAACCCGAACCCCGGAAAGGCAGGCAAGGAGTGAAAGAAACTGGTTTTCGCACGGCCGGAACCGACGGGCGCCTGATGGTCGCCGTTCCCTCGAAGGGGCGGATGGCGCAGACGTCGCTCGAGCTACTCGAGGCCGCCGGCC
>OCZT010007836.1_pt1 | contig 10426 bp, 8 predicted proteins | sample 1539031 | NCBI WGS metagenome assembly OCZT01 (sample SAMEA3539308, study PRJEB22396) | soil metagenome | biome: tundra; feature: field; material: soil | place: USA | collected 2010-05 | depth 0.15 m
TGCCTTAAAATATTCAATAATTCAGAATAATACTGATGAGCGTTTGCATAGTTAGGATTTAATTCAATGGCGAGTTTTAATTCCTTGGCAACAGTTTGAGCCACTTCAGATTGAATTGAGAAGATATCCGAGATGTTCCTGTCATAAGTTTCGGACCACAAATGTATGTCAGTTCTTGCGTCAATAAGCTGGGCTGTTATCCTTACATTGTTCCCGATTTTTTGTACGCTACCCTCCAGAATAGAGGAGACACCTAATTCCCTGCAGGGGCTTCATTAAGAGAGCCTAAACCTGGATCCATATACATCAAGGTGCCATCTGGATACAATCCATCTTTCTGACTAATACGACAAATGGATTATCATTTATTAAACATATATTCTGAAGGGCGCATTCCTATCCTTGAGAGTTATATAAATTGTTTATCTTTTAATTGGTGAATTTTAAATGCAACATGAAGAGAGCATACCCGAACACCTTTTTACTTAAAAAACAAAGTCGGTATGATATATCTTTCCTGAGCAGTTATTAAGTTCAATTTCTTTTTTTCACATGATAGACTATTTCTTTATAACCAATTTCACCATTCTCTGAAATAGCTTCTACAACCACCTCCATCTCTCCGGTTATATCAGCATTGTAAAAAGTTGCAGAAGCTTTGCCTAAACTATCAACAATGAGTTTTGGTTCCCAATAGATAAGTGCACGTAAGTCCGGTTTATACCAGTCATTGGCTTGCAGGTTTTCGTACTTTGGGGCATAGAATTCACGAGGTGCTGAAAAAACCGGAACAGCAGCCTTGATGATGCCTTCTGGTTTAAAAGCTCCAAAAATTCCACTGCCTCCATATGTATAAATTGCAATTACATCTCCTTGAGATGGTATGGCACTAATATCCAGTTCAGGATTAAATTCCTGATAGAGTGTTGCAAAATGGTTAGCATTTTTAATGATTTCAAAACTGCTGACTTCACTGGGTGGAATATTAGGAATCAAGGGATAATCAAATAGATTGACAGTAATACCGTCAACCACCACAAGCGTCTCCAGTGACGCACTAACCTTGGCCATCAGAAAACCAGGTAAATAACCAGGAGATCCCAGAAATCTATATATATTAATATCCGGATATTTAGCCTGAATGACACTATACAATCCAAACGACCACTTTTCTTCTTTTTTTTGTATTTCTTCCCCACTAATTACCTTATTTGGTTTGCCAATTTCTAACATTACCTTTTTTCTGGCCGGAGTCATCTTGTAGGCTTCAACTTTAACTTCACCCAAAAGAATACCACCAGACAACCGATATGTATCTTCCACCTTTTTGCGCTCAATATTTTTTTCGATAAGTTTATGCACAACACTGTCAACTTTCCCGATTGAAATAATATGATTGAAAGCAACTATCGGTGATTCTTTTTTATCCAGTAAAATAGTATAATTCTTATTTTTACCAGCATTATTAGCACTTTGAATTAATACATTAAGATTTTGTCCATATTCATCATTTATATTGAAATTGAACCTGCCTGAGCTATCAGTTGTTTGTGTTTGAACAGATTTGCGGTGACCAAATGTCATCAAAGTTAATTCTGCACTTTTCTTTTTCTGAAAAAATATTCCACCCACCGATCCTGCTACAGTAAGTTTTGTCTCAGGTTGAAAACGGATCTTATCTACAGGTTTAATATATAGGTACTTTCGCCAGCCTTGAGTTAGCAATAAGGCATCCAAATCGTTATAGCTATTATTATCTTCATTGAAATAAAATCCGGGGTTTTCTATCTCGCCTTTTAAATCAGAACTTAAAAGAAAATATGATAATATATTCTGACGCATACTCTGTATCTGCCCCAATTGTTCTTTATTCAATACGAGTAATGATAAATTGGCGTTTATCGGTTCCCCATTATTATTAGTTGTCTTAATATTCAGTTTAGTCAATTCACGTTGAGTGTATATATCCTTTTCAGGCGAAATAACAATATTTACTCTATTTTCAAGTCTTTCATTAAAATATAGTCTTTCTGCTACCGGTTGCAATAGATTATCCATCATCGTAAAAGAAGTAATGCCCTCAGGAAGTTTATCAGCCGGCAAAGTAAACCTTAGTACCCCTTCCTGCAATTGACCTTTAATGTCATAGTAAATAATTCCTCTGCAGGAAGCCCTTACATAAATACAATCATTTCTCAAATAGTTTGAAGAAGCAGTAATGAGTATTTTTTTCCCATTCTTAATAACTGACAATACGTTTCCTTGAAGAGTAATCCTGGGTAAAGGATAAAGATTTGATAATTGTCCATCTGATTTTGATTTTATTCTGGCAAAGTAAGATGTGTTTTTATCTACCCTGGTTAGAATAAAACTCCCCATTCCTAATTGATTACTTTTAAATGACGAAATAACCTCACCTTTTTCAGTGACAACTTCTCCCTCTACACTTTTACCTTTACCATTGAAGTCCAGTGCCTTAAAACCGACCTTGCCAGACAAACCATTGACTAATTCTCCGCTTTCCGGGAAAAATTGTAAATCAAATCGATCCTCATTTAAAACAATCGTTTTAGAATACCGAGAAAGATTTTTTGTCTGCATTTGTAAAGTAACAAACTGACATTCATCAGGTATGGTATAATCAATCATGTATTTATTGTCATCGTTTTTTTTGATAACCAGTGAGTCTTTTTTATCGTCCAGGGTTATGAAAATAGTAAGGTCTTTTTTGTGAAGGCTGTCTATTGAATAAGGGTCAAAATAAGCAATAAGCTGATGTTGATTATTCTGCTTTTCAACCAATGTAACATTGCTTATTGGGTCTGGTTTCGCTTTTAAAGAAGGGACAAATACCTGGATATATTCCTTAAAGAAAAAATCTGTGCCAAAATTTTCATCCCATTTTGTATAAGCTCTGATCAAATAAAGGCCCTCAGGATAGTTTTGATTCAAATCAAAAAATCCATCTCCAATACCATTCTCTAATTTTATCACCTTCTTTTCAATTATTTTCTCATCCGGACCAATCAACTCCACATATAATACTCCGCTTAATTTAGTTGGGGCATGATCATCAGCATTTACAACGATGGACTTAAACCAAATTGTTTTATCAGTGGTATAAGCCTTACCATCAAGTTGCAGGTAAATTTTCTCAGCTAATGGTAAGGATGAATAGATATCATTCTTTTGAGACCAAATAGTACAAGGTAAAAAAACAGAATACAAAATTGTCAAGACAGTAATTCTTAAAACCTTAATTGCGGGAGCATAAAAACCTTCACACATATGATTAAAGCGTATTTTAATTTGCAATATATATCAATAACCTTCAAAACCAGTTGGATTTATCCATGCAATAATTTAATATTCAGGTGGTAGTCATGCTTTATTTTCTTATCGTACAATGAAAGAAAATCCCCAAAATCTAAAATACTTATTAAGCCTCATTTCGATCTTCCCTTTCTTAACACAGATAGAAATTATATCACGAAATTAGATTACATTAAAACAATTGAAGTACTCAATTTACTAATTAACAGTCAGGTCATTAAGCTGTAACAAATTCTATGCCACGATAAACCACTTAGACAACACAGATTGACAAGAAAATAAGAAAGTGATACAACTGGGTAGAAAACCTTTTCCGCAAATGAATAAAAGTTGTAAAAGTACTAAAGCCATTCACCCAAGTCCCCTTATTGGAGACCTGGTGAATGGAATTAGAACCGTTGGTTTTCAGTGGTTCTTGATTACTTAAAGTCGAGGCGAGCCATCTCAGAACAACAATAAAGAAAATGTAGTATATCCCGGCTCCGGGTACAGAAACCGAAGAAACAGATTTTTTCTGTTTCTTCTTTTTTTCTCATATATAATTCTGGTAAAATACAATTGATATCATTTCCCCGAAAAAATGGAATTCGCTTGTGAAGCATTTCCATTGGTCTTAGTAATTTGATTTGGTTTGGGTAAAAGATTCAATATATATAATAACATTTGAAATTTGCGTTTTGCTAAGGGTGTTCTGGTAAGCAGGCATCAGAACGGATTTGTTGACACCCTTTCCACCAAAAGAGATAGTTTCTGTAAGAGTTTCGCTGGAGAGCGCTCTCATATAAGTCGAATCCGACAGACTGTGTGGCTTTGGATTGAGATTGTAGGCATTGAACCCATCTCCCTCCCCGATCTGGCCATGACAAACAATACAGTATTGCTCAAACAATTGTTTGCCCTGACGTTCGGAGTAAGTATATCTTATCCATGGATCATTTCGAATAATTGAATCTGTAATGGCTGCAGAAAGGCTGTCTCTGTCTTTTTGTAATGCAGTTCCCGGCTGATGTAACCTATGACACCTGATCTGGGAGAGCACAATCAAAAAAACAATTAAAAGCATCTGTAAATGTTTCATAACTATTTCTCTGTTTTCAGACTCATTAAATATGCAGTTAAATCTTTTGCCTCAGCTTCGGATAAACCGGCCCGGGGCTCTAATGTTTCGGGTTTATATTTCTGAGGATTCAACAGCCAGTGGTATATCCAACCAGGTATCAAACGTTCACCGGCTTTGTCGAGAGGCGGACCTACATAACCTCCATTGCCTCCGACAATGTGGCAACTCTGACAGCCATATTTCTCTCTGAACAATCCCTGCCCGCGTGCAATGGCCTCTTTAGAATTATCCCAACCGCTTTCCACAGAGAGACTGTCACTTATCAGCACTTTATAGAAGTAGTCTGTTAAGGTTTCTATCTCATCTCCGGTTATGGAAAGGTTGGGCATCCTTTCTTCCATAAGGGGGCGAAGTGAGTAAGGGACTTTGAAGTAACTTTCTACCCACTTCTTCTGAAGTTGACTTCCCACAACACTTAAATCAGGTGCAATCGTTCCCCCGGTTTGGTTTATGGTATGGCACTTTAAACAACTGTATTTTTGAATAATCTGCCCAACCTTTCCTTGCGGATCATATTTTGACGGCAGAGGAGCTGTTCGCACAAATTCCCTGGGAAGCGGTTCATTCTGCCATGAAAGAAGCACTGCTGTAATCGCCTCATTGTCTGCTTTGTTTAGTTGGTATTCCGGCATCCTGACAGATACTCCAAAGGCGCGGGGCGATTTAATCTTGGCATCGATATAATCGTACAAAGTATGAGGTATATTGTTTGTACCAAAGTCAATCTGATAATTCTTTTTGCTGCCAATTGCAGTCAAATCAGGCCCGCGGTTCAGGGCGACTTTTTCCGAAGACAGGTCATGACATCCACCGCAGTTGTATTGATTGAATAGTGCTATTCCCTTTTCAAAGAAATTAGCCACCGGCTGGTGTACGGCAACGGTGTCTACTGGTGAATCCCTGTCGACAAACTCTGATTCCATATAAGCTGTAATTGCAGCAGTTTCTTTTGTACTATAGCCATATTGGGGCATTTCTACGCCGGGTTGCAGGAGGTGTACCTTATTGATATTGTTGAAAATCCATGCTGCGGTTGCTTTGGAAGCAATCTTTGCAAGGTCCGGAGCAAGATGCCCACCCTTACCTTCCACGGCATGGCAACTTATGCAACGTGCTTCACTGAAACGGGTTTTGCCCAGAGCTATGAAATCATCATCAGCTTTATTCTTAACGTAAATTTCAGGCAGGGAATCCAACCTAACACCGTTAGTATAACTTTTAAAGCTCATTAAGAAATCGCTTAATATTTCCACTTCTTGATCGGAAAGGACAAAATTGGGCATCTTGGTTTGTGGCCGGATTTCCCGGGGATTTTTCAACCAATGCGTTAACCAGCTCCGGTTGACCACTTTATTGCCAATACCGTTCAATGAGGGAATAAAGGATTTTTTGTAGCCTTCATATAAATTGTGGCAGCCTATGCAATTTAATTCGCTAATTTCCTGCCGGCCCCGGTTAAGGGTAGGCGTCAGCTTCAGATTTTCATTAATATGGCATCGCCCGCAGGAAGATTCAAGATAGCGTGTGGGGAGCACCGGCTTATCCCAAAAAGCTGAAGGTAAATGCGCATCGGAAAAATTAGTTGCCAGCCCCTGACCGTTATGACAAATTGTACATCCAAAAGCTGCAATATCGTGTGGAATCTGAGAATGGCTGCGGAACGGAAGAGGTGCATTGGCCAGTTTCCCGTTATCGATACCTGTATGACAGGTGACGCAACGGTCAATCCTGTTCAGCTTCGGCACCCAAATTTGCTTCAGTACCAACGGGGAAGGTTTAACTTTTTGGGGTAGTTTCTCAATATATCGGTTATAATCTCTTTGAACCGCGCGCCATTCACTAAAATAATCCTTGAGTGGAGAAATAGCTAATATGCCTAAAAAAACAATTGCGGTAATAAAGTAGACTTTTCGAAGTTTAGTCATAAGTAATTCCTTTTCTTAGTTGAAGTCAATTCTAATTATCTGTTAATTACTTCATTATTAACTATTCATTGGTTGAGAGAGGCCTCATTTCCATGGCCATACCCAGCTCCATCCCGGTCCTCTGAAAAAAGTGCCGATTAAGGTTAATACTATAGCAACAAAAACAAACCAGGTCATAACCCATTCTGCCAAAGAACGGTGTGAAAGCCAGTAAATCCAGCCTTTCTCCCGTTTAAGCCAATAAGGCAATATCGCAAAGCTGTAAAGCAGCAGGCTGGGAATCGCAATCGAATATGCGTCGTAAAATACACAAATCAGCACCATAATAAAAATCACTCCTGAAAATATGAGAAACGTAGTCCGGGGATTGTGAATCCACAAACCTTCTCTTTTGATATTAATATCAAAATAGGGTATAATTACCAGGGCAATGACCACCAAAAGCGGTATAAGTACGCCGGCAACTACCGGGGGAAAACTGTGCAGTAATTCCTGTAATCCAAGGAAATACCATGGTGCTTTTGCAGGATTGGGTGTATGCTGTGGTTCGGCCAGTTCCTCAAGCGGCGCGTTGAACAACAAAGCCACAAGTGACAGTACGATCACAACCAACAAAAAACAGATTACTTCCCGTATTATCAGATGGGGAAAACTCATCACCAGTTTTTCCGGTTTTTTTTCAGTTTCAAACCGGGCCGGTACATTTTTGGGGAAATAAGCCAATCGTTGAGGAGTTTGTACCGGGTCAGCCGATTCTTCAACTTGATATTCTGGTGTTTCAGCCATAACCATTCAAATTAGATCTGTTTTAATTTTCAAATAAATTCCCATATCTCTGTTCAGTTTCTTCAGTACAATCCTCCGTCTTTCCTGATACGCCAGAAATGCAAAGCAATAAGGGAGGTCATCAACAGAGGTAAAATCACACAATGCAGAACATAGAAACGCACAAGGGTATATTCGCCAATTTCGTTTCCGCCTAAGAGCAGGAAACGGATACTTTTACCCACTACCGGGACATATTTTACGATGTTGGCTCCAACGGTTACCGCCCAGTAAGAAAGTTGATCATATGGCAAAAGGTAGCCGGTATAACTAAGCAGCAGAGTTAACAGAAAAAGGAAAACTCCGATAACCCAATTGAACTCCCGCGGCAGTTGATAAGCGCCTTTATAAAAAACCCGTAACATGTGCAGGAACACAGTAATCACCATCAGATGGGCCGCCCAACGGTGCATATTACGCAGAAATATACCATTGGATACCACGTATTGCAGGTCCTTCATATTATGATAGGCGTTGGGAATGGCCGGTTGGTAATAGAGCATTAAAAGAACTCCTGTCACCACCAACACCACGAAGAGCGAAAAACTGATCATCCCCAGGTAAAATGTATATGAAAACTTTATAGCACGTTCCCGAACCTTGACAGGATGAATGTGCATGGCCAGGCTGTTAAAGATGATAAGAGAGCGATCGAGGTTGGTCTTAATTGGCAGCCTGGTACGAAAAATTGAACGCCAGAACTGGCTATCCATTATTTTTATTAATAGTTTCATTTTCTAATCAAGCTTTTCCCAGGTTATTCTTATTAATACTATTTCAAACTTTCAGGATCATTTCCTCTTCGCTGACAATTTCTGTCATATCGACAATTACCCTGTCTTCTTCCAAATACATTTTGAACCGATCCAAAGAGCGAGGGGCCGGGCCTCTGATGACATCACCAGTCTTACTAAAGACACTGCCATGACAGGGACATGCAATTACTCCTTCGGGATGCCCCGGGATGCCTGTTTCTTTCCACTCTACAATACATCCAAGATGAGTGCATACGGCAGATAAGGCATAGAAATATCCCTGCTTATCCCGAAAAACAATCAGACGATGTTCCGCATCAAAGGTAACGCTGTCGGGCTGCATGTTCTCCAGCATGCCGATAACAAATCGCCTGGGCAATTCCAATAAGACCTTTGGGGCCAGGAAGTCAAGTGTCACCCCAAGACTTCCAATCGCTGCAATACCGATAGCCGCATTACCGGCAGCTATAAAAAATTTTCTCCTGTTTAAGTTTTCCTTACCGGAATCGTTTTGATGTTCCTTTTTTTTGTCAGCAGCCATTTCGTAACTTCCCTGTTTAGACTTTTATAAAACAATTGACTTTATCCTCAATAAGATACTACCTCCTCAAACCCCTGCATAGTGATAGTTCCTACAGGGCATCGTTTGGCACATAAGCCACAGCGGATGCAGATCTCTTCATTTTTTATTAACACGAGGCCTTTACCTTTAATATCCTCTTTCCCGATCTGAAATTCTGCTGCAATAGCCTCTTTTGACTTAGTATCAAAATCATAAAGCCTTTTAGGAATGATTTCTATACAATTTTCCGGACAGATATCTGCGCACCCGCCGCATAATATGCATTCTGTACCCAATTCAGGATCACCTTCAAAGATTGTGTTTTCCCAGCAGTGAAAACAACGTAAAGCTTCCCGCCTGGCCAGTTCTTCATTATATCCCAGTTCTACCTGTGCAATGCCAACACGCCGTTCCAATGGAAGATTGGGAATTGGCTGCCTTGAAATTTGTGTAAAACCCGGCTGATGCTGATATGTGGCAGTATTAAAGCAGGTTATCTTAATATCGGGTTTAGCAGACTCCCTGCCGCCAAGATAGGTGTTGATCGAACGGGCTGCCTGACGTCCATCGGCAATTGCTGAGATGGCAATCCTTGGACCGAATGCGGCGTCGCCCCCTGCAAATATGCCCTTTGAAGTAGTTGCCAGGGTATCTGCATCAATCTCTATCATTCCTCTTGCAGATACGGCAATGCCGTCTTCAGGTTGGATAAAACCAAGATCAGGAAACTGACCAATAGATATTATAATGGAATCGGCCTGAATAATACTTTCACTCCCTGAAACAAATTGGGGATTAAAGCGTCCTGCGCTATCGGTAATCGAAGCGACATTCCAAATTTCCAAACCTTCAACATGTCCATTTCGGGTCAGAATTCGTTTTGGACCAACTGCATTATGAATCGTGATGCGTTCTTCAACAGCCTGATCGATTTCTTCTTCGTCTGCTAACATATCATCGCGGGATTCTAAAACCACCATATCTACTTTTTTTGCACCAAAGCGCACGGCGGAACGAGCCACATCCAGGGCAGCGGTAATATCGGAAGATGCCAGACTCTCAGGTTTTTCACGCCTTGCAACAGAGCGGGCCACGTCAAATGCCACATTTCCCCCGCCAATTACTACAATTTTTTCACCAAGATCTACCCGGTATCCAAGATTCACATTCAATAAATAATCTACGGCATTCAAAATGCCATCGGCGTTACTTCCTTCAATATTCAGGATTCGGCTTTTATGTGCGCCCATTGCTATAAAAATCGCATCATATCCGGCCTTGCGTAAATCTTTTAGAAAGAAATCGTGTCCAAGGACTTTCCCCAATTCTAAATTTATCCCAAGACTAAGAATGGCATTCACCTCCATACGAATCAGTTCACGTGGCAGCCGATATTCCGGTACCCCCAGTCGTAACATCCCGCCTGGAACCTGTTGTTTTTCAAAGACTGTCACCTGGTATCCCATAAGGGCCAGATCATGTGCACAACTGAGACCTGATGGTCCTGCACCGATGATTGCGACTTTTTTATCTATTGGTTTGATTTGCGTGCGAAACAATTCCTGAAGTTTGATTACATCAATCAGACTTTCCACTCCAAAGCGTTCGGTTACAAAGCGCTTTAAAGCACGGATGGCGATGGGTTGATCCAGTTTACCGCGACGACAGGCTTCCTCGCAGGGTGCTGCACAAATACGCCCGCAGATGGAGGCAAAAGGGTTAGGTGCCCGAGCCACACGATAGGCTTCTTCATAGCGTCCTTCCGCAATCAAATGAACATAACGACCGGCTTCTGTATGCACAGGACAGGCCATCATGCAGAGAAAATTCTTACTCAGCCATTCCGGATTGATATTTCGAATATCAGGTCCTGGCATTTATTTCTTGATCTCAAAATCCTGGGTCA
>OCZT010007837.1_pt1 | contig 10426 bp, 8 predicted proteins | sample 1539031 | NCBI WGS metagenome assembly OCZT01 (sample SAMEA3539308, study PRJEB22396) | soil metagenome | biome: tundra; feature: field; material: soil | place: USA | collected 2010-05 | depth 0.15 m
TTCTAAAAAAAAAATTAGCCGGAATATTGTAATCTAAAAAATATTATATTGCACCTCTTGAATTAATACATATTATGGTTTACAAATTTGTAGTGTTATCAGATGAAGATGAGTCATTTGTCAGGGAATTTGAGTTTCTTGATACACATACCTTAATGGATTTTCATAATCAGATTCAAGACGAATTGGAGTTTGATAAATCCCAGATGGCTTCATTTTTTATGGCAACAGACAATTGGGAGAAGGAAGAAGAATTCACTCTTTTTGATATGGGTACTGGTTCTTCCACGATGGAAGTCGCTGTTCTGGAAGATATTATTTTCCGCAAAAACCAGAAGTTACTTTATGTATTCGATTTTTTTAATGAAAGATCTCTCTTTGTTGAATATACCGGTGAGGTAAAAGAAATTGATGGTCGTGAATATCCATCCTGCACAAATTCAAAAGGAATCCCTCCCAAACAGGTAATATTTGGTGGTACGGCACGGAAACTTTATAACAATATTGTAGTTTCGGTTGATGATGATGATGATGACGAACCTGAAGTTGATGATCTTTTCCTTAACGGAGATGACGAAGAAACTCTTCCTGATTTCGAAAATATTGAAAACCTGAACGAGGACGAAGAATAGTCTTCCGGGGCTCAAATTCCAATGAAGAATTTTCTTATAGTTTTGCTTGGTCCGACCGGGGTCGGCAAAACAGATATTTCTATTGATATTGCCAGCAATTTTAAATGTGAAATTATATCGGCTGACTCCAGGCAATTCTTCAGGGAAATGAAAATCGGCACTGCAGTTCCTACTGAATTGCAACTTGAAACAATAAAACATCACTTTATAAGATTCTTATCTGTAAAAGATTATTACAGCTCTAGTCTTTTCGAAAGAGACGTCCTTGAACTTCTTCCAGAGCTTTTCTCCAAAAATAATGTAGTTCTGATGTCCGGTGGATCAGGAATGTATATCGATGCTGTTTGTAGTGGTATTGACGATATACCTGACGTTGATCCGTCTGTCAGGGAGAAATACATTACCAGATACAGGGAAGAGGGAATCGAAAGACTGAGAGAAACCTTAAAACTACTTGATCCTGAATATTATGCAATAGTTGATCGGAATAATTATAAACGGATAATCAGAGCTCTCGAGATTTGTGAAACAGCTGACAGACCATATTCGTCTTTCCTTAAAAAGCAAAAAAAAGAAAGAGACTTCGTAATAATTAAAATTGGACTTGAGAGACCCCGGGAAGATCTCTATAAAAGGATTAATTCCAGGGTTGATGATATGATTAGACGCGGCCTGGAAGAAGAAGCACAGCGACTTTATAAATTCAGAAACCTGAATGCACTGAATAGCGTTGGCTATAAAGAATTTTTTGATCTTTTTGAAGGGAAAATATCATGGGAGAAAGCAATAGAACTCATAAAAAGGAATAGTCGGCGGTATGCAAAAAGGCAATTGACCTGGTGGGGTAAGGATAAAGAAATCAAATGGTTTGGACCTGAAAAGGTGAAGGAGATAATCGAATATTGCTCAGTGAGATGCACCCCCTTTCCTGTTTAACTCTCAAATCAGTCTTTTTAATTTCCGTATCATCGCTGACGGATTAGCGGAACTAAAAACAGAACTGCCGGCGATCAGAACATTAACGCCTGACTCAACGAGTTTTGTAGCATTCGAGATATTGATGCCACCATCGACTTCAATTAAAACGTTATAACCACCTCTGTCAATCATTGTACGTAGCTCAGTTATTTTATTATAACTCTCCTTGATAAATAATTGTCCGCCGAAACCAGGATTAACCGTCATAATAAGTACCAGGTCAATATATGGAAGTATATTCTTAAGAAGTAAAACGGGAGTATGAGGGTTTATTGCAACTCCAGCTTTCATTCCCAGGTTTCGTATTTCAGTTACTGTCCGGTTCAAATGTGTACATGCTTCATATTGAATAGTCAGGTTATTCGCACCGGCTTCGCAGAATTGAGTCAGATATCGGTCGGGATCAATTATCATCAGATGAACATCGAGAGGTTTTGCCGCAACTTTTTTTACAGCTTTTATAACCGGGAATCCGAATGATATATTTGGTACAAAAACGCCATCCATGATATCGAGGTGAACCCAGTCGGCTTCACTTCTGTTTATCATAGTGACTTCATGTTCGAGATTGGCAAAATCTGCTGCCAGCAGTGAGGGTGATACCAGGTGGTCCATTTAAGATTATTTTGGCAAATATAGAAACAAATTATTATCCGAGGTACGATTTCAGTATCCTGCAACGTGTTGTAAACTGAATCCTTTTGATAGCTTTTTCCTTAATTTGCCTGACCCTTTCACGGGTAAGGCTCAACTCCTCGCCTATCTCCTCGAGAGTATAAGGATGTTTCATACCTAAACCAAAATATAATTTCAAAACCTTTGATTCACGTGGTGAGAGAGTGCTGAGTGCCCTTTCTATCTCATATGCAAGTGATTCGTTTATAAGGTTTTTATCGGGACTGGGAGTATCAGCGCTCTGCAGGACATCGTACATGTTATTATCCTCTTCTGAACTTATAGGAGCATCCATGCTGACAGTACGTCCATTAGTTTTCAACGCATCCTTTACCTCTTCAGGTATCATCTCGAGTATTTCAGCTATCTCCTGCGATGAGGGTTCCCTCTCATATTCCTGTTCAAGTCGTGCAAAAGCTCTGTTTATCCGGTTAATTGATCCAATCTTATTTACGGGGAGCCGAACGATCCTGGCCTGTTCTGCAAGAGCCTGAAGGATTGCTTGTCTAATCCACCATACAGCATAAGAGATGAATTTAAATCCTCTTGTCTCATCAAAACGCTGGGCTGCTTTCATCAAACCAAGATTGCCCTCGTTTATAAGATCAGGCAGACTCATTCCCTGGTTTTGATACTGTTTTGCGACAGATACTACAAAACGAAGATTAGCTTTGACAAGTTTTCTCAGAGCTTCAGTTTCACCCGATTTAATCCTCCTGGCAAGTATCACTTCTTCTTCAGGTGAAATAAGATCTACTCTTCCAATCTCCTGGAGATATTTATCCAGCGATGGAGTGTCACGATTAGTAACCTGTTTTGTTATCTTAAGCTGACGCATTTACTGGCCAGTTTTTAGTTTTTCGGAGAAAGATCAGGCAATAGGTACAATTTTACTAAAAAAAAAACGACTACACAACATAAAATACTAATTTATTTTTGGAAAATAATAGTTTTTTAGTAAATTGCAAAGTTATTTTACATATTGAATGTCAAATTATTATTTGATTTGATAAAATCCGTTGCATTTTTGGTAGCATTTATTAGGGAATATATTAGCAATTTTATTTAATATTGCAGCGGCTTTTAGGATATGTGAAATAGTTGTAGCATAATCCATCGGGTGCATTTTCATATCTTGACCCGTGTTTCCAGCAAAATCATTAAAATCTCTTATATTCCATTTAACATTACAATATGTACGACATTCTTGAGTTAAGTAAGAAACTGCTTCCTGAGTTAAAGGATATAGCAAAGGAACTTAAAATCAAAAAAGCAGAATCTTTGAAAAAGCAGGATTTAATATATAAAATCCTTGACCAGCAGGCAATTGAAGCCCCCGAAAACAATGTTCCACCTAAAATCGAAACAGAAGAAATACCATCTTCAACTGAGGTTAATAACCTGGAGTCTGATTTTGCTTTGAGAAGAGGAAAACGTCCAAGGACATTAAAACCAGTAGTAAAAAGATCGATAGAATCTGTTATGTCTGTTTCACCGGATGGAGTTAAGAGACCAGAAACCAGACAAGGAGATTGGCAGGAGCAGGTAAAAAAACCGGAAAAAGCTGATGACAAACCAGATCTGTTTAAAAATCCGGAACAGTTGCGTGACAATAAAAAAGCCCCAAAATGGAGAACTGATCAAAAACTTGAAGAGAAGAATGAAAGGAAGGACAGGTTTAACAGCGCTCCTGCCATCAGGTTTGAGAATAGCAGATCCGAACCTGTTGCAGAACCTGTGATAGATAATTCGATTCCGATGCTTAATGGGGATACTCCTCTTGAAGAAACTAAGACATCTACCGATACTTATTTCGGCGATATCATAGTCGAATCACCACAGGTAAAAGAGATTATTCATGAGACCATTCCCGTGAGAGAAGAGAAGAAAGAAAGACCATATGATTTTGAGGGCATAATATATAATACAGGCGTTCTTGAAATTATGCCTGATGGTTACGGATTTCTAAGATCTCCAGATTACAATTATCTTAATTCACCTGATGATATATATGTATCACAGTCCCAGATAAAACTATTTGGTCTTAAGACAGGGGACACGATCAAAGGATCAATTCGTCCGCCAAAAGAAGGTGAAAAATATTTCCCTCTTATTAAGGTTGATGAAATCAACGGCAGAAGTCCGGATTTTATCAGGGACCGGGTTCCTTTCGATTTTCTAACCCCCCTTTTCCCGGATGAGAAATTTACTCTCTGCCAGCCCGGAGAGGGATCTTTATCAGTAAGGGTTATTGATATGTTCACCCCTATCGGTAAAGGACAACGCGGACTGATTGTAGCACAACCAAAAACAGGGAAAACAATTCTTCTTCAGGAAATTGCGAATGCAATAGCCAAATACCATCCGGAAGTTTACCTGATGATTTTACTTATAGATGAAAGACCTGAAGAGGTTACCGATATGGCAAGGAATGTGAAGGCTGAAGTTATTGCTTCAACCTTTGACGAACCTGCAGAACGCCATTGCCGTGTTGCCAATATTGTGCTTGAAAAAGCTAAACGGCTTGTTGAGTGCGGTCATGATGTTGTAATTCTTCTTGACTCAATAACCAGGCTTGCAAGAGCTTTCAATACAACGGCCCCCGCTTCCGGAAAAGTATTATCAGGAGGTGTTGACTCAAATGCCCTTCATAAACCAAAGAGGTTTTTCGGCGCTGCCCGTAACATTGAAAACGGCGGGTCACTTACTATCCTTGCCACCGCACTTACTGAAACAGGTTCAAAAATGGATGATGTTATCTTTGAGGAGTTTAAAGGTACAGGTAACATGGAATTACAGCTCGACCGTAAACTTTCAAACAGGAGGATATTCCCGTCAATTGATATACCTGCATCAAGCACACGTAGAGAAGATCTGCTTCTGAATAAAAACATACTTCAAAAGATATGGGTTTTACGCAACTTCCTTACTGATATGAACTCAGTTGAAGCTATGGAATTCCTTCGCGACAGGTTACTTCAGGCTAAGTCGAATGAAGAATTTCTGATTTCAATGAATGGTGGATAACAATTACGATATTTTTATATTTTTGCACTTTTTTTTTAAACATTCTTTTAAATCATATATATAAATCACAATGGGAACAAAAAAATTTATAACATGCGACGGCAATCAGGCCGCTGCGCATGTTGCATATATGTTTAGCGAAGTAGCTTGCATATATCCTATCACACCATCTTCTACCATGGCAGAATTCGTTGATGAATGGGCTGCCAACGGATTAAAGAACATTTTCGGAGAACAGGTTAAAGTAGTTGAGATGCAATCTGAAGCTGGCGCTGCAGGAGCATTACATGGCGCATTACAGACAGGTGCCCTGTGTTCAACATTCACATGCTCTCAGGGCTTACTTCTTATGATACCTAATATGTATAAGATTGCAGCAGAACTTCTTCCTGGAGTCTTTCACGTAAGCGCCCGAGCAATAGCCGCTCATGCACTTTCAATCTTTGGTGATCATAGCGATATTTATGCAACCCGTCAGACGGGTTTCGCAATGCTTGCCAGCGGAAGTGTACAGGAGATAATGGACCTTGCAGGTGTTGCTCACCTATCAGCTATAAAATCAAGGATCCCATTCTTGCATTTCTTTGATGGCTTCCGTTCATCAGCCGAGGTTCAAAAGATCGAGTATCTTGAAATGGATGATCTGAAAAAACTTATCGATCTGGATGCACTAAGAAAATTCCGCGAAAATGCTTTGAATCCCGAGCATCCGGTTACAAGAGGTACAGCACAAAATCCAGACATCTTCTTTCAGGCAAAAGAGTCAATAAATAAGTTCTATGAACCTATTCCGGATATCGTCAATTCTTATATGGGTGAAATCACAAAACTTACCGGAAGAGACTACAAACCATTTAACTATTACGGCGCTCCCGATTCAGAGAATATTATTATTGCAATGGGTTCCGTTACAGAAACCACCAAAGAAACAATCGATTATCTAAGAGCAAAAGGAGAAAAAGTCGGGTTGATATCTGTTCATCTTTATCGTCCATTCTCTTCAAAATACTTTTTTAATGTCTTCCCGAAATCTGTAAAGAGAATTTCGGTTCTTGAGAAAACTAAAGAGCCAGGAGCAAATGGAGAACCTCTTTATCTCGATATAAAAGAGATGTTCTACGACAGACAGGAAAGACCAATGATAGTAGGTGGTCGATTCGGTCTCAGTTCTAAAGATACTACCCCAAGTATGGTTCTCTCTGTTTTCGAGAATATGAAACTTGCTCAGCCAAAGAACCAGTTTACAGTAGGTATTGTAGACGATGTGACATTCAAATCTCTTCCAATTCTTCCTGAAATACACGTTGCCCTGCCGGGAACTTACTCAGCAAAATTCTACGGACTTGGTTCAGATGGAACTGTTGGTGCAAATAAAAACTCAATAAAGATCATCGGTGATTCCACAGATAAATACTGCCAGGCATATTTCGCATACGACTCAAAAAAATCAGGTGGTATAACAACATCTCACCTTCGTTTTGGGGATCAGCCTATCCGTTCACCATATCTGGTCAACACACCTGACTTTGTAGCATGCCATGTTCCTTCATATCTTGATAAATATGATATGCTGAAAGGGTTAAAGAAAAACGGAACCTTTCTCCTCAACTCAATCTGGGATGCTGAAGAAACAAAAAAACGCCTTCCTGATCATATGAAGAAGTATATGGCTGAGAACCATATCAACTTCTATATTATCAATGCAACTTTAATTGCAGAAGATCTCGGACTCGGAAACCGTACAAATACAATTATGCAGGCCGCATTCTTCAAAGTTGCTAATGTGATACCTTATGAAAAAGCCGAATCAGAGATGAAAAAGGCTATTTATAAGAGCTATGGTAAAAAAGGCGAGGATGTTGTTAAGATGAACAATGCTGCCGTAGATAAAGGCAGTAATGTTGAAAAGGTTGAGATTCCTGAAGAATGGACAGGTATTAAAGTATCAAAAGCTGTTGATACACGTGATATTCCTGATTTCATTCGTGAAGTCATGGAACCAATAAACTTCATGAAGGGTGATGATCTTCCTGTAAGTGCCTTTTCCGGCAGGGAAGATGGAACTTTCCCATCAGGTACCTCCCAATACGAAAAGCGTGGTATCGCAGTTAATGTTCCTGAATGGCAGCCAAATGAATGCATTCAGTGTAACCAGTGTTCTTATGTTTGCCCTCACGCAGTTATTCGTCCTTTCCTCTTAACTGAAGAAGAGTTAGCAACTGCACCAGCCGGAACAAAAACTATCAAAGGTATCCCCGGCGTTCTGAAACAATTCCAGTTCAGGATGCAGGTCAGCGTACTTGATTGTACCGGTTGTAGCAATTGTGCCGATGTATGTCCTTCAAAGAATAAGGCATTAATCATGAAACCACTTGAGTCGCAACTTGAAGAAGTTCCACGCTGGACCTATATGCATGAAAAAGTTGGTTATAAAGATACAATTGTTGATAAATTTGTTAACGTTAAGAACAGTCAGTTTGCTCAGCCATTGTTCGAATTCTCCGGAGCCTGTGCCGGTTGTGGTGAAACACCTTATATAAAAGCAATCACACAGCTTTTCGGTGACAGGATGATCGTTTCCAATGCAACCGGATGTTCATCAATATACGGAGGCTCTGCTCCTTCTACACCTTACACACATAATAAAAATGGTCAGGGACCAGCCTGGGCCAATTCGTTGTTTGAGGACAATGCCGAGTACGGATTTGGTTTATCTCTTGGTGCTTCAAAACTGAGGGACCGCATCGCACTTCGTATGACTGGAGCCCTTGCTGATGGTTCTGTAAGTACTGAAACCAGAGCCATTTTTGAAGAGTGGCTTAAAGGAAAAGACAATGCTGTGGCTTCGAAAATAGCATCTGCAAAAGTGATTGAAGTCTGCTCTAAAGAAAAATCAGAGGTTGCGAAAGAGATCCTTAGTCTGAAACAATACCTCATCAAAAAATCTCATTGGATCTTTGGAGGTGACGGTTGGGCCTATGATATTGGTTATGGTGGACTTGATCAGGTTATAGCTTCAGGAGAAGATGTAAATATTCTTGTGCTCGACACAGAGGTTTATTCCAACACCGGAGGTCAGGCGTCAAAGGCAACACCTGCCGGAGCCGTTGCAAAATTTGCTGCTTCAGGGAAAAAAATCCGCAAAAAAGATCTTGGCATGATGGCTATGAGTTACGGTTATGTTTATGTTGCACAGGTTGCAATGGGTTCAAGTAACTCGCAGTATTTAAAAGCAATAAAAGAAGCAGAAGCTTATCATGGACCTTCGCTCATAATCGCTTATGCACCTTGTATTAACCATGGCTTAAGAGATGGAATGGGTAAAACCCAGTCTGAAACAAAACATGCTGTTGAGGCAGGTTACTGGCACCTTTACAGGTTTAATCCGCTTCTTGAAAATGAAGGGAAGAATCCTTTCACATTAGATTCCAAAGAACCCGACTGGTCGAAGTTCCAGGACTTCCTGAAGTCGGAAGTACGCTATTCATCACTAATGAAAGCATTCCCGGGCGAAGCTGACATACTTTTCAAAGCAGCCGAGGAGAATGCCAAATGGAGGTACAAATCATATCAGCGAATGGCTGCAATGGAATTTGCACCTGCTGAGGAAACAAAGACTGAATAAGAATTAGTCAAAATAAAGAAAGCCATCCTGAGGGGTGGCTTTCTTTGCGCGGGGCGCAGGGCATGGGGCACAGCGAAAAGCAAAACCAGGCCCTATGCCCTGAGCTCTGTGCAAATTGTAAATAATATTCGTACTTTTGCTCCCTTATAAATATTATGGGCAGAATAATCGGAATAGATTATGGATTAAAAAGAATCGGGTTGGCTGTTACAGATCCAATGCAGATTTTTGCATCACCTCTGATTACTGTTAGTCCCGGGGAATTTGACAGCTTTATTAAAAGTTATCTTAAAACAGATGTGGTGGATTCCTTTGTCATTGGGTATCCTGTACAGATGAACAACAAGCCAAGTGAATCTGTTACTTATATTAATCCATTTATAAAAAAGCTTAAAAAAACATACCCTGAAATACATATATATCTTGCTGATGAAAGATTTACATCGCAGATGGCTTTCAGGACAATGGTTGACGGAGGAGTGAAAAAGAAAGACAGACAGAATAAATCATTGATTGATAAAATCAGTGCTTCGATAATTCTTCAGTCTTTTCTTGATAACAGATCTAATAAAAAAGAAAATAATAATCAGGAATGATTTATCCAATAGTTATATATGGACATCCGGTTTTAAGAAAAGTAGCTCACGAGATTACCATCGATTATCCAGCGACAAATCAATTGGTTGAAGATCTTTTTGAGACTATGTATCATTCTGAAGGAATGGGTCTTGCAGCACCCCAGATTGGAAAATCAATCAGGATATTTGTGATCGATGGCAAACCGGTAGCAGAGGATGAACCTTCACTTGCCGACTTCAAAAAAGTGTTTATAAATGCAAATATTTCTGAAAGATGTGGCGAATTGCAACCTATGAATGAAGGATGTCTGAGCATTCCGGGTCTGAGGGAAGAAGTTATGCGCGAGTCACATATAAGGATAAGCTATTACGACGAAAACTGGCAATATCATAATGAGGTATTTGATGGTTATAAAGCAAGGATAATTCAGCATGAATATGATCATCTCGAGGGTATACTATTCACTGATAAGGTAAGCCCGCTACGAAGAAGGCTCCTTAAAGGTAAACTTACTGCTATAAGTAAAGGGCAGTTTGAAGCCAACTACAAATCAATTCTCCCGGGTCAGAAGATAAAATAAAAGCTTGCCCCCTTTCCCACAAAGCGGGACCAATATTTTGCATCAAATTATAATTCGGGTAAATACCGCAGTTTTTTCTCCCCCTGGGGGAGATGCCGCGAAGCGGCAGAGGGGTCTTACTCAAGTAACAGATTCCCCTTTAGGGGAGATGTCCCTCTTCGGCTGGACAAAGGGGTCTTTCACCCCGAAGTAGATCAACTTACTGGGGCATTTCAACTTTAGTCACTCCAAACTCCAGTTCACTCCAAATTTTTTCTTAACTTTATACTGTCTCTTTAGCTGCAGACTGTGCTACATAAAGAAATTCCGTTTCTTCGTATAGGCCTGCCG
>OCZT010007838.1_pt1 | contig 10426 bp, 4 predicted proteins | sample 1539031 | NCBI WGS metagenome assembly OCZT01 (sample SAMEA3539308, study PRJEB22396) | soil metagenome | biome: tundra; feature: field; material: soil | place: USA | collected 2010-05 | depth 0.15 m
TCGTCCTCGAAGGCCTTAACTCCTTCGCGACGGTTTACTATTTCTACTATTTCTACTTCTTCATGCAGACGGTGTATGGCTTTGGCAACAAGGCCAACCTCGCGCTCGCTGCGCTGAACGGGGCAGTGTATGCGGTCATGGCCTGGCAGGGCGGGAATTTTGCCCAGCGCTTCGGCTATTTCACCGCACTCAAGACAGGTTTTGTGATTATGATGGGGGCGCTCGCTGTCGGCAGCCAGCTTCATTCCGCTGGCGGGCACATCGTCGTCATGGCCGTGACGGTGGTCGGTATGTGCTTCACCTGGCCAACGCTTGAGGCGCTCGTGAGCGAAGGGGAAACGCGCGCTGGTGTCCAGCGCATGGTCGGGATCTATAACATGACGTGGGCCGGCGCTGGTGCCGTATCCTACTTCATCGGCGGCGCAATGCTTGAGAAGCTCGGGCCGCGGAGCCTGTTCTACGTCCCGGTGGGAATCCAGATCATCCAGCTCAGCCTGACGTTGTGGCTGGAGTCACAGGCTCGTAAGGCCGCGCCTGCAAGTGTGACGGAATCGGCCCCTTCAGTCCCAGACCCGCATCCGCATCCCGCCGCCACGACCAAGGTGTTTCTTCGTCTGGCGTGGCTAGCCAATCCGTTCGCGTATATCGCCATCAACACCCTTATCGCCGTGATTCCCGGCGTAGCGAAACGGATGGATCTCTCAACCATGCTTGCCGGCTTCTGCTGCTCGATCTGGTGCTTTTCGCGGCTGGGAGCGTTCTTTGTGCTGTGGCGTTGGAACGGCTGGCATTACCGCTTCCGCTGGCTGCTCGTTTCTTACCTGGTGATGGTGGGGACGTTTGCCGCCATTTTGCTGGTGCCAAACCTTGCGGTGCTGATCCTGGCGGAAATCATCTTCGGTTGCGTGGCTGGCCTCATCTACTACTCGTCGCTGTTTTACTCAATGGACCTCGGCGACACTAAAGGCGAGCACGGCGGCATTCACGAGGCCGCGATTGGTCTGGGCAATTTCGCCGGCCCGGCCGTCGGCGCCGCCTCGCTCTATTTCCTCCCCCAATACGCCAATAGCGGGGCGTTTGCCGTGAGCGGCCTGCTGCTCCTCGGCCTGGGCGGCTTGCTCGCCATCTGGCATAAAGGAACTTAGGTGCGGGCAACGAAACCCAACCACAGATGGACACAGATGAACTCAGATATCCGCGAATTACGCGAATACACGCGAATTGGGAACGGACATCAACAACCAGCAAGGGGGCGGAGCGACTCAGGAACATAAGAATTCGTGTCAATTAGCGTAATTCGCGGATAATCAGGTTTATCTGTGTTTATCTGTGTCCATCTGTGGTTAATCCCTGGATTTGAACACCAGCAAATCCCCTTGCGCCCGGCGCCAATGTGGCCTACTGATTTCTGCACCGAGATTACGCTCTAACGTTTTGACTATTTAACGCATTCAAACAACACATGTCCTTACTGGCTGGTAAAATGGGAATCGTCTTCGGTGTGGCTAACAAACGCTCGATTGCGTGGGCCATCGCGCAGGCGTGGCACAGCGCGGGCGCGAAACTGGCGTTTACCTACCAGGGCCAACGCCTCAAGGAGAACGTGGAGGAACTGGCCGGCGCGTTCGGCCCCGACACTCTGATCCTGCCGTGCGATGTCACCAAGGACGATGAGATTGCGGCTGTTTTCAAGACGGTTGGGGACAAATTCGGCAAACTGAACCTGCTGCTGCACGCGGTGGCTTTTGCGCCCAAGGACGCCCTGGAGGGCGAATTCGTCAACACCAGCCGCGAGGCCTTCCGCATCGCTCACGACGTCAGCGCCTATTCGTTGGTGGCGCTGGCGCGCGCCGCCGCGCCGCTCATGCTGGACGGCGGTAGCATCGTCGCTATGAGCTACTACGGCGCGGAGAAAGTCGTGCCGCACTACAACGTGATGGGCGTGGCCAAGGCTTCCCTCGAAGCCAGCACGCGTTACCTCGCCTACGATCTCGGCCCCAAGAAGATCCGCGTCAACTGCATCAGCGCCGGTCCGGTGAACACGCTGGCGGCCCGCGGCATTGGGGGCTTCAACGAAATGCTCAAACATTACGAATCCCACGCGCCCCTCAAGCGCAACGTCCTGCCCGAAGAACTGGGCGCCACCGGCCTGTTCCTCGTCAGCGATGGCGCCGCGGCCATCACTGGGCAGGTCCTGTACGTGGATTGCGGATATCAGATCATGGGGATGTAAGCCGGCCGAGGGATGCCCATGCGTTGGGCGCGTCACTCTCAGGCCGAAGGCCTGATTCATAGCAGCCCAGGACAACGTCCTGGGTTCATCGTGCGGTCGTTATTCTGCAGGCCAACGGCCTGCTTCATAGCTGGGACCGACACCGGGTCGCTGGCTGGGGCGGGAAGACGAGAGATGAATAGCGTCTTCAGCGCTAAAGGAGTTTTGGGTCGACGAACCCAGGACGTTGTCCTGGGCTGGTATGAATGACGCCCTCGGCGTCCCCCCAGACCTTCCCCCCGCAGCCCTGATTACATTCTGGCCTCGAAGAATTCTGTCGCGCATTGCAGCCTTGAGCAGCAAGCGTATTGCCTTGACGCACAGTCCACTTCGTCCCAGAATCAGGAAGCCTGAACTCGTAGCGGGTTCAAATCAGAAAGCGAGACGCTATGAAGACTTGGATTCTCAGCAACCAGTGCGCAGCCCTGCTGCTCCTTGCGGGCGCTGCCATGCCGGCAGCAGCTCAGACGACTCAGTTGATCTCTACCTCTGATGCCCCCGAAAGCGCGGTCGCGGGAGGCGGGGGTGATTCCGGGGCGCCGGTCATCAGCCCGGATGGACGCTATGTGCTGTTCGCGAGCTCGGCCGGCAACCTGTCATTGACTAGCAGCAACACCGCTATCCCGACACGTGTTCTTCCTGTTCTGAACGTCTTTCTGCGCGACCGCACCAACGGAACAACCTCTCTGGTGAGCGTTAATCTGACCGGGACAGGCGGTGGCGACGATAATTCCGTGCCCGTGGACCTCTCGACCAATGGCCGCTATGCGGCCTTCCAAAGCAGCGCGAGCAACCTGGTCGCCGGTGATACTAACGGCGCCACGGATATATTCGTCCGCGATCTGGTGGAAGGAACAACCATCCTGGTGAGCGTCAGCACCAATGGCGACGTTGGCAATGGCGCCTCGCGCAGCGCCGTCATGACTCCCGATGGCCGGTATGTCGCCTTTGTCAGCGAGGCCAACAATCTGGTCGCTCGGGACACCAACGGCATTCCCGATGTGTTCGTCCGTGACTTGCAGTCCGGCGTGACCACATTGGCCAGTGTCGGGGCCAAGCGGGTCACGACCGGCAACAGTTCAGAAGCTCCCGACATCACGCCGGATGGCCGCTACGTTGCTTTCTATAGCACCGCGACCAGCCTGGTTGCTGGCACGGTGAATTCGCAAGACATCTATGTCCGGGATCTCGTTAACGGCGCCACCACTTGGGCCAGCAAGGGAGCGGGCGCGACGGCGCTTTCCATGCTGCGCGCATCCAAGGTCTCCTGTTACAACCACGCCATAAGCGCCGATGGCAGGTTCGTGGCTTACGAGGCCAGCGCCGCGCCGGGCTCCATCCCCTCGTATCCAGGACTCATACTCCGCTGCAACCTGGACACCGGCGCAACGGATCTGGTTCACACGAATGCCGCCATCCAGCCGCCCACCTCTCTGGATTTCTTCAATCTGGATATGACCCCGGACGGGCAGCGGATCGTCTTTGTAGCCAGCACCAACGGCACATCGGGCTCCACCACTTGCATCCTGCTCTGGGACGCGGGGACGGGCGCCATTACGCTGGTCAGTGGAGACCTGAGCAACCAGGTGGCCACCAATTACAACTGTGACCGGCCCACCATCGACCCCACCGGTCAATTGGTCGGTTTCAACAGCACCGCTGCCAACCTGACTACCAACATGCTGCGGGGCGATTGGCACCTCTACTTGCGCGACCTTCAGGCGGGCGCCACCACGCTGCTGGATGCTGACACCAACGGCGTCGGCTCACCCATCGGCGGCCTCACGATGCCTTGCCTGAGCGCCAACGGCCGATTTGTGGCTTTCGAGTGCAATGACGGAAACCTCGTTCCCAACGACCGTAACCACGACTCAGATGTCTTCGTGCGCGACCTGGCTACGGGCGCGGTCGAACTCATCACGGCCCACGATCCCGCCCTCGCATCGCTTACGCCAAATGGGTCGAGTTGGCTTTCGACCTGCGGCGTAAGCGCCGATGGGAACCGCGTCGCCTTCGCTAGTGACGCGGACAACCTGGTCGCTAGTGACACCAACGGCTTCCGGGATGTTTTCGTGCGCGACCGGTTGAACGGCACGAATATGCGCGTGAGCGTCGGCACCAATGGATTCGGCGGGGACGGCAATTCGTTTGAGCCGGCGATCTCTGCTGACGGGCTCTATGTCGCCTTCACCAGTTATGCCGACAATCTCGTGGCGGGCGACGCCAACCGGGCGTCGGATGTCTTCGTCCGCGACCTGCAGACCGGGCTCACCACCCTTGTGAGCGTCAACAGTAGCGGGGTTGGCTCGGGCAACAAAGACTCCTACTCGCCCATAATCAGCTCCGGCGGCAGATACGTGATGTTTCGTAGCAAGGCGACCAACCTGGCCGCCGGTTCATTCAGCGGCACGGAGAACCTGTTCGTGCGCGACATGCAAGCCGGCACGAACTACGCGCTCACCGCAAGCGGCTTGTGCTGCGCGGCGATGACCCCGGACGGGCGCTTTGTGGCGTTTGTGGACATGGCAGGAGGCAGCAGCGGCAAGCTGTATGTCTGGGCTTCAGGCACTGGTAGCCGGGTTTACACAAACAGTTATATCAGCCTCACCTCCGTCGCCATCAGTCCCGACGGGAATCGGATTGCCTACTGGGCCGGCTCCAGTTCCATGACCTTGTTCGCGACAGATCTGGCCGCGCGAACGAACTGGACGATCGGTTCGTATTCATTCCCGGTTCGTCCGGGTCTCCGTTTCAGCGGGGACAACCGGTTCCTGGCCTACGCCGCCTCTGTGAGCGCGCGCGGCCAGGTCTATCTTCATGACTTCCTGACTGGCACCAATCTCCTGGTCAGCCGCTGCTACTCTTCAACCTCGGGAGGCAGTGACTCATCCGATTCGTGCGACATCAGCGCTGATGGCCGCTTCATTGCCTATCGCAGCGCCGCGACCAACATCGTCCCCGGCGACGCGAACGGCACGCGGGACATCTTCCTGTTCGACCAGCAAAGCGGCGCTACGACGCTTCTGAGCGTGAGCCGGTTCGGAAACCGCGCTGCGAATAACTGCTCGCGCACTCCCATCTTCAGCGCCGACGGCCAGACCCTCGTCTTCCAAAGCTGGGCTTCGGACCTCGCTGACGCGGACTTTAACCAGGGCAGCGATGTGGTGGCCTACAGCCTTAGCGCCTCTGGCTCCATCCCCGTGTTCTATGCTAACATCTATCCGGGCAGCACCTCGGGGCAAGGTTCCTGGATTACCTGGCAAGCCGTGCCGGGCAAGAGCTACCGCGTTCAATTCAAGAACAGCCCCGACGACCCGAGTTGGCAGGAACTGGGCGGCGGCGTGACGATCCTCGGCAACCAGGGATACTGCCAGGACCTCGCGCCGGCGGCCGCCAGCCGGTTTTATCGGATTGTGGGCTATTGACCATTGGGGACAGCGATATGATGACGAAAACAACGTGCCCTCTTGTTCGCGGCCAAGGGTTGCCCGGGACCACCGCCGAGCCTCCCAAGCGGTGTAAGGTGCTCAATCGTGCCCCCGGAGTGCGCCCGTCCTCGGCCGCAGCAATGTCCGCAAGTACTGGGGAGCCGGAGTTTCCCAAAATGCCGGCCAGCTCGGAACCTGCTGCGCCCGAGGACGGGCGCACTCCGGCCCGATCGCTTGCGGGAACTGGAATCGTACGACACATCCGTGCATTCACGCTTATAGAACTGGTGGTAGTCATCGCGCTGTTCGCGCTTCTGGCCACCTTGCTCATGCCGGCCTCGGCGCACACCCGGCCCAACTCCCAGGCCATCCAGTGCCTGAACAACCTCAGGCAGATGGCGAACGCATGGCAAACGTATGCCGAGGATAACGGCGGCAGGATAGTTTCGGCCTATCCCAACTACGGGGGATTTGCAGGCACGTGGTGCGCCGGCAACGCCGAGAGCGGCGGGGGTTCCGCAAGTTACACTTATGGGGGAGCCGACCCGACGGGCATCCAGAAGGGGCTGCTCTGGAATTACACGAAGTCGCTTGGTCTCTATCGTTGCCCGACCGATCATCGTATTGCCGACGGTAGTGGCGTCCCAACGCAATTCGTGGGGAAGCCGATTCTGCGGACCATATCGATGAACTCCTACATGGGAGGCAGGAACTTTGGCGCAAACCCGACTTGGGTGGTAACCAGTCCGAACGGCCCGCAGGACCCAAACCACCCAGTCTATCTCAAAGACACCGAAATCAAGCTGCCAAAGCAGACTTGGGTGTTGGTGGATGAGGACCAGGACAGCATTAATGACGGTATGTTTTTCGTGGACGTAGGGGGAACGTATGAATTCATAGATCTGCCGTCGCGCGCTCATCGGTTCGGCTATGGCATTTGTTTTGCCGACGGCCACGTTGAAATAGATCAGTTCAAAGACGATGCCAGCAAAGACTGGCGGATAGGCCTCCCGGGCGGGCTCAATGATTGGATGCGTTTTACGAATATTACCACACATCCGCTGTGATGGGGTGGAACCCGCAAGGCAAAACCAGGCCGCTCCCGCGCCTCATTGCGAGCGGAGGCGGTAGAGGCGGACAGGATAATTCGTCCACTGCGGATCGCTGAAATAGGCCGAGCCGCCGGTGAGGATGTTGGTGCTCACTGGAGACCACGTGGGATTGCCCAGATTCGTGGTGGCTTCCACGACGACGGGGATGTTCGTTGCCCAGGAGATAGTGAAGCCGAACCGGTTGGTTTGCACGCCAAAGCTGGGGCCGTTGTTTAGAATCAGCGGGTTCGGAAGCAACCAAAATGCTGTCGGACGACCCCCGAGCGTCGAGGCCCAGCCGATGGTTCCCGGCAAGTAATAGATAGTCGTATTGTTGTCAGCGACGAACACGTCCGAACCAACGCGGGGGAAGTTACCTTGGAAATAGACTCCCATCAGCCTGCTACAGCCCCAGAAGGCCAAGTCTCCAACGCTGGTGACGCCACTGGAAATCCTAATGTTGGTCAGGCCGGAGCAGTTAAGGAACGCATAATCCCCGATGTTGGTGACCATGTCGGGAATCGTAACCCTGGTCAGGTTGGTGCAGTATTGAAATGCATAGTTCCCGATGCTGGTAACGCCGTTGCCTATCGCGACATTGGTCAGGCTAGTGCAGCCAGAGAACGCACTGCTTCCGATGCTGGTGACGCAATCGGGAATCGAGATGCTGGTCAGGCTGGTGCAGCCTTGAAACGCCCCGCCCCCGATGCTGGTGACGGTGGGGGGGGAAGCGTAGGAAGCTCCGGCTTTGCCTGCCGGGTATTGAATAAGCGTGGTCTGGCTCTTGTTGAACAAGACCCCATCCAGACTGCTATAGATAGAATTGAGCGCATCCACCGTTATCGCGGTAAGGTTGGTGCAGTAGGTGAATGCACAGTCCCCGATGTTGGTGACGTTGTTGGCAATCGAAATGCTAGTCAGGCTGGTGCAGCCAGAGAACGCACTGGTCCCGATGCTGGCGACAGTAGTGGGGAAAGCATAGGAAGTCTCGGCTTTGCCTGCCGGGTATTGAATAAGCGAGGTCTGGCTTTTGTTATATAAGACCCCATCCAGACTGCTATAGGTGGAATTGAGGGCATCTACCGTTATCGCTGTCAGGCTGCTGCAGCCAGAGAACGCCCCGTCCATGCTGGTGACGCCATTGCCTATCGTGACATTGGTCACGCTGCTACAGCCAAAGAACGCACTGCCCGCAATGTTGGTGACGCTGTTGGGAATCGAGATGCTGGTCAAGTTGGTGCAGACTTCAAACGCCCCGCCCCCGATACTGGTGACGCTGGTGCCTATCGTAGCGCTGGTGAGACTATAGCAATCCTCGAACGCGCATCGTCCGATGCTGATGACGCTGTTGGGGATCGTTACGCTGGTCAAGCTATAACAGCCATTGAACGCATAGTCTCCGATGTTGGTGACGCTGTTCCCGATCGTGACGTTAGTTAAGCGACGACATACTTGGAAGCAACTCCCGATGCTGGTAACGCCATTGCCGATTATAACATTGGTCAGACTGGCGTTACAGAACGCGCAACTCCCGATACTGGTGACGCTATCGGGGATTGTGATACTGGCAAATCCGCTGCCACCGAACGCCAAGCCCCCGATGCTGGTGACCGGAAAACCGTTGATTATGCTGGGGATAATCAATGCGCCGCCAGCAACAAGATAGTTGTATCCCGTGATGGTGATGGTGCCGTTATTGGTTGTGTACTTGCATGGCCACGATACGGTCGGACGATCACCGTATGTCGTGCCCCAGCCCGTGGTTCCCAGCAAGTAATAGATGGTCGTGTTGTTGTCGCTGTAGAACACATACGAATCAAGGCTGGGGGCGTTCCCGCTAAAATAGAGCTTCGTTAGTCTGTAGCAGTCATAGAACGCCGCCATCCCGATGTTGGTGACGCTGTTGCCGATTGTGGCGGTGGTCAGGCTGGTGCAGCCTTGAAACGCCCCGCCCCCGATGCTGGTGACGCAATCGGGAACCGAGATGCTGGTCAGGCTGGTGCAGCCCCAGAACGCGTCGTTTCCGAGACTGGTGACGCTGTTACCTATTGTGACGCTGGTCAGGCTCGTGCAGGAGTAGAACCCATTCTTCCCGATGCTGTTGACGCTGTCAGGGATTGTAACGCTGGTTAGGCTGGTGCAGCCCCAGAACGCCGCGTCTCCGATGCTATTGACGCTTTTGCCTATTGTGACGTTGGCCAGATTGGTGCAGAACCCGAACGCCGTCGTCCCGATGTTGTTGACGCCGTTTGGAATCGTGTAGGAGGTCCCGGTTTTGCCTGCTGGGTATTGAATTAGCCTAGTCTGGCTCTCGTTGAACAAGACCCCGTCCGCACTGACGTAGAAGGAGTTGAGCGCATCGACCGTTATTGCACTCAGGCGGGTACACCAAGCGAACGACCCCTCCCCGATGTTGGTGACACTGTTGGGGATTGTGACGCCCGTCATTCCTCTACAGCCAGAGAACGCCCAGTCCCCGATGCTGGTGACACTGTTGGGGATTGTGGCGTTCGTCAGGCTCGTGCAACCAGAGAACGCCCAGCCCCCGATGCTGGTCACACTGTTGCCGATTGTGACGCTGGTCAGGCCGTAGCAGCCAGAAAACGCATTGGTTCCGATGCTGGTGACGCTGTTGGGGAGTCTGACGCTGGTCAGGCTCGTGCAAGAATGGAACGCGGAGTCCCCTATGTTGGTGACATTCGTGCCTATCCTGATGCTAAACAGACCGGTGCAGCCTTCGAACGCCTGGATCCCGATGTTGCTGACGCTGTTGGGGATCGTGACGCTGCTAAGGCGAGTGCAGCCATTGAACGCGCCGCCCTCGATGCTGGTGACGCCATTGGGAATCGTAACGCTGGTCAAGCTCCTACAGCCCGCGAACGCGCATAGCCCGATGCTGGTGACGCTGTTTGGGATCGTCACGCTTGTCAAGCTCGTACAGCCCGCGAACGTCCAATCGTAGATGCTGGTGACGCCATTGGGAATCGTAACGCTGGTCAGGCTGGTGCAGGAATAGAACGCCCAGTCCCCGATGCTGGTGACGCTGTTGCCTATCGTGACGTTGGTCAGGCTGTAGCAGGCATAAAATACATAGCTTCCGATGTCGGTGACGCTGTCGGGGATTGTAACGCTGGTCATGGTGGCGCACAACATGAACGCATCGCTCCCGATGTTGGTGACGCTGCTAGGGATCGTATAGCCACCAGCTTTGCCCTCCGGACACTGGAGGAGGGTCATCTGGCTCTTGTCGAAGAGTACCCCGCCCACACTGCAATAGACGGAGTTGAGTATTTCCACGGTGATCGTTGTCAGGCTGCTGCAGCCAGAGAACGCGTCGCTTCTGATGTTGGTTACGCTGCTGGGGATCGTGATGCTGGCCAGGCCTGTGCAGAACTCGAACGCGTCGCCCCCGATGGTGGTAACGTTGGTGCCGATCGTGACATTGGTCAGGCTTGTGCAGGTGTAGAACGCATTGTTCCCGATGCAGGTGACCGGCAGTCCATTGATCATGTCGGGGATGATCGCCGTACCGCCGGACCCGGTGTATCCCGTAATGGTGATCGCGCCGTTATTGGTCGTGACGGGCTATGCTGTTGACGACAGTACCCCCAACCGGCAGTATCGGGAGTTGTGGC
>OCZT010007839.1_pt1 | contig 10425 bp, 8 predicted proteins | sample 1539031 | NCBI WGS metagenome assembly OCZT01 (sample SAMEA3539308, study PRJEB22396) | soil metagenome | biome: tundra; feature: field; material: soil | place: USA | collected 2010-05 | depth 0.15 m
TGGTGGGCGCTGAGGGATTCGAACCCCCGACCTACTCGGTGTAAACGAGACGCGCTAGCCCCTGCGCCAAGCGCCCGACCAAAACCACCTTATCAAAGCTGCGTCTGTTGGCAACGTTGGACAAGGCACTTCACTTTTCCGCAATCAACGTTCCATCCCGCCGTAAACGCATTTTCTGTCCCCGCCATTCAACGGTATTTCCCAAAAACGCGCCGGCCCAAATCGCCGCTTGCTGCAAATCTTTTACCGGCGCCAGCCACGGCGGCGCAATGTTGTCGCGCGATTGCATGAATCGGCGCTGGAGATTTTGCGCCAGGACAATACGGATGAGCAAACAAACGACAGCGAGGAGCGGAGCGCAAAGTGTTTTTGACCAGACGAGCGATGCGATCAGCCACAGCAGCGGCCAGAGTGTGGCGTTGGACAGGATGCTGAAAAAATACGGCAGGGGCCGGCAGACGCGGATGGTGCGCGCCCAGCGCAGTTGATGTTTCCAGACATCACACCAGTTCATTGGCGCGTCCCAACATTCCACAACGACGGGGCAAAGCGCGAGGCGATGGCCGCGCTGCGTGAGGCGATGGCCGAGTTGATAATCGTCCGCGAGGCAATTCACCAATGCGGCGAAGCCGCCAATTTCTTCGAGCAATTTGCGGCGCGTGAGCATCGCCGCGCCGAGGGCGAAGTCGAGCGGCTTGAGGTTGGTGGATTGCAAAACCTGGCTCCAGAAATCGGCGTTGATGGCCACAGCCTCGCAAAGCATGGCGGTCGTCGCGGGATTCGCCAGCCGGTAAAAACAATTGACCAGGCCGGTTTTGGGATCGCGCAGCGGCGCGGTAATGTTGGCGAGAAAATCCGGAGGCACGCGCACATCGGCATCGCTGACAAGAATCAGCGGATGTTTGGCCAGCCGTTCGAGTTGAATGAGCGTGGAGACTTTGCCGTTGGCGCCGAGTGATTCAGCGCAGACGACGAGTTGCGTGTCGCGACCGGGATTTTTTTCAATGAGTTCGCGGACGATTTTGCAAACCGGATCACTGGCGTCAGCGACGCCGAACAGAATTTGAATCTGGCCGGCGTAATTTTGATTGAACCAGCTTTGGAGCGATTCAGCGGTGGTGGCGTCGCAACCTTTGAGCGGTTTGAGCAGGGTGATGGCCGGGGCAAAGGACAAATCGGTGACGCGCCGGTGCAGCGGAAAACGCCCGGCGGCGAGCCATTGCCAGAGCGCGAGGGCAAGACTCAACAGTGCCAGGGCAGCGAGAGTGGTTTCGAGAAAATTCACCGGCGGAAAACAAACCGCAAATCAGGCGGCAGCGCCAGAGATTTTGTCTTCGGGATGTTCGTCGAGGACGAGCACGCCGTGCGGCGGAAGGTCGTAGTTGCCGGAAAAAGTGTTGCCCGTGAGGAAATCGTGCATGGGCTTGTAAAATTGGATGCGCACGGGCGAGTTCTGGTGGTTGAGCAAAAAGAAGACGCGCATGCCTTCCTTTTCCCGCAGGCTGACTTCAATGTTTTCAGGAACTTTAAGCAGGGGTTGCAGGCCGCACATCTGGCGCAACCACGAAACGAGGTCGTGGTAAAACTGCTGATGGCTCATCGTGCCGACGTAAATGGCCTTGCCGAGGCCGAAAGCGTTCATCGTGATGGCGGGACGACCGGCGTAAAAATCCTTCGCATAAGTCGCCAAAATCTGGCAGCCCTTCGGCTCGATGATGTCGCACCAAAGCCGGGCGGGATGCAAATGGCTGGTCGGGAACGCACCTTTGAAGGTGAGGTGATTTTCCTCGCCGGGTGGAATGGGGTCGAATTCCAAAACTTCCAGGCCGAACAAATCGGTCAGGTTGTTCGGGTAGCCGTCGTCGGGCACGATGCAATATTCATTGACGAGGCCGGTGTTGAACGTGCCGACGAGCGTGCCGCCGTTTTGGACGTACAGTTTGAGCCGGTCCGCCTCGCCCGCGGACAGCAGGTGCAGCGAGGGTGCGAATACGATTTTGTATTGCGAAAGGTCTTCCGTTGGCCGAGCAAAATCCACGGAGATGTTGCGGTCGTGAAGTGCGTTGTAAATGAGTTGAATGTGCTCGCGGAGGTTGAAAAATTTGTTCGGCTGCATCGGCTGTTGCAGCGTCCAGTCGTTGTCGTGCGTGTAAAGAATGCAGGCATCGGCCACAACCTTGGTGCCTTTGATGGCGGGGGCGAGCAATTTCAATTCCTCGCCGATTTGGCTGATTTCCTTGAAGATGCGGGTGTTGCCTTCGAGGTGGTGCGGCAGCACGGCGCCGAAAAATTTATCATTGCCGATGCGCGGCTGGCGCCAGTGGTAAAAAAACACGCCGCAGGCGCCACGCGAAATCAATTGGTAGGTGAACAGCCGGATGACGCCGGGACGCACGAGCGAGTTGACGTCCTGCCAGTTGACCTGGCCGGCTTTTTGTTCAATGACCCAGAATCCGCAGTCGCTGTCGGGCGTCTTGATGTCCGTTTTTTTGAGCGAGCGGAGGATGTCAATGTCGCAGGCCAGTTCGGTGGATTTGGTCTTGATGGCCGCGTTGCTCTCGATAGAGACAAAATCCACGACGTTCGCCATGTCGAAGTGGTCGAATTTCCGCGTGAGCGCGCGCAGGTTGACGGTGACGGGATGGTCGGGGCAAATTTCATGCAGGACATCAGCCTGCATCCGGGCAAAGGCGATGATGGCGTCGCTGCAGAAGCGGTTCCAATCGAGCAAGAGCGCCGGGTTGTGCATCGCGGGGGCATACATGGGCATCGGCACATCGTCGAATGAGGAAACGATCTGACCCCAGCAGCGCAAGCCGAGCTGGTCGTTGAGGCGCCCGACGGTTTCGTATTTCAACTTGAGCCAGTTTTGCCATTCCAGGCGCGAATCTTCGTTAAACGACCACTCGGTTTGATGTCCGCCGAGGCCGTTGTCAATCTGCCAGGCGATCAGTTGGGGATGATCGCCCAGGGCTTGAGCCATGTTTTCAACCAAACGCTTGGAAGTGTTCCAAAAAGTGTCGTTGTTGAAGCAAACGGCGCGGCGCGTGCCTTCGTGCTTGACCCGGCCGTACTCGTCGATCGGCAGAATTCCCGGATGTTTTTTGGCCAGCCAGATGGGCGGCGCGGCGGTGGGTGTGCCGAGAACGACTTTGATGTCGTGTTGCGCCATGATGTCCATCACGCGGCGCAGCCAGAGAAAATCGTATCGGTCCTCTTCGGGTTCGCAGAGTCCCCAGGAGAATTCGCCGATGCGGACAACGTTGATGCCGGCCTTGAACATCAATTCAGCATCGCGTTCCCAAGCGCCCTCGGGGTTGTCGGCGGTGCCGGCGTAAGGGAAGACCCACTGCTCAGGATAATAATCAACGCCAAAAAACATAACCTTAACTCACGGGTTTCAACCGGAGTCTAAAAGCGGACTGCCGCGCTTGCAATCTAAAAATCGCAATTGCGATGGCGAATTAAAACATGCCGGCTAATTTGTTGATTTCTTGAACAAACCGCCGATGCCTGAGGTGATTTTGCTCGCGCCTTCGCTCACGGCCTTCCCGGCATCCTTGCCCAGGGCATCGGCGGCGTCCTTGCCGATGTCAGTGCTGGCGCTGGCGACGGTCTTGATGGTGGCGCTGGTGATGGCGCCGAGCACGCGCCGCGTCAAATCAGTCGCCGTGATGCCGGCGTTGCCTTTGCCCAGGTTGGTGAGATGAATATCCGGCAGCGGCAGGGTCATTTCCTTGCCGCTCATGTCGGTGAGACGGACGTGAACCATGGCGCCGGTAATCAAAAAGTCGTCCACTTCAATTTTCCGGCCGGGTTCGTTGCCCGCCCTGGCGGTGGTGTTCGTGGAAGCGGGTCCGCCGCTTTTTGCGATGGCATTCACGTTCTCCATGATTTTGCTGAGGTTGTTGCCGCCGAGGCCGCCTTCAAAAGTGATTTCCGCCGCTTCAACGCGCACCGAGCGCACGACGATTTTGTCCGACAAAACCGAAAATGGATTCACGCCCACGGCTGCGGAACCGACGCTGATGGCCTGCGGCGTTTTGTAACCTTCAGGATTGCCGACGACGAGGCCTTTGACCCTGGCCGAGCCGGTCAGCAACGACAAATTCACCGCGTCCACTTTGATGGAAACTTGCGTGATTTTCGGGCCGACCGTTTCCATGCCCGTTTTGACGATGGTGCCGAGAAAGAAGCCCACGACAATCACCGCGACAACGATTAAAACCACCAAACCAATACGATGACGACGCCCAGGAATAATTTCCTCATCATAAATTTAATCCGACTTAAATCACTCCGCCACCGCTTGGGCCGGCAAATTCGCGGCCCGGCCTCAACCCGTTGCGAGTGATTGAACCAGGGTGACAAAATCACTGACCTGATACGGCTTGGCCAGAAAGTGGTCCGGCTTTGCCTCCGCTTTGGTGTAAATGTTTTCGTCCACCGTGCCGCTCAGGAGAATGATTTTTTGCTTCGGATGGATGCGTCTGCATTCGCGAATCAAATCCATGCCGCTCATCGAGTGCATCGCGTAATCCGTCACGATCAGCGCCGGTCGTGGATTCGCCGCGGAAAACTCCGCCACCGCCGTTTGCGGATCGCGAAACGTCCGCACCCGAAAATGCAGCGGTTCAAGAATCATCACTGCCATCTCCAGCAACATCGGCTCATCGTCCACGACGAATATCGTGACCGGCGCATTGTTGGATGGAGTGCCGTTCAAATCTGCCATAGCTGTCGATATAAAGAACACCTCCGCATGTCTGCTGGCAAGTGCGTTTCAAAAAAGTTATCCACACCCCGCCGGAAAATTCACATTGCGCCCGGCAAATTCCCGCCGTAACTTTTCTCCCGGCAATGAATTAAGCGCTAAAAACAGGGAATTGCGGTTATGAAAACAAAACCAACACCCGTGGCAGCCCGAAAAAAGACGACCACCCGGGTTGTGCGCCCACGCCGCGCCGCCAAACCAAAAACCACAACCGCCCGCCGCGCTTACGTCCGCCGCAAAAAAATTGAAGTTCCGCCGCTCCTGCTCGAAGGCGACCAGCCCGCGCCGCCGCCCGCCAGCGGCCCCGGCCGGAAATACGCGCTCGGCCCCGTGCCGCCGTCGCAACATTTTGAAACGGCGGAAACCGAATTGCCCGAAGCTTACGGCACCAAAAAACTTTTTTTGATCGCGCGCGACCCGCACTGGCTTTACGCGCATTGGGATTTGACGCGCGAGCAGCAGTTGAAGCTCAACGCGCGATCCGCCGTCGGCCATCTCATCCTGCGCCTTTACGCCGGCAAGGTTCAAGGCCATCCGATTTGCGAAATTCACGTTCATCCTGAATCGCGCCACTGGTTCGCGCACGTTGAGCGCGCCGGAAATTCCTACGCCGCCGAGCTGGGCTATTATTCACCGCCTGGCCGGTGGACGCGCATTGCTGTTTCCAGCGCAACGGTTACGCCGCCGGACGCCGTTTCCACGGAGAGCGACGTTGAATTCGCCACGATTCCGTTTGAATTCCCGTTTGCCAGACTGATCGAAATCATCAAATCCGCCGTGCGCGAAAATCTTCCTCTGGCGCAGGCGGTCGAAGAGCTCCGCCGCCACGGCCATCCTGAATTGCCGCGCGCCAAAGGAACGCCGGTCTCGACCTGGACGCCGCAGCAGGAACAGGCGCTGGCCAAAGTCGTCAACATTGACGAAGTGCGCCGCGTCTGGATGGGTTCGCTCGAAATCACCGAACTCATCCGCCGCCGGCTCGCGCATGAAATTTCGTCGCTCGGCGTTTCGAGTCTTTCAAGCCTTTCGAGTCCGTTCGGCGTCGCCGGGCAGCCCAAGGGCTTTTGGTTCAACGTCAACGCCGAATTGATCATTTACGGCGCGACCGAACCGGCGGCCAAAGTCACGCTCGGCGGACACGAAATCAAACTGCGCTCCGACGGCTCGTTCAGCTACCGCTTCGCGTTGCCGGATGGAAAATATGATTTGCCCGCCGTTGCCGTTTCCGCCGATGGCGCGGACGCGCGCGCGGCCAATCTGAAATTCAGCCGCGAAACCGAATATCTCGGCGATGTCGGCGCGCATCCGCAGGACCCCGCGCTCAAACCGCCGCTGGCAGAAAATGTTTGATCGCATGGACGCCCCTCCACGCGGAGCTTTGATGCTCGTTCGCTTCACCGCCGCCGGACTCATTGGTCTGGGCGCGCTGGAACTCGGTTTGTATGGGGGCGAATGTCACGTGCATCACCAGCCCGTCCAGGTTTTCCACGCCGTGCTCCTCTTCATTCCCTTTATGCTCGGAGTCGTCATTTTTGCCAGGGCCAGGGCCGTCGCGGAATGGATTTCCAACAAGTTTGACGAATGAGCGGCGAGCTTCATTGGCCTCAAGGATATCTGTCGCTGGTCCTGCACGCGCACCTGCCGTTCGTGCGCCATCCGGAGCATGAAAAATTTCTGGAGGAAAGCTGGCTCTTTGAAGCCGTCACCGAAACCTACGTTCCGCTGCTGCAAATACTCGACGGCTGGCGGCGCGACGGCCTGGACGCGCCCCTGACGCTTTCGCTCTCGCCGACGTTGTGCGCGATGCTGCTCGACCCGCTCCTGCGCGGGCGTTACGAGCGGCATCTGGACAGCCTCATCACCCTGGCGGAAAAGGAAATTCATCGCACCCACTGGGACCGCGCGTTTCGCGAACTGGCGTGGATGTATCACCACCGCTTCAATTTGGCGCGCGACACGTGGCGCGCGTGCGACGGCAATCTCGTCGGCGCGTTTCGACAATTCCAGGACGAAGGCCGGATTGAAATCATCACCACCGCCGCCACGCACGGATTGCTGCCGTTGCTGGCCAATCATCCGCCGTCCATCCGCGCGCAAATTCTCACCGCGCGCGATCATTACCGCAGTTGCTTCGGGCGCGACCCGCGCGGCATCTGGCTGCCGGAATGCGCTTACGTGGATGGCATCGAACGATTTTTGCAGGAGGCGGACATCCGCTGGTTCATTCTCGACACGCACGGGGTCCTCCACGCGCGTCCGCGTCCGCGCTACGGCACCTTTGCGCCGATTTTCACGCCCAACGGCATCGCCGCCTTCGGGCGCGACTTCGATTCCTCGCGGCAGGTGTGGAGCCAGCACGAGGGTTATCCCGGGGACGCGCGTTACCGCGATTTTTACCGCGACGTCGGTTTCGATCTTGATTTTGATTACGTGAAACCGCATCTGCCTTCGCCGGAAAATCGCGGGTTCACGGGCATCAAGTATTACCGCATCACCGGCGGCGCGGGGGACAAGGAAATTTATCAACGCGACGCCGCATTGCAGGCCGCCGCCGGACACGCCGGACATTTTCTCAACGAACGCGTGAACCAGGTCCGGCGGCTCACCGGACTTTTGGATCGTCCGCCGCTCGCCGTCGCACCGTATGACGCGGAATTGTTCGGCCACTGGTGGTATGAAGGGCCGGAATTTCTTGATTACTTTGCGCGCAAACTTTTTTACGACCAGAAAACCGTCGCGCTCATCACGCCGGGCGAATATCTGCGCCGGCATCCGACCAATCAAATCGCCACACCCGGCGCGTCAAGCTGGGGCGAGGAAGGTTATTGGCGCGCGTGGCTGAACGAAAACAACGAATGGATTTACCCGCACCTGCAAGTCGCGCAGGAATGGATGACCAACCTCGCGCAAAAATATCCGAAGGCAACCGGTTTGAAGGCGCGGGCGTTGCGCCAGGCCGCGCGCGAACTGCTGCTGGCGCAGGCCAGCGACTGGCCGTTCATTTTGCGCGCGGGCACAAGTCCCGATTACGCGCGCCGCCGCGTGAAGGACCATCTGCTCCGCTTCATCGCGCTGCACGATCAACTCACCGTCACGAAGGTGGACGAAAAGTGGCTGCGTGAAATCGAATCTCGCGACAACCTTTTCCCCGACGTGGATTGGAATTATTGGAAGTGACGCGGCGAAGGGGCGCTTTATCGGCAAACGGGTTTTCTGGTGACACTGTCAACGGAATCGCGCATCAATGTCTCAAATGAAGCAAAGCCGACGGATTTTTATGGGTTCTTTCCCTTCTGGCTTTCAGGGGGTTGCCTGCGTTTTTTGGGGGTTCCGGAGCTCTTCAATTAGCGAATCTCAAATCAAGACATCGCCCACGAAAACAGAGGGTCAAGGCATGGCAACTGCTCAATATCCTTTAGAGATTTAACGCATGATCAGGTTTAACGTTTTGAACGACAAAAATTGCCGGTTTGGTAATATCGAACAACGAAATGAAAATCCGAACTTTACTCGTGGATGACCAGTCAACCGGGTTGGCGGTGCTGCGGGACATGCTCCATCATTCCGAACCGGATATTGAGATCATCGGCACGGCCGCCAGCGGCCGCGAAGCCGTCGAGTCCATCAACCAGTTGGCGCCCGACCTGGTATTCCTCGACGTGCAGATGCCCGAAGTGGACGGCTTCGAGGTGGTTGCCCAGATCAAGCTTCCGCGGATGCCGATCATCATCTTTGTGACGGGGCGCGATGATCTTGCGTTGAAGGCTTTCGAGGCACACGCCCTGGATTACCTGGTAAAACCCTGCAAAATGGACCGCCTGAAATCGGCGGTGCAACGGGCCCGGCAGCAAATCCAGAGCAACCAGAACGGTGACATTCAACAGAAGCTGGACGGTTTGTTGGATGATCTGAAGGCCGTTTCAAAATATCCGGAGCGACTGGCCGTCAAATCCAACGGGCGGATCGTGTTCCTGCGGCTGACAGATATTGATCTGGTGGAGGCGGCGGACAACTACGTGAAGCTGTGCGTTGGCAAAGAAACGCACATGCTTCGCGAAACCATGACCGCCTTGGAGGAAAAGCTTCCCCCGGACCGTTTCGTGCGCATCAGCCGCTCGACCATTGTGAACATCGAATCGGTCAAGGAATTGCACCCCATGTTTCACGGCGAATACATGGTCTCGCTCCGCAACGGCACGCGCGCGACGCTCACCCGGAGTTACCGGGAGCAACTCCGGCAACTTGGCGTGATGACCTGAGCCTGGCGCGCTGACTTGGGCCGACCAGCCTTCATTTTCTTCCGGAATTCCACCCCTCACCGGGTGCAATTCACCCCTCAAATCCCGCAATGTGTCCCTAATTCATTACGTTTTAGCCCGTTTCTGTTAAATATCTTGCACGGGTTGAAGAGTTAATTTGGTTGATTACTTGGTGAAAAAATTTGGGGCTAAACAGAAAAAAATTATGAAAAAGTCATGGATGTTGATTTTAGTCGGTGCTTTGTTGGCGGCTGGCAGCTTGGCCATGTCCGCGCGGGCGCAGAGCAACGTCGTTTATGCCGTTGAGTACAAGCAGTCAACCAATCGTGTCGGCACCATTGATTTGTTGAACGGCAACTTCACCAAGATTTCCTCCATTGGCACAGCGATAATTAACGACATCGCTTACTGCTCCACGAACGGGACGTTGTATGGCATATCAAACAGCTCGGCCCTGGTGACGTTCAATAAAACCAACGGCACCATCACCAAGGTCGCCAACCTGAGCGTCAGCGGCATCCAGTCGCTGGCCTTCCGGCCAAGCAATGGAGCGCTGTTCGGAGCCACGCAGACCAGACTGTACACGATCAATCCCGCCAACGGCACCGCTACTTCAGTCGGAAATTATGGCAGTCCCACCAAACTTGGCAGCACCGGGCAGAACATCCGCTTTGCACGGGACGGCAATCTCTACGTCAGCAATACGAGCACAAACACCGATATTTATCGGATCAACACCACGAACGGTGCGGCGACGTGGATGGGAGAAGCCGTCAGCTTCCCTTACCTGATGCTGCAGAACGCCAGTTCGAACATGTACGGGGTCTTCATCAATTTGGGATCTGCCAGCAATGCGGCCCCCAAGCTGGCGACCTTCGACCTGAGCAGCTTCGTCAACGGTGGGACCAACGCCAATGGCAGCACTCACCAGATCACCGTCACGTTGGTAGGCGCCGGTACCAATTTCCCCCCCAATTTCAACTTCTCGGGCAATGTCCCCCAGGCGGTCACCAATCTCACCCTGCCGGTGAGCGCGACGGGGCCGTCGAACCAGACGACCGTGGCGGGAAGCAACGTGGTGTTCAGCACGGTAGCCTCAGGCACACCGCCTTATGGCTATGTTTGGTTGAAGAACGGTTCGACCATCAGCGGCCAGACCAGCAGCAACCTGACCCTGGCCAATGTGAGCGCCAGTGACGCAGCCACCTACAGCGTCATCGTAAGCGGGGCCATTGGGACGGTGACCAACAGCGCAACGTTGACGGTGACCAAGGCCGGGGCCACAGTAACCTTGGGCAGCCTGAGCCAGACCTACGATGGGTCGGCCAAGCCAGCGACGGCGACGACAACCCCGAGCGGGTTGACGGTGAGCTTTACCTACAACGGCTCGGC
>OCZT010007840.1_pt1 | contig 10425 bp, 12 predicted proteins | sample 1539031 | NCBI WGS metagenome assembly OCZT01 (sample SAMEA3539308, study PRJEB22396) | soil metagenome | biome: tundra; feature: field; material: soil | place: USA | collected 2010-05 | depth 0.15 m
CCCTACACGACGCTCTTCCGATCTGGTGGCTCCCGGCCCCCGGGGGCGCGGTAGCTGGCGCTCAAACGCAAAGGGTTTCTCTTCGAAGTTGTATCACTTGTTTGTCCAGGGGGTTACCCCTATATAGGGTCCATGACTTCACATCACCGCAAGTATGATCGGCTCACAGGACTGCTCCTCACAGCGGCGGCGCAGGCCAAACTTCAGCGCGACTATGCGCGGGACTATTATCATACGGCGCAGACCTACACGCCGGTTGAACGCAAAGATGGCCACATAAAAAGTTGGCGCGGTGGACCCAAAGCAACTAAGCAGCGCTATATGTTAGCGCCAGTCGCAAGGGACTCTGCGAGGCGCAGCACGAAAAAATATCGGAAGACGCCGAAGGGCAAAGCCATGTTGCGTCGGATGCGGATGTCCGACAAAGGCAGGGCACAAGGTCGTTGCAAATATCGACGCCAGCATCCGATAGACATGGGTAGTTCGGGCAATAGCACCGGCTGGTTTTTTTGGGGTCTCGATCGCACGGCGATGAATTTACGCAGCAACCCACGCACGGCTGAGACATTGGAGCGCGATCAAATTCGCCGCCGCGATTGGATGCGCGAGAATCGCCGCAGGATCCGACAAGCCAGCCCAGCGTGGCGTGATCGAAAAGCGATCGCCACAGTCTATGCCGAGAAAGATTTGATGACGTGGGCCACAGGGGTGGAGCATCACGTCGATCATATGCATCCCATCAACCATGAATTTGTCTGTGGCCTGCATGTGCATCAAAATCTTCAGGTGCTGGTGGGCCGCGACAACATTCAAAAGTCCAACAAGATGATAATGTGGTGGCAATGAAAGTCACGCAACAGGTCCTTGCAGCGCATCTTTTCTGCGCGACTGCGACCATCAAATCGTATGAGACTGCAGGCCTTTTTAAGCGCGGCAAGACCGGTTACGATCTGGACGAATGTCGGAAACTGGTGCTGGCGCATTTGCGCGACAAAGCCGGTGGTCGCATGGGCAATGTGGAAGGCCTGAACCTCACAGTCGAGAAGGCCAAGCGTGAGCGCTCGCAGACTGACAAAAACGAATTTGCCCTCGGCATCCTGAAGGGCACCTACGTTCTCGCCGCCGAGGTGGGACAGGAAATCGAATCGGCTTTCGGCATTGTGCGCGAACGTCTTCTGGCGATACCCGGCGCAAGTGCCGATCGGTGCGCCGAGAGCGACCCAAAGCGCCGCGAAACGATCGCCGCGATTTTGACTGAGGACATAACCGAGGCGCTTCATGATCTATCGAGCCCCGACGACTACGTCAGGAAAGCTGGTTCGGCAAGCATTCTTAATCTTCAAGCCGCCACCGACGCTGAACCTGATACAGTGGGCGGACCAGCGCCGGCACGTAGCGGCAAGGACAAGCGCAAACCCGGGGCGGTGGAAGACTAAAGCGCAGCCGTGCGCCTACGGCCCAATGGCAGCGATCACTGAGCCCGACACCTACACCGTTTCGATTATGGCCGGCACTCAGATCATCAAAACTGAATTGCTGATCAACGTCTGCGGCTACTTCATCGATCAGGATCCGGCATCAATTCTATTCGTGCAGCCGACGCAAGCTGCCGCGGCGAGCTTTTCGAAAGAACGTTTTGCGCCAACCATCGAAGCTTCGCCTTGCCTTTCCGCTTTGGTGGACCCGCCGAAGACGCGCGATTCGGAAAACACGATCACCCACAAGGCCTACCGCGGAGGCTCACTTGATTTCGTCGGAGCGAACAGCCCCACCGATCTTGCGTCGCGCCCGAAGAGGATCATCCTCTGCGACGAGATTGATAAATATCCACCAAGTGCCGGGAGCGAAGGAGATCCTCTCAAGCTTGCGGAAGAGCGTGCGTCAACTTTCAAAGCTATCGGACGCGCCAAGTTCGTACGAACATGCTCACCAACAGTTGAAGGCTTTAGCCGTATCGGTCGAGAGTATAGCGCGAGCGATCAACGCCGCTGCTACGTTGCTTGCCCTCATTGCGGATTTGAACAGCTCCTCGAGTGGAAGCAAGTCCGCTGGGATAAAACCGAAACCGGATCCCATCTTCCGGCTACTGCCGCAATCTGCTGCGACGAGTGCGGCTCGATCTGGTCGGAGTCGGATAGAATAAAAGCGCTTGATGCTCTCGCTGATCATCCATCGTATGGTTGGCGACAAACAAAAGGTTTCACATGTTGTGGCTTGGATCAAACGCCGGCGTCCTGGGATGGGGCCGGGCGATCGCTGTGCTCGGTGTGCGGGGAGCGATCACCCTATGCTGGTCATGCTGGTTTTCATTTAAACAAGCTGTACTCCAAGCGCCATCGTCTTCCAGAAATCGTTCAAGAGTTTCTGGAAAGCAAAGGCGACCCCGAGTTGATCCGCAAATTTACGAACACGGCCCTGGCGGAATTGTGGAAGGCGAGGGACGAGCAGCAGCTCGACAGCAACAAATTGATGTCGCGCGCGGAAGTGTACGGACCCGACGATCTTCCTGAGGGAGTGATCCTGGTCACGGCGTTCGCTGATACGCAGGTTGATCGGTTGGAAGTTCAGATCGTCGGATGGGGACTTGACGAAGAGGCCTGGCCCTTTCAATACACGATCATCCACGCGCACCCAGCTGGCCCACAGGCCTGGAAAGAGTTGGATGCACTGCGCGCTAGCAAGTTCAAGGTGCGCGGCTCCGATCGGATCTTGCGAATTGCCGCCCTTGGCATTGACATGGGCGGCGCCTATACGGCGCAGGTGCTTGCGTATTGCGCGGCTCGCCGCGGTCAGCGCGTCTTCGCGACACAGGGGCGCGCCGGCCCGAAACCCCTGTGGGTGGGGCGAGCATCACATAGTTCAAAGACGCGAGAACCTTTTTACCCTATCGGCGTTGACACCGGCAAGGACACGATCTACGCGCGCCTGCAGCACGTTGAACCGCGTGAGCCAGGATTTAAGAACCCGGGCTTTATCCACTTTCCGATCGGTGAGAACTTTGGGCTTGAATACTACGAACAACTGAACGGCGAACGAAAGCAAGTGACGCTGCTGAGGGGTCAGAAAAAGATTGCCTGGCTTAAGATCCGCGAACGCAACGAGGCATTGGACACGTTAGTCGGCGCGCTCGCCGTTCGCAAATCTCTTCCGCGCTACGCGGAGCAACAGCTGCAGTTTTCTAATAAGCCGGACGCGCAGCCCGCGCCGGCTACTAAGATCGACACGATCGGACCTGCGGTCCTCGAGAATGCGACCCACACCGCATCGGAGCGAGACGAAGGCGGGCGCATCGGCACAGAGGAAGACTACCATACGAAATTCAAGCCCGCGGCGCGACCGCAACCGTTTGTACCGCGACGCCAAGGTTGGATGCAAAAGCGAACCGATTAACCGATAGGAGATTCCAATGGCACTACGTCAACCGAATACCGAAATGCGTTTGAAATATCTCGCGAGCGAGCGGGGCGAGAAGCTGAGTGTTGCCTACACCGGCAATGCCAACGCAACCTCGGCTGTCGGCGCGACTGGCGAAACGTTCGGAGCGACGCGCGCCAACGACAGCGGTGTTGCCCAGGCGGGTGGCGCTTCGCTTGCGACCATTGCTGCGCGCTACGCCGGCATTGACGCCAGCATCTCAGCCGCAACCTGACCAATAGGAGTCGCCGGTGCCGTACCTGAAAGTCCTCGACCGCTTCCAGCTCGACAATAAGGAACGCGGCCCGAAGTGCGCCGGCGACTTGAACTATCTGATCACTTGCTTGTGCTTAGATTATTGGCACGCCAACGGATCGCGCTACGCCCAGATCAATGACATCGTCGGCGCACTTGAATGTGCGAAGCTCGAATTTGCTCGGAGGCTCGCCGGCCCTTACGAAAATTCTGCCATCCAAAAAAATGGCGATGTCTATGATGTCTACCCCATCAACCCGGAGGCGCACTAAGTGGTGAAGCAAAAATCTCGTCGTCCTCGCGTCGCTTTTTTTGACGTGGAGAATGGTCCGAGCCTCGGATATTTCTGGGGGAAGATTTGGGAAACGAGCATCCTTCGCGTCACCGTTCCGTGGTACATGTTGTCATTTTCGTATAAGTGGCTTGGTGAAAAGAAGGTCTACACGCATGCGCTGCCGGATTACAAGAACTACAAAAAGAACAAGGAAGACGACCGCGCGCTGCTGAAGGATCTTCACAAATTATTCGATGAGGCGGACATTCTCGTTGCACACAACGGCGATCGTTTTGATATTCGCAAGACCAACGCCCGCTTCATCATCAATGGTTTGCTGCCGCCGAAGCCGTACAAGACAATTGACACTCTGAAGGTAGCTCGCCGGCATTTCGCTTTTGAGAGCAACAAGCTTGGTGACCTCGGCCAGCTCCTCGGCCTCGGCAAAAAGTTGGTGCATACCGGCTTTGATCTGTGGGCCCGGTGCATGCGCGGTGAGAAAAAAGCCTGGGCCATGATGTGCCGCTACAATCGCCGCGACATCGTTCTGCTGGAGCGTGTTTATCATCGCCTGAAGCCGTACATGCCCAACCACCCGGACCTAACGCTGTACGGCGATGCGCCGGACGCGCCAGAGTGTCCGACGTGCCAATCGAAGCACGTCACTCGCCAGGGCTTCAAGGTCAGCAGGACCCGGAAGTATCGCCAGTACAAATGTCAGGAATGTGCTTCATGGTTCCAGGGCGAGCTCCTCAAATAGTCGAGGGACGTTTTGTCGGTAGCCTGCCCGATGATTTTTTTCCGATCGAGCGTTTGTTCGGCACCCTCGAAGAGGCGCAGGCCTCGGCTGCAAACTTCCTAGCCAATCACCGCATGTCTGGCACATTGGTATGGCGCGAAGGCGCACCGGATTGCAACGGCCCGGCGTTCTACGCTCACGCCACAGAGATCACATTTCGGATTCGCGCATCCTAGGAGTCTATCATGGCATGGACACTGGCCCAGCTAAACAATTTGGAAAACGCCATTGCCTCCGGAGCGCGCAGCGTTTCGTATGAAGGCAAGACCACGTCGTTCGGGACTTTGGACGAGATGCTCCGCGTGAGGAATATAATTTTGCGCGCCCTATCGGGTGGCGGCCCCGACAATAGTTATTTGGTGGCGCACGATCGCGGGTATCCGGGTGGCAGCTCGTTTGACGACAGTTCCCTCTACAGCGGATGGTAATGTGATGGCGAAGCCGACCAAAGGCAATATCATCGATCGCGCTGTCGGGTTTTTTAATCCGGCAGCCGGGCTAAGGCGGCAACGTGTCAGAATGGCGAAGCGCATTTACGAAGGTGCTGCGATTGGCCGGCGTGCTGCGTCTTGGAAGGCGTTGCACACGAGTCAAAACGCGGAAAGCATGTACGCGCTCCGTCCTCTTCGGGATCGCTCGCGTGATCTTGCTCGCAATACGCCTCACGCTGCTCGTATGCTTGATATTCTCACGGCTCATACTGTGGGCACAGGAATTATTCCAGTCAGCGCCACGGGCAAAGATGGCCTCGACAACAAAGTCAATCAGCTCTGGGAAGATTGGGCGCACAATTGTGACATAACTGGAATGATGAATTTCTACGCCATGCAGGCCCTTGCTGTTCGCAGCATGGTCGAGAGTGGTGAGGTTGTCATTCGCATGATCGATCAAGAGTTGCCCGACGCCGACGCCGGTGGAAGTTTGCGCAAAGCGCCTGTGCCGACATACCTTCAGATTTTGGAAGCCGACTACATCGATCAGTTTCGTGATGGCATTTACGGCGACGAAGGTCAGGTTGACATCGGCAAGGAAAACCGGAAGGCCGCGAAGCGGGTGATCCGTTCCCGCCTCGGTGTCGGCCTCGGTGAGTACGATCGTTTCGTCGGGCTGTGGCTTTTCAGAAACCACCCGGGCGAGCTGAACACGATTTGGCAACTGCCCTACGTTTCCGATTTCATATCGGGCGATCACTTGATCCATATGTTCAAGGTTCTGCGCCCCGGACAGGTTCGCGGCGTTCCGTGGATGGCTCCGATCTTGTCGACTGGTCGCGACTTCAGCGACTTCATGGACGCCGTGAATGTCAAGGCCAAGGTTGAAGCTTGCTTCGCCGCCTTCATTCTCAATGATGACACAAGTGACGGCGCACTATTTGACCCATCGCAAGAGGGGCTGCTGGCGTCGGCGGATATGGCCAACCCCAATGCGCAGATGACTACGCTCGAGCCGGGCATGCTCAAGGAGCTGCGCGCTGGTCAGGACATCAAGTTTGCAGCGCCGACAAGCACTTCGCAGATCGAGCCAATTATGCTTTTCAATCTGCAGGCGATGGCTGCCGGCATCGGTTGCACGTATGACCAGATCACTGGCGACTTGCGGCAGGCGAACTACTCTTCGCTTCGCGCCGGCAAGCTTGACTTCTGGCGGCTGGTGAAACAGCTGCAGCGGCACACCGTGATCCCAAAGCTGTGCAAGCCGGTGTGGGATCGATTTATTTCGCGCGCCATTCTGGCGGGGCAGTTGAAAAAGGGCGACTACCCGGTTGACTGGGTCGTGCCCGCGGTCGAATACATCGACCCGAAGAAAGATGCCGACGCAGAAAAGAATGAGGTTCGTTCCGGCCGCGTCACGCCGCAAGCGTACATCGCCGCGCGCGGCGGCAATTGGCGTCAAGACCTCAAGGACTTTTCGGACTTCTTTAAGAAGGCTCACGAGCTTGATGTCACGCTCGACATCGATGTCAGCAAGGTCGACCAACATGGTCGCCAGCCGACGAAGGGCAAGGGCGCAGGTGACGCCGAGGACGAAGATGGTAATCCCATTGTCAACGGTGTCAGTACCAAAGATGACGACGAGGATGGGCGGGGTGAGCCCATTGGGCAAAGCCCTTTCGGGTCATCGAAGGCGGAAGGTAAGCGCGACTCGACTAGCGGCGCGACTCAGGACCACGACCCAAACACGGGTCAGTTCGCCGGAGGTAGCGCTTCATACGGTAAAGATGTGGATGACGAGGGTGGCAAAGTCTGGTGGCACGGATCAGCCAGCGGTGATTTGCGCGGCGGCACATCCGGTTTGCATGTGGGCACGTTTAAGGCTGCCACGCAAGCTCTTGAAGCGCGGATTGGGATTCCTGCGGACGGGCATGGGTGGAAAGAGAAAAGCGAATACGGAAAAACACTGCTTGCAGGCACGGACACAATCCTGAAGGTGTACCCAGATGGGTATCACAACACTGGATTTAACTACGGTTCGTCGTCGCAAGATTTTCCTAAGGATGATTTTTATCCGGGTGATTATTTTGCTGATCATGCGGACCAACATCCGCGCTATCCCGATGGTTCCTTAATGCCGTTGACGGTGACACCCCGGGTGTCACCATTTCGAATTGTTGGGAAGATGTCGAACTCTCAGGCGTCTCCGCACGAGGACTTTAAAGCAAACGGTTATATGAAAGCCCAGCTGAAAAAGGGTTCAGCGAAGAGTGGTTATTTTTACAAAAATGTTGGTGAGGACGAGGGTTCGATCTCCGCGGTTGTTCCCAATGGGAACCACCTTGAGCCGGTGAAGATTTCCGACACGACACGGACTATGGGTGAGCCCACTGGGTACAGCCCTTTCGACTCATCGAAGGCGGACGGTAAGCGCGACGCCACAAGCGGAGCGACTCAGGAGCATGATCCCGATACTGGTCAGTTCACCAGCAGTGGTGGCGGCAGTGATCAGTCGGGTGAAACCTTCGACGCTGACAGTGCAAAGCAAACTGTTGCGCATGCAAACGATAGTGAGTTAGTCAATCTTTCTAAAGCGCAGCGCGAAAAAGTGCGCGAGGTGCATCTCGCCGCTTACAAGGCGCAGCAGGAATCCAAGTCAGGAACGGCAGAGAAGCCCTCTGCGACGTTTGAGTTTGTTTCGCCCAACGTCGGACAGCTCACCTTCACAGCAGCCGCGGCGAACCTGGACAGTTATCGACAGCAGGCATTGCTAGTCGCATCGGATGAAGTCGATAAAAAATTAGGCATGGACGGCACGAATCTTGAAGTGATTGGTGCATGGTCGGACGGTGCCGAAAATTCTGTGATGGACGCCCACGTTGGCGGCACATGGGATCAACTGGTTCTCAGCGCCAGCATCAAGGGCTGGCTTGCAGATCAGAAGTCGGTCCTGGTGTTTCAATCGGCTGAGGACGGCAAGCAAGCGCTTGCGTACTTCGAAGCCAAGGGCGACATCGAAGCCATTCATACCAACCTGCTGAACCAGGGCGTTGCGTTCCACACCATTATGCCTACGGGCGACGGCGCGCGTGTTTACGTCGCACTTACAGATCCGGCAACAGTCAAAGAACAAATCGCTGCGCTTGGAAAGGTCGCTGAAAGTTATGACAGCAAAGTCAACGTCGCATTCGGACGCGCGGAGTTCATCCCGATCGGCGGCGTCCCAGAAGAGGGAACAGACCGCGAGCAACGAGACGGTGCGCGAAGTGCTTATGAAGACACTATCCGAAAATCCCCGGTTCCAAAAGCTCGCGAAATCTTCGCTGAATTACGCAATCATTGGGGCACGGCCCTCGACAATATCGCCGCAGGATCCAACGTAGCGGAAGCGATGCAGGCTGAGGCGCGCACGATCGCGCAGTCTCAGGGCTTCAACCCAGACCATGTGACGGTCACTGCCGAGGCGCAGATCTTTCGTGTCGGCACGAAACTCTTTGCGCAGTCGGGCGCGTACAATCACAAGACCGGCAACATCATCTTGAACACTCCAGGCATCCAGGCCGGCGAGTTGAAGGCGGTGTTGTCGCACGAAATAGAGCATCATAAGTTTCAGGTTGCGTATCGGCATGCTGGGAAGCTTGTCCGTCAATATATTGATCGGAACAAGGTCGCGCTACGCACGGATGACGGCGTAACCAAGTACAGCGCCTCGTATTGGGGCGACACGGGCAAATCCGTTTCGTCAACCGCACCGAAGTTCAACGCTGCAGTGAACGAAACCCTGGCGGAAATTGCGTGCGTTCGCGCCGAGTCGAAGAGTGAAACGCACAGGCAGACCAAGGAGCCGACGAAGGTGTGGACTGATCTTTTTGATTTAGTCGAGAGGGAGTTCCGCAGTGCTCAAGCGTAGAACGATCGGCGGACGGCAGGCGACAGTGGCCTACCTCGACGGCTTCACGCCGGTTGCCGAGGACAAGGCCACGAATATCAAAATTCGTTTTGATGATGGCGACGTTGTCTTCGCGCGCTTGGTCGATGAGACGCGGCAGCTGACGCCGGCAGCAGCGCAGGCGACGATCTGGAATCCCGAGAAGGTTTTGTTTGAACACATGGGTGGCCGAACGCCACCGGAGGCGGACTATGCAGCTGCACTCAAGACAATCGCTGAAGCCAAAGGCATTGCAATCTGACGGTGTCAAGTTGATCTATGCGCCTTGCATGGACGATCCTGATCCGCCTGATTTTATGTCGGACGCTGAAATTCTAGCGGCGGCGGACGCCATCGCGGAACATCAAGGATGGAAGTCATGAACCAAGACATCAACACTACCGAGTTTCGCGGTGTGACGGGCTGGCACCCTGGGATTATTTCGACCCGGGTCGCTGACCTCACGGCCGCATCATACGACGCGAAGACTCACTCAGTCGAGACGGTCATCAGCCGCGGCGTGCCAGTCAAGCGGTTCTTTGGAACCGAGACGCTGCGCATTCACCCCGACAGCGTGATTATGGGTCGGCTCGCCAGCCCAGGCATTCCGGTATTGGACTCGCATCAGCAATCATCGATCAACAACGTGCTCGGGCGCGTGACCAAGATTTGGTTTGATAAGAAGTCGCTCCTCGGTCGTCTTCAGTTTGCTGCGACACCTGAAGGCCAAAAGGCCGAGGGCATGGTCGCACGTCGCGAGATCGGCGGCGTCAGCGCAGGCTATCGCGTTGAAGAGTGGGAAATTTCGGACAAGGAAGGCAACGTCCTCGACCCCGAGAACGATCGAATGAACTTGAATGAGACTTACAACTTCGAAGCTATCCGTTGGGAAGTTTTGGAGTGCTCGTTGACAGGTGTCCCAGCTGATGAAACTGCAGCTATCAGAACGTTGGGTGAGATGGCTTGGCCAGTGCAAAGTGTACTGGGCTCGCGACACGCCAACGAAGCAATCACGCGAATGCTGGTACGTCAGCGTATCGCGCGAGCGAACTCAAAAATACAAAGCTAGCCTCTTGGAGGAGGTTTCCTGGCGCAATGATTTGCGCTCTCACAGCTATTCCAAAGGAGTTTTTCATGGATAGCAAGGCAAAGAAGGCCGAACTGGAGCAGCTGCGTCAGGCAGCCGTCGCCAAACTGGCCGAAGTTAAGGCCGAGACGACTGATGTCGATGCTCGGGCGATCGAAGTGGCTCACAGTGAGCTGCTCGCTAAAATCGCCGTTGCCGAGTCCGAACTGCGTTCTCTTGAGAAGGCCGAACGTGCGG
>OCZT010007841.1_pt1 | contig 10425 bp, 7 predicted proteins | sample 1539031 | NCBI WGS metagenome assembly OCZT01 (sample SAMEA3539308, study PRJEB22396) | soil metagenome | biome: tundra; feature: field; material: soil | place: USA | collected 2010-05 | depth 0.15 m
CCCCATTGCTTTCAAGGCGGCGCCAGCCTGCTCACGAGTGTCCGGGCCCGGAGAACAAAGTTGCGTGGCCCATTCCCTTACCGGCTTTCCTTTGTAAAGAAGGCGCCCCGAGGAACTCCGCCAGGAAACCACCACCCAGGCCAGCGCGCAGCTCCCGAGCACGGCCAGGCCGATGAGCAGCTTCTTCTTCACCCACCCACTCGTTCCGCTTCGCGACGCGCTTGGCCGATGGGCCCGCCATTGTTCCTGCCAGCGGACTGCGCGAGCACGTTTCGGTAAGTTGCCATCGCCAGGAGCGGCCAAGTGTTGCGGTACATGTCGTACTTGAGATAGAAGACTTTCGGAAAGCCCGTGCCGGTGGTCTCGTGCTCCGTCCAGGAGCCGTCCGGGTTCTGCGCGCGAATCAGATACTCGATGCCGCGCCTGACGCTCGAGCGATGCGGATCGTCAAACGCGCAGAGGCCCATAACGGCCCAGGCGGTTTGCGACGCGGTGCTGGGTCCCTGCCCTTTGAACACGGGGTCGTCGTATGTATTGCAGCGCTCGCCCCAACCGCCGTCCTCGTGCTGCACGCTTTCCAGCCAATCCCGCGCTTTGGTCAGCCACGGCTCGCTCATGTCCAGATTGAGGGCGCGCAGCCCGCGCAAGACCTGCCAGGTGCCATAGATGTAATTCACGCCCCAGCGGCCATACCACGAGCCATCTTCCTCCTGATGCTCGCGGACAAAGCGCAGCGCCTTCTGCACCTGCGGATGCTCGACGCTCCAGCCTTCGTAGCCAAGCAACTCCAAAATGCGGGCTGTGATGTCCGCGCACTCGGGATCGAGCATCGCGTTATGGTCGGCAAACGGCACCTTCTCCAGGACACCTTTGGTGCAATCCTTATCGAAGGACGCCCAGCCGCCGTCTTTGCATTGGAAGGCGAGCATCCAATTCAAGCCACGCTGGAAGCATTCGTCGCGCTTCTGCCGATCGTCCGTAGGGACCTTGCGCAGCGCCAGCAGCACCATCGCCGTGTCATCCACGTCCGGGTTCCATTTGTTGGCGAACTCAAACATCCACCCACTCGGCTCGACTTTGGTGGGGTTCTTGAATTGCCAGTCGCCCCGGAACCGAATTTCCCGCTCTATGAGCCACTCGGTGGCGCGCTTCAGCGCGGGGTGGTCGGCGGGCAGGCCGGACTCCAGCAGGCAGACGTTGACGATGGCGGTGTCCCACACGGGCGAAAAGCAGGGTTCGATGCGGACGCTCTGCTCGGTTTCATGCTCCAGCTTCTTCAGCTCGCGCTCCGCCCGCACCACCTGCGGGTGATCGTCCGCATACCCGAGCGCCTTGAGCGCGATGAGCGAGTTGAGCATGGCCGGAAAAATGGCTGCCAGGCCGTCCGTCCCTTCAAAACGCTCCAGCATCCATTGTTCGGCCTTGCGCAGTGCCCGCTTGCGAAAGGGATGAATCCTATTCTGCGCGAACCACTCGGCGAACTTGTGCACGCGATCGAGCCAGAGGAAGAAATTGCGCCAGGTGATCCGCTCCGGGTCGGGGGCTGGCGCCAGGTCGCGCTCATGAATGCCCTCCGGGTAAAGCTCGTCGATGGTGATCTTCTTCTTGAGCAGACGGGTCGGCTTGTAATGGTTGATAATGGCCAGCGGCACCAGCATCGAGCGGCTCCAGGAACTCATCTCGTTGAAGTTCACGTAGAACCATTTGCCGATGAGGATGACCTCGCACGGGATGGTCGGCACATATTCCCAGGGGAACAAGCCCAGCAGCGCCAGATAGAGCTTCGAGAAGGTGTTCATGCGCGGCACGCCCCCGAAGTTCAAGGCCACCTCGCGCGCGCGCAGCATGCGCGGGTCGGTGACCGGCACGCCGGCCAGCTTCAGCGCCAGGTAGCATTTGATGGTCGCGTTAACCTCCGCCGGGCCGCCGTAATAGATGTTCCAGCCGCCGTCCGGCAACTGCATCGAGAAGATGTGATTCACCGCCTTGCGCTGCCATTGGGCATCCACCTTGCCCTCCCAATGGTGGTAGGCGATCATGTCCGCCACCAGTGTCGCATCCACCATCAACTCGCCAACCCAGTAGCCTTCCGGCTTCTGTTGGCTGAGCAAATACTGCTGCGACCGCTCAATGGCGGCCTCCAACTCCATCTGAGGCTCGAACCCAAGGTCCTGTTGACGCGGGTTCTCCTCTAAACTGCTCTCTGCCAACGCCACTACATCCACACCCATACTCTGCGAAGTGCAGGCCAAACTGTAAAGGGATTATTCGTAGCGCCAGTCAGGGCGGATGGCGGCGTTATCGGGGTGCGCCCGTCCCCGGACGCAGCAAGCATCGAATGTGTCCACCCGTCCGATTGCATTAGATCTTCGTCGCTTTCCAACATCGCGCCCGGGGACGGGAGCACTCCGCCAAAGTCATCACCCGCCACCTTTCGATGCCTGTATCGCCTGCGCGACCTGATCAATCGCCGCCATGTGCCGTTGGCGGTGCTTCTCCAGCGTCGCTTTCCAGGGCGTCTGGAGAAACCCCAGCAGATGCTCGGCCCTGAGGCTCTTTCGGCACTCCTGAGCCAGCGCCACGAAGTTCGTCGAGTTGTAATAGTTGCTGCCTGTCGGAATCTGGTCATACCCATGTTCGTCCAGTCCCTGGAACGCCTTGGCCACGGGCTTCTGCCGATCGAACTTCGGGTCGTAATACCAATTACTCTGCACCACCGACTTGGGCATCTTCTGGTAAAACACCTCCGGGTGATGCCAAACGTAGTCCGACCATATCCACGGCCGCACGCCGCTCTTCTCCACCTGGGCCACCAGGAACTGGAAGTCGCGCCACCACGCGTCATACTGGCGGACGACCACGTGCTCGTAATACTTCTGGCTCCCGAAATCCTCCTCGTCCATTCCCAGGTGGAAGAAGCGTGGCCGGTCGAAGAGGTGGCTCACCTCGGCAATCAACTCGCCGCAGACGGCGTAATAAGTGTCAGTCGATACGCAGTGTCCGTACTTGCCCAGCCAGGCATCGTGCGTGGTTGAGAAATTCAGCTTTGGAATCGGCTCCAAGCCCATCGAGCGCATCCGCTTCAGCTCACCGCGCAACTCGGTCGTGCTCCAGGCGCCCTTGACCCCGATCTCCGGGTGGCTCTCGTACTTCACCCCGTCGCCCAGGTCGATCACAGCCATATTCAACCCGGCCTGTTGCATCTTCTTGAGGATGTCGTTCCACAGGCTTCGATCGAACCGGAGGTCTGGCTGGTAAACAGTGTCCTTGTCCTTTTGTTCCGGCGCATCCCAATCGCACCACATGTTCAAGCTCAGGTGCAGCAAATTGCCCCAAATCATCGTGCGCTTGTCGCTCGGCACAACCTCCCTCGACGCCGTCGGCTCGGCCCCTCTGGCCGGAACGCTGCCCATCAAGGTTCCAACTGAGGCCGCCGCGCCGAGCCTCAGAAAATCTCTGCGATCCATCATCATGCCCGGGAGCGTAGCCGCCCCCGCAACTTGGTCAAACCTCAAGTGGCATCCGAGACAATGACGCGAGACAGTCGGACAAGAATGTCGCAGCGCCTACTGAACAGGTTACGGCCCATTACGGAAAACACTGCTTAGTCCTGCTGAACTGCGCCTTGCAATAGATCGTCCCAACCGCCTGAGGGAAGCGGTTTGGAAATGCTCAACCACTTCCGCCCCTTCCCCTCCCGCTCCTGCGTCCGCCGGGGCAAGCCCGCTTCCTTAAACTCCGTCCGACCGTGTTGATTTCCACGGTCGGAGCACTCCTGGATTTCGCGGCGAGAGCAGTCGCTTTCCCTTTCGGCTATTCCTTCACAGTGATGTTGTTCTTAAGGCTCTTAACGCCTTCGACGTTCTTGGCAATCTCACCTGCGCGGCTTTTTTGCTCCCGTGTATCGACAAAGCCGCTCAACTGAGTCGTGCCTTTGAAGGTCTTCACCTCCACACCGGGGTACTTGTATTGGCTATCTTCCCCCAGAGCTTTTTTCACGCGCATTGAGGTGGCCTTATCGTCAATGTGCTCGCCCGTGCTTTGTTCATAGCGATTGCCGGCGCACCCGCAAAGGCTCGTCACGGCTGTGGTGAACGCCAAACCGAGTGCCAAACCTACACTGGTCATTCGTACTTGCATAACTTCTCCCTTCAGGTGTTGATATGTTCCGATGTTTGCTGCTCTTAGAAAGCGATTCTGATACCGGCGCGCAGCAGTAACGCATCCGGTGAATGCTGTGGCCAGAGGTAGCGGCCATCGGCAAAAATGCCTATCCGATGGGTGAACCGGTATTCCAGACCCAAACCACCCTGGCCGACCCATTGCCAGATGCCATCGGTTGTTCGGCCGCCGCCGCCGAATACATACGGGGCAAATCCGGAGTCGCCGATAGGCAAGCGGAAGATCAAATCTCCCAGCACGGCGTCCACGAAATTGCCGCCATTATCCGACATGATCGCGTCTGCTCCGACACCGATTTCCCGCGTGAAGAAGTAGTTAATCCCCACATCCCCGCCCCAGGTCCCGCGACGACCCTTGATGCTGGTCTCAAACAGGTGCTCGAGTCCGCGTTCCGGGGCAAAATAGGTGCCCGAGAGGTCCACGGACAGTTCGTTGGCTGAGAATAGCTGGGCGCGGGGGTGGTCATAAGAAGAGGCAGCCGCAGCGGAGTTGGCCGAATCATCCCACGCCTGGGCCGTTCTCGGCAACGCGGCTGTCACCAGGAGTGACGAGGTCACTGCAACGATTTTGGTCAGTCTCATAAATCCCTCCTTAGCTACCATCCGCCGCATTCTTTGACGGCGTGTTCCACTTCGGTGCGGGTCTTGCCAGTGCGCTTTTGGATGCGCCCAAGCAGCTCCTCCTCCTGGCCTTTGGCGAATTTCAGGTCGTTATCGGTTAGCTGAGCGTACTTCTGTTTCAGTTTGCCCTTGACGATATTCCAGTCGCCTTTCAGTTCGAGTGTATTCATAGATGTATATTATTCTTGGTTTATTGTTCTCTTTGGGCTGCGCTCGCTTGCGCAACCGCGAGTCCTTTTGCAGGATCCATGCCAGCCCTCTTTTCCCGCCAGGCCAGCCGTGTATCGCGCTTTAAGCTATAATTGCGGTTCCCGTGCCGCAGAAACGATGCAGCTTGCAACACAGAAGCTGGGCAAATCGCATCGTGCAAGGCTGCCAACCGAGGCATTGTTGTGCCGGATGGGCCAGCCAGCTCCGTTGCAGGTTGCGTCGAGAATGCTCTTTTCAGTCGCATAATGCATAATTCCAAGGTGGGGCTGGCGCCTGGGCGTGATCACCAGAACCCATTATGACCTAAGGACTTGCTGGGATTTTGTTTTCCTGGCACAGCCTTAGCTAAAACAAAACATTATGTTGAGATTGTCGAAAACATCTGTGTTCTGTGTCACCACCGTTCGCAGCCAAGCCGACCCAATCGTTCATGGCCTGCGGAGCGAGGGCTTCGATGCTTCCGGAACCTTTGCCCAGGAAGACCAGCGGAAGGCTCAACACAACTGACTTATGCTATATACCCTGGCTCTTATTCTGATCATTGCGTGGCTCCTGGGGCTGGTCTCCTCTTACACGTTAGGGGGATTCATCCATATCCTGTTGATAGTGGCCGTGATCATGATTCTCGTGCGCCTGATTCAAGGCAATAGAGTTGCTTGAGTCATGGCCCAGCGGAAGGGGTTGACCTCTTCCCTCGGGAACGCTACTTGCATACTGCCTACATGCCACTCGCGGGCCGAGTGCTGGCCTGGCGTGCCAGGGCGGAAGGGGTTTGACAACGCGGATGCGCGCAGCCGGCCCTCCCGGAGTTTCTTCGATTCCCAAGCAAATTCGGTAATCCGTGACTGCCGAAATGCCCTATCCCCACATGCCCACCGGGCCTTTCAGCAAAAGTGAGGGACCCCCGCGCAGGAACATTTGTTGAAAGTTCGGCGTTGGTGTGCGTCATTTAGGTCAGGTTCTCTATCTGGGATTGATTATTCCTTATATCAACGCATGCGTTTAGTTATTGTGTCCAACCGGCTGCCGTTCACGGTGGTGAACGAGGATGGCGGGCCGAAGTTCAAGGTGAGCTCCGGGGGCCTGACCACGGGGCTTTGGAGCTACCTCCAGCGGGAGACAGGAGTTTCTGAGGAGCACCCCGAATTCGTGTGGCTCGGTTGGCCCGGGGCGAGCATAGCGCCGGAGGATGAGCCAGCGGTGAAAGCTTACGCCGAGAAGGAGTTCAAAGCCCTGCCGGTGTTTCTGCCAGAAGACAGAATGGAGCGGTTCTACCTTGGGTTCTGCAACAAGACGCTGTGGCCGCTGTTCCACTACTTTCCAGACCTGACGCACTACGAGGAGGATTATTGGGAGGAGTACAAGCAGGTGAACCGCATCTTTGCGGAGGCGGTGTTAAAGGTGCTGCGGCCAGACGACCTGTTGTGGGTGCATGACTACCAGCTCATGCTGTTGCCAGGGATGATCCGGGAGCAGTTTCCAGACATGCCAATTGGGTTCTTCCTGCATATCCCGTTTCCGTCGTATGAGGTGTTTCGGCTCTTGCCGCGCGCCTGGCGGGTGGAGATTGTCGAGGGCTTGCTGGGGTCAAGCCTGGTGGGGTTTCATACGTACGACTACACCCGTGACTTTCTGACCAGTGTACTGCGCACCGTCGGCTATGAACATCAGCTTGGCACCCTCACACTGCGGGATCGCGTGGTCACGGTGGACACGTTCCCGATGGGGATTGATTTCGAGCGCTTCGCCCAGGCGGCGGCCTCGCCGGAAACGGAGGCCCGGGTAGCCGAATTGCGGGCCAACTGCGCCGGCCAAAAGGTGATCTTCTCGGTGGACCGGCTGGATTACACTAAGGGCCTGATCAACCGGCTGCGCGGCTATGATGTCTTTCTGAAGCGGAACCCGCAATGGCACGGGAAGGTGGTATTCATAGTGTCCGTGGCTCCGTCACGGACAGCAGTGGAGAGCTACCAGGCCATGAAACAGGAACTAGAGCAAACCGTGGGACGGATCGTCGGGGCGTATGGGAATGTCCGCTGGACGCCGCTGATCTATCAGTTTCGCAATCTTGGATTCGACGAGATTGTCGCGCTCTACCGGCTCTGCGACGTCGCTCTGATCACGCCGCTGCGGGACGGGATGAACCTGGTGGCGAAGGAGTTCGTGGCTTCGCGCCCGGACCAGACGGGGGTGCTGATCCTGAGTGAAATGGCCGGGGCGGCAAAGGAGATGGGTGAGGCCTTGATCATCAATCCAGTTCATAGCGGTGATTTTGCCCAGGCGCTGGAGCAGGCGCTAGCGATGCCGGTGGAAGAGCAGGTTCGGCGGAATCGGCTGCTTCAGGAACGGCTGCGGCGCTACAACGTGGTCCGGTGGGCGGAGGACTTCGTGCAAGCCCTGGTTTCGACACGCAACACGGAGGCAGCCCGGCGGGCGCGGGCGCTGAGCGGGAAAGTGCAGGCTGAGCTGGTTCAGCAATATCGGTCGGCAGCCCGGCGGGCTTTGCTGCTCGATTACGATGGCACCCTGGTGCCCTTTGTGGAGGACCCGACACTGGCGCGGCCAGACCGTGAGGTGTTGGAATTGCTGGCGGCGCTGGCCGCGGTGCCGGCCAATGAGGTCACTATTGTGAGCGGCAGGCCGCGCCGTGACCTGGAAGAGTGGTTTGGGGCGTTACCGGTGGGTTTGGTGGCGGAGCATGGGGTCTGGCTGAAGCCCAAAGGAGGCGAGTGGCGGATGCTCAAAGCGCTCACCACGGATTGGAAGGAGCGGGTGCGCCCGATTCTTCAACTGTATGTGGATCGCTTGCCGGGGGCTTTGCTGGAGGAGAAAGAGTTCTCGCTGGCATGGCATTACCGCCGGGCGGACCCGGAACAGGCGTCGCGGCGGGCTCGTGAGTTGCTCGACGCCCTGGCCGGCTTCACCCGCAACGTCGATGTGCAGGTGCTGGAAGGAAACAAGGTTCTGGAGGTGCGTAATACCGGGGTGAGCAAGGGGACTGCGGCGACGGAATGGTTGGCCGGACTGGGAGCCGACTTCATCCTGGCAATTGGCGACGACTGGACGGACGAGGACCTGTTCCGCGCGCTGCCAGCGAACGCATATTCGGTGCGGGTAGGTTTGGCAAACACGGCGGCGCGGTACTACCTTGGCAGCCACACCGCCGTCCGACGGGTGCTCCGTGAATTGAGCCAGTCAGCCCCCGAAGGAGCTACCCACCCGTCCACCGCTGACGTGCCGTCCCAGGTTCTGCCGCCCACGGCGCAAGGATCGTGACAGCAATGCCCGCTATCCCCTGGAATCGCCAAGGTCTCGACCGCGACCCTCTCTGGTATAAGAGCGGCGTCATCTATGAGGTGCATGTGCGCTCATTCCATGACGCCAACTCGGATGGGTGCGGGGATTTTCCCGGCCTGACGGCCAAGCTGGATTACCTGAAAGAGCTGGGGGTGACGGCGGTGTGGCTGCTGCCGTTCTACCCTTCTCCGCTCAAAGACGACGGGTATGATATCGCCGATTATTGTGACGTTCACCCCCAGTACGGCACCCTGAAGGACTTCCAGGCGTTTCTCGTTGAGGCGCATCGCCGCGGCCTGCGAGTCATCACTGAATTGGTCCTAAACCACACCTCGGATCAGCACCAGTGGTTTCAGCGCGCGCGGCTGGCGCCGGCCGAGAGCCGGTGGCGAAGGTTCTACACGTGGAGCAGCACGGCCGAGAAATACAAGGAGGCGCGCATCATCTTCAAGGACGTGGAGACCTCTAACTGGACCTGGGACCCTGTGGCGGGGGCCTACTACTGGCACCGGTTCTTCTCCCATCAGCCGGACTTGAATTACGAGAATCCTGAGGTGCACCAAGCTATCTTCAGAGTGGTGGACTTCTGGCTCGACATGGGCGTGGACGGGCTCCGGCTGGATGCGGTGCCCTACCTCTACAAGCAGGAAGGCACCAACTGCGAGAACCTGCCCAAGACACATGCCTTTTTGAAACGGCTGCGGGCGCACGTGGACGCAAAGTATGAAGACCGCATGTTGTTGGCGGAAGCGAATCAATGGCCGGAAGATGCCGTGGCGTATTTCGGCCAGGGTCAGGGGGACGAGTGCCATATGGCGTATCATTTTCCGCTCATGCCGCGGCTGTTCATGGCCGTGCGGATGGAGGATCGCACGCCGATCGTGGATATCCTCGAGCAAACCCCTCCCATACCGCCGACCAGCCAATGGGCGCTCTTCCTTCGCAATCACGACGAGCTGACTCTGGAGATGGTGACCGATGAAGAGCGGGACTACATGTACCGGATGTACGCCCACGTCCACCAGGCGCGGCTCAACCTGGGAATCCGCCGGCGGCTGGCGCCGCTACTGGGCAACGACCGCAAGCGGATCGAACTGTTGAATGGGCTGCTGCTCTCGCTGCCGGGCACCCCGGTGCTTTATTACGGGGACGAGATCGGGATGGGGGACAATATCTACCTGGGGGATCGCAACGGCGTGCGAACGCCGATGCAGTGGAGCGCGGACCGAAACGCGGGGTTTTCGCGCGCCAACCCGCAAAGACTTTATCTGCCGATTACCCTGGACCCCGAATACCACTATGAATCGGTGAATGTGGAAGCGCAGAGCCTCAACCCGCACTCCTTGCTGTGGTGGATGCGGCGGGTGCTGGCCCTGCGCAAGAGTTGGCGCGCGCTGGGCGAGGGCCGCGTTGAACTGCTCACGCCGCAGAACCGCAAGGTCCTCGCCTATGTCCTGCGGCACGAGCAGGAAACCCTGCTGGTGGTGGCTAACCTCTCGCGGTTTCCCCAGCCCGTTGAGCTTGACCTGTCAGCCTTCAAGGGCCGAGTGCCCTTTGAATTGTTTGGCCGCACGCCCTTCCCCGCCATCGGCGAGCTGCCTTTCTTCCTCACGCCCGGGCCGCATGGTTTCTACTGGTTCTCACTCGAAGAGCAGGTTTCCGCCATCGACCGAGCCGGGCAGCGCGCCCGTGAAGCGCGAACCGCACTGACGGTGGGACGGCACTGGGAAGAGATTCTGACAGTGCAGTTGAGGCCGGCGCTGCAAAGGGCGTTCATGTCTTACCTGCAGGCCGCGAGCTGGTTCTCCGCCGGCGCCAAGACCGTCAAGGCGGCCACGCTGCACGAGGCGGTGGCGGTGCCGCTGGGGGCGGCAAAAGCTTTCCTGACAATCTGGCTAGTAGAATATGCGGGAGCGGATGCGGAATGGTATGCGGTGCCTCTGACCTTCGCCGTAGGCGGCGAAGCCGAACGCTTGCGCCACGACGAGCCCGAGCGGGTGGTGGCCGAGGTGACGGTCGCTGAGCCCGCGCAAGCCGGGGTGCTCTACGATGCGCTTGGAATGCCGGCGTTCGACCTTGCCTTGCTGCATATCATCGCGCGGCGACGGCGTCTCAA
>OCZT010007843.1_pt1 | contig 10423 bp, 7 predicted proteins | sample 1539031 | NCBI WGS metagenome assembly OCZT01 (sample SAMEA3539308, study PRJEB22396) | soil metagenome | biome: tundra; feature: field; material: soil | place: USA | collected 2010-05 | depth 0.15 m
CCATTAATGCAAGGGGGTTCTTTCCTGTTTTTGATCTGCAATACTCTTCCTCATCGATAGTTTCGGCGAGGTGAGTGTGAAGACGGACACCATATTCACGCGCAAGTTTGGCAGTATCTTTAAGATTGCCTGGAGTTACAGAAAAAGGAGAGCATGGAGCAAGGACAATCTTGCGCATTGAATCCTCGGAAGGATTATGAAATAGCTGGATAAGGCGGATACTGTCTTCCAGGATTTTATCTTCAGTCTGCACAACAGAATCAGGCGGGAGTCCCCCATTCTTTTTACTAAGGGACATAGATCCTCTTGACGGAGAGAACCGCATTCCTAATTTAGAAGCGGCTTCAAACTGAATTCCAATCAAATCACCGCTAACATTTTGAGGAAAGACATAATGATGATCGGTAGTTAAGGTACAGCCGGTTTTAAGAAGTTCACCCATAGCAAGCAAGGAAGAATAATAGACAGCTTCCTCATCAATATTCTTCCAGATATCATAAAGATATATAAGCCAATCGAAGAGTTTTGCATTCTGAACAGCGGGTAGATTGCGCGTAAGGGTTTGATAGAAATGATGATGTGTATTTACCAATCCAGGTATTACTACACAATCAGAGCAGTCGATTATGCGGTCTTCTTTTTCATTTATTTGTTTGCGCAGATTAACGCCGACAGAGTGAATCCTATTCCCTTTAATTAGAATATCTTTAGAGGAATAGGTCTTACCTTCATCAAAAGAAGCGATATAAAAACAATTCTCAAGGAGAACCATACACATCCTATTTTTTAGAGTTACAAAATAAAAAAACTATTCCGTAACTGCTATAAAAATCATAGGTTGCAAATGATTTTTATCTCATTTTTTAAGGAGAATGATAGTTCAATAACATTATTAAAGATTAAACAGAAGTCAGAACATTCTCGGTATATAATTCGCACAATACCTTTTCGGGGGTGATAGGTGCATCGAGTTTGTATTCTTTATTGGGGTTGAATGCTTTCATCGCATTAAGGATAGCGAAGAATGCTCCTATTCCATACATAAGGGGAGGCTCGCCTATTGCTTTAGAACCTTTAATTCCTGCTGCATTTTCAACACTTTCAAGAAATTCTATTTCAATTTCTTTTGGAGTAAAATGAATATCAGGCACTTTATAAGTAGAAAGGGCATCCGTCAGAAGCTTACCATCTTTATTGTAAATCACTTCCTCGATAGTCATCCATCCGAGACCCTGCATAATTGCGCCTTCTGTCTGTCCCCTATCGACGACATAACTGAAGCTTTTACCATAATCATGAACTACCTTAACGGCATCAAATTCATATATGCCGCGGAGACAATCGAGAGTAACTTCAACAACAGCCGTACCAATAGCGTAGTATGCAAAAGGTCTTCCTTTGTTGATAGTCCTGTCAAAAAAGATACCGGGTACGGCATACTGAGCCTGGGAAGATAAGTTAGTTCTTGATAAGAAGGCAGCCTGCACAAGCTGCGTCCAGGTAAGTGCAAGATTACCATTGATGGAAATTATTTCATCCTTGATTTCAATCAGTGATGCATCCTTAATATTTAATTTTTCCGCAGCTACTTTTTTTAATCTATCAAGGATATTATGGCAGGCAATTTCAGCGGCTTTACCATTCATATCAGCACCTGCGCTAGCGGCAGTAGGAGAAGTATTTGCGGCACGGGTGGTATTGGTAGATTCCATTTTGACGCGATCAATATTAACGCCGAAAACAGAGGCGACGGTTTGTCTTATTTTCATATTAACTCCCTGCCCCATTTCAATTGCACCGGTACTGACACTAATGCTGCCATCAGAATATACATGAACGAGAGCACTTGCCTGATTCATAAATGTATTGGTAAATGAAATGCCAAAGCAGACAGGCATAAGAGAGAAACCTTTTTTGAACAATTTATTATTCTTATTGAATTCATCCACTCTTTTCTGAATTGAATTCACATCATATTTTCGGATAGTCTCATCCCAGCATTTTTGTATAGTGCTGTTTTCGATGGTCTGGCCATAATAGAAGGTATCCCCTTCAGTCATAAGATTCAATTCCTGAAGTTTACGATATTCAATACCCATAACTTCAGAGGCTTTATATAAAGCTGCTTCCATGACGAACATTCCCTGCGGACCGCCGAAACCTCTAAAGGCAGTGTTAGGAGGAAGATTTGTTTTGCAGGATATGGCTGTTGCTTTTACATTAGGCACGAAATAACTATTTACAGCATGGAACATAGTCCTATCCAGAACTGCGGGGGAAAGATCTGCGGATGCCCCGGCATTTTGATAAAAGGTAACCTGATAGGCAAGTATTTTTCCTTCTTTAGAAAGACCGATCTTAAAATCAGAAGAATAGGGATGACGTTTACCTGTCATTCTCATATCATCCTGACGTGACAAAATAACCTTAACAGGCCTTTTTAATTTATAAGCAGCGAGAGCGGCAATGCAACCCCAAGTAGAAGCCTGATCCTCTTTACCACCAAAACCACCACCGATACGAGTGACATCGACTTCAACTTTATTCATCGGGAGACCGAGCACTTTAGCTGAAGCTCTCTGAACCTGAGTAGGACCTTGTGTGGAAGATATTATTTTAATGCCGCCAGTTTCCATAGGATAGGCGAAAGCGCCCTGGGTTTCAAGATAGAGATGTTCCTGTCCGCCTGATTCAGTAGTACCTTCTATAACGAAATCACATTTGTCCCATGTTTTATCAACATCGCCTGTTGCAAAAACACGAGGGGGCATTATTAGATATCCTTTCTGGCTGGCTTCACGCGGATCAGTAATAACGGGGAGTTTTTCAAATTCAATCTTAATCTTTGCAGCAGCATCTTTAGCATGAAGGATAGTATCGGCGACGACGATAGCAACAGGCTGACCTATAAAATGAACATATTCCTCAGCCAGGAGCGTTTCATCCTGAATTATTCCACCTATCTGATTTTCGCCAGGAATATCTTTGGCAGTGATTATACCCGCAACACCAATGGACTTGAGAGCTTCCGAATAATCAAGTTTTATTATTTTACCATGAGCTACTGAAGATGCAAATACGATAATATGGAGAAGTCCTGCCGGCGTAAGGATATCATCGACAAACTGAGATTCCCCTTTTACATGTTTTTCAGAATCATAATTTTTCATACTAACTCCTCATAATTAACCTTAAGCGGGAACAACTTAAGGAAATGGACAAATAATAATTGTCTTAAGAGAAGTTTCTTATATTGTACTGAACCACGAGCATCGGTAATAGGGGATGTTTCAGAAACTGCAATCCGAGCTGCTTCCCCAATAAGTTTAGAGTCAATTTTATTATTCATTAGAAATGCCCTAGTTTTGGCAAGGTAAAGAGGAATGGGAGCAACGCCACCGACAGAGATATGAATATCACTTATGATTTCGTTTTCAGTTTCAATTAACATAGAAGTATTAACACTTGCTATATCCAGATACGTCCTCCTGGAAACTTTTTCAAATGAGAAAAATGAATTAACCCCAGGTAATCTGAATGAAACATATTTGATTATTTCTTCAGGTTTTTTATCCAATGTTTTATAACCAAGGAAGAAATCCTTAAGAAGGACTTCCCTTCCTGTGGATCCACTTTTCTCAATAGATGGAGAGGAATTTCCACCAATTAAATATAATTTGGAATTTAGGGCAAGAAAGAAACTTGTCATATCCGCAATCGGGGATGCATTTACGATGTTACCTCCAAGGGTAGCTCTATTCCTAATCGGTAGAGAACCAAAGAGACTAAAATAGTTTTTAATATCAGGAAAATACTTAATCATAATATCGGAGTTCATAATATCAGTAACAGTAGCTGAAGCATTTATTACACATTCATTTCCTGAAATATGTATTTTTTCATCCAATCCATTTATATTGATAAAATTTACATCAGATTTATATAGATCTTCCCATTTCTGCACGAAAAGGTCCGTGCCTCCTCCTATACGGTAATTAATGATCCTTTCACCATCACCATTAGTCTTAATTTTACCTACTAATGCTTTTAACCGGGCAGGTATCTCAGAGAAATAGGATGGGAGCAACCCTGAAGAAACAAGAGATTCTCCTTTATGGCTATTAAAGAATTCAACTGACCTCACAGCTGCCCTTTTAATGGCCATATGACCTGTACAGCGGCATATATTACCATCAAGGGACTCAATAGCATCAACCGGGTCATAATTTTTATTATTAAGGAAATACGCTGAAAGAGAAATAATAAAACCAGGGGTACAGAAGCCGCATTGGGTACCTCCCTCCTCAACCATAGCTAACTGAACCGGGGACAAATCTTTGACATTTAGTCCTTCAATTGAAACAACATGTTTGCCAATTAAAGATCCGATAGGTAGAAGGCAGGAATTCACTGTTTTATATTTAATTTCATTTCCGGACAATTCACCAACCATTACGGTGCAAGCGCCACAATCCCCTTCGCGGCAACCTTCTTTGGTTCCTGTAAGGGATAGGGTTTCCCGCAAGAAATCCAGTAATGTTGTTGCCGGATGAATTTCGGTATTTATTTCTTTGTCGTTACAAATAAAGGATATTTTTTTCTGCACTGTAAAAATCTTTTGATTATTTCGGTTAAAATAATAAATCAAAACGGGTAATGAAAGCCAATAATAGATATTAAATCTGCGGAATTAGCTCTTGAAACAGAACAATTGAAATAATACGAGAAAGAAAGGTTTATTTAGGGCTTATTTATAATATGATTAAACTAATAAAGACTTATACCTGTCTAATGATTACAAACAATATAAAATGGAGACCAAATAATGTACAGAACAATGATTATAGCAGCTATAGCTGTTTTTATACTTTCTCTTTCAACTTTTGCTCAGCAGCCGAGATTATCACCACAGGAAAGAGTGAAGGCTTTAACCGAGCGGTTAAGTTTAACAAAAGACCAGGCAGCACAAATTGAACAGATTTACGTTAAGGCACAGGATCATATGAAGCAAATGAATACAGACGGGAAACCTGACAGGAGCGCTATGCGTAAGATGATGCAAGATACACAGACTCAGGTAACAAATGTATTAGACGACAAGCAGAAAGTTGAATTTCAGAAAATGCAGGATGAGAGAAAGAAAGGGACGAGAAACAGTCCACAAGATAATAAAACCAATAATAAAACTAACGATAAAGCCGGTACTCAAACTGATCAGAAGAAAGATTAGTTATACATTTAAAAGCCTGTGAGCTACTTACAGGCTTTTTATTTTCTATTTCCAGACCTACCATTTAGTCTAATAAATTAAAATTTCAAAAACTCGACTCTTCTGTTATTTGCTTTTCCTTCAGGGGAAGAATTATCAGCAATTGGTTTAGAATCACCAAATCCATTTGAGGAAAGACGGGAAGGATCTATTCCCATACTAATGAGTTGAGCTTTTACAGCATCAGCTCTTTGTTGAGAAAGCTGCATATTATGTTGAGATTCGCCAGTGTTATCGGTATAACCATCAATTTCAAATTTAAGAGAAGGATCATCTTTAAGAAACTGAAAAATCTCATTTATGGTACCCATAGACTGAGGTTTAATTGTGGCTTTATCTATATCGAAAAGAATCCCATGAGTGATAATTCTGCTTTTTGGTTCGCTGAGAATGCGTTTTGTATCATTAAAGCTACCCCCTTGCGCAATACGAATATTTTTAAGCATAATCGGTTTTTCCTGATCCCCGATCCCAACAAAATTTAACGCATATGTTTTACCTTTAAATACAGGCACATTCAAAACACGATACTGATCCTCGTAAACCTTAAGCTGATTTCCTTTGCGGGCGACAGCAACGTGATGCCACTTGTTGTTACCAAAAGATTCTTCAGGATATGAACCTGAAAGCCCATTACTGCTACAAGAATTTCCAACAAAAACAGCACCATGATCATCGCCACCTGCATCCTGCTCCTGCTGGCTATTTTTAGGATTCCATAGTCTGACGCCTACCTGATTATAGGCGCCGGGCTGAGTATAAAAATCAAACTCGACAGAAAATGTATCAGAAGCTAAATAATTATCAGTTTTCATGAGAGGCACAACAGAGACATAATTCCCTTCGGTCAAAGCGAATATTTTTTCTCCCTGGAAATTAGATACCTGTGCCTGACCACTAAGCAAATCCCAATGAGAGGGAAATTCACCAGACTGATCACCAGAAAAATTATCTTCAAAAATTATTCTATCACCAGGTACGAAATCGTAATTCTGGTATGCTTTAGTACTTTGGGGCTGATCAGTATTACCGGGAGCATTGTTATCGTTATTATTCTCCTGTTTCTTTTCATTTTTTGTGGTTTTATCCTTATCCTTGTCTTTTTTTTCTGCATCTTCTATAGCTTTATCTTTTGCTTTATTAATCAAATCATCGAATTGAGCCCTTGTGGTTGCTTCCCCCAGAAACAACAATACTATTGTTATCAAAAATATCTGCCTCATATTCACCTCTATCTTTATTATAATAAAATATTTTAATGTAATAATTTGTTGTTTAATAATAAATTACTATGTGATCCAGTTATCATTATTTTTTAAATATTTCAAATAAAAGAAGCCTGCGTGAGTTAACACACAGGCTCTTATAACAACCTTTTAAGAATGATATTTTTTGTTCCGTTTGCTATATAAGCGGTATGAGATTTTTATTTTTAATCACCCAATTTTCGAAAGACATAAGTTCGGGATTCAATGATCTGGAGAAGTCGAGGTTACGCAACTTGCAGAATTCCTGTTCAAAATCGCGATTGTACTGAAACATATTACCAAGATCGTCAGCTCCGGGGAAACCGAAACTACGGAATACATCGGGAGTTACTTCATTGTAGAGTACTTCGATACCCAAAACTTTTGAAAGAGTTTCAGCCATTTTCTTCATAGTGATGTGTTCACCAGCGATTCCGACAGTCTTACCAATAAATTCTTTCTCTCTTTTGAATATGCCATAAGCGCACTTACCAATATCTTCAGAGGTCATGCTAGGAAGTTTTTTATTTCCCATTGGGAATGTAATTGAGTATTTGCCATCAGTTCCCTTTTTAGGACCTTCACCAAAATAAATAAGGTTTTCCCAATAGAATGAAGTGAGAAGAAAAGTAGTGGGGACTCCAAGGTCGGTGAAATAATGATCTACTTCGGATTTAGCATCGAAGTGGGGCACCTTGTATTTACCATTTAGAATGGGAATGCTGGTATCACTTAAAGGGGATTTTATACGTGTATCCTCAAAAGTAGACCAGATTGCGTGTTTAATTCCGGCATGTTTTGCTGCTTTAGCGAGATTAATAGCATTAGAAATCTCCCGATCAGTGGACATATGTGCCCAATAGAAAGTTACGCAATATGCTGCATAGGCACCTTCAAATGCTTTGCTAATGCTTTCTTCTTCATCAATATTGCCAGCGACAACTTCTGCACCGAGTCTTTTAAGTTCTTTTGCTTTATCAGAGTTGACGTCCCTTGTAATTGCACGGACTTTAAAAGTGCTATTTTTATCATTCAGGATTGCACGCGCCAGACCACCACCTTGCGCCCCAGTAGCCCCCGTAATAGCTATAATTCTTTTTTCAGACATAAAATTACTCCCAATTAAAATAATGTAATTGATTACTTAATTTTTTAATAAATCTTATAAATAATAGACATTATACATATCATTCAAAGTGGCTTGTATCAATCATTATATGGATAGCAGAGATAAGAATATTACGCAGGATGTTAAATAATAAAAGAGGCTGCACATAGTTAGCCTCTTAATTGAAACATTATAAATTGAAGTTTATTTCATTAAGATCATTTTCTTTGTGAATGAAAAGCTGTGCTTCCCATCAGTTGAGTTTGCCCGAATAGAATAAAAATATATACCGCTGTTCAATGAATAGGCATTGAAATTAATATCATAGGTCCCTGTCTTTTTAAACCCTGCTGATAATTCATCAACAACAACCTGACCAAGAGAATTATAAACCGTTAATTTTACATTACTGTCAAACGGGAGAGAATATCTGATAACTGTACTTGGATTGAAAGGATTAGGAAAATTATTTTCCAGGGAATAAACAGATGGAATGAAATTAACATTAGCTTCAATCTCATTCGAATATTTGATCTGACCGTCATTATCAACTTGTTTTAACCGGTAATAATACTTTCCATCAGACTGTAATTGTTTGTCCAGAAAAAAATACTGCTTTGGAGAGTTACTGTTTCCGGCACCCTGAATCTCACCAATTTTTACCCAATATGGACTTAGATCCCTACGTTCAATTTCAAAATGGTTATTGTTGAGTTCGGTTGCAGTTTCCCATTCTAATTTTATTAAATTATTAACAGTCGTATAAGTAAATGAAGTTAATTCAACGGGTAATGCAAAAGGTGCCATTGTAAGAATCGGATGGATTTCCCTTCCGTTCGGGGGGATTCCTGTTTGACCATGTAAGAAGTCAAAAAATCCTACTCCGGTAATATGCACACTTACACCTATCGATTTAAAACTTGTAGTAGGATTGTAAGTAGCAACAAACCAATCCCTTAGAGTTTTAAAGATTGTATATCTACTTGTGTTCACAATATTTGGGCATTCCGGATTAACAATCTCAGCCACCATCGTTTCACTTGTATTGCCTATTGTAGAAATAACAACATGAACATCCTGATCGGTCTCTAGTTTACATTCGACAATATTACAGTCGAGTGAATAAACCGTATCTTCAACAGCTAACCTTGTGGTATTATCACCTGGAAGCGTTGGCTTTGTAAGCGAACGCTGGTAAGTAATGGAGGTGGGAACAATGTTATCGAAATTAACATTTGCTGTATCAGCATCGTAACAGGTTTTCACAGCCCATCTTTCAACGCCGCAAGTGATTAGAGTTCCTTCTTCTTTTTCGGCTACATCAGACTCATCTGCATCCTGAGCGAAAGTTATTGCAAGCGGAAGGAATAATAACATCAAGAAGAAATAATGTATGTATTTCATTGTCATAACGAATTAAAATTATTAATAATTATTTTGTGCGATAAAGATTACTATAATAATCATTATTTGTTAAGATAAGGATCACATAGTCATATTTGTTCCATATGCGTCCAAAGAAATAAATATCCAGGCATATATGGTGCAATATTGTTTGTCATTTGGTAAAAGCAAACTTAGTCAGAGATATCAGTAATGGACTCAGTTTAGTAACCAGCAATGCAAATTATTTATGGATTCAAAAGAAAATCTTCAGACGTTCAAGTATGTCATATATAAATGAACAACGGCTAGAAAATGGAATCTAATTTTAATAATTATAATAAATGGTCAGGGTTTACCCATCATATCATAAATTTATTTGTTCAATAAACATTCTGAACTTCTAACAGGATTTTCATTCTTGTCGAGTGTTATGAGAATTAAATAACACTTCCGAAATTGATAGTGCATATATATTAAATCTTTCGGTGAAGGTAATTCAATATTAATATTAAGTTCAGAACTTAGATCCAGAATTTCATTTTTCCCTTTGAAGGGTATTATTTCCAAAGGAGATATAGCCGGCGGTACAGGCTCTTTCAGAACAATTACGCCAAAGGCAAGAATGAATTTTTCTTTTACAAGGTTAATTCCAGATGCAGTAGCAAGCGGATCTGTTTTAAGACGGAATGATTTTTCTTCAAATAGGAATGAGGTGTTACTTATTATGAAATTTGCAGCCGGTGCTAGTTTTGCAGGGATATCGAGATTATCACAATTTGAGGTATGATAATTTTCAGTCCAAATTCGCTGATAAATTCTTGATTGGTTTTTGACTGCGGGGCTCCAGAGTTTTTTTATTATGCCGATTGAATAAATTTTACTTGACAACTTTCCCACATACGCTATCTGGTCTCTTCTAAAAACTGAAGCAGGGTCAGCTCCGGGGATAAATGAATCTGGTCTTGAAGCAATATACTATGTAGTACCTCTAATTCTATATACAACTGGACCGATGAACCCAGAGACATTTCCGAGTAACTGGTTTTTAATTCTGGCCATAAAACGAACTCCTTATAAATTTTGTTAAAATGAGGAGCAAATGATGATCTATTGGCATTCTATTGGCATTCAATTGGCATAATGAGTACTATATAACCCCATAAAGTAATAATAATGATATAATTAAGTCAAGAAGAACTAATATTTCAGAAAACTGTTAATTTTGATTAATATGAAGGGAAATGGCGGACTTCTCCTAAGTAAGGAGAAGTCTGCCGGAATGACTAAAAGGTGAGAGAGAAATTTACCTCTCCCCTGCCGTTTTGTACTGAAACATTATTATCATTAGCGATGGGGGTAATTGATATAATAAAAACAGAACCTTTTTTTGTTGTTGAAAGGAGATCGTTGCGA
>OCZT010007844.1_pt1 | contig 10422 bp, 3 predicted proteins | sample 1539031 | NCBI WGS metagenome assembly OCZT01 (sample SAMEA3539308, study PRJEB22396) | soil metagenome | biome: tundra; feature: field; material: soil | place: USA | collected 2010-05 | depth 0.15 m
CGGGCGGGAGGTCGTTGCGCACCTGGTCCACCTTCGAGCTGATCTCGGCGAGCGCCTTGGTGGGATCGTAGTTGAGCTTGAGGCGGATCGTGATGGTGGAGAGCCCGAGCGTGCTGCTCGACTGGATGTAATCAATGCCATCAGCCGCAGCAATGGCGCGCTCCAGCGGCGTGGTGATGAAGCCACGCACCAGGTCCGCGCTGGCCCCCACATACACCGTGGTGACGGTCACCGCCGCATTGTCGCTGCGCGGGTATTGCCGGACGACCAGGGTGCGGATCGCCTGGACCCCGGCGATCAAAATCACCAGGTTCACCACCAGGGCGAGCACGGGACGCCGGATGAACAGGTCAGTGAACTTCATGGAAGCGGCCCGGGGATCAACGATCGGGCGGGTTCGGCGCCAGGTCGTTCTTCGGCGCCAGGTCGTTGTTCTCGACTACAGACATGCCGTTGCGCAATTTGAAGATGCCGGCACTGACAATGCGCTCGCCGGGCTTGAGGCCCGATTCGACGCTCACAAAATCTCCCCGCGCGGTCCCGGTGCGGATGAACTGCTGCCGCACGGCCAGACCAGGCTTGTCGTTGTCCTTGCCCGGCTGCGACTCGACCACATACACCGAGTCGCCGTAGGGCGCGCTCAGGACCGACGTGGCCGGGACCGCCAGCACCGTCTGCTCTTCCGGCAGGAGCACTTCGACGCGGGCAAACATGCCCGGGCGCAGCAGTTGCTCCGGATTCTCGAACGTAGCCTGCAAGCCCACGCTGCGCGTCTGCGCATCCAGATCAGGATTGATGGCGGTAAGCGTGCCCTCGAAGGTCCGGCCCGGATAGGCATCGGTCGTGACATGCACCCGCATGCCCGTCTTCAGCCGCGCCAACTCCTGCTGCGGCAGTGAGAACTCGGCGTACACCGGCGTCAGCGACTGCAGGGAGACGATCGGCTTGCCCGTCTCCAGGTACTGGCCCAGGTTGACGAGGCGGATGCCCAGGCGGCCAGCGAACGGCGCGCGGATGGTCTTCTTCTCGATCGTGGCGCGGATATTGTCGGCGTTGCCCTGCGTCTGCTTCAAGGTGGCCTCGGCGGTGTCCAGTTCCGATTGCGGCACCAGGTTCTGGGTGCGGAGGGTGCGCTCGCGGGCGAGGTTGATGCGGGCCAGCTCTTCCTGGGCTTCCAGCGCCCGCAGTTGGGCCTCTTCGGCTGAGGTGTCCAAGCGGACCAGCAGGTTGCTGGTGGACACCACCGCGCCGGATTCAAAAGCAATCTCGCGGACAAGGCCGGCGATTTCCGGGGTGACCGTCACGCCCTGCACTGCGGTCACGGAACCGATGGCGGTGAGCGTGCCCTGCCATTTCTCCTCGCGCGCCACGACGGTGGAGACGGACTCCGGCGGCGCGGCAAAGCTCTTGCCCCCGGCCATAAGCTTCCTGATCTGGAGCGTCTTCACCCCGGCCAGGGTGCCGACGACCAGAAGCACGACGAAAACTGCAATGAGTATCTTGCGTATCATCAGTAGGCAAAGGCGCGACGAACGGTCGCGCGGTTTCTAATCCTAGCCACAAATGCAACGCATGGTAGGACAGAACAGGCGTTCGGTCAAATGAGAGCATAAAACGGCCGACAGAGGCGCGGACAGGCATTAGTGGTATTGATGCTGCGGGAGAAACCACGAAGGGGTGATGGTACGAAATGTCCTGTTTTGAGACAGGGAAAGAGGCTTCTATGGTACCAGGATGGTACCAGGATGGTACCAGGGAGGTACCAGGGTAGTGCCAGTCTGGGGGGTGGGTTAGCCGCTGTTCGCACTATTGCGAATGCTTATCCTGCGCCCTGCCTTGGACTGGCTGCTGGACTTTGGGAGGCCGGCCTCGCTTGCCTTTGTGCCAAGGCTGGGTGCCGGACCGCTTTTGTTGCCGCACCCGGTTGCTGATCTGGCAGGGATCGCACAAGATGGTGTAATGCTTTCGCTTCGCGCCGCAACGCGCGCATCGGCCCTCAGCGATCTGCTTCTGCTGCCACCGGTATTGACGGGAGGTCGTCATCTGTGCGGACGTTCGCCGACTCCGCCGTGCTTGTCAAGTGTGAAATGTACCAGTGTGAAATGTACCGGCCTCCGTCGCTGTTTGACGGAGTCGCAGTAACGGGTGTAGGTTACGAGAAGACAGAATAGTTTCTTCTGCTTTGGCAGATAAAGGGTCCGGGGGTTGTGGGCCTCCGGAGGTCAGCGCGGGTGGTCGGGCCGCCACCCGTTAAACAGGATCCGTGATCCGCCGAGAGGGCTCAAGTGCCGCCGGGGCGGGATCTGGTTCTTTCCTCATAATCCACGCATGCGATTAGTAATAGTATCCAATCGGCTGCCGTTCACTGTAGTCAACGGCGAGGGTGGGCCGCAGTTCAAGGTAAGCGCCGGGGGGCTCACCACGGGGCTGTGGAGCTACCTGGAGCGCGGGGCGGCGGGCTCGGGCGAGCGGCCGGAGTTTGTTTGGTTGGGTTGGCCCGGGGCGACGGTGGCGCCGCAGGACGAGTCGGCCGTGAAGGCCTACGCGGAAAAGGAGTTCAAGACCCTGCCGGTCTTCCTGCCGGAGGAAAGCATGGACCACTTTTACCACGGGTTCTGCAACAAGACGCTGTGGCCGCTGTTCCACTACTTCCCATCCCTGACGCACTACGAAGAGGACTACTGGCAGGAATACAAGCAGGTGAACCGTATCTTTGCGGAGGCAGCGCTCAAAGTGCTGCAGCCCGACGACTTGCTGTGGGTGCATGACTACCAGCTCATGCTGGTGCCGGGGTTGGTGCGCGAACGGTTTCCGGACATGCCGATCGGATTCTTCCTGCATATCCCGTTTCCGTCGTACGAGGTATTTCGGCTTCTGCCGAGGGCGTGGCGGGTGGAGCTTATCGAGGGCTTGCTGGGGTCGAGCCTGGTGGGCTTCCATACTTACGACTACACCCGTGATTTTCTGACGAGCGTGCTGCGCACGGTCGGCTATGAACACCAGCTTGGCACCCTGACGTTACGCGAGCGCGTGGTCAAGGTGGACACCTTCCCGATGGGGATTGATTACGAGCGTTTCGCCCGGGCGGCGGCCTCACCGGAAACGGAGGCGCGGGTGGCGGAACTGCGGACGAAATGCACCGGCCAAAAAGTGATCTTCTCAGTGGATCGGCTGGACTACACCAAGGGCCTGATCAACCGGCTGCAGGGCTACGACGCCTTCCTGAAGCGGAACCCGCAGTGGCACGGGAAGGTGGTGTTCGTCGTGTCAGTGGCGCCGTCACGAATCGGAGTGGAGAGTTACCAGGCTATGAAACAGGAGCTGGAGCAAACCGTGGGGCGGATTGTCGGGACGTATGGGAACGTCAATTGGAGCCCGCTGATCTATCAGTTTCGCAACCTCGGGTTCGAGGAGATTGTGGCGCTCTACCGGTTCTGCGATGTCGCCTTGATCACCCCGGTGCGCGACGGGATGAACCTGGTGGCGAAGGAGTTCGTGGCGTCGCGTCCGGACCAAACGGGGGTGCTGATTCTGAGTGAGATGGCGGGGGCGGCCAAGGAGATGGGCGAGGCGCTGATCATCAACCCGCTGCACAGCGGGGATTCTGCCCAGGCGCTCGAGCAAGCGCTGGCGATGCCGGTCGAGGAGCAAGTGCGGCGGAATCGGCTGCTCCAGGATCGGCTGCGGCGCTACAACGTGGTCCGCTGGGCTGAGGACTTCATCCAGGCGCTGGTGGGGACACAAAACACGGAGGCCGCCCGGCGGGCGCGGATGCTGAGCGGGAAAGTGCTGGCGGGGTTAATCCAGCAATACCGGTCGGCGGCTCGGCGGGCCTTGTTGCTGGATTACGACGGCACCCTGGTGCCTTTTGTGGAAGACCCGAGACTGGCAAGGCCAGACCGAGAGGTGCTGGATCTGCTGGCGGCGCTGGCCGCGGCGCCGGGCAACGAGGTGGTTATCGTGAGCGGCCGGCCACGACGAGACCTGGAAGAGTGGGTGGGCGCATTACCGGTGGCTTTGGTGGCGGAGCACGGCGTTTGGTTGCGGCCCAAAGGGGGCGCCTGGCGGATGCTCAAGGCGATCACCACGGAGTGGAAAGAGCGGGTGCGCCCGATTCTGCAAGTGTATGTGGATCGTTTGCCGGGGGCCTTGCTGGAGGAGAAGGAGTTCTCGCTGGCGTGGCATTACCGCGGAGCCGACCCGGAACAGGCGTCGCGCCGGGCCCGGGAGTTGCTCGATGCCCTGGCCGGATTCACGCGGAACATTGACGTGCAGGTGCTGGAGGGGAACAAGGTTTTGGAAGTGCGCAACACTGGGGTGAGCAAAGGAACCGCGGCGACGGAGTGGCTGAGCGGACTGGGAGCGGACTTTATCCTGGCGATTGGCGACGACTGGACGGACGAGGACCTGTTCCGTACGCTGCCGCCGAACGCGTACTCAGTGCGGGTGGGCCTGGCAAACACCGCGGCGCGATTCTACCTGAGCAACCACACCGCGGTGCGGCGGGTGCTCCGTGAGTTGAGCCAGGTGACCGGGGAGAATAGCGCCGAACTGCCTGGCTCGGACGGGCCTTCCCGAGCCGCCGGGGGCGCATGACCGCCATGCCCGCTTCCCCCCGCAACCGCGAAGGGCTGGACCCCGACCCGCTCTGGTACAAGAGCGGCGTCATCTACGAAGTGCACGTGCGTTCGTTCCATGATGGCAACGGCGACGGCTGCGGCGACTTTCCTGGCCTGACGGCCAAGCTGGACTATCTGAAGGACCTGGGCGTGACCGCGGTCTGGCTGCTGCCCTTCTATCCTTCACCGCTCAAGGATGACGGGTATGATATCGCCGACTATTGTGCGGTCCACGCGCAGTACGGCACGCTCAAGGACTTTAAGGTCTTCCTGCGGGAGGCGCATCGGCGCGGGCTGCGAGTCATCACTGAGTTGGTGTTGAACCACACTTCGGATCAGCACGAGTGGTTCCAGCGCGCGCGGCACGCCCCGCCCGACAGCCGATGGCGCAGGTTTTACGTCTGGAGCGACAGCCCCGCCAGGTACAAGGAGGCCAGGATTATCTTCAAGGACGTGGAGACCTCGAACTGGGCCTGGGACCATGTTGCAGGGGCTTATTACTGGCACCGGTTCTTCTCCCATCAGCCGGATCTCAATTACGACAGCCCGGACGTGCACGAGGCGATGATTAAAGCGTTGGATTTCTGGCTGGACCTGGGCGTGGATGGGCTGCGCCTGGACGCGGTGCCATATCTTTACGAGCAGGAGGGGACCAACTGCGAGAACATGCCTCAAACGCATGAATTCCTGAAGCGGCTGCGCGCCCACGTGGATGCGAAGTATGAGGACCGGATGCTGCTGGCGGAGGCGAACCAATGGCCGGAGGATGCCGTGGCCTATTTCGGCCAGGGCCGGGGCGACGAATGCCACATGTCGTTTCATTTCCCGCTCATGCCGCGCCTGTTCATGGCGGTGCGGATGGAAGACCGCACGCCCATTGTGGACATCCTGGAGCAAACCCCTCCCATACCGGAGACCTGCCAGTGGGCGCTCTTCCTGCGGAACCACGATGAGCTGACCCTGGAGATGGTGACCGACGAGGAGCGGGATTACATGTACCGGATGTACGCCCACGTCCACCAGGCGCGGCTCAACCTGGGCATCCGGCGGCGGCTGGCGCCGCTGCTGGGCAATGACCGCAAGCGGATTGAACTATTGATCGGGCTATTGCTCTCGTTGCCCGGAACCCCGGTGCTTTACTACGGCGACGAGATCGGCATGGGGGACAATATCTACCTGGGCGACCGCAACGGCGTGCGCACGCCCATGCAGTGGAGCGCGGACCGCAACGCGGGCTTCTCACGCGCCAACCCGCAGAAGCTGTATCTCCCGATCACGCTGGATCCCGAATACCACTACGAAGCGATAAACGTGGAGGCGCAGTTCCGCAACCCGCACTCCCTGCTGTGGTGGATGCGCCGGGTGCTGGCCCTCCGCAAAGGCTGGCGCGCGCTGGGCGAGGGGCGCGTGGAATTCCTCGCGCCGCAGAACCGCAAGGTCCTCGCCTATGTGCTGCGGCTTGAACACGAGACGCTGTTGGTCGTGGCCAATCTCTCGCGCTTTCCACAACCCGTCGAGCTTAACCTATCGGCCTTCAAAGGCCGCGTGCCCGTAGAATTATTTGGCCGCACGCCCTTCCCGGCCATCGGGGAGTTGCCCTACTTCCTCACGCCGGGGCCGCACGGCTTCTATTGGTTCTCGCTCGAAGCGCAGCCTTCCGCCATCGCCCGCACCGGGCGACGGACCTCCGGGCCACGAGTCGCGCTAAGCGTCGCGCGGCATTGGGAAGAAATCCTATCGGTGCCATCCAGGCCGGCGCTGGAAAGGGCGTTCGCATCCTACGTCCAATCCGTGAGCTGGTTCGACGCCGGCGGCAAGACCATCAAGGCGGCCACGCTGCAGGAAGCGATCGACCTGCCGTTCGGGCCGGCCATGGCCTTCCTGACGCTCTGGCAGGTGGACTTCGCGGGAGCCGATGCCGAGTGGTACGCGGTGCCGCTCGCCTTCACCGTTGGCAGCGAGGCCGACCGTTTGCTCCGCAACGAACCCCAGCGCGTGGTGGCCGACGTGACGATCGGGCGCCCCGGACAACCGGGGGTCCTGTATGATGCGCTGGGGGACCAGGAGTTCGACGCCGCTTTACTGGGGATCATCGTCCGGCGGCGGCGGCTCAAAGGCCGGGGCGGCAATGTGGTCGCCTGGCGCAGCCCCTGGCTCCGCGCCTTGTCGCGGAAGGGCACAGCGTTGTTGGAAAGCGCGCTGCTGAAGACAAGGCAGCGGCACACTTCGGTCCGGTTCGGCGAGCGGCTGGTATTAAAACTGTTCCGCCGGCTGCATTGGGGCATCAATCCAGAGCTTGAGCTGGGGCGCTTCCTCACCGAGCGGTCCTTCCCCCATGCGCCGCCTTTGGCCGGAGCGCTGGAGTATCATCGGGCCGACGGGGAGCGTCTGGCCCTGGCGGCGGTTCACGGCTGGGTGCCCAAGGCGGAGAGCGGCTGGGAATACACAGCGCGAGCCCTGGATCGGTACTACGAACGGGCGCTCTCGCTGACCACGGAGGGCAGGAAATCTTCAACCGTGGACAAGCCGTTGATTCACCTTGTTCGGCAGCCGTTCCCGGCTGAGGTGCCTGAACTGGTCGGCACGTATCTTGAGTCAGCGCGACAGTTGGGGCTGCGGACCGCCGAACTGCACCTGACGCTGGCCGCCGACCTGAAGAACCCGGAGTTCGCCCCTGAACCCTCCACCACCTTCTACCAGCGAAGCCTGTATCAGACCATGCGCAATACCGCCCGGCACAGCCTGCAGAAGTTACGCGAGGGGCTGCCAGGGCTGCCGGCGGAGACGCGCCCGCTGGCTCAGGCCGTGCTTGACCTGGAGCCCCAGCTTCTCAAGCACCTCCATTCGCTCCTGGCCTTGCGGATCAGCGCGGCGCGGATTCGCTGTCACGGCGACTATGGATTGCGACAGGTGCTGCACACCGGCAAGGATTTTGAGATAGTGGACTTCGAAGGCCACCCAGGCCGGGCGGCGAGCGAACGCCGGATCAAGCGGTTGGTGCTGCGGGATATTGCCGGGATGCTGTGCTCCTTTCGTTATGCCGCGGATACGGCGCTGACACGGCAGTTTGGGGAGGGCCGGCTGGCCAGGGATGAGCGACCCACGCTCGCCCCGTGGGCGGGCTACTGGCGGCATTGGGTGAGTGTGGCGTTTTTGAAGGGCTACTTTGACACCCTCGGACGCTCGCTACTCGTGCCGGCTGCCGACGACGAACTACAGGCCCTGCTGGAGATCTACCTGCTCCACAGAACGGTGGATGAGCTGGGCGATCATCTGGCCGCGGAGCCGGCTCTAGTAAGGCCGGCGTGCGAGGGAATCCTGGAGCAGTTGGAACCACTCCGGCAGCGATGAAAGTGGACGGCAGTGTATCACCATAGCGGCGTGTTGCTGTTCATGGGACCAGCATCACGCGGTAAAACCGCTGGGCCGTGCTTCCCAAGTTACCGCTCACCACGATCTGCGAGCCGGTCGCGGTGAGGTTCGTGCCCAGGGTTGTCCAGGTGGGCGCGTTCAACTGGTCCTTGAATTCGACGCGGTAGGTGCGGCCTGGAATCGCGCTGGCTTGGATGGTAAACGTCCCGCCAGCCTGGACGACGAACGCGCCGAGCTGAGGCGAAGGCGGCGGGCCCAGGCGGTTGCTGGCGCGGGGCGACCAGTTGGTGAAGAAGTAAACCGCATTCGTGTTGCCGTCGGGATAGAGCCCCTGGCTCACATTTTCCAACTGCGCGCCGAAAGTGACCGTGTTCTGTATCGTGCCGTTGGCCGCGAAAAAGCCGAGGGTCATGCCGCTCTGAGGGAGCTTGAAGTTGACGTGAAGATCCCCGTTGGTGCCGGAGCCATTCAATGCGGTGTTCTTGTCCGCCCAAACCAATCGAAATCCGTAGGGCGGGATGACGGTGCCAGCCGGAACCTGCGATTGGGTGGGATTCGAGAGGTCGTCGGTAAGATAAAAGCCTGAGATGTCCGCCGCGGAGCTGTTTGGGTTGTAGAGCTCGAACCAATCGCTGAATGTGTCATCAACCGGGTCGGCGAAACCGCCGGGCCCGTTGTTTTTGGCCATCCATTCATTGATAACGACCGGTTGCGGTGCGGGTGCGCCCAGGTTGGTCACGACGATGGAGACGGATGCGTTAGTGACCAGGGCACCGTAGTTGTCGAAACCCTGGACCGCCAGCGGATTGCTGTAATTGAACAACGGCACGGTCACGGTCCAGTTGGTGAGGCTCAACCAGGTGATCGGGTAAGAGACGCCATTAATGAGGATGTCTTTGACCGTGAGCGGAGCGGTGCCGCCGAGGGAGATCGGGCTGCTGGCGGTGGCGAATCCCCTGCCCCCATTGTTCGTAATCGCGAAGGCCGTGGTTAGTGGCATTGTAGAACGGATGAAATTGGCGCGTTGCTGGAGATAATTGACCACGCCGCTCCAATCCTCCCCGAGCAAACCGGCATAGCGCTTGGCCCAAGGGCTGAGATGCGTGCTATTGATAGTCGTGGTCATAAGGTCCAGGAGGTGGTTGTAGTAACGGCGGTAGTTGTCCGGCAGCGTGACGATGTTATACATGCCCGGGGAAGAGTTGCCGGGGAAAGCCGCATTCACGGGCGCGACAAACGATAAGTCCTCGTCCCAAAGCAGGCCGAGCGCCTTGCCATCGTCCTGACGGAAATAGACCATGAAATTGTGGTTGAGGCCGGCCGTGAATGTGTCAACGTCGCCCGTAAAGGCCTTGAAGGCCAGGGTGCGCATCCACTCGTCCGAGTCCAGCAGTTGGGCCGTCTGGGTTTGCAGCGCGGGGCCGGTGAGGCTGAAGGATTTGCTGAACGTCATGAGCTGACTGTAATCATCAATGTCCGCGTTGTTCTCCTCGAGAAACACCCAGCGGTAGTTCTCCGGGTCGTTGCCCCAGTCCTGGATCTCCATGTTGATAACGTCGTCCGGTTGCGGGAGTTTCGGGGCCTGCGGATCGCCGGTGAGCGTGGTGGTGGGATAGTAAATGAGCTCGAGTTTGTAGAGGTTCCCATTGCCATAGTTCGGGAACTGCTCGTCGAAGTAGTTCCCGTCGAAACCGGAAATGCGCAACATGGCGGTGCTGTTCAATTGCGGGTTGGGGGCGAAAACCTGGACCAGGTCGCACTCGAACCCGAGCAACCCGCCGGCGTGGTTGATCGCGTGCCAAAGCAGGATCTCGTCGTGCGTGCCGCCGAGGCCGGAGTAGCCGCCGGAGCGATCCATGGTGACCGTCTCGAGGAAACCGCGGAAGGGTTGTTCGGGATGCATCTTCACGGTGAAGCCCTGGCGGTTGGGGTCGTCGCGGCCCCGTTCGCTGCTCTGGAGATGAACGCCGACATCATAAAAGACCTGGCGCTCGTCATGGATGACGGTTAGGCCGATTAGGTCGTTGCTCATCACATTGGTGTCTGCCAGCAGCAATGCGGTGTCCGCCGGCGTCATCAGCAGACGCAACCGGTGGAGTTGGGGCATGGGGGCGGTGCCATCGTCCACTTTGAACAGGGCGCGGGAGTCAGGGCCCCGGGCGGGGAAGGTGGTGGAAACCCCCAGGTTGTCGGTGGCTGTTACGTAGAACTGAACCAGGGCACCAGCCGTTTGACCAGGGATCAAGGCGGCATAATTGGCATAACCGGGCGGACCTGCTACCGGGGCGAGAACCATCGGCGCTTGCTGCCACGCTCCGCCGTTGATCGACCACCAAAGGGTGAGGGCTTGAACCCCAGCCGGGTCGCTCGCGCTGGCGTTCACCGTAACCGCCTGGTTAGGCTGTGGGATGATCGGGCTGTGGCCGAAGGC
>OCZT010007845.1_pt1 | contig 10422 bp, 2 predicted proteins | sample 1539031 | NCBI WGS metagenome assembly OCZT01 (sample SAMEA3539308, study PRJEB22396) | soil metagenome | biome: tundra; feature: field; material: soil | place: USA | collected 2010-05 | depth 0.15 m
GACGGCGAGGACCGTTCTGAGATGATCGCGGAAGAGGGAAAGGCGGGGCGAAAGATTAGCGAAAAGTGGTCCGCCATTTTGGTATCCTCGCCCACCGCCTCTAACAAATTTGAGGGGAAGAGGGTTTCTCCGAGGTGTTAACCAGTACGAGAGAATTCGGATTTGCGCCCGGAATTGGCTCGGTTGTGGGTCGATCACGCATAAACCACGTGTGTTGCTAAACGGTTTCATTCCATGGCCTTGAGGTCCTGTGACACTCGTTAGGGCGGCCGCGCGTGATGCGGATTCCGGTGCCGGCGAAATACACTCCTGAGTCGGCGATCATCTGAAGGTAACGGTCTTCGATGAAATCTACGTCCAGTCCACCGATGCGGAGAAGCATACGTCGCAATCGGGTGCGCGCAGATGCTGCGATTCCCGAGTCTACCGCGCCGTGGCCGACGAAAACAGAGCGTCGAGGAGGGGATCGCCAGGACCTGTTGGCAGGTCCGACACCTCTCGGGTGTCTGCACCTCGCTTTGTCTTCGTTCACGCGGGCTTTGCAGCCGGCAATGGCCGGTTGAGGCCGTTTTCGTTGAGCGAGTCGGATTCGTAAGGGCTGTAATTCCGGACCAACCCACCACGGATCAGATCGCGCTGCGATACTACCTGCAAGTAATTGATAAACAGCTGCTTCCATGAAGACGAGTACCTTGACTACACGCCGTCCAATTGCCTTTGCCGAGTTTGGCACGGGCACCCGCAAACTTCTTCAGATCTCGTACGAGATACTGTAGTTGAACAAAATTCCATCCTGGCTCAGGCTGGTGAAAAGTCTGGCGGAAATTTGATAGGTGCGGTTTGGCGCGGAATCGTCGAGCGTCAATCCGCCGTCACCCTGGGTGAAGATCACAGACCCATGTGCCGAATTGATGCTCCTGGAGAAAGAGGCGCCGGTATCGTCCTGCACCAGGATGTCGATCTTGACGAAGGTGTGACCGGCCGGCAGAACGGTAATATCGGTGAAGCTCATCGTGGTCGGAAACTGCAAGCCGGAAGCGTCAAACGAGTTGTTCAACGGAGAGCTGGTGCGCAGGCTGTCCGCGTAACTGAGCACGCTGGTCAGGTCCAGTAGCGCGATCTCGGGGCCGAACTGCAATCGGTAGGAAAACAGCAGGCCATCTTGGCAAGAATCGGTAAACACTCTCACACGAACGGCGTAAGTAACGTTCAGAACGGACCCGTCCAGCACGACGCCCGTTCCGTCGCCATGATTGAAGGTGACGGCGCCGGCGACGGCATTGATAGACTTTCGCGCGGAGTGACCCAGCCCGTCTGTCACCGTGATTTCGATGCGGTCGAAGACATGCCCTGTGGGGAGAGACGAGATGATGTCCTGGAACGTCATGCTTCCAGGGAAGGTCGAAACCGCTGGATTACGCAGTCGATCGGACAGCGGATCGGCGGCCTGAAAATCGTCGCTATAGCTAACCACCCGATTCAAGTAGGCATACCCCTCTTTGCAGGTTGCCGGCACGGTCAGCACGTCTTCGTTCAGGCTAAACATGCCGGAGGTGTTTTCCACCTCGAGCTTGAACCGGTGATAAATGGGCACCCCGTCGGAATTCTGCTTCAGTAGCACTCCCGTGCCAAACTCCGTGGAGGCAAGCCGCACATTCACCGGATTGGCCTTGGTCTTTACCTCATAGATCTTGTTCCAGTTTCCGGAACCGCCTTGTTTGTACAACCGGTAAGTGGGATTGTACGTCGTCCTCCGCCACGAGAGCGCCACGTTAGGCAACTGCACCGGATAGGACATCGTTGGCGGGTTGGAGCCGAAAACAAGCGTAGGCGCCACCGGATTTTGGACGTCAATGATCGATGCTCTAGCCAGCGTCGAGGGCTGCGAGGGAATCAACTCCTTCGCGTCCCTTTCGTTCGTGATCTCCCGCAGTGCTACCACCCGGTAGAAAATGGGATCGCCGAAAGGCGGGAAATCCAGGTCCGAGAAATCGTCGAACAACTCAGTTTCCGATCCCGTAGCGGCATCATACGAGCGCGCCAGCTTCATGGTCCGGGTCGCCGTAGCATCGGTGGCGTCAGTCGCTCGGTACAGATAGAACTTCGTGATGCCTTCCGATGCGAGGTAAGCATTCACGACCAGCTTTACGCCGGTGGGAATACCCAGGACGGGGTCCTCGATAACCGAGGTGACCTTGCGGATGACGGGGGCCTCCGCCGGATACGCGTTCACCAGTTGGATCGGTCCCACAATCGAACTCCGCGTGCCAAGCCTCATCTGGTCGCTCATCTCCACCGCGTAATAGAAATAGCTGTTCTTCGCCGCGCCATCGAGTGTGTAGTCCGTGAACCGCACGATCGTGTTGCCGTCTTTATCGACGTATTTGGATTTGGACGCCATTGGCGATGGATCGAACGCACCGCTACTGAACGGCAGCAGGTCGCCGTTAATGTCGCGCAGGACGGGCTTCTTCGACGACGTCGGTGTGTCCGCCTTGATGAATTGGTAAATGAGTGGCGACTCCGTAAGGGGCAGGAAAACGCCGTTAATAGCGTTCTTCACCACGTCCAGCATGCTCACCGGCCGGCCTTCCACGTTAAACACCACGTTCGGATCGCCTGGCAGATTGCTGCCTTTGAAAGGTTGGATGATGGGCCCGGGACCGGAAATAGTCTCCGGGATTGCGTAGCTGCCATTGTCGGGATTCGGAAACCGGTAGCCGCCGTGCTGACGGAAACCGAGATCGAGATCCAGTGTGACATTCACCAAATCCTTCCAGAAGATCGCGTCGTCGGCCGGCATGGATTTGAGCTTCGCCACGATGCCGGCGACTGTTTCTGCTTTGTACAAAGTGTCGAGCACCGCCCGTTCGTTGGCCCGATAGAACACGAATGCATAAGGCTCATGTGTCGCATTCACCTTCAGGTCCATGGTCCAAGTGGCTTTGCCATAGAAGTTTGGACGCGTCGCGTACGTGGGACCCACAGGCTCGTCCAGTGGTGGCAGCGTTGTGACCTTCCGCGCCTGCAGCACCACTGGCGTAGTCAGGTTCGACTGGTTCGAGAGTGTGATGCTAGTATTGCGAGAGCGAGCCGCCAGGAATGTTTGTTTCGTGCTTTGTGCGGCTCCCGGCAGGAGGGTGGTCTGGTCTAAGACGCCAGCCTGGGCTGTCAGATAGACGCGGTAACCGGGGTGGAAGTTGACCGTCACATTCGCGCCGGTCTGGATCGGGCTGTAACCAGCCGCAGGATCCAAGTTGAACGTTGGGTCATAGGCCGTCAGCTTGAGCGTAACTCCGCTCACGTCGATCTTGTATACCTCCAGTGCCTTCCATACCTCAAGCGGCCTGGTCTCGACAGTGGCAGCCTCCTGGACGCGTACGGTGCCTTTGTACCATTCCACGTCGGCATCGGGATGGACAGCCAGTTGGTAGGAGACGAACGAGATCTCGAAGATGCCAGTCTTCGATCCGGGCTTCGGGTTCCCGTTACCATCCACATCTTCCAGTTCCTTCACGTTGGCGCTTTGCAGTATGCCGCCGATGTTGAACGTGGCTTGCGAGCGATCGGGATACGAAACGGTTTCGGTGTGGAGCCTTCCGTTGTCCAGAAAAGTCTTCAGCGCCACTTCTTTGGCGATTGGCTTGTCCACTTTGAGAATTGGCTGGTCCACTCCCCAGTTCCCCGGCTCGTTCATGTTCTCCACCACCAGGAAACGATCGCCTACCGAGGGAACGGCGACCTGCACGGAAGACGAGTACTGGTTGTTGTTGCTCAGATCGGAAACCGTCGATTGAACATTCTTGCGAATGCGAAAGACCGCGCTTTCCTCGCCGACTGTCGACTGGACAACGCTGTCCACTGTATACACCACGTGGTTTGCGGCGAATGCGCTACCGGCGAAACGCGGCTCGTCTCCGGACACTACGGTGGGCGTCACGGTTTGCGGTGGCGAGACACTCGTAATGGTATAGGATTGCGTGCGCACCTCCAGCCGATTGTCCGAGATGCTCGTTACCGACTTGATCAGGCCCTGCACCGCGCGCGGCGGCTCCTGCCGGAAGTAGAACCGCACCTTATCGGCATATTCATTGGCCGTGGAAAACTTCTGCGGAATATAGTGGTTCTGGTTCCAATCGAATGTGCACCGCACCAGCGTCGAATCGCCAGAGAGGTTAGCCAACCTTTGCTGTTCGAGGGCCGTCGTGAGGATCCGCGGGTCTTCCGGCTGGATGAGTTGCACCGCCAGGTTTGCCGGCGGCAGCAGCGTATTGCGCTGAGGGAACAGCGTATTGACGTTCTTGGAGTTTCCGAGCGGTGATGGGCGCGAGTACCAGTTCACGCCATAGAACGCATAACTGTGCAGCCCGTTTTCCTTTTCGGCGTGCGTGTAGATGGGCAGATTGGGCGCGTTCGGCGCCTCCGAGACCTGCTGCAACAGGGGCGCGACTTCCCACACGCCCGAAGGATCGCTGAATTCGGAGTCGTAGCTCAGTTCCGGCACGCGATAGTTCCCTTCGCTCACCAGCTTGTACTTGCATCCGTAGAAGACCGGTTTGGTTACCTCGCTGGAACAGAACTCCATGGATGTATTGAAGAACGGGCCAAGGGCCTGCAACGTGTCAAAGGGATCGAGATACAGGTTGATCATGCGCCTGTCATCGAACGGCGTGTAACCGTCGGCGTCAGTCAGTTGCTTTGGAGTGTCCGTGCCGCTGTCGAACGCAATACCGAAAGTTGGGTCATCCTGCACAGGAGCGGGCGGCAGTCGGTAATCCTGCCGCGACGTGGGCAATGTCATGTAGACATGTGTCCAGGGCGTACCCGAACTCCCGTTGCCGGAAGCTCCGGACACCGGCACTGGCGCCGACACACTCACCTCGAAAGGCGCTGTCTCGCCCAGGCGCAACGTCGTGGTTGCCGGCAGCAGAATCCCCTGCACACTCACCACCTGAACCTGCGTGCTCGCCCCCACGAAACCGGGCGCTGATGCGGTAATCGTCGCTGTTCCGACGCCGATGCCCTTTACCGTCGGCTGCGTGGACGTGGTCTTGCCAGCGGCGATGAAGAGACTCGGCGGATTCACCATCACCAGTGGGTTGCTGCTGGTAAGTGCAAGGAAAACCCCTTCCGCAGGTGCGGGCGTCGACAAACCCACCGGAAATGGCGCAGTGTCCAGCGGGTTCAACGTCAAGTTGGCGGGCAACACGATCGCGGGCGCACTCGTAACTTTTAGCTCCGCCGTAGTGCGATAGATCGCGACATACACACATGTTTTCGGCGCGTCCTGCGCGATCCCTGCGTCAATACAGCCCAGGCCCAGCATGCGCGCCACGTGAAAGTCGAGCGCAACTAGCTTCAGCATTTGCAGATAGCTGATCTCGAATGCGCCCGCATCGTGAGTATCCTCGGCGGGCAATGACGCAAGCGCCGTCGCGTTTGCCGGGTTCATGCTCAGCGTAAGGTAATCAAGCACTCCCTTCCTCAGTCCGTTGTCATCCGTTTGCTCATTCGTGGGTGGCCGGGTCGGATCCCATTTCGCCTTGTAGTTAGGCACACTCGTGGTGAACAACCCGGACATCGGGTCCGCGCCCAAATAGCGCGGCCACTTTCGATTGACGTTCGCGAGCGTGCTGTTTTCCAAACGCTCATAGGCTACGGCATCCTGACCCGTGAGCGCGAATTCCGTGCCGATCGCCTGCCACGCGGCCTTGTCGCGAATCGACCCGGCAATAAACTGCTCGTAGGTTTCCAATTGCAGCACCAGCGGCGTGCACCCGGTGTAGTCGAAACGAAAGTACTTTGCGTTCTCGGCACACACGCGCTGCGCAGGGCTCGACGGTGGAGGGGGTGCCGCGGGGGAGAATCGCTTCCGGCAGGAGATGAACAGGTCGGCCCCGGCGAGATTCTCGGAGACCGAGACCGCCTCCACACGCAAGGCGGACTCTATCCCTGCCTGAGGCGCGCTCGCGGTCAGCGTAAGCGCGAAACACAACTGGCCAGTCACCTCGGCTTCGACGACACCCTTGTAGCGCGTCAGAAACTGGCTGGGCGATGTGAGCGGATTGACCGCTGCGCGAATCGTGTCGTATTGCGCGATGTCCGCAAAGCGAATGACCACCTCGTGGAGTTGCACGGGGTTTGTACCCTCCACCATGGCATCGAACCTCCAGGTGCGCCGCGGCCCCGTTTCCACCGCCGACTTCACCGGGTCGGTTGAGAAGTTCACCGTGCACGGATACTGGCGGTCGTAAGGTACGCGCAGCACCGTCACGAAGTCATCGGCCTTGTTGAACCCGTAGGGTGCTGGGTAGGGTGCACCCGGGCCGGCGGCGAGATTGCCCTTGGGCAGATGGTTTTCGCCGAGCCTGCCCAGCAGGTCCCAGCGCACGTGGATGCCTGGTGCACTCCCGTCGGAGCCGTCGCTGCCCACAGCCTGAATGTACAGATAAGGGCTCTGCACTATCGCCATCGCGGCGCCGATGTCATTCCAGAGGTCCGCCACCGCCGCTACCGGTGCGGAGACCACTCCGGCGGCCACTTCCCTCGCATGCGCCTGACTAGTGCAAAGCGCATCCCCGCAAACGTCCTCTTGGCTTGGGAGAGCCAACTGTACGTTGCCGCCGGCAGCGGTCAATGGGGAAGCGAACTTCAGGTATAAGAAGTGCGAGTTCGTCAGATCTGCCGCATTACTTGAATAAAAGTGCACCTCAGTGGCGGTTGGTGCAATTTTAGTGCCGAGAAAAGTGAAGGTCGCTCCTGGGAAGCTACCCGATGTGGTGGCTATGTTGATGGCAGTGTACTGGTTGGTTATAGCGTCGTAGACGAACGAACCCGAAGCCGTGGCTCCGTCGAAAAAAGTCACTCCTTGCAGAGTCCAGAGCGTCATAGCGACACCTCCGTCCCGAGACCCGTATCCGTGCCACCAGGGGTGCCGGTAATCACACTCGGGAAGAAGCTTGCCGTGACTACGCTTGCCATGACGTATGCGGCGCCGTCATATTCCAGGTAGGTGAAGGTAAAGTCCAGGTCGTGCAATGCCATGTTCAAGCTCGTCTCCGAGAGGAACGCCCTAGAGCGATCCTTCGAGTAAAGAGTTGTTCTAAAAACAGTCTGCGGCGCATTCCGCTGCGAAAGCACGATCGTCTTTTCGATGTCCACCGCCGGGACTTTCGGATCGTTGAAGGGCTCGGGATTGCGCACGAGGATGCCGATCACATGGCGGTTCGCGCCGTTGCGCACGACAGTGAAATCGGTGCCGGCGGGCGGGTCCATCGGCCCCACCTGCAGGATCCCGTCCATTAGTCGATCGAACGGATCGGCGTATTCCTGTTCCAGCGTGTCGCCGGGCGGGTAGTTGTTCCCCAGCAGCGCCGTGAGTCGCATCGTGCGCGTGTCGTCCAGCGTCACGGCGATATCGTCGTACACCGCATATCTCAAAAATGCTCCGTTGGGGTCCTTGAGCCGGTAGCTGTTCACCTGCTCCGCGAAATCGGCATAACGCGAAGTCTGGAAGTTGTATCGGTGGACCTCTTCCGTGACGCCTTCGGGACGAGGTTTGTCGGGCGGGTCGGCGGGCCGCTCGGGGTAGTAGTTCGCCTTGAACACGGCGAGATAGAGTTTTAGCGGCTTGAGCCTCTCTACGGTCACATTCGACTGGATGCCCATCGGGGTGATACCTGCCGCATGGCCCGAACCCGTGCACGGATCTCCCTGTGTCGCCATGTTGTTCAAAAGCCGCACATCGAGATCGGAGCGCCCCAGCTTGTTCGCGGCAAAGTCCTGGCGGACGGGAGGGACTTTGCTGGCATCGGTTTCCTTGTCTGTCAACGAATTGAATGGATTCACCGGGTCGAGGATGCTGACCTCAATCGAACTCGTGAGGGCGGGGTTCCCATTGTAGGCGTCGAACTTTCCGCCGAACATCGTGTAGATATATGGCTGGTTATAGAACAGGCGTAGCTTGGGATTCACGTAGAACAATGGCTTCGCGTTGAGCACGTTGCCGTCGGCATTTGGATAACATTTCGAAAAATCGATATAGGGCTTGAGCGATTGCAGCCGGTATTGATCCGCTCGATCCTGAATCTGAAGCGCCTTGTACTCGTCCCGATACTGATGGAAGTGCCCGACCGGGCCCCTCGTGCGGAAGCCGACGTGCATGTAGTTCGTCGTCGGTTTCTTGATGCCCCTTTCAGACACGCTCATATTGTCGACGGTGCATATCGAAATTGCGTAGATCGTTTCCGGCCGCCAGAGGGGACGGATCGTGTTGTTAATAGCCGTCACCATCGCGTTGTTGTCGCTGAGCAGGCGCGAGAAACTGGGAATGGTGCCGTTGAACAGTTGATCCCGCAGCGGCAACCAGCAAATCCCGAAGACGAAGCTCATGCACGAGTAATCCACCTTCGGATCGAGGTTGCAGTCGAACGCTCCTTGCGCCGGTTGCCCTTCACCGGGGACCGTCACCGCACTCGAGACCGGTGGCGCAACAGCCCGGAGTTTCCGGCAACAATCGATCAAGGTGTTCAGGTACTGAATCTGCGGCCGCAGCGCCGCCGCCTCTGACTCCAGCGCTTTCTCCGTCTGGCCAAAGCGCGCGGAAAGGGTCGGGTCACAGCGATTGTCCTGGAACTGCTTCGCGAGATCCTGGTAATCCTTAGCCTGCGTAATCAATTGATCGTATTGGTGTTGCAGGGCATCAAGTTGCCGCTGTGCCTCTCCGGCCGCGTTCAACAGATAGGCGGCCACGCTGCCGCACTTCGGCGGCGGGGCTATCGCCGCGGGTATCGTCACTGTAACCGCCACCGTAGTCGCGGCTCCGACGGCGGGGCCGATTGTGGTGATGGTGATCGATCCGTTGTAGATCCCCGAGGCCAGGCCAGCCAGGTGGACGTTGACCGTGAGGGCGCTCGGCGTTCCCCCGCCAGCCGCGTTAGTCGAGAGCCAATTGCCTCCACTGGAGGTGCTGGTGGAGACTGTGAACGGAACCGGTGCCCTTTGAGCCGCACTTGAAATCTGGAGCGCCTGGGTGGCTGGATCGCTCAAACCCACCTGCCCGCCGAACAGCAGGCTGGACTTGTCCACCGTGAGGATGCCGTCCGATGTCGCGGACGTGAGTTGGCTCAGCGCTGCTTGGGGCGGGACGAAAAATGCTGTCGCGACCGCCGTCACTCCATCGCGGCAATTACATTGGCCCGCCAGGATCACCACCTTGTCAATAGGCGCGCTGACCGCGTCGTATTTCACCGGCCGGAGCAGACTGACGGCGTGGACGACGTCCTGCTTGACCGTTACATAGTTGTAGACGGGCAGCCCGCTGCCGTTCGCGCCGGCCTGCTGCCGTCTCTGGTAAAGGATGGTGACGTTGTCGGCAAGGGAGGCCAGCCTCAGGCTGACGCTGCCCGTAGGCTCCGGAAAGAAGATCTCCAAGCGGGAATCCGGTTTCAGCGCGATACTGTTGGTCAGTCCGAAAGGATTGAGAAATGGGACGACTTGTCCGTCCTTCCCGATCGCGCGCGCTTGCACGCTGTTCAACGTGTAGCGCCGGTCCGCAGTCAGCGCCTTCAGATCCGGAAGGTCGTCGACAACGAAGCACTTTTCTTCAATCGGTTTCCCGGTGCAGAAAATGGTCTCGGAGGTGACACCGCTGTTTTCGGGCACGAACGGCCCGGCGACGTCGTTGGCATAACTGAACGGAGTCTGGGAAAGCAGAGAGAGTTTGTTCACCTTACCTGGCTGGTCGAGCTGCCACCATCCCTGCTTGAGATCAATCAGATCGCTTGCCTTGAGAAATGAAGTGTGTTGCAGCGGCGTGAGCGCACCGTAGATGTCGTAGTCGTCCCACTGGTTAGTGGTTGGATTCCACGAGCGGATCTTCACCTCTTCGACGACGAACTGATGTTGTACTTGGGGCGACGCGCCACGTTGCGGCGGAACCAGTTCTACGTTGCTGTATCCCGTGCCCGTAATCCCGATGTTTGTTACGACCGGTGCGGGCGCGATCGACTTCTTGAATTCAATATCCGCAGTACAATCGAGCGGAACCACGAAATTGTCAAAATTGCCGATCCACCCCGACGTGGGCGCTGGGGGAGTGTCAGCTTCCAATGCTCCCCCCACCGGCACATTGACATTGAAGCGCTCGCGAGTGGCCAGGTTCACCATCTTCGCCGCTTCACTGACGTTGACTTCATTGAAAACCGGTACCGGGGCCTGGTTCAGTTCCGGGTGGAAGTTCCAGGTAAACTGCAGCGTGAAGGTGCCCCCCAACTTCCTGAAGGGTCTGGGCAGATCAACGTGCACCGCCACGGAGCCGGTGACGATGAACGGCTTGGGCGCTTCCGCGGCCAGACCGGCGGTGATACTAGATCGGAAGAGCGTCGTGTAGGGAAAGAGTGTAGATCTCGGTGGTCGCCGTAT
>OCZT010007846.1_pt1 | contig 10422 bp, 15 predicted proteins | sample 1539031 | NCBI WGS metagenome assembly OCZT01 (sample SAMEA3539308, study PRJEB22396) | soil metagenome | biome: tundra; feature: field; material: soil | place: USA | collected 2010-05 | depth 0.15 m
TGTAGATGTCTGTGGCCCGGCTGCATTGCCCGGAGCGGCCCCGGGCCTGCTCTGGAGCCATAAAACTGGGAGTGCCCATTAAATGTCCCGTCAGCGTCAACTGGCCCTTGCCTCTCACCCGCTTGGCCAAACCGAAGTCCGTTACCCGCGGCTCACCATCGGGTCCCAGCAGGACATTCCCCGGCTTTAGATCGCGGTGCACGATGCCCGCGTCGTGGGCGCATTGCACCGCGCGGGCAATCTTAGCCACCAGGCGCGCGGCTTCCGTGCCATCGCCCGGGCGCCACTGTCCGGATTCCACCAACTGGGCAAGGTTCTGACCTTCGAGGAAGGGCATGCTGTAGTAATGATGCCCCGAGTGCTCACCCACTTCGTAGATGGCGACGATATTGCGGTGATTCAGACTGGCCGCCGCCTGGGCCTCGGAGCGGAACCGGTTGACTTCGTCTTCACTCGCGAACTGTCCGCTGAGGATCATCTTTATTGCGACCACGCGGTTGAGGCTCACCTGGCGAGCTTTGTACACCACGCCCATGCCGCCCCGCGCGATTTCCTCCAGCAACTCATAATCCCCGAAATGATGTTCCCCTGTCCCATGTAGCGGCAGTTGTGGCAGAACTAACCCCACCGGCGTCTTCAGGAAAGAGCCGGAGCGTTCGTACGCACTTATCAGGCTCTCGACTTCCTGCCGCAGCGTCTCATCTCCCGCGCAGGCACCGTCGAGATATGTGCGACGTTCCACAGCGTCGGCGAGACCGCTGGCTGCTTCAAAAACGGTCTTGGCTTGAAGCGGCTTTGGATTCATGGCGCAGGCAGCCTGGTGGTCTAGTGAGACTCCGGCGCTGCTTGCCCTTTCTGAATTTCTCGAAAGAGCCACGCCCGCGCATAAGCCCACTTGCGTTCCACGGTGCTGATTGATACTCCCAGCTCTTTGGCGGCTTGTTCTTGTGTCAGCCCAACGAAATAACAGAGCTTCACCAGCTCAGCGGCGCGCGCATCGGTTTGGCTCAGGCGGTCAAGCGCCTCATCCACCGCGAGGAGTTCATCATCCGGCATGGGCGCCGCGAGTTCGGCGAGCTCCAGTTCCACCCGTTGCATATCTCCGCCCCGTTTGAGCCGCTGCTTTCGCCGGGCAACCTCGACGAGGATCCGGCGCATGGCTTCGCCCACCGCGGCGAAGAAATAGGCTCGGCTGGGAAACCGCGCGCCCTCGCCAAGTCCCAGGCGCAACCAGGCCTCATGCACCAGCGCGGTGGGCTGCAGCGTCTGCCCGGGCGCTTCGTGGGCCATCCTCGCGGCAGCCAATGTGCGCAGTTCGTGATAGACGTGGGACAACAATTCCTCCGCCGCCTCCGGATCGCCCTCGCGCATCTCTTCGAGCAGGCGCGTGATTTCTCCCGTCCCAGCCACGGGTGCTGACTCCGCCTTGGTGGTCATAGTTAGAACCCTAACCTGATCCCTGACTTAGACAGGAATTGAAGACAATGTCAACACTCATTGTTGGAACCGCTCATCAATACCAGCGCCAATTCATGATTGGTGGCACCGTCGCCTGGCCGTCTCGCGAGCAACACATTGCCATCGGCCAGCAGCGTTGCCGCGCGGGCATAACCCCCTGCCACAAGGGCGCCTGTCGCAGTCCACGTTCCGGATGTGTCGCTGGAAGCCGAGGCGGCGGCTTCTGCTTGTCGGGCGGACCAAATCAGTGCCAGGGCTATGAGCGCGAAGTTAAAGAACAGGCGGTTTGTTGAAAGCGTTGTATTTATGTGTGCTCGGTTTTTCATTAGGGGACGTATCGCAAGAACGCGCCGGCCCAGTCATAGTCGCCACAAACGGGCGTGGCGCGCATTAGTGGTGTTCGAGTCTTCATAATCGTCCAACTGCGAGCGTGGCGGCGGTTGCCTGGAGCGACTGGTTCGCCGACTTTGTGCTCCGTTTCCTTTCATAATGCCGATTTAGGGTTAAAAGCGTGATGCTCACTCCTCCTGGGGGTTCTGAAAGCGATTCCGCGCCAAACGAGGCTCAGAAACGATGCGGTCTGCCACACGGCGCGCTTCGTGAACTGCCATGAATTGGGCCAAGCCCAAAGCCAGCACAAGGCGATTAGGTTTAGCCCGGGGCTGCAACTCCAGAATGAGGTCGATGGCCTCACCGAGGCGGGCGCATGCAAATGGCAGGTGCTCGTAAAGCCATGACAGTGCTACGGCCGTGCTGCGCGAAATTCCTTGTTGGCAATGGATCAGCAAAGGCGCAGGGGGTGGGCCAGAGGGCAGACTGCGGATAAAGTCGAATATGCCAGTGATGTCATCCGCCCTGGGGCTGCGAGCATGGTCGGAGTCTTCGTCCTCAACATCGTCAAAGCAGGAGTAGTGAATTGTCTTTGCCAGTGGAAGGGCGGCTTTCCGTTCCCGAGGACCGTGGATCGAGACGACGTTCCAGTAACCTTTGTCCAGACTGGTGAGGCGTGTAGCACCGTCGAACGAGCACACTGCCATCTGTCGTCCTAGTGCTTCAATGTACATGAACACGAGGTGGGAACCAGAGCCTGTGGCTGATTACGCACGGCGAACGTAGGAACCGAGCTATGCGGGTGGCCCGGCATCCTGGGACTTGCAACGGACGGGGCCCGCCCGCATTCGCTCGAGTGACCTTGGGCAGGGAAGGACTCATCTCCCGTTGGGCAAAAGAAGCGATGACGGGACCAACGATCATCGAAGCTCCTTTAGACGCTTCAAGTGCTGCTGATAGCGCTGCCGCATCATCTGTTCGTTTATGCGCTCAGCCCATTCAATCCCCTCTGACTGGAGGGGACCAGGCTGCTGCCAGTGAAACGGGTGAGCCTGAACCTGAATATGCGCAGAAGCCGGCGGCAAACCAATGTGCGGGTCGGGGAGGACAGAGTAAACCGCAGTTGTGAGGAGGAGGCTGCCTGCGAGCAAGGCGCCCAAACACTGCATTTTGCGTTGCGTGCTTCCCATACTCAATTGACAGCGAAAGGAACATTGGCGCTCAACGCCGAACGACAAGCTAAGCGGCGGACAAAGCGGAGCTTTGGCTGTCCAGCGGAGGCCCGAAGGGCCGGAGCGCACTTGAGCGTCTTGTTAAGCATGCGCAGCCTTGGCCACATCATTTATATGAGTCACGATTCTCCAATACATAACAACTAACCATACTCTAACTAAAGCCAGGGTTGCGTAATGAATTCCAGAGCTAACTGAAGTTATGCCAAAAGCAATCTTAACAATTCCAACCGCAAAACCGGTGAGGAGAGCTAAGGGGATTAGCAGGGGGATGAAGCGTAACCCGACTACAAACGAGATACTAAAATATCGTTCTGCAAACTGAACCCCAGAGCCAGCCCCGTTGGCATAAAAAGACAGGTAGGTGCCAGCACCAACGACTGACAAATCTATGAGTAGTTTAATGTAATCGATTGCGTTGATGGCGTCTTTAGATGGAAAAAGAAAAGCTATTGCGAGAAACAATTGTGCCAGCAGAACAGAGACGAGAATATACATAAACATGGATCTTTGGCTTAGTCCATCTCGTATCAATTCTTCCTTTAGCTTTTTAATGTTCCAAAAATACATGATTACTCCTTGCCACCTGCCAGGACCCAGTAAACGTCCCATTTGATACGCTCGGTATGGTAACGAAATTGACGCTCTTCCGCGGCGAAGAAATAGGCCCGGTTAGGAAACCGCGCGCGCCGGCCCCCCAGGCGCAACCAATCCTCATTCACCAGAATAGGGCGGTTGGTTTCCCGTTCACGGTGGGTCGGTGATTTGAACTTTATCATTCGTCGTTGTCACAGTTTGAAGCACTCGGCATTCGTCGAATGCCATACTCAACGAGTGCGCGTGGGAGGAAGTCCTTTCCCAACCCTGACCGATGGTGACTTCGCCTGCGGGGATGGCCCAACCCCAGATAAGGTGCATGTAAACCCGTTCCCACCGATAGGTGAGCCGGGATGCGTCGGGAGCGGCTTCGTCCGGTTCGCCCAAGGCCAGGACCACGTCGTCAACGCTTGCGCTGCCAGGGGCAAATCGAGTGGCCGTCGCTTCGGTGAGATTCCGGCGCGATCCATCTGGCTGGTAGGCTGTCGGCACAGGCGCGACAAAGACACACCCGGCGGCCAAGGCAGCCAGCGGCGCGAGCGTCGCCAGCCAACGGATGGCCGCTTGCGTCCGGACACGCAGGCATGCGTGGTGATCGTTCATCGGATCCTCGTGAGCGAGCTTTTCTCCAAGAGGCCGGTGGAGGTGAAAATCAAAACCAGACTGTGGCGGGCTCGCCTCCACCTCCCGGTTTCCTCAGAGAAACGGAGACGGTTGCCATTGCCTTCGAGACGGTAAAACACGATGCGGCCCTGCTGCAGACTGGCGGAAGGCGGACCCCACTCCTTTGCCAACTCCTGTCGCGTCGTTAGCCTGGATTGCAGTGGGGCTAGTAGCGGCACATCGGCCGTGGCTTTCGGAGGCTCAGTCCGATACGTGGTGCAACCCGCCAGGACCAACAGTATGGCGGTTAGCCACGAGCCCCCGGACCGTCTGAATGGAGGTCTCACTGACTTGCCAGCGGAACCCCGCGCCGGTTCGGAATTGCGCAAAAGCGTCTCGACCTGCGGCCGCAACCGCATCTCGCCGCGGCATGCCCGATCCAGGAACGCCGCCTGCTCCAGCGGCGGCAAATCGCGCGCGGCGCTGAAGACCTCTTCGAGACGGTGTTCCTGGTCGAGTGACATATCAGCAGATACGAGTGCTTCTACCTATTCATGCGATGCAGCTTGGCGATTCCCCTCAAAAATCTTTATCTTCAGCGTCCTGGCCGCGTCAGGCTACAGGCCTATCCCCCAGCACCCGCCTGCCATCCCGACTCCCGTTGCCAGCCATAACAACGAGAGCTGGATGGGGGCGAGGGCAGAGGCACAGTGCGGTCGGACCTTTGCGCCGTCAGGCGAGAGTGAGTCCACCCACGGCGGATTCCAGATCGGCCGCCACCTCAGTCCATCCGATCCGCGTATTGGGCGTGTTTGCATATGAGCGCGCCAGCCCTGCGCGCACGGTAATACGGCCCCGGCGCGGGCTGGAAGACTGAGCGGGCCACGATTCGAATGCGCCCCGGATATGGCAAGGGATCACGGGGACCACGGTGCCTGCCACCAATACCCCAATGCCGGGTTTGAACGTTCCCATGGCGCCCGTGCGCGTGCGTGTCCCCTCGGGGAAAAGGATGAGGCACCCCTGGTCCTCCACCAGCCTCCGGCGGAGCGATTCCAAGCCGTGACGTGCACCGTGGTCCCGCCAAAGCGGAAGAGCGTTGAGCAGAAAGGTGGAGAGCGTCGCGAGAACCGGCGTGGCGAAAAACGTGTCCGCCGCTCCGAGGGCGAAGACCTCACCCCGGAGACGGCGCGGTAACATCGAGCCCAGCACCAAGGCGTCGAAATGAGACGAATGGTTAGCCACTAGCACAAAAGGGGGCGAGCGGGGGATGAACTCCGCGTCGACAACACGCAGGTGCTGGTGGAGCACGAGGAACCCGCGAATGAGTTCCCAGGAGGCGTGATGAACCACCGTCTCGAAGAGCGTCGGCTCGCGCACCAGGCTCGCGGCACGGGAGGCGGGGGTCAAGCCGAGGTCCCGCGCCGGCTGGTAGTGCCACTGCCTCATGGGTTGCCAAAAGAGCCGGTGATTAGGTTGGTTCGTTCGCCGAGGCCCACGCCCTGCACATAGTTCACGAAGTGGAACACAATCGGCGAGACCAGGATCAGGCTGTCGAACCGATCCAAGAGTCCGCCATGGCCCGGCAGCACCACTCCCAAATCCTTGATGCCAAGATCCCGCTTAATCGACGAAAAGAGCAAATCGCCAAACTGGCCGGCGACACTGAAGAGAGCGCCGAGCAGGCAGAGGAGCCACGGCGTGTCCATGGGTTCCCCACGGAACACGAAATGGCCAACCGCGGTTACCAGGGCCGTCGTCAGCACCAACGCACCCAATGCACCCTCGACAGTCTTGTTTGGGCTGGTATTCGGACATAGCTTGCGACGGCCGAACATGCGACCGGAAAGATAAGCGAAGATATCGTTACACTCCACGCCCAGCAGGATCCAGAGCAGGATAGGCCGGTACTTGGCGTCGTTCGTGAAGTACGTGAAGTGTCCCAGCCAGCACCCGAACAGGCTGAAGCCAAGGACAGCCAAGCAGACCCGCTGGAGGTAGCCCTTGGGATGATCTGACAGGATCGCGATGGCAACCAGCAGGGCCACGACCAGGGGCGTGAGCGCGACGAAGAGACGGTAGTAGTGATCAAGGACGGCGAAGTTCACCGCCGCGATGCCGGCCAAATTAACCATGACGAGCGACTTGTACCGGAACAGACCCGTGGCCCGCGCGTATTCACCGTGGCAGAAGAGACTTAGCGTGCACCATGCCAAGACAGTTGGAAGCGCCCCCAGCAGGATGGGTACCAGCAACACGGGAACGATGACGCACCACGTGGTCCAGCGCCGCCTCAGTTCTGCGTACAGCGCATCGTCGAGGCGGCCGCCACGGCGCAGCCCGTGGATGATCACGAAGGACGCCGCCAGCGCAACCGCCACGAGTGTGCAGGTGGCGGTCGTGACTGGGTCGTGGAAGGCCTGCGACGGACTGAACAGCCGTGCCGGAAGTGTCACGGTCGGGATTCCTTCAGGCATTGCGCCGCATGACGGAGACGCCGCCAGACGGTGACGGCGCATCCCCCGGTGACGATCCAGAGGGCAGCGCCCATCAGACCACTGGCGTTTCCACGACCCCAAGCGGGCTGCCAAGTGGCGGGCGTCAGGCCGCAGTACGCGGCGACGGCGCACAGCAGCGCCAGGCGCGCGGGTTTGGCCATGGGGCCTCGGTAGTCCATCGGAGCACCCGCGACTCGCACGAGCGCGCGCGTATAAGCGGTGATCACGGCGGCCACCGCGGCGGCCCACCCCGCAGTCGGTTCGCTGTTGGCGGCGTAACCCGCGCCGATCATCGCGGCAGCATCAGCCATGCGGTCGGGAAATTCATTCCAGAGGTAGCCGGTGCTGGAGGACGCTCCGGTCTCTACGGCGAGAACGCCGTCCATGATGTTGCAGGCCCCGCGGAACAGAATGAGCAGAGCGCCCGCCAGCCAGAGGGCCCGGCGGCTGGCCTCGCAGCCGGCATATGCCGTGGCGCCTAAGGCCATACCTGCCGCAACGCCCGCGAAGAGGCCCACGGCGGAAATGCCGTTGGGCCGGACGCCACACCGCTGGAGGAGCGGGATCATGCCTTTCCACAAGGGAAGTCCCCGCGCGCGCAGCGGCCGCCGGTCGCCACCGCCGCCCTCCCCCGGCCCAGGTGTTTCGTGATCATTCATTGTCGCCCCATGAGGTACATGCCCAACACCAGGAACATCATCCCAATGACGTTGGGAAGCCGTATGGGCGTACCATAGGCCCAGCGCGAGATCAGGGCACCAAAGATGAAGGTGCTCGCGTAAACCGGGTACAGAACCGACAGCGTTCCTCCCCGGCGAAACGCGGCAACAAAAAGGACCATGACGGCAACGTAACAGCAAACCCCGCACAGAATCCGCGGACTTAAAACATAGCCCACGATCGTCCCGTCCGCCGCGTCGGCGCCAGACTTGTAAAGATACGATCCCGTGGCGCCGAGAATTGAGGCCGTGACAAACATGGCGATCGACTCTATTGGAGTTGACTTCATGAATTGATAATTAATTGTCCAAAGTGCCACCGGTTATGGTGGTGCCACTTAGCGCGACCTTATAAATCGCAACATTGATGCCGACTCCGCCAATTCCATCCGCGCCATTATCGAATGTGCCGAGCTGATCTATCGCGATCGGACTACTGACGTTGAAAACTGTGCCGAGGGAGTAAGGACCCACTTGGTTGCCAGGCAACGTCGAAGAGAAGTTATAGGCTATTGCCGCTCGTGCCTGTGCCGCCATGAGCAGAACGGCGGCTATAACTGCTCCACCCATTTTCAGCGAATTCCAAGTTCTCATAAACATAATAGTCTTCCAGTTCTGTTATCCCCCAACCACGGGATCTTCTACCTGTTCCTGCGCCATTTTCCGCTGATTCCCCTCAAAAAGTTGACTGGAGCGCGATAGCGGCTGTCCGGACAAAAGCAGCAGATACCTGCCAGGCGGCCTACTTCGCTTCGATGCGAAGGTCCGTCTGCATCTTTAGGGTGAAGTTCGTCCCGCCAGGCTTCTCAGTCTCTGACATCTCCAAACGATAAACCAGATTACCCTTTGCAGGCATGATGTGACCCAGGTCGATTGTCATCTCACCACTGCCTCCGCCGGTTATGGCAAGGTCTTTGGGTGACTGCTTCGATGCGGGCACCGTGACCGTTATTTTGACGGTCACGCGGTGCTCCTCGACTGAAACGATCTCATACACGACTTTTGCGACGCTGTCCTGCGATTCCTCTGCCGGCTTCACTTCCCATTTGCCACCGGCCCCAACGGCCTCCTCCGGAAGCGGCGCTGCCATTATGTCCAGTCCCGCGCTCATCTGTGACTGGAACATGCGCACAATCGCCGGGAGCACTTTATCCGATTTGGGGCTTTTCGTCTCCGTGCGCCTGCTGAAGCCGCGGCTGGACATTACACCCGAGGTGGTCAGCCCTTTCAGCTTGGAAAAAGCCACCTGCACAGGCTCCATAACCTTCTCCGTGGGGCCAGATCCAGCCGGCACGCTGACATCCGTGATGACCCTCTCATAGTCAATGTCACCGTTAGCCGACACATTCTTAATCGTGATTTGCGTGGTCTCTGTGATCGGCGGCAAATTCGTTAGCGGGGAGGGATCCATGGCCATTTTCATCGTAAAGGCTACTATCTGTTTGTCGCCCGCCTTCGGCTGAAACCGCAGCACTTTCCGGGGCTCGGCGCCGGGTTCCAGGAGTGTCATCATTGGCTCCCCGGGCCTGGGGCGCCTTTTTACCGTGGATTCTACCGGGACCTTCCCCGTGGTCACGGACTGCGTGCTGCTGCTCGCGCTGGCTGCGGTCTCGTGCAGTTGGTGCCGATCGTTCAGCCCCTTCAAGAAACCGAGAATAGCCAATAACAGCACCGAGCCATTCAGGGCGATTCCGACTACCGCTGGTATGAGAATGCCTTTGGCGCCGTGCCTGCGAATACCGAACAACGCGATGCCCGCGAAGGCAAACCCAATGAGGACGAACAATACGGCGGCCAGCAAGAAGACAGTCTTCATGGGGGGGCCTTCGCCACCGCGGAGCATCCTGCCGAAGACTAAGGCAAGAACAAAGCTGATCCAACTGGCCTTCGCGGCCTGACGCGCGAAAGGATTCGTGTTTCGCGGTGGTGCAGCCATTGGTCGCGGTGCCGGAGTTCGTGGTCCGGTTTCGTCGGCCAGCCGGTAGGCCGATTGAACGGCAGGGTTTGTAGGGGGCGGCGCGGGAGATGGGGTTGGTCCCGCGCTGGCCGTGGCGGGGATATACAAGAGCGTCTCGTTTCCACAGTGCGGACAAGCGACGCGCGCACCCGCATAGGCCGTGTCAAACTCCAGATGGCCGTCACAGTGGCTGCAACTGCATTTGGCTAGGGTGGTGTTCATGGCATGACCTTTCATTCATTCCTGCGCCGCCCGGGGGCGATTACCCTCCAACTCCTTTCTGCACGGCGGAGGGCAGGGCCATGAGGTAGATTGTGGTCAGCGTTGAGGTTGTTCGGAAGGTTGTTAACGATAGTGGTCGAGGCGTTTTGATGACCCGTCATTCCAGGGTGAGGGCCACGAGAAACGGTCTGGCTTGTGCGTGAGTCGTGGCGAGGTCGATTGAGCGCACTACCATGCCGCGCTTGGGATTATCCCACACCAGGTGGAACAAGCGGATGGAGCAGCCAGGGCTCCCGCGTGCCTTGCCATTTTGGCCTGTCCAGGCTACAGGGACGCGGGGGGCTGCGTCGCCCGGAAGCTGCCACCAATCAGCCAACTCGATGCCGACGCGAAGGGGAATCTCGACGTCTGGCCCTTTCTCGAAGTGCACGATATAGCGCCCAACTTCAGTCAGGTTCGTGACCCCGCCGGCGTTGATGGCCGCGTGCAGAAAGTGGAGTCGGCTGCATGGCTGCTGCACGACGATGTTGGTGAGCGTTCCCTGCGGGGCTCCAAATCCGGCAGGCGGCGCCTGGACGATGCCACGGACATCAAATTCCACACCATCAAATTGGCGGAGCCCCGTCGGGAGTTCAGCCAGGTCGTTCTCCTCACTGTCGCTGTGCCAGTTGGGCGCGAACGCGGCGTTGTAGTTTGAGGACAGATCGATCAGCCGGGTGCCAGCCTGCAAGTCGCGCGGCGGGATGGCACCCCGAAGCGCAACCGCGGGCTCCTGCTCCTGCTTTAGCTGCTCGGCGCTAAGCGCT
>OCZT010007847.1_pt1 | contig 10422 bp, 9 predicted proteins | sample 1539031 | NCBI WGS metagenome assembly OCZT01 (sample SAMEA3539308, study PRJEB22396) | soil metagenome | biome: tundra; feature: field; material: soil | place: USA | collected 2010-05 | depth 0.15 m
CCCTACACGACGCTCTTCCGATCTGGTTGCACTTAACACACGGTATCTGGAGTGCATTACAATCGTTAGGTTTGAACAACAAAATATGGTTGCCACGCGTAAAAGTAATCGCTAATGTTATTTCTACCATTGTGATATTGATGTTTATGTCAATTCCGGTGTATTATCTATTAGGTTGCGGATCTAGCATTTAATGGTAAATTTTTGGTAAGCCAACCGGCAAACCGATTAGTAAATCAAAAAACAGTAAATAAGAATATGGCAAAAAATGAAGTATCTACTGCGGTAGAAACAAAAATAGACGCTAAAATTCCTGCGGGACCGTTAGCAGAAAAATGGAGTAATTATAAAGCACAACAAAAATTAGTTAATCCTTCTAACAAACGTCGTCTTGATGTAATTGTTGTTGGAACGGGTTTGGCTGGAGCTTCGGCTGCAGCGTCAATGGCTGAGATGGGCTTCAACGTATTAAACTTTTGTATTCAGGATTCTCCACGTCGTGCGCACTCTATTGCTGCACAAGGTGGTATCAATGCTGCAAAAAATTATCAAAATGATGGTGACTCTGTTTACCGTCTTTTTTACGATACAATTAAAGGTGGTGATTACCGCGCTCGTGAAGCCAACGTGTATCGTTTGGCCGAAGTGTCGAATGGTATTATCGACCAATGTGTAGCTCAAGGTGTTCCTTTTGCTCGCGAATACGGCGGTTTGTTGGACAATCGTTCGTTTGGTGGTGCTCAGGTGTCACGTACTTTTTATGCTAAAGGACAAACAGGACAACAATTATTGCTTGGAGCATATTCAGCCTTAAGCCGTCAAATTGGTAAAGGTGCTGTAAAATTATATTCTCGCTACGAAATGTTGGACGTTGTAGTGATTGATGGCCGTGCTCGCGGAATCATTGCTCGCAACCTGGTTACTGGTAAAGTAGAGCGTTTCTTTGCTCACGCTGTAGTAGTAGGAACAGGTGGTTATGGAAATGCATTTTTCTTGTCTACCAACGCAATGACTTCAAATGCTTCTGCTGCAGTTCAAATGTACAAAAAAGGAGCTTATTTTGCTAACCCTGCTTACGCTCAAATTCACCCGACTTGTATTCCTGTACATGGTGAGTTTCAATCGAAACTGACGTTGATGTCTGAATCTTTGCGTAACGATGGTCGTATCTGGACTCCGAAATCAAAAGAAGATGCTGAAGCTATCCGTGCAGGAAAGAAAAAAGCAACTGATTTGAAAGAAGACGAACGCGATTATTATTTGGAGCGTCGCTATCCTGCTTTTGGTAACTTAGTTCCACGCGACGTGGCTTCACGTGCTGCTAAAGAACGTTGCGATGCTGGTTACGGTGTTGGTAACACAGGTTTAGCTGTTTATCTTGACTTCTCGGCTGCTATCAATCGCCTTGGCGAAGATGTAGTTCGTGCCCGTTACGGTAACCTTTTTCAAATGTATGAAAAAATCGTTGATGATAATCCATACAACACACCGATGATGATTTATCCTGCTATTCACTACACAATGGGTGGTATCTGGGTTGATTATGAACTACAAACTTCTGTAAAAGGATTGTTCTGTATTGGTGAAGCTAACTTTTCTGATCACGGTGCGAACCGTTTAGGTGCTTCTGCATTGATGCAAGGTTTGGCTGATGGTTATTTCGTGTTGCCATACACTATTCAAAATTATTTGGCTGATCAGATTCAAGTACCTCGTATGAGTACCGAGTTGCCTGAATTTGCGGATGCAGAAAAATCTGTTAGCGATAAAATCAAGAAATTGATGGCCATTCAAGGTAAAAAATCAGTTGATACAATTCACCGCGAACTAGGTCTTATCATGTGGGATTTCGTTGGTATGGGTCGTAACAAAGCTGGTTTGGAACATGCATTGGAAAAAATCAAAGAAGTTCGTAAAGAATTCTGGAGCAATGTATTTATCCCTGGAGCTGCTGATAATATGAATGCAGAGTTGGAAAAAGCACTTCGTGTGGCTGACTTTATCGAAATTGGCGAACTGATGGCACGCGACGCATTGCAACGCGAAGAATCATGTGGTGGTCACTTCCGCGAAGAATACCAAACTCCTGAAGGCGAAGCATTGCGTAATGATGAAGAATTCTCATTCGCTTCTTGCTGGAAATTTATGGGAGAAGGTAGCGAACCGGTACTGTTGAAAGAAGCTCTCGACTACGAGTTTATTCACCGTCAACAACGTAATTATAAAGCGTAATTCAGAAACTTACAAATCATGGAAAAGAGTATAAATTTAACGCTAAAAGTTTGGCGTCAAGCTGGTTCAAAAGCCAAAGGCAAATTTGAGACCTACAAAATAGATAATGTTTCTACCGATAGTTCATTCCTCGAAATGATGGATGTACTTAACGAACAATTGGTTGCTGAGCGTAAAGAGCCGGTAGCTTTCGATCACGATTGTCGCGAAGGTATTTGCGGAATGTGTAGTATGTATATCAATGGACATCCACACGGACCAGATGGCGAAATTACTACTTGTCAGTTGCACATGCGTAACTTCAACGATGGTCAAACTATTACTATCGAACCTTGGCGTTCGGCTGCATTCCCTATTATCAAAGATTTGATGGTAGACCGTGGAGCTTACGACAAAATTATTCAGGCTGGTGGTTATGTAAATGTAAATACCGGTGGTGTTCCTGATGGAAATGCTATTCCTATTGGAAAAGACATAGCCGACGAAGCTATGGATGCTGCTTCATGTATTGGTTGTGGTGCTTGTGCTGCTGCTTGTAAAAACGGTTCTGCTATGCTATTCGTTGCGGCAAAAGTAAGCCAATTGGCATTACTTCCACAAGGAAAAGTTGAAGGTGCTCACCGTGCTAAAGCGATGGTTGCAAAAATGGACGAATTAGGATTTGGTAACTGTACCAATACTGGTGCTTGTGAAGCCGAATGTCCTAAAAACGTTTCAATTTCGCATATTGCACGTTTGAACCGTGAGTTTTTGGTAGCAAAATTCCAAGACTAGAAAATTACTTTATTCGCAGAATAGTTTAAGGCTATTCTGTGAATATAGAATACAAAATACCGCCTCGTTTCGATTTTATTATCGGGACGAGGCGGTGTTTTTTTATTCGGAATTTGAAATATTACAGTTTAATTTTTTTGATAATCAATGATTTCAATAGAATTGGAACTGTCTTTTATTATTAATGATTTTAATCCAAGACCTAAAATATAGGCTGTGTTTTTTTGTTCATTATTTAGACCACTTGAATAGGTATACCAAGTTCTGGGACTAAGTCGTGAAAATGATTTGTTTGTAGCGTAAATTTTATTTATTGAGATTCGTTTTGTTCTGTTTTTGTCAGATCTTGTTTTATAAAGCACTCTTACAATATCAACATCCTCAATTGAAATTATCACTCCTTCATGTGTTTTATTGAAGATGACTGAATCTCCAATTGCAAATAATTCGTTAGATAGACTCTTTCCTAAAAGCTTATCTTTGTATTTAGAGCTGTATACTTCTTCACCGGTGGAATCGTTCGAGAAGCTTATCACGTCTGCACACATGGTCACTTTTGTTTGGCTAACAATAGGCCAAAAAGTGTACTTGAAGTCAACCGTAAAATTTACATATTGCTCTTTAGGAGCAAGTGGTCTGTTTTTTATCATTTCTCGTCTGGCTTCCAGCACTAATGCATCTTTTGAAATGCCCCCAAGTCCCCAGAATTTATTTATCTGTGATACACCGATGGCAATGTCTTGATATTTTACTGTTCTGCTTACTGTTGAGGAACTTATTGCTCCTTGGTGATAGGTTACACATGATGTCATAAAGCAGATAATTGTCAGAGAAGTCAATAGTTTTTTCATCTTTTCATTTTGTTTAGTTTAAAAATAGGAGTTTCTGTTTGTTGTAGAGGTTAATCTTAAAGCCTCAAAATTACATAATTTACTTAATGCCACCAATTATTTACTTCGTTATTTTTACTTTAGCTGTTTGATTTTGTGAATTAGCCTATAATGAAGCATAGTGTCCAACTTATTTTCCTAAGAATAAGACCTTATTATTTTTATATTCTTACAATACTTGTATCTTTGTACTTCAATTTTAAGAATAGATTATGGCATTAATAAAATCGGTGCGGGGTTTTGTTCCGCAAATTGGAGAGGACTGTTTTTTGGCTGAAAACGCTACAATAGTAGGTGATGTGATAATGGGTAAAGGATGTAGCATCTGGTTCAATACAGTGTTGCGCGGTGATGTAAATTCTATCCGGATTGGTAATCATACAAATATACAGGACGGCTCGGTGATTCATACTTTGTACGAAAAATCGACTGTAGAAATTGGCGATTATGTTTCTATCGGACATAATGTAACGGTTCATGGAGCAAAAATTGATAACTATGCATTGATAGGCATGGGTGCAACTTTGCTCGATTATGCCGAAATAGGCGAGGGGGCAATTGTGGCGGCCGGTGCTTTGGTGCTTAGCAAAACTCTTATACCTCCTTACACACTTTGGGCTGGTGTTCCGGCAAAATTTGTAAAAAACGTGGAGCCCGAACAAACCAACGAAATAAATAAAAAGATTGCTCACAACTATGCAATGTATGCCGGTTGGTATAAAGAATAGAGGATAATGGTAAATGATTAATGATAAATGGTTATTTGCTTCGCGATATTAGCCTTCGGCGTTATAAATTGTTATTGTTGTGTGTTTGAATAATTGAATATGTACTTGTTTACTTGTCACTGCTAACTGAAAAAAAAACTATGCTTATATTCCACTTAATATCGCAAGAATGGAAAAAGAATGTGAGAGCACAAGGCTTTTACAGAAACCTGGCGGTAAGCTTGTTAATGGGTCTTTTCGCGTTGTACATGGCTGCTATTTTCTTATTTCTGGGCTTTTCGCTAAACGAATTGTTGGAAAAGGCGCACAGTACGCTCAATCCTACTGAGTTGTTTAATGGAGGCATGTTGTACATTTTACTTGGCGGATTAGCTATCCGCTTTTTCATGCAGCAACTTAATACAGTCAACTTACCGCCTTATCAGGTGTTGCCTATAAAGCGGTCGTCTCTCATTAATTTTTTATTGCTCAAAGCATTGTTCAGTCCGCTCAACTACTTTTTGTTATTGGTGGTTGTACCCTTTGCGGTTAAGTCGGTAGTGGGGTATTACAGCATTGCGGTTGCAGTTCGGTTTGTGTTGAGCTTCGTTTTTGTAGTGTGGTTCAATTCCTTTATGGCCTCATTTCTGAAACGTAAATACGGTTCCAACCTACTTTCATTTCTTTTAGTGATAGCTGTTCTTGGTGTCATCGTGGCGTTGGAATACTTTGAAGTATTCTCGCTCTTTCGGGTATCAAAATCATTATTTGGATTTATTGTTTTCAAACCCTACGGTTGCATTTTACCTCTTATAGCAGCATTTCTTGCGTTTTTGCTCAATAAGTGGTTCTTTGCTCAAAACTTTTACGCCGAGCGATTTAATAAAAAGATGCAGGGAGATAAAGTGTACGGTGCTAATCTGTCATTCTTAGATCGTTTTGGAGTAGTGGGCGAATTGATAGCGCTGGAGATAAAGCTTATTCTCAGACATAAACGCACGAAGAGCATGCTTTATTTGTCAGCTTTCTTCTTGTTGTACGGTCTGATGTTTTATAATAAACCGATTTATGCGCAGCATAATGGTATGCTGTTTTTCATAGCCATGTTTATGACAGGGCTGCTGATGTTTATGTACGGACAGTGGGTGGTAAGTTGGGATAGCTCGCATTTCGATAGCTTAATGACGAAAAATGTTCCGGTAAAAACCTATATAAATGCCAACTATTATTTGTTGATATCGTTCAACGTTCTTTGTTTTGTACTCACCACGCCCTATTTTTATTTCGGGATGAAAATAGTGTACATGCATCTGGCGGCGTTTATTTTCAATGCTGGGGTGAACGTGTATCTACTGCTGTATTTTAGCACCTTCAATACTAAACGAATTGATTTATCTAAATCATCGGCCATGAACTATCAGGGTACAACTTTCAAAAGTTTCCTTATTGTGTTGCCCATCATGTTCATTCCAATGATATTAGTGACTGTTATTTCAACTTTTTTCTCGATGACCGTGGCGTTATGGGTACTCACTATCTTAGGTTTTACAGGTATATTGCTTCGTCAACCCATACTATCATTGTGTGTAAATCAGTTTAATAGCAGAAAATATAAACTGGCCGAAGGATTCAGACAAGGAGAGTAGATTCAGTTGACAGTTAGCGGTAAACAGTAAACAGTTATAGGTAAGTTCTGTAAACAAGTTAACCAGTAAACGAATACACAGTCAATTATATATACGTACAATAACCATTAATATCGCTGCAGGCAAAAATAACACGAAGTAAATTTTATAGCCATGATACAAGTAAACAACTTAACGAAAGTATACAACGGTGTAACCGTGTTGAATCTGCCTGCGTTGACCATTCCTCAAGGTGAGAGTTTTGGTTTGGTGGGGAACAACGGAGCCGGAAAAACAACCTTTTTTCGCTTGATTCTCGATTTGATTGAAGCTTCGGATGGCGAAGTGTCTATAGAAGGCCAAAAAGTGATGCGTAACGATAGTTGGAAGGCGATGACCGGCTCATTTCTTGACGAGGGTTTTTTGATTGACTTCCTAACTCCGGAAGAATACTTCAAGTTTGTAGGAAAGCTACATCATAAATCGAATGGCGATATTGCCGAATTTCAGAATACGATGCGCGACTTCTTTAATGGTGAGATATTGGAAACAAAGAAGCTGATCCGCGACTTTTCGAAAGGTAACCAAAAGAAAATTGGCATTGCAGCAGCACTTATCGGCGATCCTAAATTGTTGATTTTGGATGAACCGTTCACAGCACTCGATCCGACAACGCAGATCCGATTGAAACGCTTCCTGACTGATTTGCAAACCCGCTTTAAAATGACCATGCTTATTTCCAGTCATGATTTGAACCATATTACCGAAGTGTGCAAACGCATTGTGGTACTAGAAAAAGGAAAGGTAGTGAAGGATATTAAAACAGGCGAGGATACTTTGAAGGAACTGGAAGCTTACTTCGCGGTGTAAAACAGGGCTAGCTCCCGAATTTCTTCACTATAAAAAATAGAATCTGTCTATCAAAGACAGATTCTATTTTTCTTTTTATTTTGTCTCCAGTTTCGCCCCCAGGCCAACTCTGCATTCTAATTCGATGCTTGTGCTGGGTTTTAAGTACTTTCGCAAGTTACTGAGCACATTGTTCAAAGCGCCTTCTTTCAATTTTGTTTGTTCGGTATTCCAAACCAGTTCAATTATTTTCTGTTTGCTAACATAAGTGCCCTTGTTGCTGCAAAGAAGCTGGAGTACTGACGTTTCGTAATTGTTCAAATAAAATTTTGTGCTTTCGTACTTCACGCTATGCTCATTGGGATAAAAGCTAAAATCACCAAATCGAAATAAGTTCTCACTATCGCTGCTCACCTGTTTCGTCAATAGGTTTTTAATGCGCATTTCAATTTCAATTACCCGGTAAGGTTTACGAACATAGTCGGTATTGGTAATGCTGAAGCCGGTTTTTAAATCCTCACTTTCATCGCGCGAAGTAGTGAAAATGATTGGGGTTTGATATTTTTTTCGAACCTTTTTGCCAATATCAAAACCATCTAGCGTCGTGTTGAGGTTTACATCCAGCAGTATCAATTGGGGTTGAAAATCAGCTAGCTCTTTAATTATATTATCACCATTGAAAATATGACGAACCTTATAATCCATCATCTCCAGCGCTCCCATAAGCGTTGTTCCAAGGTTGATATCATCCTCTATAAGTAGTATTTTTGTCATTTTGCTTCGGTGTTTTTATGCTTTGTGTTATTTGCCTTCGGCGTTATTAATCTGCGACGTTATTTATTGTAATTGTTCGTTTTTGAATAATTGAATATGTACTTGTCTACTTGTTAACTCGGTTACAGAGTATTGCTTACTGTTCACTAATAAGCATTACGATAAACTCGCTTCCCACGCCAACCTCACTTTGTACAGTTACTTCGCCTTTGTGTTTTTCCACTATCGTTTTTACGTAATTGAGACCTATCCCGAAACCGTTTATTTTGGCGTTATCGGTATGCATGCGGCTGTATTTATCAAATATCACCGGTAACTTTTCGGGCGAAATACCAAAACCATTGTCTTTTATCGAAATCACTATTCGGTTAGCCTCTTTTCTGAGGGTGATGTTAATCAGCACTTCGCTGTTCGAGTACTTGATGGCATTATCTATCAGGTTGGAGAAACATTGGTTGAGCAAACGGCTATCGCCGGTCACCATTAGTTCTTCAGCCTTGTAAGTTGTTTGAATTTCTACCACTTTGTACGCATTGTTTACGAAGCGACCTTTCAATTCATCGAATAGCTTTCGTAAATCTATCTGCTGCTTGTTTAGTACCAACAATCCTTCTTCCACTTTTGCAAGTGCCACTATCATATGTATGGTATCGTTCAGCTCAGTGGTTGCATTCAACGATTTACTTACCAATAATTCCCGTTTAGCCTTATCTTCGGCAAAGGTAGACATGGTTAAGCAATCCAGATTTACCGTCAGGCTAGCCACCGGACGTTTTAGTTCATGCGCTATAGTTCCCAGAAACTCATTTTTAAACGCCACCAATTGCTTTTGGCGAGCTAGTGTAATGAGCAGAAAACGAAAAGCGAGTAGGCAAATGACCGATAGTACTAATGAGCTCAAAAGCATTAATGCCATCCGCTTCAGAATAACCCCAAAAGGGTTGACCAATATCAGTTGCAGGAACTTCTGTTTTGTGAAATCAACCTGTAGAAATTGGGATGGCACTACCAGAAAGGAGCTTCTTGATGACTTTTTGGATTGACTTAATATCTTTTTAGTGCGAGGATTAAGAAGATTGATAATATATTCGGAGTGAATTTTACGCGATTGTAAAATTGTTCCTGTAATACGATCTATATTCTGAAGATTTAATGGGGCATTTTTACTCAAATAAGTACTCATGACTAAATCCAGAAACAGCGAGAGGTTGTTTCTATATTCGTTTGCAAGTTCGACACTTGCTGATGCTGTATTTTTTTTTGTGGATGGAGGTGCAGTTTTCAACGTGTCTTCACCCACTGAGTGTTTATATTCTTGATTTCTTATACTTAAATCTTTTCGAAATGCTTCCTGCAAAATAGCATCCGATTCGCGTACTAGACTCGCACGAGTTGTCTGATAGTAATCGTACACCAGATACGATTGTGTTGACATAATCAGCAACAAGCAAATGCCTGCAATATAAGAGATGTGTTTCGGTGACATTTTTTCAGTTATCAGTAAACAGTTATCAGTAAGTCTGAACAACTAGCTTTTTACGATGGTCTCACAAGAAACTCACAGAGTTCTCACAAGTGAAATTCCAGTTTGTTATTTCTAGCCAAAAGTACTAAAATTAAATTAAAATATGAGCCCTGTTAGCTATCTATTTCACTGTTTATAGAAGGATATTTCAGTTTGTCTATTTTGCATTAATGTTTTTTGTATTAAAAGTGAGAGTCTTGTGAGAAAATTAGTAGAGTCTTGTGAGATATTGTTAAAGTAAATAGCGATAATATTGCAGTATCAAATAAACCGCTAAAATAATACGAATATGAAAAAAGTAAAAAAAGATGCTGCGAGCTTTCCAAAATTGAGTGCAACACAGATGAAAAAAATTGATGGTGGTGTCTGGGTTGACGTTAAGAATTCTGATGGAACTACAACTCAGATTTGGGTGTAAATTTAAATTTAGTTTTTGTTTGTTTGTAAACTAGAGAGAGTAACGTGATGTGAATGAATAACCTTGGCTAGTCCGGTAAGTGGTGTTAAAACCCACTTGCCGGATATTTTTGAAATAAAGACCCGTAACGATAAAATCAAAACAGAGATTGATAACCGATCTTTGCAAATTAAACCTGACAGAAATAAACAGCAAAAACACTTTTCCAACTAATCCGGAAAGCTATTAATATCAATGTTTACTGCAGGAAATATCCCACAAAAATTGGAGATTCACCGCACGCTGCGGGAAATGTCTCATAAAAATTGGAAAACAACCGCCGAATGCGGTAACTATAAAATTAATTTATAACTTTACATTATTATGAAGAAAAATTTTTGGAATCTGAACGTTGGCGTTATTGCAAATCTGGCTACACGAGTTCTTGACATCTCAATTAAGCCGATTTATGTAAACCTAGTAGAGAGTTTACCATTTCTACAAAAACTGACGGAAGCAAACACCGCCTATCATGCAGTGATTGATAAACCAACCTACAGCGGTAAGGGGAAACAAGTATCGGCAGCCGACCTGCTGCGTGATAATCGTTTTTTGGGATTTAAAAATACAATTTTAGGACTCATTCAAC
>OCZT010007849.1_pt1 | contig 10420 bp, 10 predicted proteins | sample 1539031 | NCBI WGS metagenome assembly OCZT01 (sample SAMEA3539308, study PRJEB22396) | soil metagenome | biome: tundra; feature: field; material: soil | place: USA | collected 2010-05 | depth 0.15 m
TCGTCGTCGTGCGCTTCGTCTTCGTCTTCGCCCGCGACGACGATCCGGATCAGGCCCGGATACTTCGGTTTCTCGTCTTCCCATTCGGCGAGCAGTTTCTGCCGTTTGAGGAAGCTCAGGTGATCGATGAACAGCTTGCCGTGCAGGTGGTCGATCTCGTGCTGAAGGCACACGCCCAGCAACTCAGTACCCACAACCTGGAACGTCTTGCCCTCGCGATCGAGCGCCTCGACCACGACGCGCGCCGAGCGCGTGACGTCGCCGTACAGCTCGGGGATCGAGAGGCAGCCTTCTTCCCACTTGATGGTCCCCGCGCGCTCGACGATCTCCGGATTGATGAGCACGAACCGCTCGCCGTGCACGTCCATCACCGTGAGCCGCTCCGTGCGGCCCACCTGCGGGGCGGCGAGGCCCACGCCGTGCGCGGCGGTCATCGTTTCGAACATGTCGTCGATGAGCTGCTGCAGTTCGGGCGCGAAGGTGTCGACAGGGCGGGTCTCCTCGCGGAGGACCGGATCGCCGAGGACGCGGATCGGGAGGACGCTCATGCGGCCGTGACGTCGCTCCCGCTGGACTTGATCACCTTGTGCACGCGGCCGCGATGGATCACCACCGTCGAGTCGCCGGACTTGATGGTGATGCGATCCTCGAGCGTCTTCACTGGAACGCCGTCCTTCAGCGATTCCTTGATGCGGATGATCTCGCCGACGAGCCCGCCGACGGTGACGATCTCGTCGCCTTTCCGCAGCGAGAACAGCGAGTTCTCCTGTTGTTTCCGCTGCTTCTGTTGCGGACGGATCATCAGGAAATAGAAGATCAGGCCGATCAGCGAGAACTGCAGGATCAGCTGCGGCCACGGACTGCCGGTGGTCGGTGCGGCTTGCGCGAACAGCGGAAGAATCGGGCTCATGACGGGTCAGGCTTGGAGTGGTATCGCGCGAGCCAGTCACGGCTCCACGCGTCGAAGGTCCCGGCGCGGATCGCCGCACGGGCGCGGCGCATCAGGGCGATGAGGAAATGTACATTGTGCAGGGAGAGAAGGCGCAGGGCGAGGATCTCCTCGCTGGTCACGAGGTGCCGAAGGTACGCCCTCGAAAAGCGCCGGCAGGCCGGGCACCCGCACGTATCGTCGAGCGGCCGGGGATCTTCCCGATGGGCGGCGTTGCGGAGGTTGATCCTTCCCGTCGGGCTGAACGCGGCGGCGTTGCGGCCCATCCGTGTCGGTGCGACGCAATCGAACAGGTCCACGCCCCGGGCCACGCCTTCGACGAGATCCTCGGGGAAGCCGACGCCCATCAGGTAGCGCGGGCGGTCGCGCGGGATCGCGTCGTCGCATACCTCGAGCATCTCGTACATCGCGGGCTTTTCCTCCCCCACGCTGAGCCCGCCGATCGCAATGCCGTCCCAGGGCCCCGCCGTCGCAATCTGCGCCGCGGCTGCGCGGCGCAGGTCGGCGTGGACCCCGCCCTGCACGATCGGGAAGAGCGTCTGCTTCGGCGCTCCGTCCATCGCGTGCAGCCGGTCGAATTCGTCGCGGCACCGCCCGAGCCAGCGCAGGCTGCGCTCGCTTGCGTCCTTCGCCGCGGCGTGCCCGCTCTGCCCGGGGATCACGTGATCGAACTGCATGATCACGTCGGCGCCGAGGTTCGTCTGGATCTGCATGACGCTTTCGGGCGAGAACGTTCGCGGCGATCCATCGATGTGCGACTTGAACTCGACGCCGTCCTCCGTGACGCTGTTGAGCGACGCGAGCGAGAATACCTGGAATCCGCCGGAGTCGGTGAGGATCGGGCCGTCCCACGCCATGAAGCGGTGCAGGCCACCCATGCGTTTCACGAGCCCGTCGCCGGGCCGCAAATGCAGGTGATAGGCGTTCGACAGGATGATCTGCGCGTGCATCGTGCGCAGGTCGTCGGGATCGAGCGCCTTCACGGTCGCGAGCGTGCCCACCGGCATGAACACCGGCGTCTCGACCGCACCGCGCGGCGTGTGGAAGACGCCGGCGCGCGCGCGGCCCTGTTGAGCGGTGATGTCGAAGGAGAAGGTCACAGGATGAGCATCGCGTCGCCGTACGAGTAGAACCGGTACTGCTCCTTCACCGCCTGCGCGTACGCCTCGCGCATGAGAGCGAGTCCGGCGAAGGCCGAGACGAGCATGAACAGGGTGGAGCGGGGAAGATGAAAGTTGGTGACGAGATGGTCCACCGAGCGGATTTTATATGGCGGGTGGATGAAGATGCGCGTCTCGCCCTCGCCCGCGCGCACGAGACCCGCCGGGTCCACGACGCTCTCGAGCGTGCGCACCGTGGTCGTGCCGACCGCCCAGACTTTCGCGCCAGCTTTTCGCGTGTCGTTCACCGCGGCCGCCGTCTGCGCGCTCACGCGATACCACTCCTCGTGCATCCGGTGCGCGTCGAGCGACTCGGCCTCCACCGGCTTGAACGTGCCCGCCCCGACGTGCAGCAGCACATCGGCCCGGCGCACGCCTTTCGCCGCGAGCGCGGCGAGGAGCTGCGGCGTGAAATGCAGGCCGGCCGTCGGCGCGGCCACCGAGCCGTTCTCCTTCGCGTACACGGTCTGGTAGCGCTCGGCATCGGCCGGGCGGTCGGCGCGCGCGATGTACGGCGGGAGCGGCACGTGGCCGTGGCGCTCGATCGCGTCGGCGACGTTCCCGTCCGCGGTGAGCTGAACGATGCGCGTCCCCCTCTCGGTGGTGTCGCGTATCGTCGCGTCGAAGCCGGGCGCGATGTGCACGACGCGCCCCGGCCTCAGCTTGCCGCCGGGATGCACCATCGCCTCCCAGAGGTCGTCGCCAAGCGGCTTGAGCAGCAGGAGTTCCGCCGCGGCCCCGGAATCGCGCGTGCCGAGCAGCCGCGCGCGGAACACGCGCGTGGTGTTCACTACGAGCAGGTCGTTCGCGGGAAAGAGCTCGAGGATGTCGCAGAACAGGCGGTGCGTGATGGAGCCCGTCGTGCGATCCACGACCATCAGGCGGCTCCCGTCGCGGCACTCCGGCGGCTCCTGCGCGATCAGCGCGGCGGGAAGTTCGAACGCGAAGTCGGAGGTTTTCAGCAGCGGGCTGGCGCCTTCCTGGGAGGTCAGAAGAGGTCCGGCTGCTTCTGCGCGGGCGGCGGATACCCCAGATGGCGGTATGCCTGCGCGCTCGCGACCCGTCCGCGCGACGTGCGCTGGAGCAGGCCGTTCTGCACGAGGAACGGCTCGTACACTTCCTCGATCGTGTTCGAGTCCTCACCCAGCGCGGCGGCGACGGACTCGAGCCCCACCGGCCCGCCCTCGAACATCTCGATGATCGTGCGCAGGATCCGCGCGTCCATCTCGTCGAGGCCGAACTCGTCCACGTCGAGCAGTGCGAGCGCGTCGCGCGCGACGGCCTTGGTGATCACGCCGTCCGCGCGCACCTGGGCGAAGTCGCGCACGCGGCGCAGCAGCCGGTTCGCGATGCGCGGCGTGCCGCGCGAGCGGCGGGCAATTTCGCGTGCACCGTCGTCGTGCAGTTCGACCGCGATCACTTCCGCCGTGCGGCGCACGATCGTCTCGATCTCGTCCGCGGGGTAGAAGTCGAGCCGCATGGTCAGGCCGAAGCGCGCGCGCAGCGGCGGCGTGAGCAGGCCGTAGCGCGTGGTGGCGCCCACGAGCGTGAACTTCTCGATCGCCATCGTCACCGTCTGCGCGTTCGGCCCGTCACTCAGGCGGATGTCGATCTTGTAGTCCTCCATCGCCGGATAGAGGAACTCCTCGATGATCGGACGAAGGCGGTGAATTTCGTCGATGAACAGGATGTCGCCCGCGCGCAGGTTCGTGAGCGTGCCCACGAGGTCGCCGGGCTTCTCAAGCGCGGGCCCGCTGGTCGTGCGGATGTTCACGCCGAGCTCTCGCGCCATCAGTTCGGCGAGCGTCGTCTTGCCGAGTCCCGGCGGGCCATGAAAGAGCGTGTGGTCGAGCGGCTCGCGGCGCCCGAGCGCGGCCTGGATCGCGATGTCGAGCGAGTCCTTCACCTTCGCCTGCCCGATGAATTCCGCGAGCGCCTTCGGGCGGAGCGAGAGTTCGACGACGGACTCTTCGCTCAGGACTTCCGGAGTCGTGATTTCGGCGCGGGACATAAGGGCAAACTTAGCGCTTCTGCAGCACGGCGAGCGCCGCGCGGATCACGTCGCCGGTCGCTCCTCGCGCGCTGGTGTGCTCGAGCGCGCTCCGCACGGCCTTCTCCGCGTCGTTCGAGGCATAGCCGAGCGCGACCAGGGCGCGCACGGCATCGGCGGCTACGCCCTCCTGCTTCGTTGGCGCGCCCGCGGACGATTCGGCGCCGACGAAATCCTTCATCTTGTCGCCGAGCTCCACGCAAAGCCGTTCGGCGATCTTCTTGCCGACGCGCGGCACGCCCTGCAGCGTGCCGAGTTCGCGATCGCGGATCGCGCGCACCAGGCGCCCGCTTCCGAGCGCGGAGATCAGGCCGAGCGCGAGGGCGGGTCCCACGCCGCTCGCGGCGAGGAGCGTGTGAAAGAGCGCGCGGTCTTCCGCGCTGCCGAATCCGAACAGCTGCCAGCCGTCTTCCTTCACGACCAGCGCCGTGTGCAGCGTGACCTCCTCGCCGATGCGCGGCAGCGACTCGAGCACGCTCAGCGGAATGAGCAATTCGTATCCCACGCCGCCGGCGGTCATGATCTCGATGCGATCGATGCCCTTCGCGACGAGCGCCCCCTTGAGGCGCGCGATCATCCGGCGATCCGCAGGTGGAGCTTCGCCGTTCCCGCGGACATCACGCAGGTGAGCGCGCACGCGACGCCGTCCGCCGCGTCGGCAGGCTGCGGCGCGCTCTTGAGGTGCAGCAGGCGGGCGACCATGAACTGCACCTGCTCTTTCGTGGCGGCGCCGCGTCCGACGACGGTCTTCTTGATGAGTGCCGGCGCGTACTCGTGGATGGTCACGCCGGCGCGGGCACCGGCGAGCAGCACGACGCCGCGCGCATGTCCGAGCACGACGGTCGTGCGCACGTTGCGCGCGTAGAACACGTCTTCGACGGCGAGGGCGTCGGGATGGTGGCGTTCGATGAGTTCGGTCACGCCTTCGAAAATGTCCTGGAGGCGGGAAGCGAGGGGGGCGCGGGGCGATGTCCTTATCACTCCACACTCGACAAGGCGCATGGCGCCTTGTCGAACAATTTCGTTCTGCCGCGGGGCGCCATGGGCGCCCTTCGCGACTAGTCCAGCGCGATCCTCGATTGACGTGCAGACGACGCCGTACCCCGTGATCGCCGTGCCCGGATCGATCCCGAGGACGATCACCGGCCGCGTGTTTTTGGAGGCGGAACGATCACGCCTGCGCCATCGCCGAAATGTCCATGTCGAAGTTCGCGTCCACCTTCTGCACGTCGTCGAGTTCTTCGAGCGCCTCGATGAGCTTGAGCAGCGCCTCGGCGTTCGCACCCTCGACGCGCACCGTGCTCTTTGGAATCCAAGCGAACTCGGCCGAGTTCGCCTTGAGCCCGGCCTTCGCGAGCGCCTGACTGACCGAGTGCAGGTCGGCCGGCGCCGTGGTGATGACGAACACGTCCTCATCCTTGACGAAATCTTCGGCGCCGGCCTCGAGTGCCTTTTCCATCGAGGCATCTTCGTCGAGCGCTCCAGCGGGGACGATGATCTGTCCCTTGCGGTCGAACATGAACGCCACGGAATTCGTCGCCCCGAAATTCCCGCCCAGGCGCGACAGCTTCGCGCGCACCTCTGCGACCGTGCGGGTGGGATTGTCGGTCAGCGCCTGGACCATGATCGCGACGCCGCCGGGACCGTACGCTTCGTACACGACCTCGACGTAGTCCACGCCCTCGAGCTCGCCGATGCCCTTGAGCACCGCGCGCTCGATGTTTTCCTTCGGCATCGACTGCGCTTTTGCGTTGTCGATCGCCGTGCGCAACCGCGGATTGCCGTCCGGATCGCCACCGCCGAACCTGGCGGCGACGGTGATCTCACGGATCAGCTTGGTGAACAGAGCGCCACGTTTTTTATCAGTGGCTGCCTTGTAGTGCTTGATTTGCTTCCATTTGGAATGGCCGGCCATGGCTAAAGATACAGACGGCAGATGGCGGACGACAGACGGCAGCTGGGACGGCGGACGGCAGCAGGCGGTACCAGCGGGGCGGGGAATCGATCCTCGGCGCAACGGCTCGATTGCGGACGAGGGTTCGGGCGCTGTTAGCGTGGCTGTATCCCTCGCCCACTATGCACCCATATCAACGTCTCGTCGTCTGGCAACGCGCCCACGCTCTGGCGGCGTCGCTCTATGAAGCGACTGCCCTGGACGAGTCGGCACGATATCGCGCCCTCGTTGATCAGATGCGCCGGTGTGCAGGCTCGATCGCGGCCAACATCGCGGAGGGAGCAGGCTCCGGATCGCAGTCATCGTTCGCGCGGTACTTGGGGATCGCGCTGGCGTCCGCGTACGAGCTCGAATCTCACTTTCTTCTTGCGCGCGATGTCGGTTGTGCCACTCCCGCAAACAGCGCGCGTTACGCCATGTCGATCGAGTCGATCAAACGCATGCTCACCGTGCTCCAGCGGAGAGTGAAAACTCCAACTCGTCCCCGCAAGAACGAGGACGGCGGCCCGTAGTCACGAGCCGCCGTCTGCCGTCCGCCGTCCGCCGTCCGCCGTCCCAGCCGCCGTCTGCCCTCCGCCGTCCGCCGTCTATTTAGTGCAACCTGATCAGCAGTGACGCCTTGAACCCCGTGACATCGGTTGCCGGCTGCCCGATCGTGTACAGCGAACCGAACGAATACGTCGCGCTCGGATTCACGCTCAGCCCGGCCAAGGCGAAACGCAGGCGTACGCCCGCGTTCGTGAGCAAGCCCGCCTTGTTGCCGTCCACGTTCCAGATTCGCTCTTCGATGTTCGGCTGGACGTACAGGTCGCCCATCTGGAATCCGATGGCGACGCCCGCGTTGCCGACGTTTTCCCACGGCGACGAAGCGCCGAGCTGCTGGCCAACGCCGCGATAGAGATCCCACGCCGAAAGCAGGAGATCGCTGCCGCTTCCCATCGGAACCGCGAGCGCCGCCTGCGCGAGCGCGCGATCGCCGGTCGCGAAGCTCGTCGAGTCGGCCTGGTCCTTGCCGAACTTCGAATACGTCACGCTGACGTTGAAGCTGCCGTCACCCACTGGACGGTCGAGTCCCACGCGAATGCGTGCCTCGTTGCCGGGTGTGAAGCGCAGCACGGATGTCTGCACCTGATATGCGTCGAACGCGGTCGAGTACCGGAAGCTCGCGCCGACGCCGAGGTTCCACGTGCCGAGGCTCTGCGCGAAGCCGATGCCGCCGGTCGCAGCGAGGCCGTTCCCCATCGAGGTCACGGGATAGATCAGGAAGTCGTTGCCGATCTGGCCCGCCGCGGCCTGCTGACCGTCCGGCACCTTGTACTGGCCCGACGGAAGATTCACGCCGAGCGTGAGTACTGCGGCATTGTCGCCGAGCGTGAGATTGCCGCGCACCTGCGCGTCCGTGAAGCCCGTGATCGCGCTCGTCGCGGTGCCGGGCACCTTCACCTGGCTATTCGCGTAGCTCGACGAGATGTCGATGTTGAACCGGTCGCTGAACGGCACGATCACGGCGAACGGCACGCCGAGCTGGCTGATCGTGCGCGCGGTCGCTCCGGTGCCGAGCTGGTAGCTCACGTACTGCGGATCGAGGATGATCGCGGTGCTCGAAGGATCCTGCGCCGCGAGCGGAACCGCGGTGGCCAGGAGAAGAGCGAGCGAAAGAAGTCGGGTGCGCATCGTCGCGTCTCCTTTACGGCTTCTTGAGGGTAATGGTCACTAGCCCGGTCCGCGGCGCAGGCTGGTCGTGGCCGGTGGCTTCGGCGGCGGCCGGCCGTGTGGTCGGCGGCGCGGCCGAGGTGCTGTTCGTCGCCGCGACGGAGTTGGTCGTCGTCGGATTCACGTCGCCGACGACATTGCTCAGCGTGTTGGTCAGCGGCCCCGCCCCTGTGCTGTTGCCGCTCACGGCGGCGGTCACCGACTGGCCTTCGGCCGTGCCCCGCAGGCCCGACTCGATCTTGGCGGTCGTCTGCTGCGACTGCGCCGAGGCCGACTGCGCGCGCTGAAGTGCCGCGCTGAATCCCGGGTCGATCGAGCGGGCGTTGTCGAAGAAGCGTGCGGCCTCGTCGAGCCGGCCCGCGTCTTCCGACATCAGCCCGCGGCTGTAGGCGAGGAACGCCTCCAGCGACTGCGTGGGGCGGCGATCCACGTCCTGTTGTTCGGCCGGCGTGAGCGTGATGCCAAGATCAACGAAGGTCGCCTTCACCAGCGCCTTCTCGGCCGAAAACAGCTGGTCGAGCGTGCTGTTCTGGTTCGATCCCTGGCCGACGGTCTGCGAGTTCTGCGTGTTCACCGTGACCGACGTCATCGTGATGCTCGACGAACCGGCGGTCGCCGGCCCAGTGGAAATCAGCGAGCCCGTCACGATCCGGCCGGCCTGGATGAGCTTGCCAGCGCGCACCGCGGTGGTCGCGTCGACCTGCCCGCTCCTGGAGAGCGCGATTTCGTCGGAGATAGCCTGGATCTTGTCGCGCTCGACGACCGTCAGCTTCTTCGTCTTCGCCAGGTCTGAAATGACGAGATCCGAGAGGCCGACCTGCAGCGGCTGCAGGTTCGGGTCGGCGCCGCCGATCGTGAACGGGAGCACCGCTACCGTGGTCGCGGATCCGGGCACCTGCGCGATCTGCGATTCACGCGCCACCGCGACCTTCGCGGAGGCCTTCGCCTCCTCCTTCGTGACCGTGACGAGCCGCACGCGAATGTCGTTGCGCACGCTCTTCGTCTTGCCGACGGAGAGATACGAGTTGTATGCGTCCTTCGCCGCGGTGAAGTCCTTGACCTGCTCGGCCGCGAGCCCGGCGTACAACGCGCTCACGCCGTCCTTCGGATCGAGATGCCGCGCCTGCTCGAGCGGCACTCTCGCCTCGGCGAAGCGACCGGCCTTGTAGTACCAGATCCCCAGCGAGCGATTCGCCGCGACGGAACCCGGATTGGCGGCCGCCTCCTTCGCGAGTTTCGCCTGGATGTTGTCGTTCGCCTTCTGCTGCGCCGCGGCGGGGAGCGCCCACGCGCCGAGCGCGAGCACCAGGGCCACACGTCGAATGCTTCGCATCACAATCTCCTATCGGTCGGGATCGAGCATGTCTTCGAACCGGAGCCACTGCTTGTAGAAGTACAGGTCCACGTATCCGGTGTTGCCGTTGCGATTCTTCAGCACGAGCAGTTCGGTGGCGCCGTCCACGCCGGAGTTCGGCTGGAACATCTCTTCGCGGAAGATGCCGAGCACGACGTCGGCGTGCTGCTTGATCGCGCCGAGCGCGCCGAAATCGTCGAGCGTGGGACGCTGGTTCGGACGCCCCGTGAGACTCGTGTGCAGGTGCGACGTGACGACGATTGCCACGTTGAGCGCGATCGCCAGCGCCTTGAGCGCGAGGATCGCGGCGGCGAGATCCTCATCCTGGGAGCGCCCTCCGACGGCGAGCGCCTGCAGCGGATCGATGAAGGCCACCTGCAGGTCGAGCGTGCGCCGCAGCACGCCGCCGAGCGCCTCGGCGCCGCCCATGGGAAGCGTCTCGATGATCGGCGCGCGGTCGCGCAGCCGCACGGCCGTCGCGCCGACCGCGGCGCGCGCAAATTCATCGAGTGTTCCCTGACGAATGTCGTCGACGCGGGCGCGTCCTTCGATGGCCAGTGCACGCTCCATGACCCGCTCGACGGACATCTCGTGCGTGAGGAACGCCGCGTTCGTGCCGGCCTGGGACATGCGAAGAGCCATCGCAAGCGTAAGGCTCGACTTCCCGCATCCGACTTCACCGCCGATGACGACGAGATCTCCGCGGCGAACGCCGCCGCCGAGCCACTTGTCGATGCTCGGGAACCCGGTCGCGAACGAGTCCGCCGCCGTCTCCCCATCGGAGGCGGCGTCCACCCGGCGCACGAGTCGCGCGAGCGGGGAGATGTCGGTCGGACGCAGCACGAGCGTGGGGATTCCGTTTTTGCGGCGAATGCGGTGGGCTGGACCATCTATCATACGGATGGCAGTCATGGGGCGGCAAGCTGCGGCGGCAACGCGGGTTGGGTGGTCCCAGGCTGTTTCACATCCTCCGACGCTAGCCGCCGAACCGGGCCGCCAAACGATCAAGCTCGGAACGTGCCCCCCGGGTGAGCATGGGCGCCGTGACGTCGGTCACCTTCGCGAGCGAGGCGAGGATCATCCGATCGTCGTTTCCGGCGCTGGCGTCGACCAGTTTGCCGATCGCTGCCCGGACCGGAACCGGCAGTGCGACGGAACTGAGCCAGAGACGCGCGGCGTCGGCCCGCGCGATGCGAAGGGGTGGCGCCAGCGCGACGGGCGGCGCCGCGCCCGAGGCGAG
>OCZT010007850.1_pt1 | contig 10419 bp, 6 predicted proteins | sample 1539031 | NCBI WGS metagenome assembly OCZT01 (sample SAMEA3539308, study PRJEB22396) | soil metagenome | biome: tundra; feature: field; material: soil | place: USA | collected 2010-05 | depth 0.15 m
AGATTCTTCTTAGGTTTTGTCACGGGTTATGCACCCACGCGCATCGTAAGTCTACTAAGTGCAACCCATGAGGTAACTCCATATCAAACTGACGATACATTAGCCAATCTGTACGAGCAAAGCTCAGGCTTCGTCAATGCTTGTCCTCGAACGGTTTCGCATCGAGTGTCCTCGCCAACCAGGGGAGTATCACCTGCTTGAAGATACGCGGGTCGGGCCACACCCCAACCTGGCGACCCAGATGACCACCTTGCGGATTGATCCATGCATCTTTTGGGACATCGCCGCTATCGAGCAGTTTGTATACATCCGAGATAGGCACTTGAGTGTCAAGGGTGCCAGCAAGGATGAGCATCGAAGTGGTGGGCTTGCCCAGCAGATGTTGGTTGACAAGCGACATCTTGGCAAACTCATCGACTACCTGGTCCAGCGTCGTTACGTTATCGAAGATCGCCATGATGGCCGGAATCTGATCGAATAGATACTCGCGATTGCCTAGCAGGGAGTTCAGCACAAACTCCTTTTGGAAGAAGAGATCGGTCGGCGGCGACTGAACGCTGACGCCCTTCAGGCGGGCCTTCTCAAGAATCGCCATCTTGGTCCCCCAATACGCTCCCCAACTCACACCGTGCATTGCAATTCGGGACTTATCCACCTCTGGCCGCGTACCCAGGTAGTCGAGAACTCCGGATAACATGCGATCAGCGGTGGGGCTGGCTTTGATCGGCGATTGACCAGTTCCCGGTCCGTCTACGGCCAAGTAGCCTACGCCGAGTGGCAGGATGGCGCCAAAGCTCTCGGCGAGATCTTCCTTGCGGCTGTCCAGGCCATTGACTGCAACTACCATCGGAATCGGCCCTGTGGCCCCTTTGGGGAGCCGCAGGTAGCCGATAATCTCCTTGCCTTCAAAGGGGATATGCACCACTTCGAGAGGGGGATCCATCATCTTGGCGTGGGCGAGAAACGCTTCGATAGCCTTGCCGTAGGAGATCTTCTTTTTGGGTGACGCTTCGCTGGGCCAGCGGCCGAAGGAGTACAGGTGCCAGGCGCGAATGAAGTCGAGATCGGCCTTCTTAGGGTCAGAAGATTGCAACGCCTTTCCTTCTGCCATATACCGGTCTGCGACCCCCATAAAGCCTGCTGCCCACTCATCCTTGTCCTTCGTGTGAATGGACTGGAAGGCCTCGCTTACATCCTTGGGGTCAAGCCCTATGAGCGGATAGCCGCCCACTTCTGCGCGGTGTATTGCCTCAACCTTGATCTCATCCAAGGTCCTTTCCGGGTGGTCCTGGGCAAAGACAGATGCCGGCACCATCGGAATGATGGTGGCGCAAATTACCAGCAGACCCGCGAGCGGTCCCGCGGTCCTTGTATTCACTCTTGCGGATCGTTTGTTATTCAGAAATTCCAGGCGGATCAGGTTGTTCGTATTGCTCACGGAGTTCTCCTCGGAAGAAATGGATGGGTCGATTTTGAACGCAGTCTGGGTATAGAAGTGAGCGGCTCCCATCGCCCCGCAATAACGCGGGGCGACAGGAGATCCTCTCGCTTCCTTGCAATATCCGCTAGAACTGGAGTTTGAGGCCCAGTTGCACGGCTCGGCTGCCGCCGGAACCGATGACCGGGTTCGAAGCGGCCACGTCAGGAGTGGCGCAGCCGCAGCCGAATCCACCGCTGCCCGGCACCGAAGGATCGTTGTGCGCCCAGCCATTCTGGCCGCCATAGGGATTTGCGAAGTTGGGGTGATTGAGGAGGTTGAAGAGCTCCCCGCGGAACTGCGCACTATATCGATCCCGCCATTTCCACATCTTGTCGAGCGAGAAGTCCCAGTTCTTGAAGCCGGAGTCGCGGAAGAGGTTCCGTCCCATCAGGCCGAAGGTTCCCGGAGCGGGCGGAGTCATCACGGAGTTCTTCACCCTGTAACATCCCGCCGCTGCGAGCGAGCCCTGGTCGCGGGCATGCGCTGAGCAGAGTTGGTCCGCGCCACCCGCTACCCACGGAATCGGATTGGCACCGGCTTTGAAGTCCGCGGGGTTGCCAAAGAAGTCCCAGCGATCGGTGGCCTCTCCGGTGTGGCTCAGGTCATTTCCGGCATCCATCGGGCCCCAGGGCTGGGCACCATAGAGACTCACGATTGAGGTCACCTGCCAGCCTTCGAGCAACTGGCCAAAGGATTTTCTTCCCGGAATGACGTAGGTGGGAGAAAAGGTGAAGCGATGGCGCATGTCGTAGTCGCTACTCGCGTATTCACGCTGCGCGTGGGCGCTGTCCTGCGGGATGCCGCTACCTGCGCCGAAGTCCCAGTTTGCCCCCACGTCATCCAACGAATGCGAGTAGGTATAGCCGGCCACAAAGTTGAGGTTGTGAAAATTTCGCGCGTTGAAGGTCACCTGCAGTCCGTCGTAGTTGGACTTGAAGATGTTGCCCATCTGGTAGATGAAGCTCAGGAAGGGGAAATTGGCGTTGAACGGACGACCGGACTGTTCGTCGCCCAGAGTATCCTGCGCAGGCACGTTCTGGTTGATGTCATGAATCCCAACCAGCTTGGATCCATGCGAACCCACATAGGCGGTTTCCAGAGTGAGGTTGTTGGTGAAAGCATGCTGGACGTTCACGTTCCAACTGAAGACCTCCGGCGTGCGGAGGTTCTGCTCCATTCCCAGGATGCTGCATGGATTGGCGCCGCAGTTGATGGTGCCGGTGGAAAAGACGGTCGCAGGGCCGGAATTGTAGCCCGCGTTCCAGTTGACGCTCGATCCGCCGTAGTTGACGGTGCCCACTGCAATCGTTCCGCTCCCTGGTCCTCCTCCCGCGCCTACGCCGAGCGCTGCAGTAGGAATGGTGCTGATGCCGAGAGAATTGTTGAGCGCCAGGAACGACTCCCAGTTCAGGGTCTCGTAGATTAAAGCACCGCCGCCGCGCAGCACAGTCCGGTTGTTGCCGAAGACGTCCCAGGCGAAGCCAAGGCGAGGTGCAAAACCGGTACGGTCGCTGTTGTAAGGTGCGCTAATGCCCTTGCCCACCTGTACGAGCCCGCGTTGCGGATCGAAGTTGCCGAGGAGGTTATGTTCGTCCTTCACAACGGTATTCATCTCATAGCGGAGACCCAGATTAATGGTGAGCTTTTTGCCGATTAGCCAGTCATCCTGCACAAAGCTGGCAAAGCCCCAGTTGTGGATATGCCTGGTGGGATCGCCGACAAGCAGGCTGGCCGATGCCGGTACACCTGCGAAATAGTCCTCAAGGGACGTAGCGCCAGGAAATGCGGGGTTTCCAAAGCCGAACTTGATGCGCCCTCGCCCGCCGCCATAGGCGCCCCCCGTAAAGCTGTCGTGATGCAGCTCTCCGCCGAACTTGAGAGCGTGCTTGCCGAACGTATAGGAGACATGGTCGATGAACTGGATGCGAGTGTCCGGCCCTTGCACCTTGGGCCAGTTGAACCCGCCCAACTCCTGCGGGAAGATGTAGAAATCGGAGATGTTGATGCGCGGCAATCCGCCATAGAGCGGATTGGTGACCCCTGTGTTCAGGCCGTAGGCCGAAGCCGGCGTGGCATGGTCATTGACATACGTGGGCTGATACAGAGTGTTGTAGCCGAACCGTGCCTCATTTACCAGCCGCTCAGTTGGAATCGAGGTCCAGCTCACTCCCGCAACTTGTGCGCGGGTGTGGATCATGGTGAGCCACTTTGTCTGCAACTGGTCCGAGTCCGATACGGTGCCGTTATTGTTGCCGAAGAAATACAGCCCATGCAGACTGTGCTTTTCGTTGATCTGGTAATCGACCTTGGCGACAGCATTGTCGCTGGTCACGTTGTTGGGAAGTCCGAAGTCGATAGTCGTGGGGCCTAGTGGGTTGGTGCCGTTATTGAGGGGAAAGCCGCTGCCATCGCATTTAACTGGCGGTCCGAGGACGCAGCCACCGATCTTCAGGCTGGGGATGCTGGGAGTAATACCCGCCGCTTGAACTCCGGCAATCGCATCGGGGACGCTGTTCATCGGATCACCGCCCAGCGAAACCGTCGCCGGCGTGGATAGTTGGCTAATGCTTGCTACCGAGTAGCGCTGGCCCTCGTATCCGCCAAAGAAAAACACGTGATCTTTGCGAATCGGTCCGCCTGCGGTCCCGCCATATTGTTCGAGGTCGCGTGGATTCTTGGGGCCGGAGGCCGTTGTATTAAAGAAATTGCGCGCATCCATCGGCGTGTCGCGGCCAAATGCATATGCAGTGCCATGAAGGGTGTTGGTCCCGGATTTGAGCGCCACATTCACCATGGCGCCGGGTTTCCATCCGTATTCCGCTGGAGGATTCTCAATCAGGTTGAACTCCTGAATGGCATCGACAGGGAGAATTGTTGCCGAGTCGCCCGCGATTCCCGCGCCATTGATGATGCTCTGACCGGAGAACGGTTCGCTGTTGAAAAGTCCATCGACGATGTACGCGTTGTCTTCAGCGCGCAGCCCGTTGGTGCTGGTTGTGGAGAATCCGCCGCCGGGATAGCGCACCACTCCAGGGCGCAATTGCAACAGATTTTCGTAGTTGCGGCCATTCAGCGGAAGCTCGTTGATTTCCTCGTTGCTGAGAGTTCCCCCCAAAGTTGAAGACGTCGTATCGATGAGAGGTTCCTGTTCGGTAACTACGATGGTCTCCGTCGCCTGGCCTGTTTGCAGGGCGAAGTCGATCTGGACATCCGAGGCGACGACGACCTGGATATCGGTTCGCTCGCTGTTCTTGAAACCCTTGGCCTCTACTCGAACCTTATAGATGCCGGACTCGAGATTTGGCGCAACATACTCGCCAGCCTGCGTGGTTGAAAGAGAGCGCTTGGTTCCCCGCTGTAGATCGGTGACGGTGACTGAAGCCCCGGAAATAGCTGCTCCCGTTGGATCGGTTACGGTCCCGAGGATGCGGCCGGTGTCGGTTTGCGCGTTCGAGCGCTCATTGAGCAACATACAGAGAAGGACGGCCAGGAGGATCACCGCCGAACCTCGTATCGTTCTCACCACCAAGGAAAAGACTGTCGTTTGATAGCTCACTACGTGACGACCTCCCGTCATGTTCTGGTCCGACAGCTATACCATCCTGTGAAAATGACAGTCAAGAAGATTTTTAAAAGGCTCTTTAGAAAGATTGTGTTTGACAGACCACCACGTCGGTGCGGTATACATGTCAGACCACTATGCCAAGTTTTCTAGTCTGGCAGCTGATGTGGGGCGTGAACCGCCGGAAAGAAGCTCCGATCCATGGCCATTGCCAGTGTGAATCCCGCCACCGGGGAGATGCTCAAGAGTTTCATGCCGCTCACAGATGCGGAGTTGGCCACCAAGCTCGACCTCTCCGCCCGGGCCTTTAATGCCTACCGCAAGACCGGCTTTTCTTTCCGCGCAGCACGCATGATCCGGGCTGCCGAAATCCTGGAAGAGGAGAAGAATATCTTCGGTCGCTTGATAACCCTGGAGATGGGCAAACCGATTCAGGCGGCGATCGACGAGGTAGTCAAGTCCGCCGGTGCGTGTCGATACTATGCCGAGCATGCCGAGCGTTTTCTCGCCGATGAGGTCATCGAAACAACTGCGAGCCGAAGCTACGTCCGCTATCAGCCGCTGGGGCCGGTACTGGCCATCATGCCTTGGAATTATCCCTTCTGGCAGGTCATTCGCTTCGTTGCCCCGGCCCTGATGGCCGGCAACGTCGGCCTTCTCAAGCACTCTTCCAATGTCCCGCAAAGTGCGCTGGCAGTGGAAGATGTGTTTCTACGCGCCGGGTTCGGAGAAGGTGTCTTCCAGACCTTACTGATCGGCGCGGGGATGGTAGACGCAGTTTTTGATGACCCTCGGATTGTCGCCGCGACGCTTACGGGGAGCGAAGGCGCCGGTATCCAAGTCGGCATATCCGCGGCCAAGCGGATCAAGAAGATCGTGCTGGAACTGGGCGGGAGCGATCCGTTCATCGTGATGCCGAGCGCCGACTTCGAAGAGGCCGTGGCCACGGCAGTCAAGGCCCGCATCGCGAACAACGGTCAATCGTGCATCGCCGCCAAGCGCTTCCTCGTGCACGAATCCATTGCAGACAGGTTCGAACGCGAGTTTGTGAGACGGATGGAAGCGCTCAAAGTGGGCGATCCCCTTGATCCGAAGACTGAGCTTGGCCCGCTGTCCTCCAGGAGCGCGGTCGAGGACCTGCAGCGTGATGTGCAGAACTCGATTGACGCGGGGGCAAGGCTACTGACCGGCGGAAAGCCCCTCCCCGGCGTGGGCAGCTTCTATCCGCCAACGGTGCTGGTGGATATTCCTAAAGACTCCCCCGCGTATAGCGAAGAGTTCTTTGGTCCGGTAGCTTCAATTTTTCGCGTACGAGATGCCGAGGAAGCCATAACCATCGCCAACGACACACGGTTTGGGCTGGGCGCCAGCGTCTGGACCCAGGACCCGGCCGAGCGAGATCAATTCATCGACGGACTCGAGGCGGGGATGGTCTTCATCAACAAGATGGTGGCATCGGACCCTCGAATACCTTTTGGAGGAGTCAAGAAGTCAGGCTTTGGCCGCGAACTTGGAGTTTTCGGCATTCGCGAGTTCACGAACATCAAGTCTGTTTGGGTCGAGAAGTAACTTGTACTGAAGCGAACGCGGTATTCATGTTGCACGAATAGTGGACCAGTGGTATAACCAGTAGACCGGTGGTATTTAGGTCCGGTGGTCTGTCAACAAGCCGATGTGAGGAATTGGCCCGCCGGACAACTACCCATGGAATCCTGTATAACGAACCGATCCTTGCCAGCCTTTCAGCTGGCTCATCATGAGAGGTGTCCATGAGCATGTTCCAAACGGTTCGAACTGCGCGACTGTTTGAGCAGATCGTCGAACAGATCGAGGAATCGATTCGTGAGGGCAGGATGAAGCCGGGCGAGCAGTTGCCAGGTGAACGAGACCTGGCGCAGCAGTTTGGCGTAAGCCGCACCGCGGTGCGCGAGGCCGTGAGGACGCTCTCAGAAAAAGGGCTGGTTGAGTCCTCCTCGGGCCGCGGCACCTTCGTGACCTCGGGCAGGTCGCAGTCCATGAGGCATTCGCTCGACTGGGTAGTGAACAGCGGCGAACCGCAGAATGCCAGCTATGTGTCAGAGTTGCGTCAGATCCTCGAACCCGAATTTACCGCCCTCGCAGCCACCCGAATTGAAGAGCAGCAGTTGGCAATGATGCGGGAGGCCATTGATGTGATGGACCGCAACATGCAGAACCCGGAAGCCTATATCGAAGCGGACCTTGATTTTCACCTGGCATTGGCAGAGGCCGCGGCCAATCCACTCATTCTCTCTTTGCTGGACTCGATTGTGGGCGTTCTTCGCGTGCAGCGCCTGGGGGTGTTTGGCGTCACGGGGGGGCCACAGCGAGGGCAGATGCACCACAAGCTCATTCTGAAGGCAATTGAGCAACGCAACCCCGCCAAGGCCCGCAAAGCAATGCGCGCTCACATGGAGCAGATTCGCGACGACTCGGCCGCAGCGAAAACCCGTGGCAGCAAGTCTCGCACGCGACGTTCTTCTTAACAGCGAAAGGCGAAAACGAATGGCGAATCTCGGATTCATTGGCCTGGGAGTGATGGGTGGCCAGATGGTGGACAGGCTGCTGAGCAAAGGTCACTCGGTCACCGGCTACAATCGCACACAATCCAAGGCGGAATGGTTGGTTCAAAAGGGGATGAAACTCGCGCAGACTCCCCGTGAGGTTGCAGAGGCGTCCGATGTGGTATTCGCCATGGTCACCAATGGCCCTGCATTGCGGGGCGTGGCCGAGGGGCCTGACGGCCTGATCGCCGGCCTCAGGCCAGGGAAATATTTCGCTGACATCAGTACCATCTATCCCGATCTGAGCCGCGAGATGGCGGAGAAGGTGCGCGCCGTGGGCGCCGACATGGTGGACTCACCCGTGTCCGGCAGCGTGATCACCCTGCAGGAGGGCAAGCTCTCCGTCATGGTAGGCGGCCGCGCCGAGACCTTTGAAGCGCTTAAGCCCATTCTGCTTGACATCGGCCCAAAGGTGACGCACGTGGGAGGCAACGGGCTGGCTCTATCGATGAAGATTGCGGTCAACCTCAGCCTCGCGGTCCAGATGCTTGCGTTTTCGGAAGGCGTTCTATTGGCCGAGAAGAGCGGAATTTCTCGCGAGGTAGCCGTCGATGTGCTTTGTAACAGCGCCATCGCCTCACCGATGGTGAAGTATCGCGGACCTTTTGTTCTCGAACAGCCGGAAGAAGCCTGGTTTGACGTGAACATGATGCAGAAGGACATGCTGCTGGCGATGGAACTGGGCCGCAAACTGGACGTGCCGTTGCCGACCACTGCTGTAACCAATGAGTTCCTGACTGCTGCGCGCGGCATGAGTTGGGCGAAGCTGGATTACGCGGTCATCTTTGACGTTCTTGCGCGCATGTCCGGCATTGAAACAGGGGTGGGCAAATGAGCACAGCCTCCGATCGATCCGATGTCGGTGCAGGCCCCGGGAGCGACTTCTGGGTGAATGCCTATCGGCAAATGTTGCGGATCCGGCTGTTCGAAGAGCAGGTGAACGAGCTTTACACGCGCGCGCTCATGCCCGGATTGGCTCACCTTTACAGCGGCGAAGAGGCGATAGCCGTAGGCATTTGCGAAGCGCTCACCAATGAGGACTACATCACCAGTACGCACCGCGGCCATGGCCATTGTCTGGCCAAGGGCGCGTCGCCTGACAAGATGTTCGCCGAATTGCTGGGCAAGGAAGCCGGATACTGCCGCGGCAAGGGCGGCTCAATGCATATCGCCGACTTCGACACAGGGAATCTTGGAGCCAACGCCATCGTGGGCGGCAGCATCGGCATCGCGACTGGGGCGGCGTTCTCAGCCAAGCATCTCAAGAATGGGCGCGTGGCGGTTTGCTTCTTTGGGGAGGGGGCGCTGGGTCAGGGTCTGCTTTACGAGGAACTAAACATCGCCCAGCTTTGGAAGCTGCCCGTGATCTACGTCTGCGAGAACAACTGCTACAACGAGTACACCCACTACAGCGAGACCACGGCTGGCGACATCTGCGCCCGTGCTGCGGCCTTCGGAGTGCTTACAGAAATGGTGGATGGGCAGGATGTGCGCGCAGTCAACGCGGCAGCCAATAAGCTCGTTGAGCGCGCTCGCGCCGGAGCAGGGCCCGCCTTTCTGCTCTGCAATACCTATCGATACACCGGCCATCACGTGGGAGACATCAACCGCGAGTACTACCGCAGCAAGGCGGAGGAACAGACGTGGAAGACCACCCGCGATCCAATCCAAATGCACGGGGCGTGGATGATTGAGGCTGGGATTGCCGATGCAGCAGCGCTTGAAGCCATTGAAGCCGAAGTACGCGCGGAGATGAAAACCGCGGTGGATTTTGCGGTCGCTGCACCTTATCCAGGGCCGGAAGAAGTGGAGATGCATGTGTATGCCTGATGCCATCAAGCGTGAACTGACCTTTGCGCAGGCTGTGCGCGAGGCTCTGGCAGAAGAGATGCGACGCGACGCACGAGTTTGCATACTCGGCGAGGACGTGGCGGAAGCGGGCACGCCATTCAAAGTGCTGTCTGGACTGGTGGAGGAATTTGGGACCGAACGCGTTCTGGACACGCCGATTTCCGAGGCCGGCTTTACGGGTTTGGCCGTCGGCGCTGCCATGACCGGCCTGCGCCCGGTGGTAGATATCATGTTTGGCGATTTTCTTACCCTGACGATGGATCAGATGGTCAACCAGGCAGCCAAAATTCACTATATGTCCGGCGGCAAGTGGAAGGTGCCGATGGTCCTGCGGACCACGCTTGGTGCGACGCGGCGTTCGGCGGCTCAGCATTCACAGTCCCTGCATGCTTGGCTTTGCCATGTTCCTGGACTTAAGGTGGTCATTCCATCCACGCCCTATGACGCGAAAGGGTTGCTGAAGACGGCCATTCGCGACGAAAACCCGGTCATCTTTTTTGAAGACAAGATGATGCATCACAAGCTCAAGGGCCCTGTTCCCGCGGAGGAATACACGATTCCGCTGGGAGTGGCAGACATCAAGCGCGTGGGAACGGACATTACACTGGTGGGGACCAGCAGCATGGTACAGGTAGCGCTGGGCGCGGCCGATTTGCTGGCGGAGATTGGAATCAGCGCTGAGGTCGTCGATCCGCGCACGCTGTGGCCTCTGGATGAAAAGACGTTGATCGAGTCCGCGAAGAAGACTTCGAGGGCGATCGTTATCGACGAGGGCTACCACCGTTATGGAGTCACCGCAGAGCTTGCATCGGTCATTGCCGAGGGAGCTTTCTACAGCCTTGATGGCCCGGTCTTGCGCATGGGTGCAATGCACATTCCGATTCCTTTTTCGCCACCGCTTGAAGACCTCACCGTGGCTACACCCAGGACCGTATTTGAAGCAG
>OCZT010007851.1_pt1 | contig 10418 bp, 15 predicted proteins | sample 1539031 | NCBI WGS metagenome assembly OCZT01 (sample SAMEA3539308, study PRJEB22396) | soil metagenome | biome: tundra; feature: field; material: soil | place: USA | collected 2010-05 | depth 0.15 m
ACGGGCCTTTGTAACGGTCGTCTCACTTCTTCACTACACAACATCATAGAAGTGGCCAAGGGGGATGTCTGATCACTTTGGATCACTTTAACCGCTCGATTCGTACGGTCTGCCACTTAGCCAAATTAACTGTTAAAACTGTGCACTTTGGATCGGCCGACCCGTTCTTTCCAGGCCTATGCTGTGTCTATCGAGCCGGTGAATAGTCGTGACGAAGCGCGATCCTCCGGCCTGGTGAGAAAGAGAACTCTATGACCCATGGCACCAAGAAGCCGATACCCAAACTGCGTAAAGCTCCCCAACCACCCCTGTCACACGCTGGGGCGATCCCTGACTCAGACCGCGCCAAGAGACCACCGCTCTCCGAGCCCGCCGCCACCGGTCAGGAGTTGATTCCCGGAGATCGCGTCGAGGGTTTGGGCAACTTCGGAAAGCCGAATGGAGAATTCGGCACAGTTGAGCGAGCTAACGAAGAGGACGCGGTCGTTAAGTGGGATGACGACGGTCGCGTGAGACTCCACCAACCGTCGCTCAAGAAGGTTTAACCGCATAGGGCTGGCCAATTCGCCGTCGCTCGCATCTGTTGTCTCCGGGCTGTTCCGTTTTGCACAGTTTTGGTGGGATGTCCTTGGTACGGTGAAGGTGACTCCGATCCTACATACTTCAAGGAGCGGAAGGTCCGAAAATAGTTCCCACACTCTACCCTGGAGGAAATCGCCTTGAAAGATGAAACGACTGCTGGAGGTTTCAAGAAAGTATCTCGTCCTGAACTGATCGATCTGTTGAATCAGGATCTGTCGCGCGAATACCAAGCAATCATCGGGTACGTCGTCTATTCACAGGTCTTGAAGGGTGCTGAGTTCATGAACATCGCAGGCGAACTTGAAAAGCACGCTGCACAAGAACTGAGCCACGCCCTAATCATCGCCAAGCAGATTGATTATCTTGGCGGCATGCCGGCGGTTGAAGCCAAGACCGTCCGGACATCAGAAAAAGCCACCGAGATGTTGCAGTTCGATCTCGACAATGAAACGGAAACGATTCGAAATTACCGTGAGCGAGTCCGCCAGTGCGAGGAGTTGGCCGAGTATGCCATGAGCGAACAAATTCGCGAGATCTTGATCGACGAACAAGACCACCAAATTGCCCTGGCGACGGCTCTGGGTAAGAGCGTTCCACCGCAGCGTAAGGCCGCATAGAAACGATGCCTCAGATCTGATTTACAACACGATCAATTCTGACCAGTTTTTGCGAACCCCAATCTTTGATACTGGTGATTCACAGGTACCAATGACCGAAAGGAAAGAGGTGGCGTGATGGCTGAACTAAAAAGAATCGATGAGGACATTTCGACGGCTGAGTTGATTCCGGCAAAGCAGCCCGAAAAACCCAAGCTGGTAAAAGGCCCAGAGCCGAAACCTCCGGAAAGTGCGGCTGCAGTCTCAAAGCCCATGCCCTTGTTTTCTGAATCGGAGATGGGAGATTTCCGATCGCAGTGGAGCAAGGTACAGACTGGTTTCGTGGACGAGCCACGCCGGACGGTCGAAGAAGCAGACAAGCTGGTAGCTGCGGTGATGCAGCGACTCGCGGAAGGTTTTGCCAACGAGCGATCGGGCTTGGAAAAACAGTGGGAAAGCGGCGACAACGTGTCCACTGAGGACCTGCGCGTTGCCCTACAGCGTTATCGATCGTTTTTTGACAGACTGCTGAAACTGTAGGGAAGAGCGCGCTTCGGATGCGAACGAGACCTCTCCATGAGGATCTGCGGATCTATGTTATTCAACCACAAGGAGCAAACAGATGAACCCCAGTACGAAGGATGAGATTAAAGGCACTGCTCATGAAGTGAAAGGCAAAGTCAAAGAGACGGCCGGCAAAGTCACGAATAATCCTAACTTAGAAGCCGAAGGCAACGCCGAAAAAAACACCGGCAAAGTTGAGAAAAAGGTCGGACAGATCGAGAAAGTGTTCGAGAAGTAGATTTGGCGGCGTCTGTCCGGACCGGGTTCGAGCGCTCGATATAACTGATGTACCGTCGCTCTCCGCTCAGTACTCCGGAGACCGGCGGGCGTCAGCCTGGCGATCGGAGTTCTGCACTCGGCGGGCCATGCTTGTCAGCCGCACGGACCGACCACACGGTGCACGAACCCGCTCCGCCAAGCCTGTGGACAATCAACAGCGCATCTGCGCGCGGGAAACGCATGTCTGATCAGGTTACGAATAAGAACACGGCTGCCGAACCAAATCAGGTGAGGATGCCGGAAATGGCGCCGCCGTCTTCGATCTCATCATCCGATAAGCTGCTCAGCAGAATCGCGATTCTACTCTTCATATTAGTCGCGGGCTTGCTGACGGTGTTCGGGTACTACGCCAGCTCGATTTGCATCACGGTTGTCCTGGCGGGATTTCTTGCGATCCTGTTTGACCCCCTGGTAATGAAACTGGAGAGACTGCATATTCCGCGTAGTGTGGCGGCGGCGGGCATTGTGCTCGCAGGCATCGGGCTGATCGGCCTGCTGGGTTACGCGCTCTACGGAAGAGCGATGAGCTTTGCGGAAGAACTTCCAGTCTACGCCTCGACGATTCAGCAAACTATCCAGCCCATTAGCCGGAAGATCCAAAACTTTCAGCAAAGTGCTGGAAGCCTTACGAACGACGTCCATCCCACCAAGAAAGTCCCCGAGGTTCGGTTGCAGGAGTCGCCAACCTGGCCTGCTTATCTGGTGCGCGGTGTGGGGTCTGTGTGGGGAGCGCTGATTATTGCCGGCGTGGTTCCATTTCTGACGTTCTTCATGCTCTGCACCAAGGACCAAATGGCCATCCGAACCAACGGCCTCTTCATCTCCAGGATAGACGCGGCTCGGTTCATCACGAACTTGAACCAGATGATTCACGGTTTCGTAGCCGGCAACCTTATCGTCGGCTCGCTTATGGCCGTGGCGACGACGTTGGTGTTGTGGGGTGTTGGCGTGAAAGGCGCCATACCTCTCGGAATCGCCAGTGGACTTTTGAATCTGCTGCCGTTCCTCGGACTGATCGCTGCGCTTGCTCTTCCTCTTGCGGCGGCCCTCCTTCAGTTCAGCACACCGGGACCGTACATTGTCATCACTCTGACCATTCTCTTCCTGCATGTCGTGTCGGCGAATCTTCTGATCCCGAAATTTATTGCCAATCGCGTGAGTATCGGGCCGGTGGCGGCAACGATTGGCATTCTTTTCTGGGGCTGGTTGTGGGGTGTGATGGGCTTGCTGCTCGCTGTACCGCTCACGGCATTCATCAAGCTGGTCGCGGATTTGCATCCGTCCTTATGTCACTTGTCCAACATGCTGGCGCTCACGCCACGCTCGACTCCTCGTTGGGTGCGCTACAGCGAAACGGCTTTGGAACGTGCAATTCCTTACCTACGCCCGCGCGGGGAAAAAGTTCGTACCGGGCACCAACGCTAGGCGAGAACTGCAGGGGCAACCACAGGTGCCCTCATCTAATTTGGGCACTCCGCATCAACATGTTCAACAACTGTCGCGAAAAGTGTGCAAATTTGACCAGCCTTGGCCGGCGCACATCGGTGATCATCGCGGTGGGTGTGGAGAGATCATGATGTTCAATTACCCTGGACAAAGAACGATTCTGTGCATCGACGATGATGACGGCATGCTGTGTTATCAAAAGGCGCTGTTCGAAAGACGTGGATATAAGGTGCTCACTGCCGCCTCCGCCCGACAAGGCTTAAGAATTGCGGCAGTCTGCGAGGTTACTGCCGTGGTCGTCGACTACCACATGCCGGAAATGAATGGTCTTGAGTTTGCGACCGAAGTAAAGCGCCTCAAGCCACAAATGCCAATAGTGATGTTTTCCAGTGACGACGCGATTCCAGAATCCGCATTGAACGTGGTGGATGCTTTCGTTTCTAAGAATGAAGCGTCCCACTCTTTGTTGCCGGCGATCACTCGAATCTGCGGTGAAAATCTCTCCGGTTTCCAAGAAACCAGAATCACGGCCTAAGGATTAGAAGTTAGCTCGGATGAGAAGCCCTCTCCGCGTTCGACGGGATGGAATATTCATCCACCACACCGTCGCCAGTCCGAGGCGAAGCGACCATCTATGGTACGGCAGCGAGCAGAAATTCCTTACCCTGAGACAGCGGCTCCTATTTAACAGACTGGTGCGTGATTAAGAAGCAGCACATCCTATCTCCAAGAGGTTTAGTTCATGAGCGAAAATTCCATGCAGAGCCAGTCGCACATAGACTCGATTGTGAGGCAAGAGGAAGAAGCGCTAGAGCGAAGGTCCAGCTCAGAACGTCTCGCCGATGCGGTGGGGAGCTTCGCAGGAAGCCTTCTGTTCGTTGTGCTTCACCTAGTGCTCTTGGTCGCGTGGCTGCTGATAAATAGCGGCAAGATTCCCAGCGCACGACCGTTCGACCCTTACCCCTTCTCGTTACTCGGAGTTATTGTTGCGGTGGAGGCCGTCATTCTCTCCAGCTTCATACTCATGCGTCAGAATCGTATGATGCGCCGAGGGGAGCGTCGGGACCACTTGAATTTGCAGGTTGACTTGTTGGCAGAGAAGGAAATCACGAAGCTGCTACAGATGGTACGCGCAATTTGCGGGCAAATGGGACTTCAGAACATCATGGCGGATAAGGAGATCCGTGATCTCAGCCAGAACACCTCTATTGAGTCGCTCAGCCAGACATTGGAGGATCGGCTGCCGGGGCCATAAGGCATAATCGCGCCGCGTCACCACATCGCCCGCTTCGCTGACTGTCCAAGCAATAGACGATAATGACCCCCTGCGGTCACTCGGCCGGCCTGTTCCTCGGTCACGCCCGCCAAGCTTTGCAGCTGGTCTTTTGTGGCGACGCTCATCTCAACCCTGTATAGAAAAGTGGCCCATCGCGAACCCGAGGAGGATGTCCAAAGTCTGGTCACCGTCCAGCTGAGCGTTGCCGTCCTCAACGGATTCACGCGGCCAGTTGGCGGGCGCCCGCTTACGAACCAAAACCCGGCCCGCCATTTCAGTCGCCCGCACGGCTGATCGACCGACTACTTCCGCATGCCGTCGGTCTTCTTGCGGTCACTTCGCCATCTTGAGCGACATGACGTGGACTTCGTTCTTGTCCGCATTACATTGTGCTGTCAAGGTGACGTGGTGCCCTTCGTGTCCTTTTACTGCTTCTGGGTTGTTGATGGTCCAGCTCTTGCTGTCCTTGTCGCTCACAAACATCTTGCCGTCATCGCTAACTTTGCCTGTGACGTGAACCGCTTTCATGGACGCATCACCCTTCATGTTGTCATTGTGCATGTTGTCCTGAGCCGAAGCCACTCCGGCGGTTAGCAGGGCCAGGGCGAAACAAATTGTCATCAGCATTTTCATGTTGTTCTCCTTAAAGATATGCCAACCCGGTCGACACGAACCCATACCTGCCCCAAGGGGCTTTCCGTGTTTTCAGGCGCCGCGCTGAGCAAGTGTGCATGCTAGTATCCCCGCCCTCGGCTGGACTGTACAGAATTGCTCATTCCCTCGGATTGTTTTGAGAAGCTACACATTCGGATCAGAGGGTTCGCTAGCCGCGGAACTTGGCCGGACCTCACTTCCACCAATCTACTTATGCCGACCGTTGACATAGAGCAAAATGGAACAGTTTGGAAGTCGCCGGTTCTGCCACACTCTGCCTATGACAACGAAAACGATTCCGGCATACCTAGAAGACGAGCGCCAAAAAGATTGCGACGCTCAGATGCGAATGGAAGCAGAAGCCGCGCGCATCCAACCGCTGAACCATGGCCATCATCGCACTGCAAAACAGCCCAAGCGGGAATTGCCATCTGTGGTCAAAGCCGTGCCCAAGGCGAAAAGGCCTTCGACTCGGAAGAAACCACGCACCGCGCGAAAGGCGGCGACGAAAGTCCGCAAGGCGGCGTGAATCCAAGGCTACGGTCGCAGGCATGACAGAGCGGGCTCTATGGGCTAGCCCCAGTGCCTGCCCGTTACTCCCGGACCGGCCGTGTGTTCAACCAGGAAAGATCGCTGCGATCCCTGCATGATCTTTGCGGCCGGAACCTGGAGCAGAGAGTCACGCGATGGTGGCAACGCTGGACCGATTAGTACCGGAGGCTGAACGTGAGTATCTCTGCGCTGAACACATCGCGGTTCATCGCGAGTCTCGTATTCTGCATGGGAATAGCCACACCTTCGCATGCACAGGCTATTCAACCAGTCCCGCCAACCCCTATCGACGTCAAAAAGGTTGAACTCGGTGGTACGCCCTGGAATCCACAATGGGACCGAATCATCGAGAAGGCGCTGGCGCCCGAAATGCTTTCTTCGCAGGTCCCAAGGGGCGTCCGCCGATTCTGCCCGCGATTTTACGAGATGGGCGAAACCGACAAACGCGCATTTTGGGCTTACTTCTTCCAGGCTCTTGCGGGTGCTGAAGCCGGCCTGAATCCGAACACGAGCGTCCGCCACGCCAAGCCGGAAGCCGCGAAACGCGATGAGGTGGAAGGAATGGCCATGCGTAGGGAAGGATTGTTGCAGCTTGCTTACGCGGACCAGAAGCGTTATGGCTGCAATTTCAATTGGCAAGTGGACCGTGCGTTAAAGCCGCACGATCCGGCCAAAACCATTCTCCAGCCGAAGAACAATCTCGAATGTGGAGTCAAGATTCTTTTCAACCAGATCATCGTCCAGCACAAACCGTTGCTGACCCGGTCGGGATACTGGTCGCCGTTGCATCCGGACGGGCCAAGTTACCGTGTATTCGCCAAGCAGATGACGAATCCCCCAGTTGCATGTGGGCTGTCCACCCAGTCGACGATCGACAAGTCGGCTACAACAAAGTCCGTGCAGGATGACGCGAACCGGGGTGAAACTCCCAAGTAGTTTGGCACCGCGTGTCCTGTGAGCCATCCACGATGCGCACTCCGAGCGGACGAATCGACGACTTTACACGTTCTCTAAGAAGTGCATCGGTACTGGGTGAGTTTGACTATCCACTGGCCACGATTGAGGGGGCACGGGCCTTCCGAATAGGCCGAGCCCATTGCGGAAAGTTCATAACGACGGAGTAGGCGCTGGAAGCGGGGATAGAAGTTCGATGGATCCCAGAAGCTCATCCAACTCTCGCGGATGATTGCAGTCTCCTGATGAAAAGCGGGCCGTCCGGTTAAGTCCAGCCACCTCGAACGGCACGAGTCAATACGAGTGTGAGCAATTGTGAACAGTCTATCCACGTCAAACTATCGATAATGCAGCATGGGAGAATACATCCGATCGCCCGATTCTCTGAAACCCCAAAGCAAAGCCGTTCTTTGCATCGACGATAGCCAAGGTGTGCTGGCATATGAAAAGGCATTCCTCGAAAGCTCTGGGTTCAACGTTCTAACCGCTCCCAGCGGCCGCAAGGGACTGGAACTGGCCTCCATCTATTCGTTTGACGTTGTAATTGTCGATTACTCCATGCCTGAAATGAATGGGCATGAGGTCGCAATCGAAATGCGCCAGCGTAGGATGCTAGCGCCAATCATCATGCTTTCCGCGGCAGTGGACGTCCCGGAGCAGGCACTGAGATGTGTCGACGCTTTCGTAGCCAAAGATCACTTACGCAGTCAGTTGTTGCCCGCCATTGCGCAATTGGAGAAATGTAGACCGACCGCGAGGCCGTCTCAGATTTAATGATCGCAGCAACGGTGCCGGGCGCAAAATGCCTGCCATCTCCATCCAACGCGCACTCTCGTGAACCAATCTCGGCGACGGCGATGGACAGATCAGGCATCGGCTGGCTCCAATCCGGAGAACAATCCCACATTAATTTCCAAAGCGATCAATTCTGACCAGTCGTCCGGAGCCGAAAGGCCGATACTGATGCCTTACGAGGTTCTGAAGCCACAGAGGCCTTGGTGAACAATGTTTGGCTTTGTGAACATTCTTGATGCAGGGAGAGTTCGATGAATCTAAATCTGATGGATCCGAAGGTGATTGCGCTCGCCGTTGCGGTGATTTTGATCATCGCAGTGCTTGTTTTGCTGTATATGCGGAAACGCAGAAGTACAACTGCAAATCTGCGGAAGAAATTTGGGCCCGAGTATGATCGGGCAGTTCGGGTGCATGGGACAGAACGGAAAGCGGAGGCGAAGTTAGAGGATCGCGAGAAGCGAGTGGAAAAACTCAATCTTCGCGATCTTGATCCGATGGAACGCGAGCGTTTCACGAAGCAGTGGGAGTCGGTACAGAGTCGTTTTGTCGATTCCCCGAAAGGCGCAGTCGCAGAAGCCGATGACCTGCTGTCGTCTTTAATGAAAGTTCGTGGCTATCCGGTGTCCGACTTCGATCAGCGTGCCGCCGACATTTCAGTCGACCATCCACGAGTGGTGGAGAACTACCGGTCCGCGCATGAGATTGCGTTGCGGGTGGGGAAAGACGGATCAACTACGGAAGAGCTAAGAACGGCGATGATTCACTACCGCTCGCTATTTGAGGAACTGGCGCGGGTGCCGGTAATTGTTGAAAGAAAAGAAGTGGCGTAAGGGCGCGCGGTGGAAGTCTCCGGGAACGCGGAGAAAAACGCGGGTAAGGTTCAAAAATGGATTGGCCGAACCGAGAAGGCCGTCGGCGAATAAGACGGATCAACACTGCATCGTAATGACCATTTGGAGGGGACAATGTCACAAACCGTGGTGGAAAAAACGGCTGAACACGTTACTGAATCGGCGCAGCAGGCTTCCTGCGCAGCCAGTGCGATAGCCGATGCGATCGAGGATGGGGTGAAAGTAGTGAGACGTGCCGCCAAGCAGGGCGGTGATGCTGTCGAAGAGTTCCTAAATGACACGACTGAGCGCCTCCAGCGACATGGCGTGCTAACGATCGCGATGACGTTCGCGATAGGCGTCGCCGCGGGGTCATTGATCGGCTGGACGATAAAACGAAGGTAGATCATGGCGACAAAACCGGTAGCGGGGTGACATGAACCATGAAATTCAAGCCGCCGGGAATCTTCTGGCGGAGCTACGTGAGGCGTATCAGGGCCTGCCCCAACATGTTCAAGCGCAGGTGAAGTGCCTGTTGCGCGAGAACTCGTTGCAGAAACAATCCGGCGACGAGTGCGCGTTAACACTCTAGGCACCGCACAAATATGTTGGAACGAAACAATTCGCTTTGGTGATATCGAGGAACAGGGGCGGGAAGAGTATGCCGCGTAAACACGGCGGACGGAGGTTCTGCAATCATGGCGGCCAAACTTGCTACGGTAGACGACCACATCTTGGCTCTTATGGAAGAATCTGGCGCGATCCGCGACAGGAGCATCATCAGCGACAGCGACAAAACGCAGGCGGACAGTGTGCAATTCGACAGCGGATATCTCTCACCCTACTTCATCACCGATCCCGAACGCATGGAAGTTGCGTTCGAGAACGTTTATATCCTCATTCACGAAGGGAAAGTCAGCTCCAAGAGAGACATCCTTCCACTGCTAGAGCAGATTAGAAAGATTGGTAGGCCGCTGCTCATAATCGCAGAGGATGTCGGGAGCGAAGCGCTGGCGACTCTGGTCGTAAACAAACTCCGCGGTCCGCTGCAGGTTGCTGCCGTCAGGGCACCCGGCTTGGGCGATCGGCGCAAGAGTATGTTGCGGGATATTGCCCTCCTCACTGGTGGCCGGGTCATCACCGAAGACCTCAACATCGAGCTAAGGAACATACTGCTTTCCGACCTGGGCCAAGCCAAGAAGATCACCGTCGACAAGTACAATACGTTGGTCGAAGGCAGGGCCAAATACGAGCAACTTTACCTACCTGCGCCCCGCGCCCACTCCAATGCTTACATTCCGCCTGTCGAATCTTTACGAACGAATATCACACGGGGACCTCATGGAACACTTTCGGCTTGAGCACCCAGCGGATCGACTCATCGTTTGTGACCATTCTGACTGCGGAGAAATAGCCGACTATCTCGAACTCGATGAAGGATGCCGCGAGGACCTCGTCTGCGCGGCTCACACCAGTAGTCAAAAGCACGTTTCGGTTCTGCCAGGCCGGGCATCCCTCGCCGTGCGGGACGCGAGCAGGGACCGTGCCAGGCCCTCGTTAGCGAGTTGAAACGGCCGAGACGTCAGGGCAGCTTGTAACATTCCGGAACGCTCCACGCTTCTTGTCTTGGCATTGGATCGCCGGTGTGCGATTAGAGGAGAAGAAATGATTTGATCTAGCAAAGTGGCGTGGGCTGGGATTGTCTTCTTATTGCTGACGACGGGGATCTCGGGACCACATCCGACGGTACTCGCTTCGGGAGACAATCTCAGCAAAGAGGTGCCCGCGGTCGCCCATCGGAACGACGTCAAGCAGATGCAGCGAAGCCTGCGAACGAGGGCCACGAAAAGTAGTAGGGTTCTCTCCGACTAATTCCGTGTGGCAAGTGTG
>OCZT010007852.1_pt1 | contig 10418 bp, 8 predicted proteins | sample 1539031 | NCBI WGS metagenome assembly OCZT01 (sample SAMEA3539308, study PRJEB22396) | soil metagenome | biome: tundra; feature: field; material: soil | place: USA | collected 2010-05 | depth 0.15 m
TCTTCCGATCTGTTGCACTACGGCAAGACCGTCGACAACGTCGAGGAATTGAGAGTCATCACCTACCAAGGCGAATGCATGGTGCTCGGCCCGTGCGACGACGATGAGTACGTCCGAGCCGCCAACGGCGGAAGTGATGCGTCGCGCATCGTGCGCGAATTACGCGAACTACGTGCCGACTACTTTGAAGAAATCTCCACCGGATATCCCGATCTCGCCCGACGCGTCTCGGGCTACAACTTGGACCAACTACTTGAAGAGAATGGCTTTCACCTCGCGCGCGCCGTGGTCGGTTCGGAGTCGACCTGCGCACTGGTCACCGAGATCACCGTCACGCTCTCACCCTGGCCCCGGCACCGAGTCCTCGTCGTGTTGGGCTACGGCGACATCTACGTGGCCGCCGACGACGTGCCTCGCCTCCTCGGCTTTGAACTAATTGGTCTCGAGGGATTTGACATCACCCTCGTCGAACAGATGCGCCGAGCCAATCTCAATGTCACCAACCTCGACGCCTTGCCCGCGGGAAGGGGCTGGCTGCTCTGCGAGATCGGTGCGGACACTCGCGACGACGCCGCGAAGAAGGCCCACGAGTTGCTCGCCCGCCTGCCCGAGGGCGTGTCGGGAGTGGCACTCAGCGATCCGCACGACCAACAGCGCATCTGGCAAATCCGCGAGTCTGCTCTCGGTGCCACGGCCCGACCCTCGGGACAGCCCGCCAACCACGAGGGATGGGAGGACGCCGCCGTTATTCCCGACAACCTCGGCACGTACCTGCGCGGTATCAAGGAGCTGTGGGACGAGTTCGAGTTGAACGGTGCGTGGTACGGACACTTCGGCCAGGGGTGCGTGCACACCCGCAATAACTTCGACCTCTCCAGCGTGGAAGGTCTCGGGCGCTACCGCGCGTTCGTCGAACGCGCGGCGGACCTGTGCGTATCACTGGGCGGTTCCATCTCGGGCGAGCACGGCGACGGTCAGTCACGTGGCGAACTGCTCTCACGGATGTACAGTCCTCGACTTGTCGAGGCGTTCCGTCGCTTCAAGGAGATATGGGACCCGCAGCACCGCATGAACCCTGGCAAGTTGATCGACGCCTTTCCCCTCGATACCAATCTTCGCCACGGTCCGCGGTATCGTTCGTCAAATCTCTTGGCTACCGGATTCTCATTCCCCCAGGACCAGGGATCGTTCCAGGAGGCCGTTGAACGTTGCGTCGGCGTGGGCAAGTGCCGCAGCGACGCCGCGGGAGTCATGTGCCCCTCGTATCGGGTAACGCGCGATGAGAAGCACTCGACGCGAGGGCGCGCCAAGCTCCTGGGCGAACTCTTCCAGGGCGCGGCCATCCCCGAGACCTGGCGCAGCGACGAGGTATTCGAGGCTCTCGACTTGTGCCTGTCGTGCAAGGGCTGCGCGTCAGATTGCCCCACCCACGTGGACATGGCGACGTACAAGTCGGAATTTCTCTTCCACTATTACCAGGGACGTCTGCGTCCACGTTCGGCCTACGCACTGGGACTGCTGCCCTGGGCCGGACGCATCGCTTCGCGCGTACCCCATGCCGCCAACGCGCTGCTCCAGGGTCGCCTCTCTCACGTCATCATGCGCGCCGCGGGACTCAGCGCGCAACGCGCGGCTCCACGCTTCGCTCGACGTTCCTTTCGTCGCGACGAACTGGCCCACCGACTGGCTCGCGAGTCGATGCCCACCGTAGTGCTCTGGCCCGACACCTTCAGTGATCTCTTCTCGCCGACGCGCGTCAACGCCACCGCGGCGGTGCTCGAACTGGCGGGCGAGCGAGTCACCGTGGCCACGCAGTGGGCATGCTGTGGACGCACTCTCTACGACTCGGGGATGCTCACCCGCGCTCGGACCAGCGCCCGACGGGTCCTCGACGTCCTCTCGCCCTACCTCGACCGGGGCCTGCCCGTGATCGTCGTTGAGCCGAGTTGTCTGGCGACGTTTAAGGACGAGTTCCCCCAGCTACTGAACGATGACCCGCGCGCCCATCGCCTGGCGTCGCTGAGTCGAAGCCTGGCCGAACACCTCGACGCGACGAAGTGGGCACCCTCGACGGATCACCCACGCGGGCCGGTGAGCGTTCATCCCCACTGTCACCAGCGCGCCACCGGGGGCTCTCAGTCCGACGTCAATGTTCTCTCGCGAGTGGGATTCGACGTCGAACTGCTCGATCTGGGCTGTTGTGGACTGGCGGGCTCCTTCGGATACGAGGCGCACCACGACGAATTGTCACGACGAATAGCCGCGGACCGCTTCATCCCCGGCATCACTCGAGCCGCGCTCTCGGGACCACTCGTCCTCGACGGGTTCAGCTGCGACCTGCAGGCCAGTCAACTCACGTCCCTTGAGCCGACGTCGCTCGCCGAACTGCTCTGGGAGACGCTGCGCCCGTCACGAACGATGAGGAAGTGAGATCACACTCCCAGCGTGATTTTGCTCAGCCCCGGCGAATTATCGATGGGCCGACCGCGAAGTTCGCCCAGACGTAGCGCCAGCACCTGACCCAACAGGACGAACGCCAAGCCGAGTGACCAATTCGCGAGGTTCTCGCCCACGACAATCTCCTGGTCGCACGCGAAACTCCGGCGCGAACTCGGGCGCAACACGACCGTGGTCATACCCGATCGTCGACAACCCTCGAGGATGAGATCGCACAATTCGTCGGTCATCTCTTCGGTGACGACGAGTAGCAACGCCGACTCGGCGCCGTCGGCGCCAATGGGACCGTGCGCAAAGTCCGAGGCCGCGTAGCCCTCGGAACGGATGCCCGTGACTTCGCGAATCTTGAGCGAGATCTCCGCGGCCACCGCCGCGCCGATGCCGCGCCCCACCACGGTGAGGCCGCGCACGGCGTTGAGCTCGGCGAGGGGCAGCGATACGTTGAACGCCCACGCGAGCACCCGCTCCACCATCTCGGCGACGTCATCGAGCCCGTCGAGATCAGTGCCCTTCATCGCCGAGACGAGTTGAGCCAACGCGTGCCAGGACGCCGAGAAGGTCTTGGTCGAGGCAACGGCCCGTTCGGGGCCGGCCGCCATGTCGATGACGACGTCGCTATCGAGTGCCAGCGGCGAGGTGGTGTCGTTGGTCAAGGCGGCGTTCGGACGGAATTGGTGACGTGCCCGCGTCAGAATATCCGCTATGCCGGGTGACCTTCCCGATTGGGAGATCACGAGAACTCCCGCCCCCGTGAGGTCGAGGATGGAATCGTCGTCGTAGAGCGACGGTGTCGCTAGGGCCACCACCAGACCCAGTTCCTTGCCGGCCAGGTACTGGAAGAAGAGCGCCGCATTATCCGAGGAGCCGCGAGCTCCCACCACCGCGTAGGTGATGCCTCGCCACGACTGCGCAACCCTTTGCGCCTGTCGCGCGCCCTCCTCGCGGCGAGAGCGAAGGATGCCTGCTTGCGAGCGGATTTCGTCTTCAAAGAATGTTGTCATGAATTCCCTTCGATTGCGTCGCGATGCGACTGGTCAACGCGCCACGAACGAATCCAATCTAGGCCAAATTTTCCAGCACTTTCCCTCGTCACGTGGGTTATACCTCGATCACTGGCAGTACCAATCGTCCCGGCAGCACCCGTAGGCCCTGATCACATCGACATGACAAGTACACGGTCTTTGGCGCATAAAATTCTATTGAGTTGATCGCCAACGATTCGAGAGGTCTGATCGTCCGTTCGTCCGTTACATTGTCATCGTGACAGCTCCCACCACGTGCGACGTCTGCGGTTTTGTCTACGCCGGCGTTACGCCGCGCGACGTGGCCCCGCGACTCACCGCCGCGACCACATCGCTGGCGAACGTCGTGGCCGCGTCGGGCGACGTTGTTCGTATTCGACCCTCAGAGCAACGATGGTCAATCCTCGAATACGCGTGTCACCTTCGCGACGTGCTCATTTCAATCCGTGAACGACTGATCCTCGCCACCATCGTCGACGTGCCCACCGGCGTCGCACTGCACCGTGAGGAGCGCGTGGAGCGCGGGTTCTACGGCAATGACTCGGTCGACGACGTCGCCGAAGATATCCGCATGATGTCGCGACTCCTTCTCACGACGTACGCCGTTCTCACTGCGCACGATCTGCAGCGGCGCCTCATCTACAGTCCCGTCTCGCCGAACGAAGTGACCATCCTGTGGGCCGCCGCCCAGGCGGTCCACGAAGCCGAACATCATTTGGGCGACGTCGAGGAAAATCTCACGCTGCTCGCCTAATTTGCCGCGTGTCAGGTCGCCGAGCAACCACCCGGCGCGGACCCGGTCTCAATGAGATCCCAGCGGTTGGCGTACAAGTCGCGGAATACAACGACTCGCCCCCATCTCTCGGTGCGCGGCTCCTCAATGAACTCGGCCGCCGCCGCCGCAAATCTGGCGTAGGTTGCGTCGAAATCGTCGGTGTAGAGAAAGTACGCCACCCGGCCGCCGACGGAGTTGCCAATCGCCGCGACCTGTTGTTCACCTCTCGCGCGCGCCAGCAGCAATCGAGCACCCCCCGAGCTCGGTGCCACCACGACCCAGCGCTGGTCGGAATCGAGCACGGTGTCCTCGACGAGCGTGAAACCCAGGCCGTCGACGTAGTACGCCAGCGCCCGGTCGTAGTCGTCGACGACGAGAGTGATCATCCCCAGAGTTGCCATGCTCGTCTCCTCACCGGTGTCGCTCTCGCGAACCGCAGGAACATTATTGCCTCGCCGCCGACCCGGCACGACGTAACGCACGTGGATCGAGCGGCATTCGCGCAACGGGTCGATAGTCTGACATCTGTGAGCGCACTGTCGTCAGTGTTGTGGGTGGCCGCGGGGGCCTGCGCCTTCGCGTGGACTGCGTCACTCGTGACCGGCGACACCTCGTGGGTGGACCGGATGTGGTCGCTCCTGCCCGAAACCTACGTTTGGATTTTCGCCGGCTACGCTCATTTCGCCAACGCCCGCCTCGACACGATGGCGGTACTCGCCACGCTCTGGGGAGTGCGACTCACCTACAACTTCGCGCGCAAGGGCGGGTATTCGGGGGTGGAGGATTACCGCTGGCAAGTCCTTCGCGAGGCGATGGCGCGCTGGCAGTTCCAGCTCTTCAATCTGTTCTTCATCGTGTTGTATCAAAACGCTCTTTTGGTGCTGATCGCCCTGCCCGCGATGAGCGCGTACCAGCACCGCACGACACCTTTCGGACCTCTCGACGTTCTCGCCGTCATCGTCTTCGTCGCGCTCCTCGCGGGCGAGACTGTGGCTGACCAGCAGCAGTGGGTCTTTCAGCAAGAAAAGAAGAGTGTCGCCACCGCCGGTCAACGACACTCGCGGGGTTTCTTGCGCGAGGGTCTCTTTCGCTATTCGCGCCACCCCAACTACTTCTTTGAGATTGCCCAGTGGTGGGTCGTATTCCTCTTTGGAGCGCTCGCGGCGAGATCTCTGGCCCAAGGTTCGGTGCTCGGCGCGGTCCTCTTGACGTTGCTCTTCGTGGGATCGACCCGATTCACCGAGAAGATCTCATCGGCGAAGTATCCCGGCTACGCCCTCTATCAACGCGAGGTGTCGCCGGTCATCCCCTGGTGGCCTCGGCGCGGTGTCGCAGCGCCCGAGCCGGGCGAGATCCCGCCCGAGCCCGAGCGGAGCACGTCCTAGGCGAAACCGTCCACAAGTCCCTCGACGGTTGTCGTAGTGTCACATGATGCGTCTGATTCTCACCCTCATTATTCTCTTCGCGGCGGTCGTCGTACTGTGCATATGGCTTCCCACCAGGGTGCTACGCCGCCGCCACGTCAAGGCGGCGGGATTGAGTGACGTGGTGGTTCGATGCGCCCAGGGGCGCTTCTTCACCACCATCTGGATTGCCGGCGCGTCCTTCAAATCGGTGCGTCTGGGCTTTCGGCGCTACCAGTACTGTCCCGTGGGAAAACACTGGAGTGTGGTCACGCCGATGCCGATTGACCAGCTGAGCGACGCCGAACGAATTGAAGCCGCGCGCGTGCACGACATCCGCATTCCCTAAAGGCTCAGCGCTACGTCAGAAACTCAGTGGGCCACCACCGGCGCCTCGTCGTGCTGGGCGAGGTGGTCACGGTCAATATTCACGAGGAAGAAGAAGGCGGCGGCCGCGAGGACGAACACCACCGCTCCGAAGCGGTAGGCCTCGTCGTAACCGTGGACACTCGCCGCCGCCTTGAGAGCGGCACTCGCCGTCTGACCCTTCGCCATCGCGGCCGCCGTGAACGAAGTCGCGGAACTCACGACAATGGTGCTCTGGATGGCCGTGCCGAAGGAGCCGCCGAGTTGTTGGGAGGTGGACAGCACCGCCGATGCCGCCCCGGTATCACGTCCCTCGACATTGAACAGGGCGGTCGAGGCCAGCGAGACGAAGGCCAGACCGAGCCCCAGACTGGTGACAATCATCGACGGCATGACGTGGATGTAGTACGAACTGGTTGGTGCTGCCAGTGAGAGTAACCACATACCCACCGCGGCCATCAAACATCCCCCCGTGGCCAGGAAACGAGGTCCGATCTTGGGGAGCAACTGACTGGTGATACCCGCCGAGACAATGACGCCGAGCGAGAAGGGCATGAACAACAGACCCGACTTCACCGCCGAGAAGCCGTGGATGTCTTGGAAGTAGAACGTGATCCACAAGAACATGCCGAATAGGGCCAAAGCGACCAGCAGCTGCGCGAGATAGGCACCCGCGCGCACGCGGTCGGCGAGAAGTCGTAGCGGTAGCAGCGGCTGCTTGACCAGTGCTTCGATCACGAAGAAGACGGCCAGTAGTCCGGCACCCGCCAGAATGAAGGGCCACGCGCTGAACGAGGCCCAACCGTGCGTCGAGGCTTGGCTCACGCCGTACACCACCACCACCATGCCCCCGGTCGCCGTCAGGGCCCCCGGCACGTCGTAGTGGGGATGACCCTCGACCTTGGACTCCTTGACGTTGGGAATCGCGAGGAAGAAGGCGATGAGCGCCATGGGCGTGTTGACGAAGAGGCACCAGCGCCACGACAGGTACTGCGTCAGCAGCCCTCCGGCGATGAGTCCGATGGCCGCGCCAACTCCCGCCAGAGCGCCGTAAACACCGAAGGCCTTGGCGCGTTCCTTAGAGTCGGTGAACGTCACCGAAATGAGCGAGAGTGCGGCGGGCGCGAGCAGCGCGCCAAAGACACCCTGGAGGGCGCGAGCACCGAAGAGCATCTGCTGACTTTGCGCCAAACCACCAATGAGCGAGGCTCCCGCGAAGCCCAGTAATCCAATGAGAAAAGCCTTCTTGCGTCCCAGGTAGTCGCCGATGCGTCCGCCCAGCAACAAGAAGCCACCGAAGGTCAAAAGGTATGCGGTGACCGCCCACTGATAGTTATGAGCCGAGATATTGAGTCCACCCATCGACTTGGGCAACGCCGCGTGGGGTAGGGCGATGTTCACGATCGAAGAGTCCAGGATGACCATCAGCTGGGCAATCGCGATGACGAACAGAGCGAACCAGCGGCGCGGGTCGGGCGTATCGGAATGCACAACGTTGTTGACGGGATCGGTCACAAGGAATCCTTAGAGAGTTCGTCACCCGCCGGGGGCCGATTCGCCGACGTGCGTCAAATCAACTTGGGCGGATTAAGGGCGGTGGTGTGAAGGGTACTAACTACTGGACAGCGTAAACAACTCGGAGTTCGGAACTCTAGGCACCCGCGCTCTCACCAACAATTACAACAACGCCACGGCGATGTGGTCTTAGTGTGATATTAAATCGTCCCTCGTAACTCTGACACGTCGCCAACGCCCGCGGGGTGACGCTGGCCACTACGGCGACGTCGTCCCCGCTTGCACGGAACAAGTGAGTGAGATGCGAGGTCACCCTCTCCGCGATGGTGAGCCCCACAACGACGTACCCGGCGAAGTCATCGGAAACCGCGCGCCTCGAGTCATTCAGTGACGGTGTCATGGCCGTCATCATCACGGTGATGGCTTTCAATCTGCGGCCTGGCCGTCGGTCAGGATTGGACCGACGTAGCCCACCGTCTGCCCACCTTACTGATCTACATCCTCAACTTCACGGTGATTGGCATCTACTGGAATAACCACCACCACCTTTCGCGCCTCACCTCGAGCATCAGCGGCGGGGTGATGTGGACCAACCTCGCCCTGTTGTTCTGGCTCTCGCTCGTTCCCGTGATCACTGAGTGGGTCGACCAGGCCTCGAGTTCCAAGTGGCCCGCGGTCGCCGACGGCATCGTGTTGGTCGCCAGTGCCTTGACCTACTTCATCTTGGTGCGCGCCATCTTGAGGGCGAACCACCACGACGAGAAACTGGCACGAGCTCTCGGCCACGACCGCGAGGGCGCGAGCTCGCCCTTCGTCTCCCTCTCGGGTATCGCGCTGGCATTCGTCAGCCCCTACCTGGCGTACGCCTGTTACGCCCTGTTGTCACTGATGTGGATCATTCCCAACCGGCGCATTGTCGTCGAGCACCGCCGCTAGCCGTCCACTACAACGTCGAACACCCCACCGCCTTGGCGTAGGCCGCGAAGCTCAACGGATAGAGGGACGCCGCCGCCGGGTTCGAACGCACCAAGCTGAACCGCCATCGGCCCGCCACGCGGTGCCAGTAGTCGTGCAACGTGACGCCGCTGATCTCGTAACTAACCATCCACCAGCCCACCGTGACGCGACTCGCGCTCAGGGTCTTCGCGGCGCCCGGCGACGCGGGACACTCCCGGTGCCACTTCACGTAGCGCGCGCGGGTAATCAGTGCCTGCGAGGCCGGATCAAAGCGGTCCCACACTGGTCCGTCGTCGTTGAACTGGTAGTCGTGGTTGAACTGCGTCGCCACCGATGTCAACGTCACCAACGTCACCGATTCGCTTCTTGAGGAGCGGTGAGTCACCAGCGACGATCCCACCAGCAGCACGATCAAGCCGATGAGGGTCCAGCGAACTCGAGAGCGAAGGCGAGGTTCGGTCACGAAGAAACAAACTAGCGACAATGCATCACCTTCGCATTGCCAAGTTTTCACTCGAGAGGCGTCCGTCATCAGGTTCGGGGCGTAGGGTGAAAAAATGATTGTGCGATTTGTCCCCTTCGGCTATAATCAAAACCCTCTGTAAATTTTGAGCGAATCGAACTCAAGCCGACGCTCCCGACTGAGAGGATTCTGCTCGTGAACTCTTTTGACGCGCTCGAATCGAACGTGCGCTACTACTGCCGCCGCTGGCCCGCGGTGTTTTCCTCCGCCTCGGGCAGTGTGATCACCGACGAGGACGGTGTCGAATACCTCGACTTCTTCGCCGGCGCCGGCGCCCTCTCCTACGGGCACAACAACCCCCTCTTCGTCGACGTCGCCATTGAGCATCTGCGTTCGGGTCACCTGCTGCACTCGCTCGACACCTTCACCACCGAGAAGCGCACCTTCCTCGAGACCATTCAGAGCACCATCCTCGCGCCGCGCCAGCTCGACATGGTTGTCCAGACGGTCGGCCCCACCGGGGCCACCGCGGTCGAGGCCGCCCTGCAACTCGCTCAGCGTCTGACGGGTCACCGCGCGGTGTTGGGCTTCGAGGGTGGCTATCACGGTATGAGCTACCGCGCGGCGTCGGTTTCGGCCTCCATGGCCGGCCGTGAGACCAGTGCGCACCTGAAGGACTTCGTGGCGTTACCCTTCGTTCAGCACGTCACCGACGCCGACATCGAATTGCTCGACACCACCTTGCGCACGCCGGTCAACGGCCAGGCCATCGGCGTCGTCATCGTCGAGCCCACCCAGGGCGAGGGCGGCGCGCGCGCCTTCGACCCGGCGTACTTGGCGGCCATTCGCCGCATCAGCCGCGAGCTCGACATCCTGGTGATAGCCGACGAGATCCAGGCGGGCGTCGGCCGGACGGGTCCCTTCTTCTCCTTCGAGGGTTCCCAGCTCGACCCCGACATTATCTGTGTTTCCAAGTCCATCAGCGGTCTGGGGTTGCCCATGGCCATCAACCTGGTGCGCCGCAGCCTCGACACCTGGAACCCCGGTGAGTTCTCGGGAACGTTCCGCGGCAACAACCTGGCCTTCGCCACCTCGGCGACGATGTTGAACCACTACTGGTCGGACTCGACGCTCGAGAAGAACACCGAACAATTCGGCCACACCGTGCGTACCGCGCTCGAGGGCATGTCCGACTCCTTTGGCGCGGGCCGCTTCAGCGTTCGCGGAAACGGTCTGCTCTGCGGCCTGGCCGTCGGCGACACCGAGTTGGCCGCCGCGATTTCGCGCAATGCCTTCGAGCGGCGACTGATTGTCGAGACGTGCGGTCCCGGCGACACCATCGTGAAACTCCTCACCCCGTTGGTGATCGAGCCAGAACAGCTGAACGACGGACTGGGTCGACTGGCCCTGAGATTGGAAGAGCACACGTCTGAACTCCAGTCACGCCAATATCTCGTATG
>OCZT010007854.1_pt1 | contig 10416 bp, 9 predicted proteins | sample 1539031 | NCBI WGS metagenome assembly OCZT01 (sample SAMEA3539308, study PRJEB22396) | soil metagenome | biome: tundra; feature: field; material: soil | place: USA | collected 2010-05 | depth 0.15 m
ACGGTTCGGATCATTTGCGCCCGGCGGGTGGCAGCCACGGCACCACGGCGGTTTTTCAAATCAGCCTTGGCGACGGCATGGATCAAATCGCATTTGCACAACGTCGGCCAGTCCAATCCGTCAGCGGTGTCCAAAGTCATTTCTCCCGGCAACGCCTGCCGCTGCGCGGGCTTGGAGGAACACATGAGCACTTCCACGGTTGGCTTATGCGCCACCCGGTCAGGATGCGAGACGATCACCGCCGGGTGCGGCTCCGGCCAGCCGGGCGGTTGCCAACTGTAAATGTCAAAAGGCTTCACTCGTCAAACGGAGCGATGTTTTGAGTGTTGTGCGCAACGATCCGGCTTTCGGTCGCCTGCCAATCTGCGTCCGTCGGCAGTCGTTTAACATCCGGCAGCAGCATGACGAGGCCCGGCGTTTCCGGCCTGGCCCGCTTCACCAGCCAGGTGTCTTGATCAATTTGCTGAACGGTCACTGGCGATTTTGGGGGCAGTTCCGGCGGCATGACCAACCGGCGGCGGTCATCGGTTAACGTTGCATTCATGGTGGGAAGCTCCCACGGCCGACAGTTCATGTCAAGCGGTAGATAACGCAAGGGCGGCGAGCGGGTGCATCTGGACACTGTTCTTATCATCACACGGCAAAAGCGTAGCGCGGGCGTCCTCGCCTGCGGGTGCGAGCGGCGTCTCGCCGCGCGAATCCAGCGGTTGGTCGGTCCTGGCAGCGAGACGCTGCCGGAACCCGCAGCCGTGGACGGCTGCGCCACAAGAACAGTGTCAAGATGCACCCGCGGCGAGCCAAAGCCACACAAACACGATCTTCTGAAGCACACCAACCCGCTGGAAAAATCAAACTGAATGAGTTTTTTCAAAACTGCGTAGCCGCCGAGGTAACGAGGCTCAATTTCAAAAATTGCCTGGTATATGGAGCCGCCTCACATCGGCGGCTACAGTTTTGAAAAATCCTCCAACGATTATCCTTATTTCAGTTCGGAAATTCCTTTAAAATTGTAATTGCGCCAGTGGGACAGTTGGAAAATCCTTTGAGCCACCATGAGCAACCTGCAATTCAATCTCGGCAAGGCGGATTCACCCGGCAAGGCGATGGGCATCGTCGGGGCCATTTTTTATGCTTTGTTCGGCCTGCCGTTTCTGGGGGTCGGGATTTTTATCGTCAAGGAGGCGGTGCTGAAATTGAACGCCGGCCAAACCAAAGAGGCGCTCACAACGGGGCTTTTCGGACTGGTGTTTGCCGGGGCGGGGTTGGGCGTAATGTTGCTGGGATTCTGGTCGCTGAAAAAATCCAAACAGGCGGCGGCGCTCCAGGCCAGTCATCCCAACGAGCCGTGGCGGCGGCGTCCCGACTGGGCGGTCGGCCGGGTCAAATCATCCACCGATGCGCAGTGGAAAATCATGCTTTTCATGGGGACGGTTTTCAGCGGCTTTGGCGGGCTTATCGCCACGCAGGCTTTGGCCAAAGAACTGCACAAGGGGAATTACCTGGTGCTGGTGGCGCTGATTTTTCCCCTGATCGGAATTGGTTTGCTCGCCGCCGCCATCCGGGGCGTGCTCGCCCAGCACCGCTATGGAAAATGTTTTTTTGAAATGGCTTCCATTCCCGGCGCCATCGGCGGCTCGCTGGAAGGCATGATTCAGACCGGGGCGCGGTTGAAGCCGGAGCATGGCCTGCACTTGAAATTGAGCTGCATCCGCCGCGTGGTTTCCGGCTCCGGCAAAAACCGCAGCACCCAGGAAAACATTCTCTGGCAGGACGAAAAGGTTTTCAAAGCGCAGACCGACTTGCCCGAACCCGAACCGGGCCGCAGCGGCATTCCGGTCTTTTTCAAAATTCCCGCGCACCAGCCGGAATGTTCCGCACACGGCAATGAATCCATTCTGTGGCGGCTCGAAACCAAAGCCAAAATGGCCGGCCCGGATTTTTCCGCCACGTTCGAGGTGCCGGTGTTTCTGGTCGCCGGGGCCGCCATGGCAACAGCGGACGAGCCCGACCCCACCGCCGCCATGCAAATGCCGGTGGAAGAAATTCGCCGCGATGAACACTCCAAAATCCGCGTCACCAACGGCCCGAATGGCCGCGAGTTTTATTTTCCAGCAGCGCGCAACCTCGGTGCCGCCGTGATGCTGACGGTTTTTCTGGTCATCTGGTCGTTTTTTCTCTGGATGATGATCCGCTTGCACGCGCCGCTCTTGTTCCCGATTATTTTCGGTCTGCTTGAAATGCTGATATTGTGGGGCTGCTTCAGCCTGTGGTTCAAGGCCAGCCGCGTCACCATCAATTCCTCCGGCGTGACGGCGGTAAACCGCTGGCTGGTTTTCACGAAGTCCCGTCAGTTTGACCCCGGCGACATCGTGCGGTTTGCCACCAAGATCGGCATGACTAGCGGCAGTCAGGTTTTTCACGATCTCAAACTCATCACGCGCGGCAGCGAGAATGATTTTGCCGCGCGCAAAGCCCGCTCCCAACAAACCGGCGAACGTCCGCCGTTAAAATTTGGCAGCAACGATCCCACCGGCATCACCCTCGCCAGCAGCATCGCCGGCAAGCCGGAGGCGGAATGGCTCGTGCAGGAAATGACGAAGGCCCTTGGCCGCGCCGCCCGTTGAAGGGTGAAACGGCGGGGCTGGTCGCACGGTGCAGCGCGACGAGTTCCACCAAACCTGAAAGCCGTCAGGCAGCAAGAAATTTCTCGGCAAGCGGGTAAAACCGATTACGATTCACCGAACCAAACTCGTGAACGCTCAACTCAAAACTAAAAAATCAAAAGTTAAAACGGCCGCCGTCCCGCCGCGCTGGCGCAAGGAGGTCGAGCGCATCCTCATCACCGACGAGCAGCTCGCCAGGCGCATCAAAATTCTGGCGCGCGAAATCGAGCGTGATTTTCGCGGGCGCGAAATGGTGGTTGTCTCCCTCTTGAGCGGCACGGTGATGTTCCTCGCCGATTTGATCCGGCATTTGAATCTGCCGTTGCGCCTTGATTTCATTGGCGTTTCCAGTTACGGCGCGGGGACAGAATCCGGCGAACTGGTTTTTACCAAGGAACTCCGGCTCGACGTGCGCGGGCGCGACGTGCTGCTGGTGGACGACATTCTCGACACCGGCAAAACCATGAGCCGCGTGCTGCCGAAAATCCGCGTGCTCAAACCGCGCCGCATCAAGATTTGCGTGCTGCTCGACAAGCCCAGCCGCCGGACGGAAGGCGTCGAGGCGGATTACGTCGGTTTTCAAATCCCCGATTTTTTTGTCATCGGTTACGGGCTTGATTTTGCCGAGCGTTATCGCAACCTGCCGTTCGTCGGCGTGCTGCATCCGCACATTTACAAGCAAGCCTGCCAACGGGTCAATGAAGTTGAAGTCCGAAAAAGCAGCCGCTGATTTACGCTCATGGAACTGAAACTGATCAGCCTGCTCGGTTTGGTTGCCATGGTGGTCATGGCGTGGGTGATTTCCGAGAAGCGACGATTATTTCCGTGGCGGACGGTGCTATGGGGGCTTGGCCTGCAATTCATTTTCGCGGTGCTGATTTTGAAAACGCCGTGGGGCGCGGCGGTTTTTGATTTGACCGGACGCGCCGTGCAGAAGCTCATTCAATTTTCCAACGAAGGCTGCAAATTCGTTTTCGGCCCGCTGGCGGACAACGTTTTGCTGGCCGACAAATTCGGCCCGCAAAACGGATTGATTTTTGCCGTGCTGGTCACCGGCACCATCATCATCGTCGCGTCGCTTTCGTCGTTGCTGTACCACTGGGGCGTTTTGCAAAAGGTCGTGCAGGCCATCGCGTGGGTGATGCGCAAGGCCATGCGGACGAGTGGGAGCGAAACACTTTCCGCCGCCGCGAATATTTTCATGGGCCAAACCGAGGCGCCGCTGCTCATCAAGCCCTACGTATTGCGCATGACGCGCAGCGAGTTGCTCTGCATGATGGTCGGCGGCATGGCGACCATCGCGGGCGGGGTCGCGGCGGTTTATGCCCGGCTCGGCCAGGACGCCGGCCATGCCGACATGCCCGGCCACTTGCTTACCGCGTCGGTGTTGAGCGCGCCGGCCGCGCTGCTGATTTCAAAAACCATGCTGCCGGAAACCGAAACCAGCGAAACCGCCGCCAGTGCGCCCGCAGCCGTGCCGCGCACCACCGCCAACAGCATTGACGCCCTGTGCCGCGGCGCCGGCGACGGCATGATGCTTTCAATCAACGTCATCGCCATGCTCATCGCGTTCATCGCCGTTGTCGCGCTGGCAAATTACGTGATTGCTTATGCGCTGGGCTGGGCTGGCGTTCATACGGATCGGCCGCTGCAAATCCTGTTCGGCTGGGTCAACGCGCCGTTCGCGTGGCTCATGGGCGTGCCGGCCAAAGATTGCCTCGCCATCGGGCAAATTCTCGGCGAACGCGTCGTGCTCAACGAATTCATCGGCTACCTTGACCTCACCCGATCCGCGTCGCAATTCGACCCGCGCAGTTTCACGCTGGCGACCTATGCGCTGTGCGGCTTCGCAAACTTTTCGAGCATCGCCATCCAGGTCGGCGGCATCGGCTCGCTCGCGCCGGAACGCCGCGGCGACATGGCCCGGCTCGGTTTCCGCGCGATGATTGGCGGCCTGCTCGCCAGTTACATGACGGCCTGCATCGCGGGAATTTTGTTGTAATTTTCGGAGGGTCGAGCTCCGCGAGACCCTGATTAAAAATTAAATCAGGGCGTCGTGGCACTCCGCCCTCCGAATTGAATTGTCGCGTTGCCACGCCGCGACTATTCCATTACGGTTTCATCATATTTTTTTGACTGGCGGTCAATTCCAGCGCCGTCCAGGGAGCGGGAATCCTGCCCGGCTGACGACGAACAACAAAAGAAACTTCAAATTAACCAGAAAGAAAAATGAAAATGCACAATCTGCGAATCCTGTTGGCCGGTGCTCTTGCTGGCGCTGGGTTGCTGTATCCACAAGCAGCCCGTAGCCACTGCGACACAATGGACGGACCGGTCGTTCAGGCGGCGAAAGTCGCACTGGAAAAGAAGGACGTGACTCCGGTGCTGAAGTGGGTGAAGCAGGAGTATGAAACGGAAGTCCGCGCTGCATTCGACAAAACGCTGGCCGTGCGCATCAAAGGCGCCGACGCCAAGGAACTCGCCGACCAGTTCTTCTTTGAGACGCTGGTCCGGCTTCATCGCGCCGGCGAAGGGGAGCCTTTCACGGGCCTCAAGCCAGCCGGCAGCGGCGTTGAGCCGGCCGTGCGCGCCGCCGACGAGGCTCTGGAACGCGGCTCGGTGGACAAGCTGGTCAAAGATGTCACCGAAGAAGCGGCCGCCGGCATCCGCAAGCGGTTCGCCGAGGCGAGCGAGAAGCGCAAGCACGCCGAGCAAAACGTGGAGGCAGGCCGCGAATATGTCGCCGCTTATGTGGAGTATGTCCACTACGTGGAGCGGCTGCATGAAACCGCCACGACTTCGGCGCATCACGAGGAATCAGCCGAGCCTGCCGCCCGGAAAGAACACCATCAATGATAACAGGCTTATGAACTCCAAAACTTCCCCCGGTCCCGAGCCGAACATTGGCCGATTGCCAGCAAGGTTTGCATGAAGGCTTCCGTAATTTTCACCCATCGCCGCGTCCGGCGATCTGCCCAGTTCCTGTTGCTGGTGCTGGTGATTGGACTGGTGGTTTATCGAGTCAAGTTAAGCCGCGTTCCAGTGGTGGCCCACACCATCGTCCCGGGAGAAGTTCGTGGCGAAGTCATGGGCACGGGCACGTTGGAAGCGCGCGTCAAGACGACCATCAGCCCGCGCATCCAGGAGCGGCTGGCGGAAGTGCTCGTGGATCAGGGCGATTCGGTGAAGTCGGGTCAACTGCTTGCCCGCCTCGATGATGCGGAAACCAAGCAGCAGGTCGCCATCGCCGAAGCCACGCTCGCCGCCGCCCGCGCCACGGTCGAGCGCGTTCGTTCAGACGAAACTCGCGCCCAGGCGGTGTTTGAACAGACACAATTGGACCATCGCCGTTTGACCGAGTTGCTGGCCGGCAAAATCGCTTCGCAAGCCGACTTCGACAAAACCGCCGAAGCCCTACACGTTGCCGAAGCCGATTTGAAGCGATCTCAATCCGCGATTGTGGAAGCCGAGAGTCAGGTGTTCACTGCCGAAAAGACTCTGCTTTACCAAAAGGAGCATCTGGCGTTCACCGAAATGCGCAGCCCCTACGATGGTCTGGTCACGCGCCGGGACCGCGACCCCGGCGGTATCGTGGTGCCGGGCGCGTCCATCCTGCAACTCGTCGCCACGAATGAAATCTGGGTGTCGGCCTGGGTGGACGAAACGGCGATGACGGGCTTGAAAACAGGCCAACCGGCGCGCGTCGTCTTCCGCTCTGAACCCGCGCAGAGTTACGCCGGTGAAGTTGCGCGACTCGGGCGCGAAGCCGACCGCGAGACGCGCGAGTTCGTAGTTGATGTGCGAGTGAAGGAATTACCGGAGAACTGGATCATCGGCCAGCGCGCCGAGGTGTTCATCGAAACGGGACGCAAATCGAATGTCGTGCTGATGCCTCCGCAGTTCGTTCGCTGGCGCGAAGGCAAGCCGGGCGTCTTCGTCAACGAGCGCGGCCAGGCGCGTTGGCGTGGCGTCACGCTGGGCTTGCGCGGATTGCAGAGCGTGGAAGTCGTCCAGGGACTTGCCGCCGGCGAACAAATTATCCGGCCCGTGGAAGGCCAGAAGCAACCGCTCACCGACGGACAACGCATCGCCGTAAAATGAACCTCGCCGTCCGCGACATCCGCCACAACGTGGGCCGGTTCGCCCTCACGACCGTGGGCATCGGCCTGCTGCTGATGATTGTCATGGGCATGGGCGGCATCTATCGCGGCCTGATCCATGAGGCGACGCTGCTTGTGGACCAGATCGGCGCGGATTTGTGGGTGGTGCAAGGCAGCACGCGCGGGCCGTTCGCCGAAGTCTCGCGCATTCCCGCAAACCTTGAAGACCGTGTGCGCGCCGTGCCGGGTGTGGCTGGCGCACGACGCTTCGTCTCGCATACGATTCAACGCGAGCATCGCGGCCAACCGTTGCGCATGGTCGTGCAAGGACTCTCCTGGCCCGAGGACCGGGGGGATTGGATTCCGCTCATGGCCGGGTGTCCGCTCCGTCAGGCACACTACGAAATGATTGCCGACCGTTCGCTGGGCTTGCCGCTCGGCGAAAAACTCAAGCTGGGCAAGGACGTTTACGAAGTAGTCGGTCTGACGAAAGACATGGTGGGGACAGGCGGCGACGGCTTGTGTTTTTTCACGGTGAGCGACGCAGAGGCCATTCAGTTCGATGTGCCGGGCGAAGCCACGCGTCTCGAACGCGCCGCGCGTCGTGCCCGCCTCGAAAACCAGGACCTTGGCCGGGTGACGCCGCTATTGTCCGAGCGCGTCGTCGGCCCGGCCAGCGGCCTGCCCGCGCTCGCGCTGCCGCAAGTCAGCGCCGTGTTGGTGACATTGCGGGACGGCGCGGACGCGGCGCGCGTGACTTCGACACTGGCGACCTGGCCCGACGTGACGGTCTATTCTACGCAACAGCAGAAAGACCTCCTGCTCTCCGGCATGGTGGACAAGTCGCGCCGACAGATCGGTCTGTTCCGCGTGCTGCTCATCATCATTTCCACCATCATCATGGCGCTGATTCTCTACACGCTCACGCTCGACAAGATTCACGACATCGCCCTGCTGAAACTCATCGGTGCCCGCAATGGCGTCATCATTGGATTGATTCTCCAGCAGGCGTTGCTCATGGGTGCGCTTGGCTACGGCCTCGCGTGGTGGTTGGGGCAATTCGCCTTTCCGCGCTTCCCGCGCCTCGTGGTTATTGAGACGCCCGACTTGCTGATGCTGGGCGGAATCGTGCTGGCGATTTCCGTGCTGGCCAGCCTGCTCGGCATTTGGAAGGCGATGAGTGTCGAACCGAACAAGGTTTTGTCGTGATGAATCCGAACGATTCCAACCCGCCCGCCGTCGTGACCGAGAACCTCACCAAGGTCTATGGCCGCGGCAACACCGAGGTCGTGGCCATGAAGGATGTCTCGCTGCGCGTGGCGCGGGGCGAAGTCATCGCGCTGCTTGGCCCCAGCGGCGCGGGCAAGTCCACACTGCTCACCGCCATCGGCCTCATCAATCCGCCCACCGCTGGCCGCATCCACATTGGCGGCGAGTTGGTCATGGATGCTGACCAGGCCATGGTGGACTTGTGTGAATTCCGCCGCCGCCATCTTGGCTTTGTTTTCCAGAAGGCGAATCTCATTCCGTTTCTCAACGCCGTAGAGAACGTCGCCGTGGCGATGGAGATCAATGATGTTTCACCGCGCGCCGCCAGTAAGCGAGCGATGGAGTTGCTCGACTATCTCGGCGTCGCTGACCGTGCGAATAACCTGCCGGATGCCCTTTCCGGCGGCCAGCAACAACGCGTCGCCGTGGCCCGCGCGCTGGCCAATGAGCCGAGCCTGATTTTGGCCGACGAACCCACTGCCGCCCTCGACAGCCATCGCGGACGGCAGGTGATGCAGTTGTTTGCCAAAGTCGCGCATGAACGCGGCGCGGCTGTCCTCGTGGTAACTCACGACCAGCGCTCGCTGGACGTTTTTGATCGCACATTCGAGATGGAAGATGGCAATCTGAAGTCTAGGCAAATGCCTGACGTTTCCATTGCCAAAGACAGTCTGCACCACAACTGAGGAACATTAATGAAAGACAATCATTGGAAACCAAGAAAGGTGGTGATCATCGGGGCCGGCGCCGTGGGTTCCACCTTTGCTTATACACTGGCCCAAAGCGGATTGGCTGAGGAGATTGGCCTGTTGGACGCCAACCACGAACTGGCCATGGGGCAGGTGCTCGATTTGGTCCATGGTCAGGCCTTCTTCCCCTCCGTCCAGATTCGGGAGGCTCGGAAGGCTGATTATGCCGATGCCCATCTGATAGTCATTACCGCCGGGTCCAAGCAACAACCGGGCGAATCGCGCCTGGCGCTGTTGCAACGAAACGCCAAAATCATCCAAAACATCATGGATGAAATCGTGCAGCAGAATTCACCCGCAGTCGTGATGGTGGTGACCAATCCGGTGGACATCCTGACTTATATCGCCCACCAGCGGTCGGGCTGGCCGCGCGGACGTGTCATCGGGTCGGGCACGGTGCTGGACAGCGCACGATTCCGGCATCTGCTGAGCCAGCATTGCGGAGTGGATGTGCATAACGTGCATGCCTACATCTTGGGAGAGCATGGCGACAGTGAAGTGGCGGCCTGGTCCATGACCAACATGGCGGGCATGCCCATCGAACAATATTGCTCTCTTTGCGGGAAATGTGACGACTGGGAGACATCCCGGCGCAAAATTGCCGAGGCGGTGAAGAACTCCGCCTATCACATCATTAATTACAAGGGCGCGACTTGGTTTGCCGTCGGCCTGGCCCTGACGCGAATCGCGGCGGCAATCCTGCGCAATCAAAACAGCGTGCTTACAGTTTCAGCGGTGTTGGAGGGCGAATACGGGCTGAAGGGAGTGAGTTTGGGGGTTCCGTGCATTCTTTCGCAGAAAGGCGTTGAACGCATCTTGCAGGTCAACCTGACGCCGGAAGAGCAAAATGCCCTGGCCAAATCCGCAACCGTCTTGGGGGAAATAATTGCGCAACTGGGGTTGCCGGGCCCGGCTTCCCCGCGATGACCGGCGGCCTGCTCGCCAGCTACATGACGGCCTGCCTTGCAGGAATTTTGTTGTAATTTTCGGAGGGTCGAGCTCCGCGAGACCCTGATTAAAAATTAAATCAGGGCGTCGTGGCACTCCGCCCTCCGAATTGAATTGTCGCGTTGCCACGCCGCGACTATTCCATTACGGTTTACCTGTATTTTTGAACTGTCATGGCATTTCTTAACGACAATTATCTGAAGCTGAAGGCCGGTTACCTTTTTCCCGAAATCGGCCGTCGGGTGAAGGTATTTTGCGACGCGAATCCCGAGGCGGCCAGACGCCTCATCCGTTGCGGCATCGGCGATGTAACCGAACCGCTGCCGCCTGCGGCCATCGCCGCGATGCACAAGGCGGTGGATGAAATGGCTGTGCGCGAGACGTTCAAAGGCTACGGTCCGGAGCAGGGCTATGAATGGCTGCGCGCCGCCATTGCCAAAAATGATTTTCGCGATCACGGTTGCGACGTGGCCGACGATGAAATTTTTGTCAGCGACGGCACGAAGTGCGACACGGGCAACATCCTCGACATCCTCGGCCACAAAAACAAAATCGCCGTCAGCGACCCGGTTTATCCGGTTTATGTGGACACGAACGTGATGGCCGGCCACACCGGTGAGGCCAACGACGCAGGCGCTTACGCGAAACTCGTTTATCTGCCGTGCAAACCAAGCAACGGCTTCATTC
>OCZT010007855.1_pt1 | contig 10414 bp, 10 predicted proteins | sample 1539031 | NCBI WGS metagenome assembly OCZT01 (sample SAMEA3539308, study PRJEB22396) | soil metagenome | biome: tundra; feature: field; material: soil | place: USA | collected 2010-05 | depth 0.15 m
TGATCTTCTGGGCGTTGCCCTACGGCGGCTTCCAGACCGGGTGGACGGGCTACGCCCCGCTGCAGACCCAGGCGGGTCCGGGAATGGTGTCGTATCTACTTGGTTTCGCGGTCATTGGTATCGGAATGATCCTCGCGGGCTTCAACCAGGCCGTGTCGATCATCAACTACCGCGCGCCGGGTATGACCTGGAGTCGCGTCCCGATTTTCGTATGGTCGATTCTCGCGACGGCCGCGTTGCTGACCCTGGCCACCCCAGTGCTGTTCGCTGGCGGACTCTTCGGTCTGCTCGACAAGACGGTCCAAACGGCCTTCTACGTCACCGAACACGGTGGTAGTTCCTACTTGTGGGAGAACCTCTTCTGGTTCTTCGGTCACCCCGAGGTGTACATCATGGCGTTGCCGGGCTTCGGTATCGCGGGAGAAATCCTGCCGGTGTTCACGCGACGCCCGCTCTTCGCCTACAAGGTGGCTGCGGCGGGCATGATTGGTGTGGCACTGCTGTCGTTCTTCGTGTGGCAGCACCACATCTTCCAGAGTGGTATCAACCCGGACATGCGACCGCTGTTCATGTTGACCACGGAGTTGATCTCGATTCCTACCGGCTTTATCTTCCTCGTGGGAATGGGAACCTTGTATCGGGCCAAAATCAGACTTGAAATACCGATGCTCTTCGTTTTGGCGGTGTTCTTCAACTTCCTTATCGGTGGTGTGACGGGCGTGTTCTTGTCCGACGTGCCGGTGAACGTAACGGTTCACGGTGGATTCTTCGTGCTCTCGCACTTCCACTACACGATCATGGGAGGTCTCCTCTTCGCCTTCATGGCGGGCCTGTACTTCTGGCTACCCAAGATGACGGGCAGGATGATGAACAAGAAGATTGGCAAGATCCACTTCTGGATGATGTTCGTGTTCTTCAACCTGACGTTCTTCCCGATGTTCATCATTGGTTTGCTCGGCCAGCCGCGTCGAGTCTTTTCCTACGCGACGAACTTGCAGGGTCTCAACGACTTCTCGTCGGTGAGCGCCTTCTTGCTGGGTCTGTCGTTCCTGGTGTTCTGCTACAACCTGATCTGGTCAATGTGGATCAAGCCCGAAATCGCTCCCGCCAACCCGTGGGAGTCGATGGGACTGGAGTGGCAGACTGCTTCGCCGGTACCGTCGTACAACTTCGAGCGCATTCCGGTCGTCATGACTGACCCCTATCGCTACAGCGAGGACGGCGCACCCGCGTTCGCCGACCTCGGCAACGGTGGACCGTCCGATTCGTCAACCCATTCGATGGCCTAGGCCGAAGGAGATAGAACAATGTCTAATACTCTCAAGTCAAACGAGCCGAGCGACACTCCCGAAGAGCGCGAATATGAAATGCGCGCACACATCAGTTCGATCTGGACGGGAAGTCGTCTGTTCATCGGGATCTACACCTTCATGCTGGCGTCGCTGGTGTTCTCGTACTTCTACCTGCGTTCGAGCAACAACGGATTGCTGTGGCGACCGGACCACGTCACGGCTCCGCGTCCTTACGGCCTGCTGGTTTTCGGTTTCAGTCTGCTCACTAGCGCGCTGGCCTACTTCGGCCGCAAGCGTCTGGTGAAGGGGTCCTTCTCGGACTTCAGTGTGGCCGCGTGGTCGGGCGTCGGTACTGGACTACTGGCGCTCTTGTTCCAGATCCTGGAATTCAGCCACCTGGGCTTCTTTCCTGGTTCGAGCGGTTACGCGTCGTGCTTCGTTGGCTTCGCCGTGATGAACATCGGTACCTTGGTCATCAGCGCTTATTGGCTGGAGACCACGGTGGCTCGCGGCATGCGTATTCGCCGTGAACTCAGCGGTGACAATCCGGAGTTCTCGAGTCACCCGCGGGCCCGTGCCTTTCGAGCGGACGTGGCCTCGATGGCCTATTTCCAAGTATTCGTCGCGCTGACTGGCGCATTGCTGTTCGCCATGTTCTACTTGATGTAATTCGAGTACGACCAAAGTTTTATTGACATAGTTGAAGGAGGTGGCAGAAATGTTCGGAGCTGATTCGTATCTTCCCGCACAAGTGGAGACGATGGTGGTCCTTTTGGCGGTCTTGGTCGGAGTTCTTCTTTGGGGCTTCTTCCAGCGCAACCCTTCAGAATGACCTCATCAGAAGTGACGCAGCCCTCTAGAGCCTGGGTTCCGGGCTTTAGAGGGCTTCTGTCTGTCCTCGGCATCATCGTCCTCTTGGTGGCGCTGGCGCCGCCGATGTGGAACTGGTCGCTACGGTACGGATTCGTCCAGGCGATCCAATTCTGCGTCTTCGCCTTCGGAGCTCCGGCCCTGTTGGCGGAGGGCGCTCCATGGCTCGGTTTTCGCCCGACCGCTGATCCGACCAACCTCAACGAACAGCCGGCGTGGTTTCGCCGGTGGAACGCGCGTCGCGTTCGCGAAAAGGCTCAATTCCGTGCTCTGAGCGCCGCGGGTGCGACCGTCGTCGCGACACTGTTCTGGCGCGTGGCACCGGTTGTGAATGCATTGGTCCATCACGCGTGGCTCGTGCCGGTCGAGGCGATTACCCTCTTTATCCCCTCGGTGTTCTTGATGGTGGAGTTGGTGGAATCACCTCCGCTCGTGCCGGGGATCTCGCGGCCGTACCGCATTGGCGTCACCGCGGTCGTGATGTGGTCCGCGTGGGTTGTGGCGTACCTCGCGGGAATGTCGTACGATTCCTGGTACACGGCATTTCATCACGTGGCCGGATCGGGAATTTCGGCCTCGGCCGATCAGCAACTCAGTGCCGGCTTCGTCTGGCTCATTACGGCCGCGGTGTTCGTGCCGATCGTCTTTTGGAACCTCATCCACTGGTTACAGAGCGAAGAGGATCCCAACGAGGAGATCATCAAGTTGTTCCGTCAGGAGAAGGAACACGGATTTTTCGGCAGCGCCGACTAGCCCTATTGGCCTGTTCGTCCTGCCGTTCTCAGGTACCGGACAGCCAAGGCAACGCCGGAAGGTTGATGGGGGTGAGAGGGATTCCCAACATGGCTGAGGCGGACTGAACGTCGGCGATTTCCGCCGCTCGGTCCGAAGCCAGCAGGTTCTCGTTCTTGATGAGATCCGATGTATTCATGTGCAGTGGGGTCGTCCCGAAGTAATTGCGGATGTCGAGAATGGTGGCGACCCCGTCGTAGGTGATCCATTTCACCGTCGAGGCGAGGGCCGAATCGACCTTCTTGCCGGGATTCGTGTCACTGACCTGAATGTTGTTGGTCATGTCGGAGACCGGTCCACTGGCGAAGGAGCAAATCGTCTGGTCTTCGAGCAGGTAGTTCTTGACGGTCTTGAGATTTACGGCGGCCAAAGTGTGGTTCAGTTCCTGTCGGTAGAAACTAAAACTTTCCTTAACCGCGTAAATGCACGGAGCTGAGTCACCATTGATTTGCTTGATAACGCCATTTTGCTGCGAAGCGTCTTCGGCCTTGCTGATGGGGTGGGGGAGATCAGTGATCACGGATACTCCTACGACCAAAATGATGCCGACAGTTGCTAAGAACCAGGGTCGGCGGTACCAGATTGCTTTGTGAATGGACAGCGACGAGGACGGCATCGAACCCGGGTCAAAGGAGGCGTCATAGGAGTCGAAGGGGCTTGAAGTCATGGGATAAGACTAACGGTCTCTAGTTCGAGGCCCTGTGCGAAGCGGTTGATGTTCGCGCTGCTGAGAGAGTATTGCCTCTGCTTGTTCACTTTGGCGAAGGGGGTGGCGAACGCCGAAAGTTGCGAGTCGGGACTCACGAAATAGACCAGTGAGTTGTGCGAGACCTCGCTCGCACTGGCTCCCACGTTGACCTGTACGCCGTAGGCCGTCCAGACCGCGTTGAGGTTCGACACGGTCCCGGTGACGAAGTGGACATTCGCGTCGGCGCCGAGTCCCGGAACGGTCAAGGCCAGCGGTTGCGCCGACGTGCCGAAGGAGAAGGGGTCGGTGTTAATGATGATGATGTTGACCTTGGACGCGTTGGTCCCGAGGTCGGCAAGGAACTTCTTCAACTCCGCTCCCAGTACGGGGCAGATGTCGTTGCAGTTCTTGTTGTAGAACGTGATGAGTGTCACCTTGCCATTGGCCTGAGAAGTGCCGTAGTTCCGACCGTGCTGGTCGGTGAGGGAAAATTCGCTCGCGGCCGCGGTCCCGATCAGTTTGAGGCCAATGAAGGCCGAGTCGACCGAGGCCACACTGGGTGCCGTCGTCGTGGTTCGAGTCGGCAGGGTCGTGGGTGCGGCGAAGGTGGTGGTCGGTGCCGAAGAAGTGGGTAGCCCAAGATTGCCGAAATAGTGCTCTATGGCTTGCCCCCCGAGCCCGAGCACCGCGAGAACGGCAATCGCGCCCCCGAGAACCTTCTTGGGAATTCGTCCGACAATTCGCCCTCCACCAGTTTCGGACGTGAGGCGAAGCTCCTCGCGAAAGGCGTCGCGACGAGCGTCTTCGCTGAGATCGTCGCCCGGGGTGTGATCGTTCATAGGCTGAATCGAGTCTACCGGTCGACGCTATTTGTCCCTCGCTACCTCAAAGTTTGGGCCGTCGCATCGGTAAGCTGAAGCCACGATGTCCGAGAATTCTGACGTTCCCTCGACGCCCGCTGAGGTACGTCTGCCCCAGAAGGAGGCGTGGCGTCTGCACGCGACTCTGGCGCTCGGACTGGTCTTGTGCATGACGGCGTTCTGGTTCGAACTGTCGCGCGCACTGGGTGGAAATGCGCTGAGCTGGGCCTACGTCTTTGAGTGGCCGTTGCTCGCGGTTTTCGCGGTGTACATGTGGTGGCAATTGCTGCACCCCGGGCGTGACAACCGACTGAACCGTAAAGTCAAGTCCCTGGATCCGTCCTTCAACTCCATGCTCGAGCGCTGGGAGGAGTCCAAGGACGACCTCGAGCGATCGCGCGCCCCCGAGGACGATTCGCCCCCGACGAGAACGACCGATTGACCAGTCAGTCCGCTCCACGATTCGTGGGGGCTGAGTAACCTGCTGAGAATGTCGTACGTCACCCAGAATTGGTCATTCGACCCCGTGGCGATTGTGATGATCCTCACCGTGGTCGCGCACGAGATTGGCTTGGCCCGACTCTCTCTTCGCTCTCGCGCGTCGTCCCAGCGACTACGGCGCCTGCGTTCACTCGCCTTCTACGGTGGTCTCGTCACCTTGGCACTCGCGATCATGTCGCCGCTCGACTTCTGGTCGTCGGACTACTTCTTCGTTCACATGATCGACCATTTATTGTTGGCATTCCTGGCGCCGATCCTCATTGTCGTCGGCGCCCCGTGGGTCCCGCTGCAGTTCTGCCTGAGGGTCGGTGCGCGCCGCTCGCTGGGTAAGTTTCTCTTCCTCTCTCGTGGCGCGGCGGGGCTGCGGAAAGTGGGCCGAGGCCTGCGCAGCCCAATCTTCGCCGTCCTGTTTTTCAACTTCGTGATGGTGTTCTGGCATATTCCCTCCGCGTACGACTACTCCGAGACACACCAGGTAATTCACATCTGGCTCATGCACACCAGTTACGTCGTAGCGGGCGTGCTGTTCTGGTTGCAGATCCTTCCCTCGCACCCCATGCGCCCGTCCAAGGGCCCCGTCTGGCAGGCCGGAGCGATTCTGATCACCAACGTGGTGATGACGATCACGGCGATGTCGATGAGCATTCTGACGAATTCGAGCTGGTACCGGGTCTACGATCACGTCCCGGGAGTGACGATGTCTCCCTTCACCGACCAGCAGATTGGCGCGGCAATTTTGTGGGTATGCGGTGACTTCTGGGCGCTACCGATGATTTACGTGGTGATTCGCCGCGCCATTGAATCCGACGGTTCGGTGAGCGACCTCGTGGACCGTGTCTTTCGATCGCGCCACGAGGATCTCGAGATTACGGCCGTTCACCGGAACCGGCGTGGCGGGTAAATGCTAGATTGGTCCATGCCGTGAAAAGAGTCCCGTGAGGCTCCTACGGTAGGAGGCAAGAAGTGGATGCGCACGCATCGTCACCGTCGCGTCGTCGAGACGCGTTTGTTGCTCGTTCCCTCCTTCTTTCAGAGGACGATGTTCGTCGGGCCGTGCGCCGCATGGCTCACGAAGTCGTCGAGCGGGTCCGCGACACCGAGTCCCTGGTCGTGCTGGGATTGCAAACCGGGGGCGTTGGCTTCGGTGAGTTGCTCGCTGCTTCGCTTTTTGACATCACGTCCGCCGAGGTGCGCCACGGGACCCTCGATGTTTCCTTCTATCGCGACGACGCCGCTCAGCGCCCCTTCGTTGCTAGCGCGGTGTCTCGGGTACCCGTTGACCTCAATGACCGCCTGGTCCTGCTGGTTGATGACGTGCTCTTCACCGGGCGGACCATTCGATCGGCCCTGAACGCGCTCGGCGACTTCGGTCGCCCGCGAGCGGTGCAACTCGCCGTCATGGTCGATCGCGGGCATCGCGAATTGCCCATCCGTCCTGACTACGTCGGCAAAAACCTGCCGACCTCGCTCAGCGAAGAGATCATTGCGACCACCGAGGGTGTCTGGATCGGCACCAGGGACGACTCGTGATCAACTCGATTCGCGGACGCAATCTACTGACCCTCAATGAGCTCTCCGACCCGGCGATTCTCGAGGTGCTCGACACCGCCGAGCTGTTCGTCGAGGTCAACCAGCGCACTATCAAGAAGGTGCCGGCCCTGAAGGGTCGCGTTGTTGCTTCGCTCTTCTTCGAGGAGTCGACGCGCACCCGACTCAGCTTCGAGACCGCGGCCAAACGGCTGTCGGCGGACGTCCTCTCTCTCGCGGTGGCCTCGAGCAGCGTGAAAAAGGGAGAGTCGCTGCGCGACACCATCGCCACCATTGACGCACTCGGCATCGACGCGGTTGTCATGCGCCACCAGTCGAGCGGCGCCGCACACCAGGTGGGCGGATACGTGCCCCACGTGCGAGTGATCAACGCCGGCGACGGTTTGCACCAACACCCCACCCAGGGGCTACTCGACGTTTTCACCGTCCGCCAAGTCTTGGCCGAGCGCGCCCACGCCAAGGGCTCGGAAACGGGTAAGGAACTCTTCGCTGGTCTGCACGTCTTGGTCGTCGGCGATATCCGCCACTCGCGCGTCGCGCGCAGCGACATCGCCGCCTACACCGCCCTGGGCGCCGAAGTGCGCGTCGCGGCCCCCGGTACCCTGCTGCCGGCGTCGTTGGAGGAGTGGCCCGTGCGCGTGGTGGACGACTTCGACGAGGCCCTCGAGTGGGCTGACGTGGTGGGTGTCTTGCGTCTGCAACGCGAGCGCGGTACCGGGTCCTTTGTACCGAGTTTGGCGGAGTTCACCGAGACCTTCGGCCTCACCAGCGAACGCGCACGACGTCTGCGCCCTCACTCCATCATCATGCACCCCGGTCCAATGAATCGCGGGGTGGAAATTGATTCGGCGGTGGCGGATTCGCCCGCGGCGGTCATCGAGCGCCAGGTCAGTAACGGCGTCCCGATTCGCATGGCGGCGCTGTACTTGACGGTCACTGGGACACCAGAGGAGAAAACATCGTGATGTACGTACTGCGCCAGGGACAGATAGTGGGCCCTTCGTCGACCCGGGTCGCCGACGTGCTGGTACGCGACGGGCGCATTTCCGACGTCGCCGAGAGGATTTCGGCCCCTGCGGGCGCGCTCGAGATTGACGCGGAGGATTGTTGGGTGGGACCGGGTCTTGTGGACCTGCACACGCACCTGCGTGAGCCGGGCCGTGAGGCCGCCGAGACCATTGAGTCGGGTGCGCGCGCGGGAGCCATTGGCGGATACTGCGCGCTCGTGGCGATGCCCAACACCGAGCCGGCCCTGGACAACGTGGCGTTGGTCTCGTACGTGCTCGACAAGGGCGCCCGGACGCCGCTGGACATCGCGGTGGCCGGAGCCATAACCCAAGGCCGCGAGGGACGTCATCTGGCACCCCTGGCCGAAATGGCCGCGCTGGGTGTGCGCCTGTTCACCGACGACGGCATCGGCGTCCAGGACCCGTCGCTGATGCGTCGCGCCCTCGACTACGCACGACCCCTGGGCGTTCGCCTCGCCCAGCACTGCGAAGACGAATCCCTGGCCGCTGGAGGATCGATGAATGAAGGAGTGGTGAGCAGTCGCCTGGGCCTGGTGGGCCGGCCGGCCTTGGCCGAGGAGTTGATGGTGCTGCGCGACATTGAACTAGTGCGCCTGACCAGGGGAGCGGTCCATTTTCTTCACCTCTCGACTGCTCGGTCGATCCAGATGGTGGTGGCGGCGCGCCTCGAAGGACTCGACGTGACGTGCGAAGTGGCGCCGCATCATCTCACCCTGGACGAGCGTGCGTGCGCGGGCTTTGACGCGCAGTTCAAGGTGCATCCGCCGTTGCGCACGGCGACCGATGTCGCGGCCCTGCGCGAGGCGTTGCGTGCCGGACTGGTCGACGCCGTGGCCACCTTTCCTGCACCGCATTCGCCAGAACTCAAGGACCGGGCCTTTGATGAAGCACCCGCCGGCATGCTCGGACTCGAGCACGCCGCGGCGTTGACGTACGAGGCTCTTGGCGCGACGAAGAGCGACCCGGTGCGTTTCTTTGAGGTGTTGAGCCGCGGTCCGGCGCGAGTTGCTCGACTGCGCGCCGCTGACCATCATCCTCGCCACAGCGCCCACGGCGGCGACCTGGTGAAGGGTGAGGTCGCCAACGTGACGATTTTTGACCCGCGGATCGCCTGGACCGCTTCGCGCGACGAGTTGCACAGCCGAGCGCGCAACACCCCCTACGATGGCCGTGACCTGACCGGGCGCGTCACCACCACGATTGCCAAGGGTCAGCTCGTCGTCCACGAAGGGAAATTGGTATGAGTCGTCCCCGCGCTACGTTGGTGCTCGCCGACGGAACGTCTTTCGAGGGCTACGCCGCTGGATATATGCCCGAGAGTGGCGTCGTCACCGGAGAATTCGTGTTCAACACCGCGCTCTCGGGCTACCAGGAGGTCATCACCGATCCTTCCTACGCCGGTCAGATCATCACCTTCACCTACCCCCACATCGGCAACTACGGCGTCACCCCCCTCGATGACGAAGCCACGCGCCCCTGGTGTCGCGGGCTCGTGATGCGCGAGTTGTCTCCGCTGCGATCGAACTGGCGTTCAGTGGAGCACCTCGAGGAGTTCCTCGTTCGGCACCACGTGGCGGTCATCATCGGTGTCGACACGCGTCGCTTGACGCGTCACTTACGTTCGTACGGCGCCCTGCCCGGGGCGTTCGGACACGCGCATGTCGACGAGGTCGCCTCGGCCGCACGGCGCGCCACGGGAACTGACGGACAGGACTACGTGGGCGAGGTCACCACCCGCGAGGCGTACTCGCGTGGCGAGGGCGACCTGCACGTCGTCGCCTACGACTACGGCATCAAGGAGACGATGGTCGCCCAACTCGCGAGCCGTTTCCGGGTCACGGTAGTGCCCTCGTGGGCCGGTGCCGACGAGGTGCGTTCGCTCAACCCCGATGGGGTCTTTCTCTCCAATGGCCCCGGTGACCCCGCGGCGCTGGGGGCCCAAGTAGCCGAGATCGGCCACTTGGTCGGGACGGTGCCGATTTTTGGCATCTGTCTTGGCCACCAATTGCTCGCCACTGCCTTGGGCGCCCAGACCTTCAAGTTGCCCTTCGGTCATCACGGGTCGAATCACCCGGTGCAGGATCTGGCAACGGGGCGCATCGAGATCACGGCGCAGAACCACAACTACGCGGTGTCGCCCGAGTCGCTGGTTCGCGGCGTGGTGAGTCACGTGAACTTGAACGACGGTGTCATTGAGGGCATCTCCTCGAAAGATGATCAATGCTTCTCGGTGCAGTACCACCCCGAGGCCGGCCCTGGTCCGCACGATGCGCGCTACCTCTTTGAGCGCTTCGACGCCCTTCTTCGCACCGGCCGACTGGAGAGCGTGTAATGCCTCGTCGAAGTGATATTTCCAGCATCCTGGTCATCGGCTCGGGTCCCATCGTCATTGGCCAGGCCTGTGAGTTCGACTACTCCGGCACCCAGGCCTGCCAGGTCTTGCGCGCCGACGGCTTCAAGGTGATCCTCGTCAACTCCAACCCGGCCACGATCATGACTGATCCGGCCACCGCCGACGTCACCTACGTCGAGCCGCTCGACCCCGACGTCGTGACCGACATCCTCGAGCGCGAGCGCCCCGATGCGCTGCTGCCCACGCTGGGCGGACAGACTGCGCTCAACCTCACCATGGAACTGGTGCGCCGCGGCGTGACCCAGCGTCTCGGCGTTGAGGTGATCGGCGCTCGCCCCGAGGCGATTGACACCGCGGAGAATCGCGAACTCTTCAAGGCGGCCATGGCCGATATCGGTCTGGCCGTGCCGCAGTCGGGCTTCGCCCACTCGGTCGAGGAGGCCCTGGAAATCGCACTCGAGATCGGCTGGCCCATCATCATC
>OCZT010007856.1_pt1 | contig 10414 bp, 6 predicted proteins | sample 1539031 | NCBI WGS metagenome assembly OCZT01 (sample SAMEA3539308, study PRJEB22396) | soil metagenome | biome: tundra; feature: field; material: soil | place: USA | collected 2010-05 | depth 0.15 m
GGTTCAGCTGTTACTGGCACAGGCGTTGCTCCAAGACCATCATTCATAGCTTTAACTTTATCGGTTTTATCTATTTCAGAGTAAACTTGTTGTCTTCCCTGCGTTGCTGCAAAATTAACTACGTAATCGTTAAAGTTCTTTATAGGCTCTCTTTTTCCCGTTTTAGCATTTGGTAAACCGTACATTGTATCATTTTCAGCATCATTACCTTGACCATGTAGTAATCTTTGGTAACGGTTATAAAGCTGTTCTCCGGCATCACTAGAAGACAATTCACCTAAAATCTGTTTAGCTCTTGCATCATTGTCTGCTGTAGAAATGCCACTATAACCAGTTTTACCATAAACATTAAAAAATTGTCCTATAGAATCATTTTTATTAGCATGAAGATCCATTAATTTTTTAACTTCTCCGTTAACATCGACCGATGCTTTACGATCAGGGCCGCTTAAACGATGGTTTAACAAATCGTTTTGTTGACCAGTTTCGTCTGTTAACGACATACTACCAGTTTGTGCGTAAGCATTGTGTTCTGCATCTAAAGACCACCAATTGTCTGGATGATATTTACCAGAGTTCATTTGCTCTCCACGATTCTTTTTAGTCTCAATCCAAGTTTTATAGTTATCATCTCCTATTTTTAAAGTAGGATCTCCGGCAATTTTTCTATATCTTCGTATAATATCTTGACCAATCATAGGATCATATAAATTAGCTGTAGTAGAAGCTTCGGATACTAAATCATGTACCTTTTGATTAGCAGCATTTAAATTAGTTTCATGTATACTTCCTGGAACAGCTTTATATGGTAAAGCGGCACTAACAGCGTCGAGAACATCTGATTTACGTTTCTCCGCAACCTGTCCAAGACCCATCCACGCATTTGTATCGACAGGTGATTGTGTTGCAACTATAGGGGCGTTGGCAACATAGCTATAATTGTCTATTGACATTACTTACTTATTTGATTTGGAAAATTCAATCCACTTGTTTGTTGTCCCGGCACACCGTTTGCTTTAAAATACTGTTGAAGCCACGGGTATAAGGCAGACATACCACCCAACAATTGTTGTTGATTCTTATTCTGATCATTTTGATACATATCACGTTGCGCATAGCCTGACGCTTGTTCAAACCCTTTACCTAGATACTCAGTCGTCTTAGCCTTATTCATTCTATTCATGGAATCAATTTGTAAGGCTAGTTGCTTATTGCGTTCCTCTATGCCTAAATTAGTTTGATCAACTCCAAGTCTATTCTGATTGTTGAATTGCTGAGCATTCATTAGTCCTGTTGCAACTTGTCCTTGTGTATTGGCTATGTTTTGAAGCTCGTTAGATTGATAGTTTCTACCACTTCCTCCAGAACCCTCTTTAAGGTTTTGTGCTCCAATACGTCCTTGTTGCTCTATGCCACGTTGAATAGGATCAAAATTAACATCCCTATACGGTATTTTAGAGTTTATTGAATATTTGTTATAATCATATTGGTATGGTTTTTGTGTAGCCATAGCAAAATTAAAAGCAGTTGGAGAGTATTCAGCACCTTTTTGTAAAGCGTTGTTATAATCAAAGGGTTTAGGCTCTTCACGATTCGGAACGAAATCACGAGGTACAGGCACTCCTGCACTTGCTCCACTTGTGTTAGGAACTCCAAACTGACCTTGACCTGGGTAATGCATTTCATTCCAATCAGTTCTTTCTAATCCTGGCTGCATGAAGCTAGATTGATCTGGATTTTGAAACACGCTTGCATTTTTTTGTTGAAAAGGAAAATTCTCAGCCCCTGTAGTCTTTTGATTAACATTTTCAATCATAGGCTGTCCGTAACGAAAATTCAACTGGGTTTCAGGTTGTGTGAAATCAGGAAAGCCCCCAGTACCATACCTCTTAGCACCTATGCTTCCTCCGTAACCCATTTGTACATCAGGACGTTCGAATTGTTGTGGAACTGGATTGTTGAGAAAATGTTTAATTTTACCTCCATGTTTCATCTTTTCAGCCATTTCAGCCTCTTGCTTGACAGCTTCTTTCTCTCGTTGTGCTTTCGTGCCAGTACGCAAGATTTTAAGCAAATTTTTGTGTTCTTTAGCAAATTCACCTTTTTCCATCTTTACTGTATCTCCGTCCTTATCTACAGTACCACCTTGAGCATAAGTACCAACCTCTCCTCCGAACTCTTTAAACGGAAGTCCGTTAGTAGAAATAGAGTCTTGAGGGAATTGATTCAAAACATTACCTTTAATTCTTGAAACTCCTTGAGGACTAATATGTTGAGGTGTATTGAAGATATTAGTATCATAAAAGCTTTTAGATGTATCTTGAGGGTTCGTTAATCCGTATTGAGAATAATCTGTAAAATTCTTAGAATTATCAGGTGTTGGTTCAATATTAGGAATTACAGCGTTATTTCCCATTACTCCATATTGGACTGCTCCTCCATTTTTATAGAAACCACCCTTTTTAAGCATCTTTTGAAGATTATCATTAGCTACCATAGCTTCTTGCTCTTTCATCTTTTGATTCTTACGATGTATTCCTATCATCATAGAAGTTGTTTTAACTGTATCTAATCTATTAGCCGCTTCGTTGTACTCTTTAGCTTTATTCTTTGGTATTACAAAATGACCTTCTTGTGCAGCAACATTGCCTCTAGGATCTATCATACTTTCATCTTCTGGATGTGGCGGTAAGTTTGATAGGTTTCTAACAATATTGTTTGGATGTTTAGGGTCTACAATAAGCTCATTCTTTTCAGCATTTATAATCTTTTTACGCGGTGACGGTATATCAAGAGGTCCTCCATCTTCAAATTTTCCACCAAATTTACGATACTGTACGTCAGCCATATAGGGGTTTTGAGGTCCTTGAAGTTTTTGTTGAAAATTAGGTTGAACCATATTAACCATGCTTTGTCCAGCTTTAACTCCTAATCCTCCTAACGGGCCACCAAAAGCTCCACCAACCATAGGGGCTACTCCACCTATCATTTTTGAGCCAAATTCAGCTCCTTTATTAAATCCTTGACCACCTTTTGTCTTTTCTTGATAACCTGTTAAATCAGCTAAAGAATGTCCAGTTAAAGCTGCCATTTCTCCAGGGCCCATAGTTTGAAGAACTCCCATACCTAAATCTTCCATAGAACCTCCAAAGTTGGCTTTAGGAATACCATAAGGTTTAAAAACTGGATAAGTCTTAGGCTTTTTGCCTTTAGGGAATTTTATTGCTTTAAACGAAGATTTTTGAACTTTAGCCATTTAGAAAGATTAGAAATACAAATATACAACAATTTAGCTTCAAAACAAAATTTTTACTCAATTATCTTTGTATTATTTTTAATTATATAACAGATTATAATATTATCGTTGTGAGATTCTAAATAAGCTACGTAAGTAATGAAATATTAACTTATATCCTTTTAAATTAGAATAGGTTAAATCAACAGTCATAGCCTTATCTCTAAGTCGATTTTTAAACAGCTGGTTAGGTAAAAGGTTAATTGGATTGAAAATATCCATATTTACTTGAGTTTGGTCAACTACATTTCTAGCAACCTTTGTGTTCCAAGTTCTCTCTTTTCGCTTAATATTTTTTGTTAATATAGGATCTAAAGCAATAAGGTCAGAGTTTTGAAAATCCGTTGAAAATCTTACACTTGAGAAGGTTTCTAGTTGTTGATCAATATTATTATCTTTAATTTCTGAGTAGAAAGAGATATTATCAAAGACTTTATTATATTCAGGTGAAGGATTTATAATTAAAGAGATTGTAGACGGATAAACGATTCCGTAGAATGATCCGTAGTTAGATTGATTATGAATCCATAAATCTGAAGGATTTGTAGTATTTGGTGAAAATAGGTTAAATTGGTCATAAATATACATACTAGGCTTAAAACTAGTAAATCCTTGATATACCTTTAAAAGCTCATTATAAACGATTGTAAACGACTTCTCTGGCCCATTAGGGTTTAGGCTGTCTGCATCATAGAAAGTAAATATAACTTCATTAAAACGCTTATCTACGCCCATTAGAACTCCTGATCTAGAACCCCCTAAAAGGGGATCTTTGTAAACAGGATTATCTGTTGTTAAAATGGTTCCCTTTAGGTTATTTTCTAAATATGATGAAATTCCTTCTAATTCTGATTGTTGTTCTAATCCCTGCCCAAAGCGATAAATTCGTTTAGAATAAGTGTCAAAGAAGTAAATGTAATTGTTTGATATTACTACTCCGTTTTGATGCTTAGACCCTGCTTTTGTAGTTAAATAAGTGTGTTTTGTTAACTTATCTCCAGTTCCTAGCTGAAGCGTCGAAGCTGCGTTATCTTGAATTACGACTCTTTGATTAACAGGTTCTATTCCAAAAGCCTTATCCTGAAGGAACATTAATTGATTATTATAGATAAAAATCGAACTAATAGGTCCGTAGATGCTTTCTACATCCCAATAATCATTAGAACCAAACATTAACCAACTATCTTGCGTTTCTCCGTTTATTTTAATTTGAGAAGCCCAAATACGTGAATCAAACTCATTAACTGTCTTAAAAGGTACAGGTTTAGGGATAAAGGGCTTTACATCGTTTTCTATCTCATAAGCAGGATTATAGTAACAGTCTTCACCTAAATCAGCTCCTGTTCCATTATCTGATAGTCCTAACGTATTAACAGTAGTTCCCCATCTCCATTCTGTATTAATAGTGGATTGAGTTGGAAACCAATACGTAACAGACTGTTGGTGTGTAACTCCGGATACTATCCAAGCTTTAATAATTCTTTGAGTATCCCAAACTGTAGTGTAAATGTCGCCTCCGAATACATCTGTTACAAAAGTGGTTTGGGTTGAAAGATAAGGAACTGGTTGATATTGTCCACAATCTTCATATAAATTACTACTTCTCTGAGTATAAGAAGAGCCTCCGTATTGACTTGAGGTAATCGGGGTGCCTAGATTTCGTTTATATAGAGCGTAATATTTATTACTAAACAAGGTTGGTAGTATTGGAGTGCCTGTTGTTTGCCAATCTAAAATTAAAATGTGCTCTCCTACAGAAACTACAGAATAAACGGGATTTGTACGATTTAAAATAGCAGCATTTGTTGATGTTACAGTATCTTGTCCATATCTTTGAAGAACCTTAGCATTAGCTAGTATTTGTTCTGGAGTGCTGACTCCAAACATAGTATAGTTCTTATGAAACTTAAATTCATCGGGTACGGCCGGTGCTGTTGAAGTTCGAGTAAATGAATTTGCTAGTACTCCCATCACTTTTACTGAATCCAGTGTTTGAAATCCTCCGAAGGTTCCAAAGCTAAATTCTGGGGATTTAAAGCCCCATACCTCTGAAGCATTAGGTGAAACATCGCCAGGTGTAGCTGCATAGAATGTATTTCCAGCACTATCAAATTCTGTAGGATGTAAGGTTCCGGCCGCTAAGACTGTTTTATCTAAATTAGTTCTTCTAACCCTTACTATACTATACCCACTTATTTGACTTTTAATATTAGATGGAATATTTACTGTAAACTCAGGATATAAGATATTTCCTACTTGTTGGTGAAATGTTCCCCATGTTTGAATATCAGTAATACTGTAATTAGCACTTCCTATACCATTTTCATATACAATGGGCATTTTAATATCTCCTATCCATTTTACAAAGCTAGGCGTACCTGAAGCGCTATAGAAAACAATACCAAATCTATAAGTTTCGTCGTGTTGATAGCCTTTAATTGCTGCTTTATAAGGACTAACAAAACTATCATAGAATCCGTTATTTGGATATGTTATTCCGTCTACAATTTCATTAGGTCCTCCAGCATTTACATATCTGGCTTGAAATCCTAAAGGACTTGCAGCTACTGTAAATTCGTTAGAGAGACCAAATCCTCCGAGAGCTAGATTTTGATCTGTTACTATGGGTTTCTTTTTAAACGTGTATTTAATATTTGGTCCTTCTCCTCCCAGAGTAATTCCATCCGCTTGAAATCTGTAAGAGGCGTTATTTTGAGTTGTCTGGTTTGGATTAATAGCATCATGTTCTGTAGGAACAACTCCCCAGTTTCCTGGAAATATTTGAATAGAAAGTCCTTGAGAGTCTTCTACCTTAGCGTAAGGTGCTGAAGGGGTAGGTGTTTGATTAAAGCGATAAGCTCTAGCATCAAAATCTACGTCAAAGTTATCACTTCTTACGTTTCCTACAAGAAGTAAATTATCTTTAGAAGAAATCGTCTTACAATGTGTAAATTCTCCTGGAATTGCTACTAAAGTGTTTAAATCTATAGGGATAGTTAATTCATGCCCAGTGTAAGTGAAATTATAAACTCCTGACGTAGGAATAGGGTCTTCTCTAATGATTTCTATAGCAAAAGAAGCTCCGGTGGTTAGACGTTTAACAATTGCAATTTCGATTCTATCATACTTAGTATCTACTGGATTAATCTGCCATGTAATTGTTTTAGAGGTAACTGTGCCTGTTGGGTCCCCAATGAAGAGTAAAGACTGTCCTACTGAAGAAGCAGTGCTTAAAATTGATACAGGGTTACTTAATTCAAAAAATCTAGTTACTGAACCTCCTACTAGTTTTAATCTGTAAACAGCTTGATAATTGCCTCCTATTAAGTTTCCTCCACTGTCTCCTATGCTTTGAAGAATAGGACGTGATATAAGAGTGTCAGGTTTACGTGAAAGGTCAGCTGGATCTAGAGCAAAGCCTTGAGGATCAGCTGTGTTAAAGTTTCTTAACTGGCTATTAAAGTCAGTCCAATAGATTTTTTTAGTTAAATAATTTTCATATCGTCCTACAATAGCTGTTTGTGCTATAGGAAAATAAGTACTAAAATCAACTATATTATTGTAAAGTAAAGTTAAAAGTCCTATATTAGTTCCTGGATTATAAGTATATTTCCAAATTTGACCTACAGTTCCGTTAGGAGTTATAGCTGTAGAATTGGTAGTTAGAAAAATAATATCGTCTCTGAGAGTTGTCCAACCAATAGGTTGAAGATTAGATTGAGATAGAATGTAAGCGTTGTTTGTACTAGCACCTGCTGGAATACCTACTACGTTAACATTAAGACCACTAGGACTCCAAATTGTTGTATGAACTAGAGAATAAGCAGAAGTAATACCTAATCCTTGCAATGTTAAGTTAGCATTTATTGCTGTACTAACGTCTTTAAAGAAAGTTGAATTAGATGTATTTGTAATTGTTATGTTAATTCCATTTACGGTAAAAGTAAAAGAGATAGGAGCGTTTCCTGTTAAAGTAACCTCTGATACGTTACTAGTAGTAGGAAAGGATAGTTGAAGTGTATTACCGCCGAGGTTTATCAAGGCACCTCGCGTTCCTTCTTTGTCAGTCTCGAGACGGACGTTTAAGGCACTTCGATATTTAGTAGGAGCAAGACGTAGTTTATCTACGTCCATATCCATACCAGAAAATGTATTAACTACTTCCATTAAATACGTCTCTTAAGCATTTCTTGTCTTCCTAAATTAACAAAATGTGAGTCAAACTCATTAAGTTTTGGTACTAAGCGAACCCACATATTTTTGAAATTTTCCATTTGATCAATATTTGGCATCATTCCAGCACTTCTAGCTGCTTGGATATACCATTGCCAATCCTCTTTACTTTCACGGTAAACTCGTTCGTTTAACCGTCCTATACGCCATTGAATACGATCTAACATGTAAGTGACATAAGATTTAATAGCTTTTAGATAGTAGTAATTATCAGGAATCATTGGAAATCCCTCATCGTCTGTAGGAATTGCGATGTAAGAAAGAGTTAAATCTCCGTCTTTCATGTTAGTAAAAATAAAGTTATCATTAATAAGATAAGTATTTTTCTCAGTTCCTGTAGGGCTAGCATCAAAATATGCTGGGAAAGTAACAGGTTTATTATTTATACGAATATCTACAGTTGCTGTAGAATCTGGTATAATATTTCCGTATTGAGATGTGGCTGGTACTAATGGCCATCCTTCAAAGTTAACTCCTTGCATTTTATGAAAGTCACAAGGAAGTGCTGCTCTATAATCACAAAGAGATAGTGTACAAGTTCTTTGTTGGTATTGAGAAAAGGCACCTATAGACTCAAGTCCTTCCCCTATCCAATCAAGGCAGTCTAAGAAATTAACTTCTTCTGTGATAGCGTTATCTCGATAAATTCCTTCTAGGATATTCTTACAACTTACATACTTATATGTCATTAGTATCTATATATTCGATTGTTCTGTTCGGATCTTTTAAAATTTTAGCTAAATTTCGTTTATGTTTTTTATGAGCAACAAACTTATAAACGTCTTTATAATTAAAAACAGTACGATTTCTACGCCATAGAAACTTATAGAAATAGCCATTAGTATGTTCGTTCTCATGAAATACAAAAACTTCTTTTATTCTACCGAAATCTATTTCTTGATGCCTATTTGGATTTGCATTAAACTTGTTATTTCGTTTAATAGCAATCATGCCCATTCCATAAGGAAGACAGAATTTAAAGTCGTCTTTTAAAATTCTTTCCATTATCTCCTCATTAAACTCTCTACACACACTTGTATATTGAGATTGTGTTATAGTGTAGTCTTTGTACCTTTTACAGTACCAACGATACATTGCTCTTTGTCCCATTAAATAGGCCTTCCTTTTGTTGGTAAACTAGCATTTTCACTTACAGAGTCATTTTTAGTGTCTGCAGGGAATACAAATGTATCTTTTATCTCTCCGGCTACGACCATTGAGGTTAGAGGTTGAATCATATGTAAAGCTATTGGATATTGGTCATTTTCTGAGAAACAAGGTGTTCCATCACAATGATTAAAGTTAGCAGCTTCAATAGGATCTTCAAATACCCCTCTAACATTGATATACTCTAACATTTTATCGTTAATTACGTATAGATAACGATTAAGAATAAAAGCTCTACGATGTCCTTTACTATATTTATTGAAGTTAACCCAGCGACTACGTGCTACAGGTATTAAATCAAAGGCGTGTCTTTTATCTACAGTTCCTACATAAGTAATCATATTCTTGTCGTATAGTTCTAATGCTTTAGGTAATTGCTTGTCAGAGCGTAAGATTTGACATCCTACAGTTACATTACAGCAATCAGCCTCATCTACAGGAGATAAGTGAATACAGCCTAAATCTTGAATAATGTCAGGATTAATAGAATGTCCTTTTTCAAAGTCTCTACGTATTAGTAAAGCACGGATATATCCAATAATATAATCGGTTTGCCGTCTAGATAAAGAATCGTCATCTGATTCTCTTCCACCACTTTTAAGATTGAGTATATTGTATCTAATTGAAGCTAAGCTGGCCATTTATTCTAAAATATCACCGTTAAACATAATTTGTAACTTTTCACCTTCTTCTTTAATCTGTTGTTCGAGTTCTTTTACCATAACATTTCGAACACGTTGGTTTATTTGGAATTCAGGTTCTGTAGACATTCCTAGAAAGGATTGATTAGCAAAAAACTTAACATCCATATGGTATCTTTCATCAGAAGCCAAACGTTTAAGTTCTACTAGTTTATCGAGTCTCTTACTTTCATAAACCAGGCGCTCTACGTTGAGTGGTTCTTTCTTTATTTTAATTTCTTTAATCATAGTCTTCGCTTTCATCTATTGGTCTTATTATATGATCATCAAATTCATCCATTATTTAAAGAAAGGTGCGCCGGGACACTGAGACTCAAATGAAGTACATAACTTATTAGTCTGGTCCCGGGGCTCTCCTTCCATTTATTTTACTTTTTTAATTGGTACAGAAAACCAAGACCCACAGTCTTGACAGTTGCACCTACGTTTCTTATTTCCACCTACTGTTACCGTGTAACCTCTTGATTGAATTTTGTCTGAACCACACTCTACACAGGTATATTTATCCTTCCCTTCTATAACCCCTACATGTGTTGTATGTTTAACATAAGAACTAATTTTGTTGTATACTTTTTCTAATAATACAACATCCTTCTTACAATAAGCAATCATTTTGTCTAAAGCGGGTTTGCTATTATGCAAACATATGTCCTTCCACAGTCCAAATCCACCAGTATCCATTTTCTTTCCTAAGCCCAAGAATTGTGAGATGTAGTTCAATTTATTACTATTAAGCTTAAATACTTTTCGACATAATTTAAGCGTGTCGATGGTTTTGTATTCGGGTATCATAGGTATTCCATAAAATAAACAACGTGTGCGTATCCAAGGGATATCGAACCGATTTCCATTGTGCCCTACCACTTCTGACGCCTCTTCCATTACTTTTGTAATTTCAAGTAACATCTTTTTTTCATTTCCGCCACTTTGCCTTATACTGTACACTTTCTTTTCCCCGGCCCACTTATAACAGATACACAGAATTTCACGTTCTTTGATGATGTTTTCATAACTAATT
>OCZT010007857.1_pt1 | contig 10413 bp, 7 predicted proteins | sample 1539031 | NCBI WGS metagenome assembly OCZT01 (sample SAMEA3539308, study PRJEB22396) | soil metagenome | biome: tundra; feature: field; material: soil | place: USA | collected 2010-05 | depth 0.15 m
GGGACAGTTCACACTGGCCCGGCCCAGCGCGCAAGTGGCAATCGCCCTGGGTGCGAAAACCGCCACCATAAATTGACCTGCTCGCCCCCGAACAGGTTACTCAGGCGAGCTATTCTCACGTAGAGTAACGGAATAATCTGCTCTCGGCGAAACTTTGTCTCGCTTCGCGTTTCGCCCCGGCCGGTTTCAGGCACCTCTCCTCATTGCGGTTACCGTCGAGTAGAGATGCGCTCAGCGCCAGTTCGTACGACGATTGGTCTGGACAATACATCGAGAACACGAACGCTCAGCCAGGACGCGGCCGACCGGCCGCCCGACCAATTGCGGAAGGCGAGGCTACCCCGTGGCTTCCGGACGTCAGCAATTCCCTATCATCAGCGACGGGTTGCCGACCCAGTTGCCCGACATTGACCCGGACGAAACGCGTGAGTGGGTCGAGTCGTTCGACTCGGTCGTCCGGACCCGAGGACGGACCCGGGCCAGGTACGTGATGCTCCGCCTGCTCGAGCGGGCGCGCGAGCAGCAGGTCGGCGTGCCCGGCCTGCGCAGCACCGACTTCATCAACACCATCCCGCCCGAGCACGAGCCGTGGTTCCCGGGCGACGAGCACGTCGAGCGCCGGATCAGGGCGTACATCAGGTGGAACGCCGCCGTGATGGTGTCCCGCGCGAACCGCCCCGGCATGGGCGTAGGCGGCCACATCGCCACCTACGCCAGCGCGGCCAGCCTGTACGAGGTGGGCTTCAACCACTTCTTCCGCGGCAAGGACCACGGCGAATCCGGCGACCAGGTGTTCTTCCAGGGACACGCGGCGCCCGGCATCTACGCGCGCGCCTACCTCGAGGGCCGGCTTACCGAGAACCAGCTCAACGGGTTCCGGCAGGAACTCTCCCATCCCGGCGGCGGGCTGCCGTCCTACCCGCACCCGCGGCTGATGCCCGAATTCTGGGAGTTCCCCACGGTGTCAATGGGACTCGGCGCGCTGAACTCGATCTACCAGGCCAGGTTCAACCGGTACCTGCTGGCCCGTGAGATCCACGACACCTCACGCTCGCACGTGTGGGCGTTCCTCGGCGACGGCGAGATGGACGAGCCTGAGGCGCTCGGCGCGATCGGCCTGGCCGCGCGCGAGGAACTGGATAACCTCACCTTCGTCATCAACTGCAACCTGCAGCGCCTGGACGGGCCGGTGCGCGGCAACGGCAAAATCATCCAGGAGCTCGAGGCGTACTTCCGCGGCGCGGGCTGGAACGTCATCAAGGTGATCTGGGGCCGCGACTGGGACCCGCTGCTGGCCCAGGACACCGACGGCGTGCTGGTCAACAAGATGAACACCACGCCGGACGGCCAGTTCCAGACCTACAGCGTGGAGCAGGGCGCGTACATCAGGGAGAACTTCTTCGGCGGCGACCCGCGGCTGCGCAAGATGGTGGCGCACCTGTCCGACGACGAGCTGCGCGGCCTGTCCCGCGGCGGGCACGACTACCGCAAGGTGTACGCGGCCTTCAAGGCGGCCCGCGAGCACGCCGGCCAGCCCACGGTCATCCTGGCGCACACGATCAAGGGCTGGACGCTGGGCAAGGACTTCGAGGCTCGCAACGCCACCCACCAGATGAAGAAGCTCACCGTGGCCGAGCTGAAGGAGTTCAGGGACCGGCTCTACCTGCCGATCCCTGATTCGGCCCTGGAGGCCGAACTCCCGCCGTACTACCACCCGGGCGAGGACTCCGACGAGATCCGCTACATGCGCGAGCGGCGGGCCGCGCTCGGCGGGGTACTCCCCCGCCGGGTCGTCCGGGCCAAGCCGCTGTCGCTGCCCAGCGATTCGGTGTACGACGAGCTGCGCAAGGGCTCGGGCAAGCAGGCGGTCGCCACCACGATGGCGTTCGTCCGGCTGCTCAAGGAGCTGATGAAGGACCCGACCATCGGGGAGCGGTTCGCGCCGGTCATCCCGGATGAGGCCCGGACGTTCGGCATGGACTCGCTGTTCCCGACCGCGAAGATCTACTCCCCGCACGGGCAGACCTACGAGGCGGTGGACCGGAAGCTGCTGCTGTCCTACAAGGAGTCAGAGAAGGGCCAGATCCTGCACGAGGGGATCAGCGAGTCCGGCGCGATGGGCTCGGTGATCGCGGCCGGCACCTCGTACGCCACCCACGGCACGCACATGATCCCGGTGTACGTGTTCTACTCGATGTTCGGCTGGCAGCGGACCGGCGATGAGATGTGGCTGCTCGGCGACCAGCTCGGGCGGGGTTTCCTGCTCGGGGCGACGGCCGGCCGGACGACCTTGACCGGCGAGGGCCTGCAGCACAACGACGGCCACTCGCTGCTGCTGGCGTCGGTCAGCGAGGCGTGCGTGTCCTACGACTGCGGATGGGCGTTCGAGCTGGCCTACGTCATGCGGGACGCGCTGCGCCGGATGTACGAGGCCACACCGGAGCACCCGGACGGCGAGAACATCTTCTACTACCTCACCCTTTACAACGAGCCCTACCCGCAGCCCGCCGAGCCGTTGAACTTCCCCGGCGGGACCGCGGCGCTGGAAGAGGGCATCCTGCGCGGCCTGTACCTGTACGCGCCCGCTCTCGGCGCGACCGGGCCCGCTGGCGGGAGCCCGGCGGCCTCGGCTGGCGGGGACCCGGCCGGCGGGGGTCCCGCTCAGGATCCCGCCGCACCTAACTGGCTCGCCGGACTGGCCAAGGGCCCTGATGAGGCCGAACGGTCCGTGGCGGCCGCGCCGCGGGCCCAGATCCTGGCGTCCGGGATAGCGGTGCGGTCGGCTCTGACCGCCCAGGAGATGCTGGCCACGGACTGGGGGGTATCCGCCGACATCTGGTCGGCCACGTCCTGGACCGAGCTGCGCCGGGACGCGCTGGCCTGCGAGTCGTGGAACATGCTGCACCCCAGCGAGGAGCCGCGGGTGCCGTATGTCGCCTCGACGCTGGCTGACGCGGCCGGCCCGATCGTGGCGGTGTCGGACTGGATCAAGGCGGTGCCTGACCAGATCGCCCGGTGGGTACCTGGCACGTTCACGTCGCTGGGCACCGACGGGTTCGGCTTCTCCGACACCCGGCCGGCGGCGCGGCGGTTCTTCCACGTGGACGCCGAGTCGATCACGGTCGCGGTGCTCTGGGAGCTGACCCGGGCCGGCGCGGTGGACCCTGGCCTCCCCGCCCAGGCCATCACCCGGTACCGCCTCGACCTCCCGGTCAGCGAGGCCCTCGCGTAACCTGCGGCGTCATGATCGCGAAGACTCTCCGGCCGTTGCCGTCTTCGCGATCATGACGCCCAGGGCGTCCCGATCCCTCGGGTCGCGGGGGTGCCGGGGTGGCCGGAAAACCGGCAGTACGCGGCCGGGCCGGAACGTGGCAGGGTGGAGGGGTGACGGCGAAGCAGCAGGTTAGGGGGTCCAGGCCGCGGGTGCACCCGGAGACCGTGCGGCGGCTGGAGCGGGCGACCGGGGCGCTCGGCACGGCCGCCATCACCGCGATGGACGAACGGCTGCCCTGGTACCGCAAGATGTCCGCGGAGAACCGGTCCTGGCTAGGCCTGGTCACCCAGGCGGCCATCGCCGCGTTCCTGGACTGGATCAGGCACCCGGAGCGTAACCGGCCCGCGGTGACCGAGGTGTTCGGCACGGCGCCGCGCGAACTGGCCCGCGCGGTCAGCCTGCAGCACGCGGTCGAGATGGTGCGGGTCATCATCGACGCGGTGGAAGCCCAGGTGGACGAGCTGGCCGTGCCCGGCGGCGAGGCGGAGCTGCGCGAGGCGGTGCTGACCTACGCCAGGGAGATCGCGTTCAGCGCGGCGCAGGTGTACGCGCGAACGGCGGAGGCGCGCGGCGCCTGGGACGCCAGGCTCGAAGCGCTCGTCGTGAATTCCCTGGTGCGCGGGGAAACCGAGGACTCGATGCACTCGTGGGCCTCGGCGCTGAACTGGTCATCCTCCCCCGTTGTGGTCGTCGTCGGCACGATCGCCGACGAGGACGGCTCAGCCGGCCCCGGGAGCACGGGGAGCACCGGACCTGAGCCGCTCATCGAGGACCTCCGGGCTCAGGCCAAGCGCGCCCGGCTCGACCTCCTCGCCGGCGTGCAGGGAAACCGGCTGATCCTGGTGCTCGGCGGCGCCGAGGACCCGATCGCCGCGGCCGAGCGTTTCGCCGGCCGGTTCGGGCCAGGACCGGTCATCGCCGGCCCGCTGGTCCGGGATTTGCGCGCCGCCTCCGCCTCTGCGCGGGCCGCTTTGGCCGCGTTGCACGCCGCTCCCGCCTGGCCGGATGCGCCCCGGCCGACCGGGGCCGACGAACTGCTGCCCGAACGCGCCCTGGACGGCGACGAGGACGCCAGAGCCGCCCTGATCAGCGACGTTTACAAGCCGCTGATCGGCGGCGGGCACGCGCTGCTCGAAACCCTGACGACCTACCTGGAGCAGGGCTCGTCCCTGGAGGCCACCGCGCGGCTGCTGTTCGTCCACCCGAACACGGTCCGTTACCGGTTGCGCCGCATCACCGAACTCACCGCGTACACGCCTTCGGTCGGCCGTGACGGCTTCACCCTGTGGGTCGCCATCGTCTTGGGCCGACTGGCCGCCAGGCGCGCCGAAGGAACGCGGCACCACCTCGACTGACCTCGAGCCGAAGGGGCGCCGCACCGCCTGGACTGAGGAGCGAGGAACGAGCGACGAGGGAAGGCGGCGTCTCCGGGCGCCCCGGAGGCGCAAGGCTGCGGAGTAACGCGATGATGACATCTGTGTAAACGCTATTTGGATAGAAGCTACAAGTTTTCGATGGGCAACTTCGTAGTCTCCAGCATTCAACTGGCGGACTTCTACAGGGCAGGGTGGGAGGATGCTGATCATCACCGCACCCGGGCAGGGCGCACAGACACCGGGTTTCCTGGCACCCTGGCTCGAACTGCCCGGCGTCGCCGAACGACTCGGTGCCGCCTCCGAGCTAGCGGGCTGCGACCTCATCAGGTACGGCACCACCGCGAGCGCCGATGAGATCAGGGATACCGCGGTCGCCCAGCCCCTGCTCGTGGCGGCCGCTCTCGTCGCCGCCGGAGCCCTGGCCGGGGGCGACGCCAGCGACCTTCCCGCCGACGCAACGGCGGGGCACAGCGTCGGTGAACTCGCGGCCGGAGTCATCGCTGGCGTGATCAGCGCGGATGACGCACTGCGACTGGTCCGGGTGCGCGCTACCGCGATGGGAGAGGCCTCGGCGGCCGAGCCGACCGGGATGACGGCCGTGCTCGGCGGCGACCAGGACGACGTACTCGCCGCCCTCGCCAGGCACGGTCTCACCCTGGCGAACGTCAATACCGCGGGACAGATCGTGGCGGCCGGGCGGATCACCGACCTGCACGCCTTCGCGGCCGCTCCGCCGGCCAACGCGCGGCTGCGCCCTCTGGAGGTGGCGGGGGCTTTCCACACCCGGTACATGACACCGGCCGTGGCGGCGCTGCGCGACGCGGCGGCCGAGGTCGCGGTTCAAGATCCGGTGATCCCGCTGCTGTCCGACGCCGACGGCGCGGCGGTCACCACCGGCAAGGAGTGGCTGGAGCGCATCGTCGCCCAGGTCGCCGCGCCGGTGCGCTGGGACATGTGCATGCAGACCATGGCCCAGCTCGGCGTAACCGCCATGATCGAGCTGCTGCCTGCGGGCACGCTGACCGGGCTGGCCCGGCGGGCGCTCCCCGACGTGGTCCGGCTGGCGATCAAGACCCCGGACCAGCTCGGCGCGGCGCACGAGCTGATCGAGGAACATCTGTCCGACCCTGTCTCCGGCCACGGCCATACGCCGGAGTGGCGGCTAATCGTCTCGCCGACCTCTGGCCGGTTCCGTTCGGCGCTCGAGAACGCCGGCGCGACGCAGGCCGGCGCGACGATCGGTCACACCGCGGATCTCGGCACTGTCGTCGCACGCGACGGCGAACGCGCGGTCACGGCGCCATGGCCCGCCGAGATTATCGAATGGCTGGTGGAAGACGGAGATCCAGTCAGCGAAGGTCAGCCTCTTGTCCGCGTCCAGCCTAGGGAAGGCGTATGACACCCCCCCACCCCGCCCCGGCCGTTGGCCCTTTCGCGCCCGCCGCGGGCGCGCGCATCTTGTCGTTCGGCGGTTACCAGCCCGGCAATGTCGTCACCAACGACGACCTCGCCGTCACCGTCGATACCACCGACGAATGGATCCGCAGCCGGGTCGGCATCGTCAGCCGCCGGATCGCCGGACCTGACGAGAGCGTGACTGACATGGCGGTCGCCGCCGGCGGCAAGGCGCTGGCCGGCAGCGGCTTGTCCCCCGGCGACATCGACCTGGTCATCGTGGCCACCTGTAGCACCGAGGCGTCGATACCGAACGCGTCCGCGGTGGTCGCGCACCGGCTCGGGATCGTCGCACCCGGCGCCTACGACCTCAACGCGGCGTGCGCCGGCTTCTGCTACGCGCTGGCGAACGCCTCAGACGCGATCCGGGCCGGTACCGCCCGGCACGTGCTGGTCATCGGGGCGGAGAAGATGACGGCGTGGATTGACTTCACCGACCGGTCTACCTGCATCATTTTCGCCGACGGAGCCGGCGCCACGGTGGTCGGCCCGGTCGCGGACGGCGAGGCCGCCGGCATCGGCCCGGTCGTGTGGGGCAGTTCGGGAGATCTGGCGCAGAACATCACGATCGCTGACCGTAACTCCTCGCTGCACCAGGAGGGCCAGGCGGTGTTCCGCTGGGCGACCACCGCCATGCACCCGATCGCGGCGCAGGCGTGCGAGCGGGCGGGCGTGGCCGTGAGCGACCTGTCGGCGTTCGTTCCCCATCAGGCGAACCTGCGGATCATCGAAACCATCGCGCGCAAGCTCGGCGTCCCACGTGAGCGCCTGGCGGACGACATCGTGCACGCGGGCAACACGTCCTCAGCGTCTATCCCGCTGGCGCTGTCACGGATGGCTGAGCGCGGCGACTTGAAACCGGGGTCTGCGGCACTGCTGCTCGGATTCGGCGCGGGGCTGTGTTACGCGGCGCAGGTGATCACGGTACCCTAGCCGCGCCCCGCCGGCCGGCTGGCCGCCGGTTCGGCAAGGGATGGACGGGACGCAGCCCCGCCAACGGGACGCAGACCGCCCAAACACTGACGACAAAAGGAGTAAAGCACCATGAATGAGCAGGAGATTCTCGCCGGGCTCGGGGAAATCGTCGAAGAGATCGCTGGCGTCCCGGCCGACGAGGTCACGCCGGGCAAGAGCTTCGTCGACGACCTGGACATCGACTCGCTGTCGATGGTCGAGATCGCCGTCGCCGCGCAGGACAAGTTTGGCGTCGAGATCCCCGACGACCAGCTGAAGGACCTCACCACGGTCCAAGACGTGGTGACGTTCGTCGCCAAGAACGCCGGAGGTACAGCGTGACCGTAGAGCGCGAAACGGTCGTCGTCACCGGGCTCGGCGCGACCACCCCGCTCGGCGGGGATGTCGCGTCGACCTGGGCGGCGATGCTGGCCGGGCGCAGCGGCGTGCAGCGGCTCACCGAGCCGTGGGCGCAGGAGCTGCCGGTCCGCATCGCCGCCCCAGCCGCCGTCGACCCGGTCGAGGTGGTGGGCCGCGTGCAGGCGCGCCGGATGGACCGTTGCGAGCAGCTGGCGCTGGTCGCAGCGCGCGAGGCGTGGGCCCACGCGGGAGCCCCGGAAACGGACCCAGAGCGTCTCGGGGTGGCCGTCACCAGCGGGATCGGCGGCATCGGATCGACGCTGACGGCCTACGACATCCTCAAGGAGAAGGGCTGGCAGCGCATCTCGCCGTACACGGTGCCGATGCTGATGCCGAACGGCTCCGCCGGCTGGATCAGCATGGAGATCGGGGCTCATGCCGGTGCTCACGCCCTGGTCAGCGCCTGCGCGTCCGGTGCGGAGGCGATCGGGTACGGCATTGACATGATCCGTTCCGGGCGGGCCGACGTGGTGCTGGCAGGCGGCACAGAAGCGGCGATCCTGCCGCTGAACATCGGCGCGTTCGCGGTGATGCGCGCCATGTCCACCCGCAACGATGATCCCGAACGAGCGTCACGGCCGTTCGACAAGGCCAGGGACGGATTCGTGCTCGGTGAGGGGGCCGGCATGCTGGTGCTCGAATCGCTGTCGCACGCCCGGCAGCGCGACGCGATGGTGTACGCCATCGCGGCCGGGGCCGGGTACTCCTCGGACGCTTACCACATCGCGCACCCGGCACCCGACGGGGCCGGGGTAGCCTCGGCGATCACCCGGGCGCTGGCCGATGCGCGGGTCGACCCGGCTCAGGTGGTGCACGTGAACGCGCACGCCACCTCGACCCCAGAGGGCGACGCGCTCGAGGCACAGGCCCTGGTCAAGGCGCTCGGATCGGCCGTGGACGGCGTGGTTGTCACGTCCACCAAATCGATGACCGGGCATCTGCTCGGCGGCGCAGGCGCCATCGAGTCGGTGGCCGCCATCCTCGCGCTGAGGGAGCATGTGGCTCCGCCCACCATCAATCTCGATGACCTCGACGACGACGTGCCCATCGATGTCGCCACCGAGCCGAGGCCGCTCAGCAAGCGGGGCTCCGAGCCGATGGCGGTGCTGAACAACGCGTTCGGGTTCGGCGGCCACAACGTGTCGTTGGTGTTCACCGCCGCCTGACCTGACGCCTCACGGGGTGACCTGACCGAGGAGACTAGATGACCGGACTGGATCCGAACCCGGCTAGCGTGACGATACCGCCGCAGGCCTCGCCTGCGGGCTTGGCGCCCGCAGCTTCCGCCGCCCCTGCGCAGCAGATTGCGGCCCAGTTGCCGCGGGACCCGCGGGCGCGGCTGGCGGCCCTGTTCGATCCGGGCACGCTGGAGCTCCTGCCTGCCGGGGACGAGGAACGCAGCGGGGCCCTCGCGGGGGTCGGCCTGGTCCAGGGCGCCGGGGTGGTGGCGTTTGCCTCTGATCCCCGGGTGCAGGGCGGCGCGATGGGCACGGCGGGCTGCGCCGCGATCGTCGGAGCGTATGCCGAGGCGATGTCGCGCGGAGTCCCGATCGTCGGGTTGTGGCATTCGGGAGGCGCCCGGCTGTCGGAGGGCGTGGCCAGCCTGCATGCGGTGGGAACAGTCTTCGCGGCGATGACCGCGGCCTCGGGGCGGGTGCCGCAGATCTCGGTGGTGCTCGGCCCGGCGGCGGGCGGCGCCGCCTACGGTCCGGCCCTGACCGACATCGTGATCCTGTCGGGCCAGGGGCGGATCTTCGTCACCGGCCCGGACGTGGTGCGGTCGGTTACCGGCGAGGACGTGGACATGGAACGGCTCGGCGGCCCCGAGCCGCACAGCCGTCGTTCCGGCGTCGTGCACGTGGTGACAGAAACCGACGCGGATGCGCTGGAGCGGGCCGGTGCGCTCGCGGCGATGCTCAGCGACCAGGGCAAGATCGCCGAGGACGCGGAGGATCGCGACCTGTCCGGCGTGCTGCCCGAAGCCAAGCGCCGGGCCTACGATGTCCACCTGCTGACCGCCAGGCTGCTTGATACGCCCGGCGTCGAGCTGCACCCGAGGTGGGCGCCGAACATCGTGACGATCCTCGGCCGGCTGGCCGGCCGCACGGTCGGCGTGGTCGCGAGCAATCCGATGCGGCTCGGCGGCTGCCTGGACGCCGCGTCAGCGGAGAAGGCGGCCCGCTTCGTCCGGATGTGCGACGCCTTCGGCGTGCCGCTGGTCGTGATCGTGGACGTGCCCGGCTACCTGCCCGGCGTCGGCCAGGAATGGGACGGTGTGGTCCGCCGCGGCGCCAAGCTGCTGCACGCCTTCGCCGAGGCTACGGTCCCCCGCGTCACGCTGGTCACGCGGAAGGCCTACGGCGGCGCTTACATCGCGATGAACTCCCGCTCGCTCGGCGCGACCCGCGTGTTCGCCTGGCCCGACGCCGAGGTGGCCGTCATGGGCGCCGTCGCCGCCGTCCGCATCCTGCACCGGCGCACGCTCGCTTCGGTGCCGCCCGAGCAGCTCCACGCGGCTGAGACGCAACTAGCCGCCGAGCACGAGGCGACCGCTGGCGGTCTGCAGCGTGCCCTCGACCTCGGGGTCATCGACGCCGTTATCGCGCCCCGGCAGACCCGCCAGGAACTGGCGCGCGCCATCGCCGAAGCCCCCCAGCTGAAGGGCACCCACGCCAACATCCCGCTGTGAGGCCCTACGGGTCATATGCGCTTGCGGACGTGCCCTGAGCCGTGAGGGTTCGCCGGGCGCAGGGGGTTGCGCGGGGATGACGGGGTCCGCAGGGCTGATTTGACGCATGGGGCCGGAGATCGGCTCGGCTGAGCGCCGCCCTGCGGACGAGCGAGCCTCGTTCGCCTCTCACGTCTCATGTATCACGTTCTGGAGGCGATCCACGCCCTCTTCAACCGGCCCAATGTTCCATCGGGCCGACTCTG
>OCZT010007858.1_pt1 | contig 10413 bp, 9 predicted proteins | sample 1539031 | NCBI WGS metagenome assembly OCZT01 (sample SAMEA3539308, study PRJEB22396) | soil metagenome | biome: tundra; feature: field; material: soil | place: USA | collected 2010-05 | depth 0.15 m
CGTAGAGCGTGTCGATCTTGGCGTCGCGGACATACTGCTCGATCGGGTAGTCCTGAAGGAACCCCGAGCCGCCGAAGGTCTGTAGCGACTCGGTGCCGAGCAGCACCCAGGCGCGTTCGGAGCCGACGCCCTTCACGATCGGCAGCAGGAGGTCATTGACCCGGCTGGCCATCGCGGTAGGAGAGTCCTTCTCCAGTTCGTCGGAGCCGCTGACTTGCTGTGCCTGGTCGACCATGTCCTGCTGAGTGGCGGTGTAGATGACAAGGGCTCGCAGACCTTCGGCGTACGCCTTCTGCAGCATCAGCGAACGGCGCACGTCGGGGTGGTGGGTAATGCTCACTCGTTCTGCAAGCTTGTTCGTCATCTGGGTCAGGTCCGCGCCCTGAACTCGCTGTTTCGCGTACTCGAGCGCATTGAGGTAACCGGTCGACAGGGTGGCAATTGCCTTCGTGCCGACCATCATTCGGGCAAACTCGATGATCCGGAACATCTGTGCGATGCCGTCGTGGCTATCCCCGAGCAAGGTGCCCACCGCGGGCTGCTTGTCGCCGAAGGTGATCTCGCACGTGGTGGATACCTTCAGGCCCATCTTGTGCTCGACGTTCGTGACGTATGCGCCGTTGCGCTCGCCGAGCTCGCCGGTCTCGAGGTCGACGTTGTACTTGGGCACAAGGAAGAGCGACAGGCCCTTGGTGCCCGCGGCTCCCCCCTCGGGTCGGGCCAGGACGAAGTGCACGACGTTGTCGTAGAAGTCCGCCTCGGCCGAGGTGATGAAGCGCTTGACCCCGGTGATGTGCCAGGTGCCATCGGGTTGCTGGACGGCTTTGGTACGGCCGGCGCCTACGTCGGAGCCGGCGTCTGGCTCGGTAAGCACCATGGTGGCGCCCCACTGCTTGTCGACTATGTGGTGCGCCAGCTTCTTCTGGTCGTCGGTGCCCAGGTTGAAGAGGACCCTGGCGAAAGCGAAGCCGGCCGAGTACATGTGCACGGCGGGGTTCGAGCCCAGGACCAGCTCCGCGACGGCCCAACGCAGCGACGGTGGGATGACCGTTCCGCCGAGCTCGGCGGGGACATCGAGACGCCACCATCCAGCGTCCAGATAAGCCTTGTACGACTTGGTGAACGCCGCAGGCATGGTGACCGAGCTCGTCGCCGGGTCGAACACCGGCGGGTTGCGGTCGGAGTCGAGCAGGCTGGCAGCGAGCTCGTTCTCGGCGAGGCGACCGACCTCGTGCAAAATCTCTCGCGCGGTGTCTTCGTCAACCTCGGAGTAGGGATCGCTCCCCAGAATTTCCTGGCGGTTGAAGACCTCGAACAGGTTGAACTCGAGATCGCGAAGGTTGCTCTTGTAATGGCCCATCAGGGTCTCCCGTGCTCAGGTTGAGGCCTTTCGGCCGCCATGGCCCCAGCGTTACCGGTGGGTAACATCAATGATGCTACCCACTGGTAACAAAGTGCAAGCGCCCTCTGTACACGTGTCCCCTCAGTGACCGCCGAAGACGTGGTGACCCCGGCGTTGATTAGAGGAAGGTGGGCAAGATGGCGGCGACCAACCCGAGCGGCTCCCTTGAGCTGATGGCGGCCCACCTGGGCACTTAGGTGGACGAACTTCGGGACCTGAGTCGGGATCGCATCGACAGCCCGGACGTCGTCACCGGATGTGGGTGGCTTCGCGGCGGCTGTGGAGCAGCCTGGCGACTTTCGCACCGCTGTTCGTAGGTCCAACGGCACACCACCGGTGCGATGAGCTGCTTTGGCTGGGCGCCGTGCTCGGGCCGGTCCGCGACGTCGAGGTGATGCGGGACCACCTGCGTGGGAGGCCGCTATCGTCCCGGTTGACGCTGATCCGGCCCGATACGCTCGGCCGGCCTGGATCATGAGCTGGCGCAACGTCATTTACGAGCCCAGGGCGCGCTCGATGCACGACGTGGCGTTGGCCGCGGCATCGGCCGACGGCGTCAGGGACTGGACCCACGGATAGGACGTAACCGTCACGGTTATCGATGTGCTCGGGTGTTTTGTGACCACCTCTGCTGTTTTGGCACCGTGGAGCAGCGATGAGACCTGCCGATCCCCTCGCTGGGTCGGGTCCATCAGGCCGGAGCCTTTCCAGCTTGTGGGCGTTGGGGCACATGGAGATACCCCCGGTGCTCGTTGCCGACTCATTGGACAGGCGTAGCGTCCCGCCACATCGTGAACACCTCGGATCCGCCTTCGGGAAGCGTGAACGAGTCAAGCACCTCGAATCCGTGCCGCATGTACAGCGGCACGTTCGCCGGGTTGCTGGCCTCGAGGTATGACGGCATGCCGGCTTCGTCGATCTGTCGAAGGTTCTCCGCCAACAGCCGCAGCCCGTATCCGTGGCCCCGATGCTCCCTGCTCGTGGCCAACAGACTGAGAAAGAAGTGGGGAACACCTCGCGGATGAGCCTGGTCAAACATCTCCAGCATGTGCAGCACTCGCGAGGCCTTCACACCAAGCATCTCGACGATGGCGGGCTCTAGGGCTGCTTGCTGCTCGTCCGAGAACTCCGTCTCGTTCGGGGGGATCCACACCGACGTCGCGGTGTTTCCCGGAGTTAGCCACACCCAGGGAAAGCGCATGGCCCCGTCGACGAACATTCCCCACAACTGTCTGTGTTGCGCAGACCTCAGGGATGGATCCGGAAACGCCCAGCTCCAAGTCGGATCGTCGTAGAAAGCGTCAACCAGGATCGAGACAACCTCGCCCGAGTCTTGCGGGGACGCGACGCGTGGACCGAGGCTGTCTGTGGCTGCCATACGTACTCCCAACGGTTGCCAAGCACGCAGTGAGGTCCTGCAACAACCCCCTATGACCGTTCCGGCGTAGACCCCTCAAACGCCGCGAAACCTCATTCTTGGACCAGTGTGCCGGATCGTGGCAATGGAGTGCGTGTTCGGGTCTGCGCCGCTGGATGTGGCGTTGTGCTGATCGCGGGTTGGGGCAATTCGTCGTCCAAGACCACCTCGACTGCTAGTGACAAACCGGTACTGTCGTCGTCGAGCAGCAGGTCGTCTCGGCGACTCCGGCCTCGCTGGTGCAGCTGAGGGAGATTGTGCCGCAGGCCGCGGACCTCCCGACGGGCGGGCAGTGCGAGCCCTCTAAGCCCGACCCGAGCGATGCCGCCGCTCAGGCAGCCTTGGTGAAATTGGTTGGGGTTCGCAACCGCTGTCGCGATGAGTGAGCCGATGACCGGTCGGGCGCACAGGATCCTGGCGAGCCTGGTCGGCTCGTAGCTCGCGATCGTATACCGCCGGGTGGCCGCAACGAACTTACTCGGATCGGCCTCGGCCGGCAGCTGTCGGCGCAAAGACCGCATTGGTAACGGGTCCACAGCTCCTTGCTCGAGAGCGGCTCATCTTTGCATGCCCACCTTGGCGTACCCGATGATGCGGCGAGGGGGTGCCGTGGTTGTCCGACCAGCGGGCAGATTGTGGTGCAGGTGCCGCAGCTCAAGCACGCCGAGACGTCGGCGGCCCGAAACATGTCAGGTCACTACGACTTCAGGTCACTACGAAGTCTGTGCCGACGAGGGTGGTCATAAGGTCGCTTCCTGGCGGACGCTGGAGTAGCGGAATCAGACCTCTTCGGTGGGGTCCTCGACTTCCACGATGTGGCCGTGAGCAGCGGGGGGATGGCGTCTGGCAATGACATGATGCCGCTGCCGTCCATCAGTGAGGAATGCCATGTCTATGCGAGTGCCGCTGCGCCACTATCGCCTCTTCTCCCGCCAGCCCTACATAGAGCTGGACGGTTCAGAGATCCGGCTTCGACTTCCGGGCATCTTTGGGCGCAAGGTGTGGAACCTGAACGTCGTGGACGTCGCGGTGGTGGATGACGAGCTTTCAAGCTGCGGCGACTCTGGCGATGACTGGGTCGTCGAGGAGCCGGTCAAGATTCCGTATGCCGTCACGACTAGCCCCAATGTCAACCCGAACCTGGAGCTGTTGTTCCGCACACCTCAACGCATTCCATCGTTAGGCGTTTTGGGCGCGAAGACCATCGAGCTTTCTTACTTCGGATCCCGAAGTGCGGCAGGCATTCAGATCGACGGTCTCGACCTGAGAGCTCAGGACCCGCAAGCTGCGGTTCGGTCCCTGGTTGCCGCTGGGGTGCAGCGAGTTGACGCTACCGGCGCCTGGCTACGAACGCAGCGACAGGTCACCCAGGACTAGACGGCCTCGATTTAGGTGGCAGAGGGGGCGCATAGGCGAGGATTGCGCCTCCACTACTCCAGGGTCGTCTTCCATCGAACTCGGCAACCGGCCACAGGGCTACGGGCGGGCGAACCAGGTCCCGTTTTCTGGGTGTGCGCGGTAGGCCAGCGTTCGGGCGATGCGTGTCTGCGATGACTTCATCAGGGGCTCGGGCAACGCGTCGAGCTCAAACCAGCCGACCGCAGTCGACTCGTCGTCGGCCACCCACGGATCGGCCGCGCCCACCGCATGGCACAGGAACGTCAGGTCGAGGTACTGCGCGCGGTCTCCGTTCTCGTACCGAACCGGCTCGGGGCCCGAGGAGACGGCCGCGAGGCCCTCCACGACGGCGTCGATCCCGGTCTCCTCGGCCACCTCGCGGACGACGGCCAGCGCGGGTTGCTCGCCCGGCTCCGGGATCCCGCTCACGACCGCCCACAGACCGTTGTCGGAGCGCCGGCCGAGCAGCACTCTGCCGTCCTCGTGGACGACGACGGCGCTGACCCCCGGCATCCACAGCAACTCGTTGCCCACGCGCGATCGCAGCGCCAGAACGAAGTCGGGGATAGGCATGCGCCGGAGCCTACGCGTGCGCCCGGGGGCGTGAAAGAGAGGGCAGTCCCGGGACGTTCGGGTGCCGTAACGCTGAAGCTTTGAGTAGGTTCAGCCGCGTGGACCATCAGCGACGGCGACCTGGCGACTCCCGAGCAACGGCTGACGAGCGGGGGGTCGCATCCGCGATATACGGCCTCGTGGTCTGCTCCGCCACACTTGCGGCCGCATCGGCCAGCGGCGAGCTGTCATTCGTCGCCGTCAGTGTGCTGGTCACTGTCGTCGTGTACTGGCTGGCGGAAAGCTATGCACACGCACTTGCTCGTCATGCTGTTGAACAGGAGCCCCTGGGCTGGTCGGGAACACTGGCGACATTGAGTCAAGGGTGGCCAATGGTCAGCGCGTCCTTCATCCCCCTGGGGGCGCTGTTGGCCATGGGTGCTTTGGGTGCGTCGGTCTTTGTCGCTATCAATGTCTCCTTGGCGGTCGCGACCGTGCTGTTGGTGGGGGCTGGATGGACCGCCTCGCGAGCCAGCGGGTTGCGAGGCTGGCGACTACTGACATCTACCGCGATGAGTGCGGTCTTCGGCTTGACGATGGTGGCGCTCAAGAACCTGCTGCACGTGTGACTACTTCGGGGTGCGCGCCTCTTCGTTGCGAAGCCGCGACCACTTTGGCCGAGCATGGCTGTCGCCGACTGTGGTGCTGGTCCGTTCGGTCAGACCTTCGACTCGTTTAGCCGAGTGTGCAGAAGGGTCGGCAGTGTCAGCCTTAGATAGTTGGCGAAGGGCTGGTCGGTCACTGACAAACAGGGGATTGACGGCTCGGTTTGCGTCAAGAACGGACTCGGACTTGATCGGAGCCATGATGAACCAGGAACTGGTATTCTCGCGTACCACTCGGTGGGGGGCTGCGGCCACTGCCGCGGCCACTGCCGCGGTTATGGGCTTTTCGGCTACCTCGGCGCAGGCGGTCGTAGGTCAAAGTGCCCCGACGCGGTCTAGCGCCGCTGTTGTCTCGACGACCGGCGGCTTGAGCGGTGGCAAATGGGGTAACCCTACGGCTGACCGCGTATCGAAGGATGCGCTGGGAACGTACCAAGCGAAGAAGGACCCGGGTTCGCTGTTCACCGTTGACAAGGCTATCGGTGCGCGCGGATTGTGGGCAGATGAGGATACCTCTGGGCGAGCGTTGACCGGGCAAGGCGTGAGCGTCGCGCTACTGGACTCCGGGGTCAGCCAGGTTGCCGGCTTGGACGGCGCCGGCAAGGTGACCTTTGGCCCGGACCTGTCGATCGAGGGCAACGGTGTGCTGACGCAGCAAGACACCTACGGCCATGGCACCTTCATGGCCGGCCTCATCGCCGGCAGGGGAACAACGAGTCCGTCGTCGGATCTGTCCAACGCGCCGGCCAGCGTGCAGCTGGGCGTGGCGCCGGATGCGAAGCTTCTCACTCTGAAACTGGCGACCACGGACGGCAGCGTCGACGTGAGCCAGGTCATCGCCTCACTGGATTGGGTCACCCAGCATCCGGTGCTGCCCGATGGCACGCGCGTCCGGGTGATCAACCTGTCCTACGGCACCGACTCGGCCCAGAGCTACCTGGCTGACCCGCTCGCGACCGCTGCAGAGAATGCCTGGCACCACGGAATCGTCGTTGTTACGTCGGCAGGCAACAATGGATCGGGCAGCGGGCGGCTGACCGACCCCGCCATCGATCCGTATGTCATCGCGGTCGGCGCCACCGACAGCGGCAACAGCCTCAATGGCTGGGACCAAAATAACACCGCGGTCGCCGATTACTCCCAGGTGGGTTCGACTGAGCGTGACGTGGATCTCGTCGCACCGGGAACGTCGCTGGTCTCGACCAGAGCCCCTGGGTCCTTCGTCGACGTTAACAATCCTTCTGGTCTGGTCTCTGGTGACGCAAGCGGAAAGCTCTTCCGCGGCAGCGGGACCAGCGAAGCGGCCGCAGTGGTCTCCGGCTCGGTCGCGCTGCTGCTGCAGGCTTACCCGACCCTGACCCCGGATCAGGTTAAGTACGCCCTGACGTCGTCGGCAGATCCGATTAGCAACGCAAGCCCGGCTGGCTCCGGGGCTGGGACGCTCGACCTGAAGCAGGCGCTCAGGACGGCCGGCCGCCTGGCTGGGACGGACAAGAAGGCCGCGACCTTAGGGGCAGCCGCCGTGCAGGCGTTCCCCAGCTCGACCGGGCAGGGATCGATCCAGGCAGCTCGGGCCGGATCCGTCCTGGTCGACGCCGACGGCAACGACCTCTCCGGTGAGATCGACGTCCAGGGCACGCCCTGGGACGCCGCCGCCTGGTGGCAGGCCACCTCCAACTTGTCGGCCTGGTCTGGCGGTAAGTGGCTCGGCGTCACCTGGACCGGCGACGACTGGTTGCCTGCATCCAACGGCCTCGCCTCTTCGCGCTGGTCCTCTTCGCGCTGGTCCTCGTCGCGCTGGAGCGATGCTGGCTGGGATTCCTCGCGCTGGTCCTCCTCGCGCTGGTCCTCGTCGCGGTGGTCTTCCTCTCGCTGGTCCTCGTCGCGCTGGAGCGATGCTGGCTGGGATTCCTCGCGCTGGTCCTCGTCGCGCTGGAGCAGCGCTGACTGGGCGTAGCAGATGCGTCGCGCCCTAAACCCAGCGCAGGTCACGTGGCTGCTGACCGCCTGGCTGGCTGCCGGGGCACTGGTTCTCACGAGCCGGACAGGTGGAGGGCCGATCATGGCCCTCCAGCTGCCGGTCGTCGTCGTCGCTCTCGAGTTGGGTGCAGGGTTCTTCTTCGCTGAACAGTTCCTGTTGAATGTGGAGTTCCGGCGGCAAGCCCACACGTTCACCCTCGCTGGCATCCCGCTGCTCATTGGGGTCCTGGTGCTGCCACCGGGCGCGTTCGTTGCGACACGCCTGGGCGCGTCGGTATTGGCGTTCGTGTGGCAGCGGGTATCGGTGGACAAGATGGCCTACAACTCTGCCGCCTACGCCTTCGAGGCTGCAGCGGACGCCATGCTTGTGCATCTCCTGCTCCGCCCTCAACAGGGCATGGGGCTGCGGACTGCCGTTGTCCTGATCCTCTTGCTGGCGGTGGTGGATCAGGTCATCAGCATGCTGGTACTGATCATGATCCGCCTGCACAGTGGCCCGCTGAGCCGGACGGATATTGTTGAGGTACTGGTACCAGCCCTCGTCCTGAGCGTGGCCTCGAGCATGTTCGCGCTCAACCTGATCATTCTGTTCGAGTACGGAACGCTGGGTGCCGTACTCGCCGTCCTGCTCGTCGGTCTGGGCGCGGCCGGCTATCGCGCGTATGCCGGCGCCCGGCATCGCCACGAGTCGCTCACCCTTGTCCACGAGTTCGTCACCGGAAGCGTCGGCGCACAGTCTCTGGAGACTCTCGCCGAAGAGCTGCTGTCCCGCATCCGGCGGCTTCTGCGAGCAAGCACCGTCCAGGTGATGATCGTTGACAGTGACAGTGACAGTGACAGTGACAGTGACAGTGACAGTGACAGTGATGGTGACAGTGATGGTGATGGTGACAGCCACTGGAGCGACAGGCTCCCGTCAGACGTTGGCTCGACGCTGACCCTGGCCGTCGACGAGGAAGACAGTCTTCACGTCAGCCACCAAGATTTCGACACCCAGGACTGGGTCGTTGTGCGCACGTTGACCCAGCAGGAACCGCTGCTGGCCGGCCGAGCCACCAAGGACCCTGGTGTCCGGCGTTGGCTTGCCGAACACGGATTCCGGGACGCGATGATGGTCTCGCTACCGGACTCGAGCGGTTTGCGGGGAACGCTGCGGGTCACCGACCGGCTCGGGGAGACGGCCACCTTCACGGTCGAGGACCTGACCATGTTGCAGACCCTGACCAGCCACCTGGCAGTGGCGCTGCGCAGCACCCGCCTGGTGCAGGAACTGGGCTACGACGCCACCCATGACTCGCTCACAGGCTTGGCCAACCGGCGGGCGTTGTACACCGAAGGACAGGCGCGGCTGGTGAATACACCCGGGCGGCGCCGGGCGCTGCTGCTGCTGGACCTTGACAAGTTCAAGGAGGTCAACGACAGCCTGGGCCACCACGCCGGGGACCAGCTCCTGATCGAGGTGGGTGCCCGGCTGCGCGGGCAGCTGCGGGGTGGGGACCTGCTGGCGCGCCTGGGCGGCGATGAGTTCGCGGTCTTGCTCGAGGACGCCGGCTACGACGAGGCCCAGAGCGTAGCTGAGAACCTGCGCGCGAGGTTGGCCGAGCCCTTCACGACCCTGTCCGGGACATCCGCGGTGGGGAGTCTGACGCTGCACTCCACTGTCAGCATCGGCATCGCGTTGTTCCCCGACGAAGGCCTTGGCCTCAACGCGTTGCTGCGCAAGGCCGACATCGCCATGTACAAAGCCAAGACCTCCGGTGAAGGGCATCACGTCTACAGCGGCACCGATGACGCCGACGGCGCGAGCCGACTGCGCACGGCGGATGAGCTGCGGACGGCGATAACTGGCGATCAGTTCGTCCTGCACTATCAGCCCAAGGTCGACCTGGACACCGGCGACGTGCACTGCGTCGAGGCGCTGGTCCGCTGGCAGCACCCCACCCGAGGCCTGCTGTACCCAGACGCGTTCCTCGACCTGGTGGAGGTGTCCGGGCTGATGCGCGCCATGACCCAGCGCGTGCTGGAAATCGCCCTGGACCAGGCTGCGGACTGGGAGGGACAGGGCCAGCACCTGACCGTCGCAGTCAACCTCTCAGCCAGCTCACTTGTGGACGCCGGCCTGCCCGAGGAGGTCTTTGCCATGCTCGCAGCACGAGGTGTCCCCCCCGACGCCCTGCAGTTGGAGATCACTGAGGAGTTCCTCATGGCCGACCGCGAACGCGCCCGCTCGATCCTGGCCCGGCTGCGCGAAGGCGGCGTCCAGATCTCCATCGACGACTATGGCACCGGCTACAGCTCACTGAGCTACCTACGGGACCTGCCCATCGACGAGCTCAAGCTTGACCAATCCTTCGTCTTCCCCATGGTCGACGACGCCCGCGCCGCCGCCTTGGTCGCCTCCACCATCGCCCTGGCGCACAGCCTGGGCCTGCGCATGGTCGCCGAGGGCGTCGAGACGGAGGTCGCCTACGCCGAGCTGAGGCGCCTGGGTTGCGACCAGGGTCAGGGTTACTTCATGTGCAGGCCCATTCCCGCCGACCAGCTCGACCACTGGCTCAGCAACCGGCCCGCTGTCGATAAGTCCGCTCATATCCCGCCTGGCATGGAAGGTCGAATGCGGGCTCTCCGGAAGGCCTCTATGAGAGTCATCCCGCACCCTGACGAGGGCGAAGGCCGAGGCCGCGCTGGTGGTAGCGGCTAGTTGCACGTGAGCTGCACATTGCCTGACAAGGCCTACCCAACGGCGGCTCTTCTGAAGCCATGTTCTTAGGGCGAGCCCGCTACCCGGGATCCACGCTCTGGTTCAGTTGGTCATTGATCTCCTTGAAGACGTCTCGGTGGAGAAATCCAGTATTGGCAAGGGTTTAGCGCGCGACTGGTAAGGGATCGTGTGCCACGGTGGACGGCCGCCTACGCCCACACATTGCTGGGGGTTGTCCAGTGGCGACGCGTTGGGCGCCTTACCCACTCGGGAGCTTGCGTCCGTTTTCCCTGCCCTG
>OCZT010007862.1_pt1 | contig 10412 bp, 8 predicted proteins | sample 1539031 | NCBI WGS metagenome assembly OCZT01 (sample SAMEA3539308, study PRJEB22396) | soil metagenome | biome: tundra; feature: field; material: soil | place: USA | collected 2010-05 | depth 0.15 m
GGCCTCGCTTTTGGGTGGGGCACACTTCAGCCAGCCATCCGAGCGAAGCTCGGACTGCTTCCTTCCGCTGCCCGCGTTTGCCAAAGCCGCGCCGCAATAGCGTTACACTGGGGTTCCATGGGCCGCCGCATCCCGCATCCCGCCTCCCTATTTGCGGTCCTGCTGCTCTGCACTTCCGCCGCCTGGAGCCAGAACGCGGCCGTCCAATCCGCCGCGGCCGCCATCCAGCGAGGCGATTTCCCGGCAGCCGAAAAGACCCTGCGAGCCGAAGTGGCAACCCACCCCGGCGATTCGTGGGCCTTAAGCCTGCTGGCCGTCGCGCTCGACAATCAGAAGAAACTCCCGGAAGCCGAGGAGTTCCATCGCCGGGCGGCCGCGGCGTCTCCTCTCTCAGCGGAGATTCTCAACAACTACGGAACCCATCAGTGGATCGCCGGGCAATTCGACAAAGCCGAAATCAGCTTCGCGAGCGCGTTGGCCGCCGCTCCGGCGTATTTCAATGCGCTTTTTAATTTGGGCGTAATGGCGACATATACGGGCCATCACGAACGGGCCCACGAGGTGCTCGAATCCGCCCTCCGGCAGCAGCCCCAAAACGTGGATGTGCTCTACCGTCTGGCCTGCGTCGAGGAGGCGTCCAGACAATGGGAGGCTGCCGTCATGCACCTGGCCCAGGCCGCAAAACTCGATCCCGGGCGGGCCGACGTCCAGAAGTTGCTCGCCCTTACCACCACCGAGTTAGGCGCGTTGGACGATGCGGCCGCCGCCTGGGACCGCTACCTGAAGCTTGAGCCGAACGACGACGTTGCCCGCCGCGAGCGCGCGTTTACCGCGGCCAGAATAGGGAAACTCGAGCAAGCTATCGCCGATCTCGATGCCTATCTCTCGCGCCATCCCGATGACCCGGTCGCACACTACGAACTTGCCCAGGCCCAGCGCTCTCTGGACGTGACGCAGGCCCTCGGCCACCTGGACAAAGCGCTGGCGCTCGACCCCAACTACCTGGCCGCTCGGGCGGCTCGCGGCAGTCTCTATTATCAAGCGGGAAAACCCGAGTCTGCCGTGGGGGACCTGGAACTTGTCGCATCCCGGCAGCCCGACGACGCCGTCAACCTGGATCGCCTGGGACAAACCTATCAGGCGTTGGACCGGATGGCCGATGCGGTTCGAGTCCTTCGCCGTGCCGCCGAGTTGGCTCCCGAAGACTCCAAGACGCTGCTTCACTTTGCCCGCGCGCTGGCCGATGCGGGACAGACCGAAGAGTCTAAGGTTGTGATGGACCGCTTCCGGCAATTGGGCCCGGAACAAAAGAAAAGCGTGCCTGCCGGCCTGGTGGAGTATTTGAGTCTCACGCCCGCGCAGAGACATGCCGATTACCGGGCACGCGTGGAGAAGGCCGTCCGCGACCACCCCGAGGACCCTGATGCCCAGGTGGCATACCTCAAGTTACTGATCGAGGACGGCAATGCCCGTCAGGCGGCCACCGCGGCGAAGCGGGTCGCCAGCCTGCAACCAGCCGCCGCCGTGCTCGCCGATGCCGGACGCGCGCTCCTCGCGGCCAACCACTACACACTCGCTCGCGACCTGTTACAGCAGGCGGTGGCGGCCGATCCACGCCTGAGCGGCGCCAGCCTGGACCTCGCCATCGCGACCTTCCATGCCTTGGGTGCGGCCACCGGAGCCGTCGCCGGGCTCGCGCTCCTCGACCGTATACCGGAATCCGGGCGCAGCGCCGCCTATCACCTCGCGCGCGCCCAAATGCTGGACGCATCCGGGAAGCTTTCGGATGCCGCCGCGGCCCTCCACCTGGCGCTCGGTGCCGCCCCCAAACAGCCCGATGTGTACCGCCAGGCGATCGCCTTGCTGGCCGGCGAGGGCCGGGCGCCCGAAGCCTTGCACATTGCCGAAGAGGCGGCACGCATCCTGCCGGAGAGCCGCGAGATCCTGCTGTTGAAAGCCACCACTCTGGAATTCGCGCGGCAATCCGACGAGGCCGAGCACTTGCTGAGCGACATCCAGAATCGCTGGCCGGAGTGGTCCGCCGTCTGGCTGGCGCACGGCATCATTCTGCATACTCACCAGCGGTATGAAGAGGCGCGGCAGGCACTCGAAACGGCCGTTGTCATGGGCTCGCGCCGTCCCGACACCTATTTCTATCTGGCCGACTGCGAATTGCACTCTGCTCCGGCGCGGAAAGACGCCGCGGAAGCTGCCGTTCGCCAGGCCCTCAACCTCTCGCCCGGGGATCCTTGGATCCAGTCCCTCGCCGGCCGAATCGCTTTCGCCCGGGGCGCATATCCACTTGCCGTGGAACGGCAGCGCGCGGCCATCCGTCTGCGCCCCCGCTTTTCCGAGGCGCACCAACAACTGGCGCAGGCCTACACTGCGGCGGGACGGAAGCCGGAAGCGGCGCGCGAACTGGAACAGGTCCGGATCATCCGCCAAAGCGCGCCCAACGCGAGTGGAGACGATGCACCCCCATATCTGAGCCGCCTTTTCCAGGGCAGCCTGCTCGGTGACCCCACCATAAAATGATCTTTAACCCCATGATCCAAATCGACCTACACTCAGCCAAGCCCACTCCAAAACACTCCCGCGAGGGGTAGTTCGTTCGGAAGAAGGGGTATCACCCGCCCGCCCCGCCTGCTCCTTGAAATCTTGCGAAATTACCGTCAAGGCCGGCCAGGTCTGTCCGGTTCTGACGGCTTTTCCCGCTTTTCCCCGTCCCCAGCCATACCGCGCAGTACATTGTGCTAACGTTGCGTTCGGCACCCCACGCGCCGCAAGAAGCGTTACGTGTGACCAAATGAACGCGGAATGGACTCCGATGCGGTGGCCGGGTTCGTGGAAATCCCCATCCGCCGTGGGCCTGCTCAAAGGCACACCCATCAACTGGCTGCTGGTCGATAAGGATGCCAGCCTCGCGCCCGTTATCGAACAGGCGAAACAAGCCGGGCTGCACGTTGCTGAAATCGCCGCTCCGCCGGCCGGCGTTGCCCTCCTCCAGGGGGAGTGGCCCGGCGTCGCCATGTCGCGCGGCGGCGGGACATCGGCCGGTCCGACCGGCGTGCCGTGGGTGGATACCAATTCCTGGAAGATCCGCCTGGAAGCGGCGCGCCGCCCCGGCGCCGACATCTGGGTGGATGCGCCACCCAAAGGCCCGCGAGTATTCGCCACTTCCTACCGCACGGCAATCGCCGACGCCGCGGCTTACGGTGGACGCTGGGTGATCTCGCTCGATGCCCAACTGGCCGCCGCCATCGCCGACGGCAAGGCGGATGCCCTGGCAACATGGAAGGGAATTGCCGGTGAGTGCCGGCGGCCTGCTCATCACCGGTCCCAAATGGGGCGTCCCGCCCGGCATGCCCGCCACGGAAGAACATCCCCGGTATGCCGCGCGCACTCTCGGCAAGGGCCGCCTGGCAATCGCCAAAGCGGATCCGGACGACCCCTACGTCCTGGCCAGTGACTCGGCGCTGCTCATCAGCCACCGCTACGAATTGCTGCGCTTCTGGAATGGCGGCGTTGAGTGGTTCGAATCGGAGATCGCTCTGGCAGGTCCTCAACCGGAGCCGTTGGACGAGCTGTCCGGCGGACTGGACATTCTGAGCTTGCGTAAGTGACCCGCATCTGCTCTCCAAAACTGACCCAGGCGGTCTGTAGCTGAGCCTCGAAGGGCTGGTCGCTACCTTTCAGATGGCAGAATCCGAGTAGGGGCCGCAAACGATCCGCAACGGGATCGATAAATGCTGGGCGACTACCGGAGGGTAATCCCCGAGGCGACGGCCCAACTTCCGGGTGTCCGACGATCCGCTCAGAGTGGCCCAGACGATTCCCAGAACGCTGATCCTCTTGACGAATCGTAGCCGCTTCCGAGTGCCGCATTGCTCAAGGACCGCCACCTCAGATCACAAAATTTACTTGACCCTGGAACTGGTTCCAGCCTTTATACTGCTAACGTGATGTTCACTGGTTTTGTTCAGGATTGCCGGTTTGCCGCCCGTATGCTGGTCAAGCATAGAAGCTTCACGCTTACGGCAATCCTCACACTGGGGGTGGGAATCGGGGCCAATGTCGCCTTGTTCAGTGTGGTCGATGCCACCCTGCTGCGACCATTGCCGTATGGCAAGCCCGATCAGCTTGTAAGGATCTGGGAGAAACGGGCTCGCCTTCCCAAAGGCCGTGTCTCTTGGGCGGATTACGCAGACTGGAAGGCGCAAAATCGCGCCTTCGGCGCAATGGCTGCCTACCAGGCTGGTGATCATAACCTGACTGGAAACGCCGACCCGGAACAAGTCCAAGGAGCGTCCGTATCCGCCGATCTCTTTTCACTCCTGCGAGTATCGCCGCAATTCGGGCGGAGCTTCTTGGTCGATGACGAAAAGCCAGGCGCACACCGAGTCGTTATTCTCAGTCACAATTTGTGGGAACGTCGTTTTGGCGGCGATTCCGGCTTGCTTGGCAAATCAATTCGCATCGACGACGCTTCATTCGATGTGGTGGGCATCATGCCGCCGGATTTCTATTTCCCGGATCGTAAGATCGAGCTGTGGGTGCCTTTGGCTATCGATCCGAGTTCCCGGATGGCAGGGCGCACCATGCACATCCTCGACGTGATCGGCCGACTCCGACCGGAAGTAGGTATCGAAAAGGCGCGGGGGGACGTGGGGACCCTCGCCGCGCTCCTCGAAAAAGCATACCCACGAGACAACACCGGGCATGGTGCCGATGCAAGTTTGCTGCAGGATGATTGGACAAGCAGCTACCGAACCAGTTTGATCCTGATATTCGGTGCGGTTACCTTTGTTCTGGTGATTGCCTGCGCGAATGTCGCCACTCTCTTGTTGTCGCGAGCGACGGAACGGCGCAGAGAGGTTGCGATCCGTTGCGCCCTTGGCGCCGGACGAAAGCAGATCATCCGTCAGTTGTTCATCGAGAGCCTGCTTCTGGCCGTGGTGAGCGCGGTTGCCGGATTGTTGCTCGCGTATTGGTTGATCAAGGCGATCGTCCTCGTGACGCCCGCCAGTGTGACCAGGATCGGCGAGAGCGGGTTGACTCTTCCGATATTAGCGTTTGCGCTGCTGGTTTCTTTGGGCGCTGGAATTCTATTTGGGCTCGCTCCCGCTCTGCACATATCGAGCCAGGCCACGGCAGGCGCGCTCAAAGAGAGCGCAAGGGGGGCAACGGCAAGCCGGTCGGCCAACCGGCTCCGGAACGTCTTTGTGATCGCGGAAGTAGCCCTTTCGGCGGTTTTATTGACGGGCGCCGGCCTGCTGGTGAAGAGTTTTCTCCTGGTGGAACACATCAATCCCGGGTTCAACGTGTCCAACGTTTTGACAGCGAACGTCACCCTGCAAAATGCCAACTATCGGCCGGCCCAACGACAGGCATTCCTGGCTCGGGTCTTGGATCAGATTCGAGCGGACCCCGCCGTTCTGGCAGCGGGCGGTGTGACCCATCTGCCGCTGGCCGGCAACGGACCCTCATTCGAGTTTCAGGTTGCCAGTCGGCCGCCAGCGGCGCCGGGCGAGGAATCAAAAGCACAAATCCGTTGCACGACGCCCGATTATTTTCGCGCATTGAGTATTTCTCTCCTAGCCGGCCGCGCGATCACCGAGAGCGATTCCGACGCCGCGGCAAACGTGATCGTCATCAATGACGTTATGGCGGGCCGATACTGGCCGGACGAATCGCCGATAGGCAAGCGAATCAGTTTCGACGAGACCCACGACGGCATGCCAATCTGGCGAGAGATTGTTGGTGTGGTAGGGCGTGCGCCATTCCGGGCTGGAGTATGAGCCGGAACCGCAAATGTACGCACCGTTCAGCCAATTCTCAATGCCGTTCGCAACCCTTGTGGTGCACACTCGCGGTGAGCCGCTGTCTTTCTCGAAAACGTTGCGGTGGGCGGTCGAGGCGGCCGACGCGAACGAACCGGTATCGGCCATCCGGAGCATGGAACAAGTGCTGGAGCAGTCGATTGCTTCCCGTAGATTCAGCGTCCTGATGCTGGGCTTTTTTGCGGCGCTCGCTTTACTTGTGGCCTCGATCGGTGTTTATGGAGTTCTGTCGTACGCTGTGTCGCAGCGGCGGCCTGAACTTGGTATACGGCTGGCTTTGGGATCGGGCGTTCGAGCGGTGATGTGGCTGGTGATGAAGCAGGGCATGAGCTTGGCCGTTTGCGGCGTGTGTTTGGGTGCCGGTGGATCGTGGCTCGCGACGAGGCTGCTGTCGACGCTTCTATATAAGGTGAGCGTGACAGATCCCATTGTGTTCGGATCGATCGCCGTGTTATTGCTCGCGGTCGCAATGCTCGCAAGCTATCTGCCCGCTCGGCGCGCTGCGGAGGTGGATCCCGTGGTAGCATTGCGGTCTGATTAGCGCCAGCCAAAGAGCAGGACATGGACTCACGCGATCCTCGAAACTCGATGCGGTCCGGCGAACTGGCCCGATTGTGCGGAGTGAGCACTGACACGCTGCGCCACTACGAGCGGGTTGGAGTCCTCCCGAGGGCTCCCCGAACGGAGAGTGGTTATCGTCAGTATCCTTTGTCCGCGCTGGACCGGGTCCGTTTGGTTCGGCGCGCGATATCGGTCGGGTTTACGCTTGAAGAACTCGCGCGCGTGCTACGGATCCGCGATAAGGGTGGAGCACCGTGCCGCCAGGTGAGGGATTTGGCGCTAACGACGCTCGAAGACATTGAGCGCCGCTTGGAAGAGCTAACGCTCGTACGCGATCACCTTCAGATGTTGCTGAAGGATTGGGACGAACGACTTGGGCGCACCGCCCCGGGCCAGCGAGCCGGGTTGTTAGAGTCACTGGGGCGCTCGTAAAGCATTCCGGACACATAAGATCGAGAGAAAAGCCATGAGATTATTCCCGCTTCCCTTTTTGTGCCTGGCAGTTGCAACGGGGCAAGTGCCCCACCAGCACCATCCGCCGACCTCAGAAGAGTACGCAAGAGTCCTGGAAGACCCTTCGCGGGATGAGTGGCAGAAGCCTCATGATGTGGTCATGGCGCTGAATCTCAAACCGACCGAGACGGTCGCCGACATCGGGGCCGGAACGGGTTACTTTGCGCGCCGCTTCGCTAACCACGCCACAAAGGTATACGCGGTTGACATCGATGAGAAACTGCTGGAATCAATGCGGGCCGCCGGCCTGCCGAACCTCGAAACGATTCTGGCCGCTCCGGATGACCCTCGCCTTCCACCGGCCCAAGTGGACACGATTTTCTTTTGCGATGTACTGCACCACATCGACAACCGCCCCGCATATTACGCCAAGGTGGCAAAGGCGATGAAGGTGGGTGGAAGGATCGTAGTAATCGATTTCTATAAGAAAGACTTGCCGGTCGGGCCGCCACAAACGATGAAGCTCTCCTCCGAGGAGGTCATTCTCGAATTCGGGAACGCTGGATTTAAACTCGTCAAACGACTCGACATTTTGCCTTACCAGTACTACCTGTTTTTTGAAAGACATGAGTAAACGAATCTGCGCCTGCTCTTGCTGCGAAGTTTCTGAGGCAACTGGCCGGCCAGTATTCGGTTGGATTCCAAAAAAGCCAGTAAGCTTCGCGGTAGCTCTAAATTGGGGTATTCCCTATGCGATTTAGGCACGTTCTGCGGCGGCTCGCTCGAACGCCGATGTTTACCGCGGTCGCGGCCATTACGCTGGCGGTTAGCATCGGCGCCAACAGCGCGATTTTCAGCGTAACTAATGGCGTTCTTTTGAAGCCGCTGCCGTATCCACGCCCGGAGGAACTGATCGATTTGCACCTCACCGCTCCGGGCGTGAACTTCCGGATGCCGAGCCGGCGCCGTTCCTTTATTTCACCTACCGCGACCAGGGACGATCTTTCCAAAGCGTCGGATTGTACAGGTGGGATACGCAGAGCGTCACGGGACTGACCGAGCCGGAGGAAGCGCAATGCCTCAATGTAACGGCCGAGGTGGTACCGATCCTCGGGGTGCAGCCGGCGTTGGGGCGCGGATTTTCCGAAAAAGACGCCACCCCTGGCAGCCCGCTCACCATGGTTCTGACGAACGGGTGGTGGCAGGCACGATTCGGGGGCGACCATTCCGCGATAGGGCGGCGGATCATGGCCAACGGTTTTTCCCGCGAGATGATTGGCGTGATGCCCGCGAGCTTTCGCTTTCTCGATCGCGATGCCGCTTTCCTGCTGCCACTGCAGTTCGATCGCACGCGGCAGTTTCTCGGCGGGTTCGATTATCCGGGAATTGCGCGACTGAAGCCCGGCGTGACGATCGAGCAGGCGAACGCCGACGTCGCGCGAATGATTCCGATCGCCCTGCACAGCTTTCCTCCACAGCCTGGCCTGACGGTGAAGGAATTTGAAGACGTGCGGCTCGCTCCCAAGTCGCGGTACCCTCGCCAAACGCTCATCGGCGATATTGGAAAAACGCTGTGGGTGCTGATGGGGACCATAGGAATTGTCCTGTTGATCGCGTGCGCCAATGTCGCGAATCTCCTGCTGGTTCGCGCCGAAGGACGGCACCAGGAGCTGGCGATTCGCGCCGCGCTGGGCGCGAGCTGGCGCGATATCGCGCGGGAGCTGTTGATGGAGAGCGTCGCACTCGGATTGCTCGGCGGCGTGCTCGGCTTGGGGCTCGCCTATGCGGCAGTTCAAGTGCTGATTTGGATGGCTCCGGCGAATCTGCCGCGGTTGAAGGAAATTTCTATCGATCCGTCGGTGATCCTGTTCACTCTTGGCATCGCGCTTCTGACGGGAGTTTTGTTCGGGATGATTCCCGTAATCAAATATGCCGGTTCGCGGATCGCAACCGAGCTGCGTGGCGGCGGACGCCCCTCCAGCCAGAGCCGGGAGCGGCATCGCGCCCGCAGCGTGCTAGTGGTGGTGCAGGTTGCGTTCGCGCTGGTGTTGCTGGTCGGTTCCGGATTGATGATCCGGACGCTTCAGTCGCTGCGCCGCGTCGATCCAGGATTCGATTCGCGGGACGTGCTGACTCTGCGCATCGCTATTCCGGAATCGCAGGTGAAAGATGCGATTGCCGCGATTCAGATGGAGCAAGGAATCCTCGAAAAGATTCGCGCGCTTCCGGATGTGACGTCCGTTGGGCTCACCACTCGAATTCCAACAGAGCGCGGCGGGCATGATCTTGTCTATGCCCGCGACAAATCGTACTCGCAAGGCGTGCCGCCGCTGCGAGCGTTCAAATTCGTGTCGCCCGGACTGCCGGCGGCCATAGGCAACCGGCTGATCGCCGGCCGCGAGTTTACCTGGACCGATACGTACCAGCGCCGGCCCGTTGCGATGGTTTCGCAGAATCTCGCGCGCGAGCTGTGGCAGGACCCACGGCGCGCGCTCGGCAAACAGGTCCGCGAGGACCTGAAGGGCCCGTGGCGCGAAGTAGTCGGAGTCGTGAATGACGAGCGCGACGACGGCATACAGGAAAAAGCGCCGGCGACTGCATATTTCCCGCTGCTGATGAACGATTTCGAGGGTGATGCGGTCGCGGTGCAGCGAACGGTTTCGTATATCGTGCGCAGCAAGCGCGCTGGATCGCAAGGTTTGCTGACGGACGTACGGCAGGCCGTCTGGTCGATGAATCCGAATCTTCCGCTCGCAAATGTGCGCACGCTTCAGGAGATTTACGACAAGTTGCTCACGCGAACCTCATTCACGCTGGTCATGCTTTTAATCGCCGGCGCGATGGCGCTTTTGATCGGCTTGGTGGGAATTTACGGCGTGGTTTCCTACGCAGTCTCTCAGCGCCGGCGCGAGATCGGAATCCGAATGGCGTTAGGCGCCTCCCAGGAAGAACTGATGCGGTTGTTCCTCGCCCACGGATTCGTACTCGCCCTGATCGGTGTCACCTGCGGATTAGCCGTATCCGCCGCTCTGACGCGCGTGCTTGGGTCCCTTCTATTTGACGTGAACCCGATCGATCCGCTGACCTACGCCGCGGCCTCCCTCGGGCTGATCTCCGCCGCGGTCACGGCAAGTTATATTTCCGGCCTGCGCGCAATGGCCGTAGATCCTGTCGAAGCGCTCCGCTCGGAGTGAGTCTCCTACAAGAGCCTTCCGGGCGACGCGCTTCGCTCCGGCGCGGAGGCGCATTAAGGCCAATGCCTTCCAGTCATAGAGACGTCCAGCGCGCACCTGCCCCAGTTCCTCAAGGAAAGCAAGGGACCGCCATCACCACACGCGCGAAATCGGGTTGTGGGAAGCTGATCAACCGTGGTTCGGGCGGTTGACGCGCCACTCGGAGAAAGAGGCTGAGCCGTCCGGGAGCCGATTCCTGTCGCTAACAGCCCTTCCGTCCAACAACCGGATCACTCCCGTGATACGCCGCTCCAGGAAGTTAACCAAAAGAAACTGCTTTGGCGGGACCGCACATGGATGTAAGCACCCAGCGTAACGCCCTCCA
>OCZT010007863.1_pt1 | contig 10412 bp, 8 predicted proteins | sample 1539031 | NCBI WGS metagenome assembly OCZT01 (sample SAMEA3539308, study PRJEB22396) | soil metagenome | biome: tundra; feature: field; material: soil | place: USA | collected 2010-05 | depth 0.15 m
ATCGGCGGCGCCGCCAACCCGTTGATGTCGAACTCGGCGAAGAACCACGCATCGGGAACTGCGCGCTACAACGACGATGCCAGCGGCGTCGGACTCGAGATGACGGTGCGGTACAGCGACGCGTTCCCGGTGAACTCCGGGTACTACAATTCGCTTACGCCGAACGTCTTCCCCGGATCGGTCTACACATACTCCGGTGTGCCCGCGCAGACGATGTTCGACCTGGGGCTGTCGTACAAGCTCCCGATCGACCAGAAGGTCACGTGGTCGCTCAACGTCAGCAATCTGCTCGACAACCGCGTGCCCACGTTCCCGGGTTCTCCGGCGATCGGGCGCCTGGTCGTTACGCGGCTGCGATACCAGTTCTAGAACCAGCCTGATCGACGTTGACGGCAGAGGGGGCCCGGCCCCCTCTGCCGTTCGCGTTTCCGCCGCCGCAGTTCGCCCTCCGTTATCTTGGAGTGTATGTTCCTCCTGCTCGACCCGGAGGCGCGTGCCGTGGTCGCGCATCGAGGTGACTCCGCGCACGCGCCCGAGAACACGCTCGAGTCCTTGCGGCAGGGCGTCTCGCTTGGCGTGGATGCGCTCGAGTGCGACGTTCATGTCACGAGAGACGGCCACGTCGTGGTCATTCACGATCCGACCGTGGACCGCACCACGAACGGGGCGGGCGCCGTCGCGGATCTTACGCTCGCCGAGTTGCAGCGGCTCGACGCCGGCTTTCGCTTCACGCGTGACGGCGGCCGCACCTTTCCCTGGCGCGGTCGCGGCGTCTCCATCCCGACGCTGGAGGAGTTGCTCGGCACCTTCCCCGAGATTCCACTGATCATCGAGGTGAAGGCGGCTGCGGCGGCGACAGCGACGAGGCAGTTGCTCGAGCGTTTCGGCGCGGCCGCGCGCTGTCTCGTCGGCTCGTTCCTTGCCGACGTGCTCGCGCCGTTCCGCGGCTCGGGAATTGCATGCACCGCGTCTCGTGACGACGTTCTTCGCCTCTATCTGCGCGCCCTGCTTCCAGGCGGCCCGCGCAGCCTGCCGTTTCAGGCGCTCTGCATCCCGCCCTCTTCCAACGGGATTCCGCTCCCCGTGCTGCGCTTCGCGCGGATGGCGCGCGCGGCCGGCGTTCCCACGCATGTGTGGACCGTGGACGACCCCGCACGGGCACGCCGCTACTGGGATGGCGGCGTCAGCTCCATCATCACGAACGATCCCGCCGTGATGCTCGCGGCGGCCGGTCGTGCTGCCGCCGCTTCTCTCCCGTCTCCCGTCTAGTCCATGGCCGAGCCAGTCAAGAAGAAAAAGGTCAACTACGCGCACGCCTGGGCCGAAACCAAGAGCCTGATGCTGCGGCACCGCGGGATGCTGCTCCTTGGCCTGGGACTGACGCTCGTCAGCCGGCTCGCGGGCATGGTACTCCCGATGAGCAGCAAGTTCGTGATCGACGATGTGGTCGGGAAGCATCGCACGGAGCTCCTCGTGCCGATCGCGCTCGCCGCCGGTCTCGCGACCCTTATCCAGGCCGCGGCGTCGTTCGCCATCTCGCAGGTGATCAGCGTCGCGGGGCAGCGGGCGATTACGGAGCTGCGCCGCCGCGTGCAGGCGCGCGTGATGCGGCTGCCGGTAAGCTTCTTCGACGCCACGCAGAGCGGTGTCCTCATCGCGCGCGTGATGAGCGACGCGGAAGGCGTTCGCAACCTCATCGGCACCGGCATCATTCAGCTCGTCGGCGGCATGGTGACCGCGCTCCTAGCGCTCGGGTATCTCTTCTACCTGAACGTTCGGCTCACGGCCGGCATCCTGCTGATCCTCGCGGTTTTCGGCGCGGTAATGGCGTATGCGTTCAACAAGCTGCGGCCGATCTTCCGCGAACGGAGCAAGATCAACGCCGAGGTCTCGGGCCGGCTCGGACAGGCCCTGTCCGGCGCGCGCGTCGTGAAGGTGTATACGGCGGAGAAGCGTGAAGAAATCGTCTTCACCAAGGGCGCACACCGGCTATTCCGCAACATCGCGAGAACCATCACGGGCACGTCGGCACTGACGACCTTCTCCACCGTCATCATCGGCATGGTGGGCGTGATGATGACGATCGTCGGCGGGCACGACATCCTGGCTGGCCGCATGACGCTCGGCGACCTCTTCGCGTACGTGTTCTTCGTCGGTCTCGTCACCTTTCCCGTGGTGCAGATGGCGGCGATCGGCACACAGATCACGGAGGCGTTCGCCGGCCTCGACCGCATCAACGAGATCATGAACACGCCGACCGAGGATGCGGAGGATGCCTCACGCGCACCCTTCGGTGCGGCGGACGGCGACATCAGCTTCGACCACGTCTGGTTCGAGTACCGCGAGGGGATCCCGGTGCTGAAAGACGTGAGCTTCACGTCCCGGGATGGCACGACCACGGCGCTCGTCGGCTCAAGCGGCTCGGGGAAGAGCACGCTCATCTCGCTGATCATGGCGTTCAACCGGCCGAACAAGGGGCGCATCATCGTCGCGGGTCGCGACCTCGCCGGTCTGCGGCTCCACGATTACCGAAAGCATCTCGGCGTGGTGCTGCAGGACAACTTCCTCTTCGACGGAACGATCACTGAGAACATCGCGTTCGCCAAGCCGGGCGCGACGATGGCGGAGATCCGCGCCGTGGCCCACGTCGCGCACTGCGACGAGTTCATCGATGGATTCCCCGACAAGTACGATACGATCGTGGGCGAGCGCGGCGTGAAGCTCTCCGGCGGGCAGCGCCAGCGCATCGCGATCGCACGCGCGATTCTCGCCGACCCGAAGATCCTCATTCTCGACGAGGCGACGTCGAGCCTCGACTCAGAGGCCGAGCAGCACATCCGTGACGGCCTGCGCGCCCTCCGACGCGGGCGCACGACGTTCGTGATCGCGCACCGCCTCTCGACGATCCAGAGCGCCGACCAGATTCTGGTGCTCGAGCACGGCGAGATCGTGGAACGCGGCAAGCACCAGGAGCTGCTGGCCAGGAACGGGCGCTACCGGCAGCTGTACGACAAGCAGTATCAGATCGAACGCGACCAGTTCATCAATCCGGGCGAGGACTTCACGCCGGAGCCCGCGCCCGTCGCGGCGGGCATGCGTACGCTGCCGCCCGGCTCGCTCTGACCCTCAGGCCGGCGGCAGCTTCTTGCCCGTGATCTTCGAGCCATCGTTCGCCATCGACCACTCGCCGGTGACCTGATCGCCCTCCAGCGTCAGGCTGATCGAGATGGAACCCCCATCCTGAGAGGTGATGGAGATCGTCATCGTCTTGCCGCCGACCTTGACCGCCTCAATCGGGAAGGTGCCATACGCCTGCGTGGTGACGGTTCCGCCCAGTGTCGCGTCGGCTTTCTTCTCGATCTTCACGGTGGACCCCATCGCCGTGCCTTGTACGACGACCGTGAGGTCGTACGTGCCAACGGGGTCGATCTCCGTCGTCGTGGGCGCCTGGGGCGCAGACTGGGCAAGAGCACCATGCACCGGCGCGGCGGCCATGACGGCCGCGGCGAGAAGGAAGAGACGAGGCGACATGGGAGGATGAGAGGTTCGGGTCACGTAAGGCATTAAGTTGGCGACGAGGCACGTTGCGCGCCATCCTTGTGGCGACTCGACTCGTACCCGCCGCATGAAACACCATACGACACGACTGAATCTCGAAGAGTTTGAAGCCGCCGGCTGCCGGATGCCTGGCGAGCTGACGCGCGACTTCGTGGATTGAGCGGGACGAACCATGCCCTGGGCGCAACGGTACGACCCGCTGGGATCTTCAGTGCTGTCCACGCTCGTGGCGCTCGCACCCCTGCTGGTGCTCCTCGGCCTGCTCGCGTCGCGGCGCGTGCGCGCACACTGGGCCGCACTCGCCGGCGTCGGCACGGCCCTTGTCGTCGCGATCTTCGCCGTCGGAATGCCGGCCGGGATGGCGGTACGCTCGGCGATGCTGGGCGCGGCGTACGGGCTCTTCCCGTTGGGATGGATCCTGTTGAACGTGCTCGTGCTCTACCGGCTCACCGTGAACTGCGGAGCGTTCAACGTCCTGCAGCAGAGCATCACGCATCTGACCGCCGACCGCCGGCTGCAGTTGGTGCTGATCGCGTTTTCGTTCGGCGCGTTCTTCGAGGGAGCGGCGGGCTTCGGGACGCCAGTCGCCGTGACTGCGGCGCTCCTCATCGGATTGGGATTTGCGCCGCTCGAGGCATCGGCGCTCTCGCTCATCGCGAATACGGCGCCCGTCGCATTCGGCGCTCTCGGCACCCCGATCATCGCCCTGCAGGGCGTCACGGGACTCGACCTGCGCGACCTCTCGGCGATGGTCGGACGCCAGCTCCCCGTCTTCAGCGTCATCGTGCCGTTCTGGCTCGTCGCCGCGTATGCGGGCGCGAGGCGAACGATCGAGGTGTGGCCCGCGCTGGCGGTGGCCGGCGTCGCCTTCGCGGTGCCCCAGTACCTCATCTCCACCTACCACGGACCGTGGCTCGTGGATGTCGTCTCGGCGGTCATCTCGTTGGGAGCCCTGGCGCTCTTCCTGCGTGTGTGGACGCCCCCCGGCGAGCGCGCGGCTCGCGAGGACGACTGGGTCGCTCCGCCACGCAGCGAGATGCTGCGCGCGTGGATGCCATGGGCCATCCTGAGTGTCATCGTTTGCGCGTGGGGCACGCCGCAGGTGAAGGGCTGGCTCAACGGTCTCTCCACACTCTCCTTCCCGGTGCCTGGGCTGCACGAGCAGGTATTGCGGGTGGCGCCTGTCGTCGCGACGCCTAGGCCCGAAGCCGCCGTCTTCACGCTCAACTGGCTCAGTGCCACCGGCTCCGGCATCGCGCTGGCCGCGCTGATCTCGGGGCTGCTGATGGGATTCGGTCCGGCTGCGATGGCGCGCGCCTACGCCGCAACGTTCAAGCGCATCGTCCCGTCGTTGCTGACCATGTCCGCGATGCTCGCGCTGGGATATGTCGCACGCTACTCCGGCACTGACATCATCCTGGGCCTGGCCTTTGCGCACGCGGGCATCCTCTATCCGTTCTTCGGCACACTCCTCGGCTGGCTCGGCGTCGCGCTCACGGGATCGGATACCTCCTCGAACGTGCTGTTCGGCGGGCTTCAGGTGGTGACGGCACAGCAGCTCGGCTTGAGCCCTGTGCTGATGGCCGGCGCCAACAGCGCGGGCGGCGTGATGGGCAAGATGATCGATGCGCAGAGCATCGTCGTGGCGGGCACAGCGACGCAGACGCAGGGTCAGGAGGGTGCCATCCTCCGAAAGGTGTTCTGGCACAGTCTCACTCTCGCCTGCCTGGTGGGCATCTGGGTCATGCTGCAGGCCTATGTTTTCTGATTACTTCCGCTCGCGCCGCACGCCACTCGCCTCACTCCTCTCGGTGTCTCCGGCATGAACATGACCGTGTTCGGCGCCCTGCGCCGCCTCGACCAAGCCCGCTTCCGGGCCGAGCTCTACCGCGGTTGGAGCGCGGGCCTCGGCGCCGGTCTCGCGCACGGCGTCGCGCTCGAACAGATCGGCCGCATCGGCTCCGCCGAGACCGAGGAATTGCGCCGGTACCTCGTCGTCGGCGCCCAGCAGGGACGCGTCGTCGGCGCGCTCGTAAAGGCGCGCCCGAGGCTGTTCGACCCGTTCGAGACGGCGATCCTGTCGCAGGGTGAGGCAGCCGGCTCGCTCGACAAGTCCTTGCGGATCCTCGCTGATCACTTCGCGCGGGAGTACAAGCGGATGCTCCGCATCCGCCTCCAGATGGGATACCTGCTGTTTTTCGGCTTGATCGCTTCGTTCGTGATCACGACGCCGTTCCTGCACCGCGGCGGATGGGTTTCCTACACGATCGCGATCGCCTTCGCGCTGGCCGGCTTCCTGCTGATGGGCGGCATCTTCATCTCGGTCGTCGCGGGGATTATTTCCGGTGGCGCGGCGTTCACGTTCCCCCGTTTCGTTCGCGCGCTCGTCGCGGGCGCCGAGGCAGGCCTGCCGATGGGCCGCACCGCTCGACTCGCCGTAGACGTGTCCGGAAGCGCCGCGCTGCGCATGCACCTCGCGAAGCGGTCGGAGCGCGAGCTTGGCACCACACCGCTCGCCACGCTGTTCGAGGGATGCCGGGAGATGCCGGCAGGCTTGATCGGAGAGATGAGAGTCGCGGATGCGACGGGGGATTATCTGTTTACGCTCAAGAGATATGCGGATCAATTGGAGGAGAACAATAAGTGAGATGGGAGTGAGCGGGTATCCCTTCTCACTCCCATCTCATCATCTGCAGTCAAGGCCGCCCGCCGTCCTTCCACTCCGGCTTCATCCCATCCACCAGCAGCCGTGCCGCCCGCGCCGCGGCGTTGATCACCCCCGCCATGTGCACGAAGTCCACCTTGGAGACCTCGTCCGACGGGCGGTGATAGTCCGCGTGCAGGTTGAACGTGGACAGCGTGTGCGCGACGATGCCCTTTCGCGCGAATGCGATGTTGTCGCTTCGCTCGAAGAAGTGCTGGTCGGGGCGCTTGTCCGGAACGATCGGGATGCCGTTGGCCGCAAGGATGTCGCCCATCGTGGACCGCTCGTAGCCGGTGAGCCACGCACGGCCCGGACCGCCCGCGAGCGAATCCGGGCGCGCGATCATCTCGATCTCGAGATTCGCCGCCATCCGCTCGAGCGGTAGCGCCGGATGCGCAATGTACCAGTTCGTGCCGAGGAGCCCGACCTCCTCGCCGATCATCGCGGCGAACACCACCGTGCGCTTCGGCTTGGGCCCCTGCGCCAGCTGCCGCGCGATCTCCAGCACCGCGGTGACCCCCGAAGCGTCGTCATCCGCGCCGTTGTAAACCGAGTCGCCGTTCACGCCCGGCGAACGCACGCCGAGGTGATCGTAGTGCGCGTCGATCAGGATGTGCTCGTTCTTCAGGATCGGATCCGAGCCGCGGATCATCCCCACCACGTTCACCGCGGGACGTCGGCGCGCAGCAGGAACCGTATCGAGGTCGGCGAAGCTTCCCCGGAGCCGCGGGCCGACGCGCACTTGCATCGGCACGCTGCTGTCACGGACGACCACCATTCTCGTGGAATCCTGCGGATCGCGCACGCGCCGGCTCGGGCGAAATCGGGTCGAATCCATCGACACCGGAACCCGCTGAAAGTACCCCGAGTCTCCGACCGGCTCGAGCCCGATCCGCCGCATCTCCGCGGCGATCATTCGCGCCGCCCTCTGCGCGCCCGGCGTGCCCGTGGCGCGGCCTTCCATCGAGTCGTCGGCGAGAGCGCTCAGCAGCCGTCGTGCCTCGTCGGGTGTCGTCGGTTTTTGCGCAGCGAGGGACGGTGCGAGGATCATCGTGAGAAAGGCAAGTCGGCGAGGCATTTGGATGGGGCTGCGAGGGATGCGGCTGACACCGCGCACAGTGGCGGCTCCCGCTGACACTACGCTCGAGACCTTGCTTCGCGCCAGCGACGGACCCACAATGCGACGATGCCTGCGACTGCGCCCATCGTCCCTGTGCTCGGAGACCAGGTCCCGAAGCGTGGAAACGCCTTCACCCACGCGGTGGCCATGTTCGCAATGCGCGCGAGCGGCTGGCGCTTCGAGGGCGAGTTTCCGAACCTGCCGCAGTTCGTCGTCATCGTCGCGCCGCACACGTCGAGCTGGGACTTTCTGCTGGGGGTGATGGCGATGTTCGCCCTCGGCCTTCGCGGCACCTTCCTCGGCAAGGACTCGCTGTTCCGCTGGCCGCTGAGCCTGGCGATGCGCTGGCTGGGCGGCGTGCCGGTGGACCGGTTCTCGCCGCACAACGTGGTCGAACAGACGACCGCCTACTTCCTGCAGCGCGAGCGCCTCGTCCTCGCGCTCTCGCCGGAGGGCACCCGCAAGAAACTTCCCGAATGGCGGACGGGGTTCTACTACGTCGCCAAGGCCGCGGGCGTGCCGATCGTCCCCCTCGCGTTCGATTTCTCGCGGAAGGTGTTTCGGATCTTTGCGCCGGTCGTCGCAGGTGAGAACAGGGACGCAGATTTCGCGCGCCTTCACGCGCTCTTCGACGCGAAGATGGCGCGGCACCCGGACCGGTACTGAGCGCGATGGACGAAGACCAGTCAGGCCTGCAGCACGCCCGCTTCTCCTCGACACCGCACTTCGTCGCGCAGCCACCGAGCCACGTGCCGCCCGCGACGCTGTCGGACGTCGACCTCGCGATGGCCATCGATTCGCTCCATCGCAAGCTGCGCAGGGCGCGCCGCTCGTTGCTCCTCGCGCACATCGCCGGTTCGTCGCTGATGGTCATCGTCATCGGCGCGGGATTTGCGGTGCTGTGGGCCGGGCCGGCGCCGTTCTTCGCGCGCTTCCTGGGCCATGACTACGCCACGACGACGTTCGATGCCGCGGCCTGGTGGCTCGTCCTGATTCTGCTCGCCATCCTGGGAGGCGCGTTCGGTGACCAGCTGCTGCGCGGCAAGCTCCGCATCGTTCGTGGATGGCGGCATCGCGTGCACGACCTCGCGCGGCGGCTCGCCGACGCGGAGGACATCCGCCGCCAGCGCGACTCGGCGTAGCGACTCCCTGGCGGTGTCCGTTCGAAAGCCGGCTTGAATGTGGCGGCTGGTGTCCGCCGCTGCCATCTTAGTGGGGATATGGCAGTTCAGAGCCCCCCACCCGTGCATCGCGCCGGCGCGCGTTCTCCCGTCCTCATCGGGTTCTTCTACGGACTGACGGTCGTCGCGACCACCGTGATCATCGGAGGCACCGTACTGGTCAGCACACGTACCGTGCTCTTCGACGACGTGCGCGCGTATCTGCGCGCCGCGACGCTGTCGGCCGCCGCCCTCGTCGATGGTGACGCGCTCGCGACCTTCACGCGACCTGAGCAGGAGCGTACGCACGAATACGTCGCGGCGTCTCGGCCGTTGTTCGTCCTCGACAGCACCGATAACGCCATCGAGCACGTCTACGCGGGCGTTATCCGGGGCGATTCGATCCACTACATCCTCGACGCCACGCCGGAGGGAAAGCTCGGGCCCAACGGGTTGCCGACTCACAGGGCCATAGGCGAAACGGAGCCTGCGTGGCCGGAAGCCAAGTTCGCCGCAGCCGGCGACAGCGTCATCGTGGCGACCCGGGAATCGCCGTCGCCTTGGGGCCCGGCCGTGCGTGCCAGCGCGCCGATCTTTGGCAGGAACGGCCGCGTCGCGGGCGTCGTCGGTGTTACGCTCAGCCTCCGCCACTACGCGCAGCAGAAAGCCAAGCTCGACAACATGGTGTTGGTGGGCGGCGCGATCGGATTCCTGCTCGCGCTGCTCAGCGGCATCTCCGCGTACCGCGTGGAGCGCTCGAGGCTCGCCGTCGAAGCGACGCTCACGGCTGCGAAGGCCGCCGCCGAGGCGAGCGCGCGCTCGAAGGGCGAGTTCGTCGCGAACATGAGCCATGAGATTCGCACGCCGCTCCACGGCGTTCTCGGGATGAGCGAGGCGATGCTCGCGTCGGTGCATACCGAGGCCGACCGGCGCTCACTGGAAGTGATCAACAAGTCGGCATCGTCGCTCCTCGGCATCCTCAACGACATCCTCGACTACTCGAAGCTGGAGGCCGGGCGGGTCGACCTCGTGAACGCCCCGTTCGACCCGCGCGCGCTCGTTGACGACGTGACCGACCTGTTCGCGGTCAAGGCCGATCAGAAGGGACTCGAGATCGCCGTGCGCGAATCGCTGCGCGCGGAACAGTGGCCCGTGGGCGACGCCGCACGCATGCGGCAAGTGCTTCTCAACCTCGTGGGCAACGCGGTCAAGTTCACCGAGCGCGGGTACGTGCGCATCGAGCTCGAAACGGTGATGATCGGCCGGCAGACGGTCGCCCTGCGGATCGTGGTGCAGGACACCGGGATCGGGATCGCGCCCGAAGCACAGTCGAAGCTCTTCGAGCAGTTCTCACAAGGCGAGGCGTCGACGGCGCGCCGGTTCGGCGGCACCGGGCTTGGTCTCGCGATTTCACGCCAGCTCGTGCTGTTGATGGGCGGCACGCTGAGCGTCTCGAGCGAGGCGGACACGGGGACGGAGTTCACCGTCGATCTTCAGCTCCCGGTATCCGGCGTCTTGCGCGAACCACCGCTCGGCCCGCGCCTCCCGCCAGGCTCACGCGCGCTGGCCTGGTGCACGGGCCCGCTCACTCGCGAGACGATCGTCGAAATACTCGCGCGGCAGGGCGTCAGCGTCGAGACGTGCGACAGCGTCGACACGATGCGCGCGCGCCTCAAGGCGCAGGTCGCGTACGCCTTCGTGCTCGTAGACGCGCCGCCGAGTGGCGCCGAGGTGCCGCCGCTGCTGATCGGCGTGCGCGGCGCTCCGCCGCTCGTGCTGCTCACGACGCTCCACACGCCGCTCAACAACTCGGGCCTCGCCACGTTCGGCGCCGCAGGGCAACTGCGCCGGCCCGTACGCGAGGATCATC
>OCZT010007864.1_pt1 | contig 10411 bp, 7 predicted proteins | sample 1539031 | NCBI WGS metagenome assembly OCZT01 (sample SAMEA3539308, study PRJEB22396) | soil metagenome | biome: tundra; feature: field; material: soil | place: USA | collected 2010-05 | depth 0.15 m
GCGGTGGCGATCGACTGATCTTTAGAAGTCGGACCATTAGACGTCTTCTGAAGATGAAGTCTGTAACGGGTCATTCGCTACCGATGCATTCCTCGCCAGTGCCAACGAATGTCCGCTGCTCGGCCGTTGCGGCATTTAATCTGGCAAATCCTCGTCAAAGGCAAACATTTGTGCGCGCGGTAGTCACGCCCGCTTCAGCTAAACGCTAACGTAGCGGCTTGTCCACGGCTTGCAATGGCGTGCGGCGACGCCATCCCTTGCTCTGTATCCACCGGCTGGCACGCTCTAAATAGAGATAGATGACCGGCGTCGTGTAGAGCGTAAGCGTTTGAGACACTATTAGCCCGCCGACGATAGCAATGCCGAGCGGGCGCCGCAACTCGGACCCCGCTCCAAAGCCAAAAGCCAGCGGCAATCCTCCGAACAGTGCCGACATGGTGGTCATCATGATGGGGCGGAAGCGCAGCAGACAAGCCTCATGGATCGCGTCGAGCGGACTCTTGCCCTCCGTGCGTTCGGCTTCAAGCGCAAAATCGATCATCATGATCGCATTCTTTTTGACGATGCCGATCAGCAGAACGATGCCGACGATCGCGATGACGGTGAGTTCGTAACCGAACAACACTAGCATGATGAGCGCGCCCACGCCCGCCGACGGCAGCGCCGATAAGATTGTTATTGGGTGGATATAACTTTCATACAGGACACCCAGAACGATGTAGACAACCAAGATCGCCGCCACGATCAAAAGTGGCATCGAGCTCAACGACTTCTGGAATTCCTGCGCCGTCCCTTGGAACGTGCCCTGCAACGTGACCGGCGTGCGCAGTTGGTCCTGGATCTCCTGGATGCGGTCGACTGCTTGGCCCAGCGCAAATCCAGGAGCGACGTTGAACGACAGGGTTACCGCAGGAAACTGGCCCTGGTGGTTGACGGTCAGCGGTTCAACCGTGTTGCTGAAATGCGCGATCGTGCTCAGAGGCACGCGGGCTCCCGTAGACGTCGAAAGATAGATACGCGACAACGCCGACGGATCGTCCTGGAATTGCGGCTGCACCTCTAGGATGACCTTGTATTGGTGGCTTGAGGTGTAAATTGTCGCGACTTGCCGCTGGCCGAACGCATCGTATAGCGTCTGGTCGATTATGGAGAGCGACAGACCGAGCTTGTAGGCCGCATTGCGGTCGATCGTGATGGCGATGTGGGGAGAGGCGACCTGCTGGTCGGACGCGACGTCTTGCAACTCAGGCGTCTTCTGCAATGCCTGTTGCAGGATGGGCGCCCAATGGTTCAGCTCTTCGGTATCCGTATCCGTGAGCGTGTACTGATACTCGGTCTGGGTGAGGCGCCCGCCGACAGTGATGTCCTGCCCCGCCTGCATGAAGAACTTCGCACCGGGGACCTCCGCCACCTTCGAACGTAGTCGCTGGATGACCTGCTGCGCCGACACGCGACGCTCGCTCAACGGCTTGAGCTGAATGAAGAAGCGGGCCGTGTTCTCGCTTGAATTTCCACCGGTTGCGCCGGCAAAGCCGACCACAGCCGACACCGCCGGATCAGCACCGACAATCGCGGCAAACTGGTCCTCAATCTTGGCGATGGTCGCGAAAGAGGTGTCTTGCCGCGCTTCCGCCTGACCGAAAACGAACCCGGTATCCTGCTCGGGAAAGAAGCCCTTCGGGATTTCTACATACATGACGCAGGTGACGACGATGAGCACGAGCGTCGTGATCAGCATCAGCAGCTGATGGCGGAACACCCATTTCAGCCCGCGGTCATAGCCGTGGATCAGCCGCGCGAACAGATATTCCGACCATCGGCTGATAAAATTTGTCTTGTGTGCGCTTTCGCGCGTGAGAAACAGCGAACACATCACCGGCGTCAGTGTCAGCGCGATGAACCCGGACACCAGCACTGCGGTGGTCACGGTCACCGCGAATTCGCGAAACAGGCGGCCGACGATGCCGGCCATGAAAAGTAACGGAATAAAAACAGCGACCAGAGATAGTGTAATCGATATGATCGTAAAGCCGATCTGTCCGGCGCCTTTGATGGCCGCCTCTAGCGGTGAATCGCCCTGCTCCAGATAACGGACGATGTTCTCGATCATGACAATCGCGTCGTCGACGAGGAAGCCGACAGCAATGGTCAGGCCCATGAGCGAGAGATTGTCGAGGCTATAGCCCAAGGCATACATCACGCCGAACGTGCCGACCAGGGACAACGGCACGACGATGCCGGGGATGATTGTCGCCCACACATTGTGCAGGAACAGGAAGATCACCAGTACTACAAGGCCAATGGTCAACAGTAGCGTCAGTTGAACGTCGTCGACCGATTCGCGGATGTTCTGCGATCGGTCCGAGATGAGGTCCACGTGAATCGTTTTCGGAATTGACGCCAGCAGCGTCGGCATCTGAGCCTTGACGGCATCGACCACCGCGAGCGTATTGGCACCCGATTGGCGCTTGATCAGCAACAGCTCCGTCCGCTTGCCGCTATGCCAGGCGCCGGTTCGGGGCTGCTGCGAGGAATCGATGGCCTTGCCGACGTCTTCGACGCGGACTGGCGCACCGTTGCGATAGGCCACAATGATCTTGCCGAAGGACTGGGCATTGAGAAGCTGGTCGTTGGTGTCAAGCGTGTAGACCTGGTGCTCGCCTTCCAGGTTGCCCTTGGGTACGTCAAGCGTAGCGGCAGCCAGCGCGTTATGGACGTCCTCCAGGCCGATATTGCGCGATGCCAGCGCCAGCGGATTGACCTGGACATGAACGGCATATTGCTGCTGGCCGGCGATATCGACTTCCGAGACGCCGGTGATGGTTGACAGCTTCTGCGCTAGGATCGTGTAGGCATAATCGTCCACGCGGTAGATCGGAAGAGCGTCGGACGACACCGCATAGATCAGGATCGCGCGCTCGGCCGGATTGGTCTTTTTGTATGTCGGTGGGCTTGGAAGGTCCTTGGGCAAAAGGCCGCTCGCCGCGTTGATCGCGGTCTGCACGTCGCCGGCGGCGCCGTCGATGTTGCGGTCGAGATCGAACTGCAACGTGATGCTGGTGTTGCCGAGCCCGCTCGTCGAAGTCATCTGCGCCAGGCCAGGGATGGCGGCGAACTGCTGTTCGAGCGGGGTCGCCACCGACGCGGCCATGGTGTCCGGGCTGGCGCCGGGCAGCGTGGCCGAGACCGAGATGGTCGGAAAATCCACCGTCGGCAGCGCCGAGACCGGCAGCAATTTGTAACTCGCGACGCCAAAGATCAGAATACCAATCATCAGCAGCGAAGTGCCGATCGGCTTGCGAATGAAAGGCTCGGAAATGTTCATTGCCCGGCCTGCGGATCGACCAACGCCGCCTGCGGCGGGTTGAACTTGACCTTGCTGCCGTCGGTCAATCGATACTGGCCATCGACCACGACCCGCTGATCCGCGGCCAACCCCTTTGTAATGACGGCCAGCCCTTCCTGCGTGGCAGCGACCTCCACGTTCTGACGTTTCGCGACATTGTCCTTGCCAAGGATATAAATGTAAGGGCCGTTTGGTCCCTGCATCACCGTTTGCGCGGGAACCGTTACGGCATTTTGTCGAGTCGAAAGTATAAGATGCGCACTGACAGACTGGCCGGGCCATAGCGGTTCGTTTACATTCGTGAATTCCGCCTTGAGGTGGATGGTGCCGGTGGTCGTGTCCACCTGATTGTCGATCAATGTCAGGTTGCCATCAGTAAGAACCGTCTTATCGTCCATCGCATAGGCAATGACTTTAAGCGGGTGCTGCGCTTGGTTCTTGCGGATTTCGTCGAGCTGGTCGGCAGGCACATTGAAGCTGACGAAGATCGGCTTGACCTGGGTAACGATGACAAGGCTGGAATTCTGCCCGGTCTGCACGAAATTGCCAACATCCACCATGCGCTGTCCGGTGCGTCCGGCGATCGGAGAACGGATCAGGGAGTAGTCCACGTTGAGCTGGGCGCTCTCGATTTGCGCCTGATCCGCCTTTAATGTGGCTTGTAGTTGCCCGACCGTAGCGCGCTGCTGGTCGTAGCTCTGGCGCGTCTGGAAACCTTGGGGCAGCAGTTGGGAATAGCGCTGGAGATCGAGTTGCGCCGATTCCAACTGGGCTTCGTCCTTTTCCTTTGTCGCCTGCGCTTGTTGAAGTGCGGCCTCGAACTGACGAGGATCGATCTGGAAAAGCTGATCGCCGGCTTTCACCTCCTGGCCCTCGCGGAAGAAGACATTGGTTATCTGCCCGCTGACCCGTGTCATTACGTTGACCCGGTTGAAGGCCTGCACGGTGCCGAGGCCTTCGACGTAAACAGGGACATCGCGTGTCTGCGCGGTGTCCGCGGTCACCGGAATGGCCTGCTGCGGTGAGCCATTGGATTGGCTTTTCGCGGTGAGTGATGCTTCGAAACGCCAAAACAGAACGCTGCCGACAACGAGAATGCCGGCCGCGGCAATGCCAACTGCTCGTGCAAGGCGCATGGCTAATCCGCCGCGGCCACTAAAACGTGAAATGCGGTCAAAAGTCCGCTCCGTAACCAGCCTATCGCCAGGATGTCCTACCTGTGTTTTGGCGTCATTCGCATCCAATTAACGCGCTGGCCGGCTGAAACCTGCGATGCACCCTTAACAGCGATCACGTCGGGGTTCCTTACCGATGGTCGGTGTCTATGCGGGATTTATATCCACATGCCTATGTGAATGAGCCGGAATGCCCAATTATCGCTCGTGAATCGTTTATGACCCGGGAGGCCGGTCGGCTAGCGCATGTCGGCCGGCTGGCGACATTTTTTCCGCGGCGACAGCGAATACCCCCTGGATGACCAGGTCGAAATTCTGCCGTGCAGCGCGGGTCTTGGCCATCGCCGTGCGCATGGCTCCGACGGCGAACGGGTTCTGTCGCAGCGTTTCGTGGATCTCGTCCTGGGCGGCATGATAGATCGTCTGGGTATTCTCGATGATGTCGCGGTAGTTCCGGATCTGCGCTCGCAGCAAATCGGCGTCGGCCGGCGGCAGCGTCGCCGCCAGCCGCTCGACGCGTACGAACACGTCGCGATCTTGCAACGGCGGGGACGGCGCTCGGACCGCCATCGCCACCGCGACGCCGACGAAAAACAGATTGAGCGCCAGCGAGACGAGCAGCAACCAGCGCGATGAGTTGCGCCATAAGCGCTTCATCACTGTCACCCCTCCAGCGAGGCGGGCGTCATCCCAAGAAGCCAGCGCGATGTGGTCATTCCCATCCAACTAACGCGCGGCACGAATGAATCCTGCGAGTACAGATTTGGACGAGCGGATCACCAGCATTGACCTTGGGGCCCGCCGCGAAAAAAGGTCTCTAGGAATGGACTGCGGCCGCGAGTTGAGGCGTCAGCTGTGGCGCGCCCCTGGCCCTAACCCCATCGGAACGATCAAGTTGAGCGAATCCTGCGTTATTAACTTTTTTTATTTCGGCCTCGACCTCTCACCTGACTACGCCAGTTTCTCTAGAAGTTTTAGGCGGCGAATCGACGGAACCGGGGCTCGGAATTGTCACTAAGGTTCACCCTTCTTGCGTATCGCGCCCAATATGCGTGGGGTTGCGCGGGCTCGCGGTTGAAAAATTGGCGCGATCACTGCATTGGGGCGTCAGCAGTCGGCTTCTACGAAAGACTCACGGCAGTCTTTAATCCTGAGGCTCATACAATTGAAACTTAAATACTAAGCATGCGGCATACGACCGGTGCCTCGTTGATACAGATCAAAGCGACGGGGCCGAAGGCTACGTCTAATAACGCACTAACTTCAGCTAGAAGCGGCGACACAATTCAGGCCTTGTACACAAAGGTCCTGTCCCATGAGGCCACGATTCATGTCACGGCTCGTTTCCGTGCTGGGGCGGGTCATCGGGTTCGAAAGAGGCCGCGAGGAGCCGATATTCCAGACGCGCGATAACGATCCGATCACCTTGGCTCATTTCGTGCCAAGGGCAGAAGCGCTTGCATCCACTTATGTCATTGCCGCGACGCGCAATCCTGGGGAATGGACGGTTTACAACTCGCCGCTCAGTCGCAATGTCGCGGCTGGCCTCACCCGGAACCAGGCTGCGACGTTGGCGCAGGTCCTCAATCTCGCCTGTCCTTACCGCCCCAACGCTCAGACCAACAAAAAAACGCATCGCAAAGGATTGCGTGGAATATGAAGGTCAGTTTCATCGCGATGATGGCGGGTATCATTGCCGTCATAGTCTTCGTTCCGCTGACGGCGGCGCCACAGCCGGCGCCGCCTGCACCGGGCGGTCCACCTCTCACTGCCGAGCAGCTAGATCAACTGGTCGCACCAATTGCGCTCTACTCCGATCCACTCGTCGCGCAAATCATGATGGCTGCGACCTACCCGCTTGAGGTCGTTGAAGCAGACCGCTGGCTGCAGATTCCCGCTAATACGGCGCTTAAGGGTGACGCATTGACGGCGACGTTGCAGCAGCAGACTTGGGACCCGAGTGTAAAGTCGCTCGTTCCGTTCCCTCAGCTGTTGCACATGATGGACAGCAATCTTGGATGGACCGAGCAGCTCGGCGACGCGTTCCTTGCGCAACAGGCGGATGTCATGGACGCGGTTCAGCGTCTTCGCCAGCGAGCCAAAGCCGCGGGCTCACTCGCCTCAACGCCGCAGCAGACGATCTCGACTCAGGATCAGGAGATCATGATCGAGCCGACGAATCCGGAGATCGTCTATATACCGGCCTATAATCCGTGGTGCGCTTACGGCCCTTGGCCCTATCCTGATTACCCACCTTTCTATTTCGGAACCTGGGCCGGCAATTGTTTGGCGGCGGATGCTATCCTTGCCTTTGATGACGGCATTTATCCGCCTTTCGGTTTCTGGGCATGGGGTTCCTTTGAGTGGCGTCGTCACCACATCCGGATCGACCACGACCGATTCCAACGTTTCCACGGCGAACATGAACCGCCCGGCGGCATCTGGCAGCACGATCCAACCCATCGCCACGGCGTGCCCTATCGCGATCCCGCGACGAAGGCACGATTCCTCGGTCCAGCCGCAGCAGTGCGGCGAGATTTCCGCGGCTTCGCTCCGGCGCCAGCGGCCGTGCCACAAGTCAGGCCCGCTGCGCCTTCGGTCGGACATGCGCCCGCCGCGGCCGCCGGCCGTCGCTCTGCGGTTCCGGCCGCACCGCTGCGCCCGGTGCCACCCGCCTTCGAATCCTTCGGCCAGGGCGCACAAATACGCGGTGAAGCGACCCGCGGATTTTCCAGCCGCATGGCGCCCGCACCAAGTATTCGCGCGGCGCCCACGCCAAGTTTCCACGCCGCACCTGCGCCGAGCTTTCATGCCGCGCCCGCGCCGGCTTTTCATGGTGGCGGTGGCGGCGTTCGCCGATGACGCAGGAAAGATTCCAGGAAAATGAAATGGCGATGGTGAGAAATACAGGAAGCGTGCTCTTGATTGGGCTATGGCTCATCGCCGCGGCGATCGGCCCTATTGCGATCTCCGCATCGTCAGCGATGGCGGCAGCCGCGATGCAACAGAAGACCTTCGCCACCCCCGCGGCGGCGGTCGATGCACTGATTGCTGCGAACCGCGCCAATAAAATGCGCGAACTTCTGGCCCTCCTCGGACCGGAGGGCGCAAAGCTGATCCACTCCGGCGATCCCGTCGCCGACAAGGGGGGCAGGGAGCGGTTCCTTGCCGCCTATGACGAAGCACATAAGCTCGAGCTCGACGGTCAAGACAAGGCGATCCTGATCGTGGGCAAAGAGGAGTGGCCCCTTCCGATCCCGTTGGTTCGCCAAGAGGCCGGCTGGCGCTTCGACACCACGGCGGCCGTGGAAGAGATTCTCAACCGGCGGATCGGCCGCAACGAACTCAGTGTCATTGAAGTGTGCCGCGCTTATGTCGTGGCTCAGCGCGAGTACGCCGCCAAGCGCCTGAAGGCCGGCGGTCCCTCCGAATATGCGCAACACTTCATGAGCACAGATGGACAACACAATGGGCTCTATTGGCCGGTCAAACCCGGCGAAGACGAGAGCCCTTTGGGCCCGCTTATTGCCCGCGCCCGGGCGGCCGGGTACAGCCCTGGCACCCCGCACGCAAAGCCACGGCCCTATTACGGGTACTATTTCCGGATTCTGACCCAACAGGGAAAGAACGCGCCCGACGGCGCCAGGAATTATGTCGTCAACGGCCATACGACCGGCGGCTTCGCGCTTATCGCGTATCCGGCCAGCTATGGCGATTCCGGCGTCATGACCTTCGTCGTTAACCAGGACGGCATTGTCTATCAGAAAAATCTCGGCCCCGCGACTACACGCATCGCCCAGCAGATAACGCAATACGATCCAGATCCGAGCTGGCAAGTAAGTCAGCCATGATCGCAATCGCCCATCGCGTGGTTCCCGGTTGATCTTCGCCTCGGAGCCGGCGCAATTGTGCTAGCGGGTTCGATCAGATGGCACGGTCGCGTTCGGCTCACAAATAGTGACCGCTGGTTCTTTATCCAGCTGTATCGCTGGTTCCCGTCGATCTTGACAGTTCTCACAGTCATTCGGCCCGCGACCCTCGTGCGGTGGCATCGGGCGGGCTTTCGCTGCTATTGGCGGTGGAAATCGCGTCCACTAGGAGGGCGGCCGCAGATCGAGAATGACCTACGCGCGCTTGGGTCATAACCAATCCGCCATTTAATCTTGGCTAAGAGTTTGTGCTGAAGTCGCTAAAGATCGCTCGTAAGGGCGTCGCGATGCTCGCTCGAACGATGTTCCTCGCGGTTTGCGCATATGAAGCGTATCCTCAGGCTCGACCGGTTTAGATTGCGGGGCCTGAACGGCGTTAGGGACGAGGTCCTGCTCACCGCAACCGCGCAAAACCTGAGGCGACTCGTCAAGCTCCTCTGCCGGGGCCCACCACCGTTCATAGCCGCGTGCCCTGCCTAGACGTAGCGTCAGGCGTTGGTGCTGATCCAGTGATACCGCAACTCCCCCAATCGGAGAGCGGGACGAAGGAACAGCCAAAACTCACGGCCGAGCCCCACCGTCGAAAGCAATCGAGTTTTGCAACACAATCGGGTGCATAGCGGACAAAGGTCGGCACGAGCGCTGTTTCTTATTTATCTATTGCCGCCTCTGCTGAGGCCGCTAGCTAAGTGGCTTCAGCAGGCGTCGTAAGTTATGCAATCGCCGACATCGTTGACGGTATTGCCGTCAGAATTTGCGATTGCAGCTTGATCATCTCTTGGAGCAGATCGGCGTTATTTTGGCCAGCGGCGCTATTGCTCGAACTGCTACCTGTAACATTGCTCGATTGTCCGCTATTGCTCGCCGTTGCCGGCGATGTCATGTCGATCTTGGTGCCATCGGCATAGGTAATAGTCGTGGTGGTAGAGCCGTCGGCATTGGTAGCGCTTTGTGTTGTCGCGCCATCGGCGCCCGCGCCCGACAAGAGCTGGCCTAGCGGATCTTGGCCGGACGAGCCGCCACCGCCCTGTGACCCGCCGCCGCCATGGGCGTGATGATGATGCCCGTGCGCTCCTTTCGCGCCCGGCAGTTCGCCTTGGGTAATAGAGCCGTCACCGTTGGCATCGAGTTTGGCAAAGGTCGCATCCGCATCGGACGTACTCGCACCGGCGCCGGTCAGCGCGTTCTCGAATTCCGTCTTGCTGATCTTGCCGTCACCATCGGTATCGATCTTGGAGAACAGCTGCGACGGCGACTGCGCGACGAGACTATTCGCCGACTGCCCTTGCAGCGAGATCAGCGCGGCCATAGTGCCGGTGCCGAACGGGGGGCAGCTGCCAGCGCCACCGGTCGAGCCGGTAGCGGAATTTGTCTGGTCCGGGGTCATCGTGGACCCGGACATTGCTTGCATCAAGACCGATAGAGGATCGGTTGCGCTGGCGGCGTCGGCTGCGCCTGAGGTGCCTTGCTGCAGCAGTGACTGCAGATAGGACAGCGCACTGGAAGACGCTCCCACTGACATGGACATGACTTAACTCCTCAACTCCACCGGTCGAGCCGGTGGTCGCTGCACCCATGTTCCGGTTACGCAAAAGCCGCGCCAACGGCGGCGCGATGCGCAAACCCGCACGGTTCTTGAGGTTTTCCAAAGTTTCCGATGAGCGCCCGCTTACGCCTTACGCAGAGAGTGGGCAATTCTTGCCGCTTGATCGACGTAAAACTGCCGGGCGCCTGCACATCGGCTGCGCGAAACTCCGAGGACTAGCGAGCATTCTCGCGGGCGGCTCCTTGACGTTGCGATCAACTGCGGGACCTGTGTCCGAAGTTGGCACTTAGCGTCATTTCGCTGCACCGCAAAATTCGGTCGCTATCGGGGGTAAACCGGACATGACGGGGACATGGCGAGAGGGACGTGTTTGATCCAAATGCGACATGCACTGCGCCACGCCGCTTTACGATCA
>OCZT010007865.1_pt1 | contig 10410 bp, 7 predicted proteins | sample 1539031 | NCBI WGS metagenome assembly OCZT01 (sample SAMEA3539308, study PRJEB22396) | soil metagenome | biome: tundra; feature: field; material: soil | place: USA | collected 2010-05 | depth 0.15 m
ATCCCGGCCGCGCAGGTCATCGCGCCGCACGCGCTGCCCGGGTTGACCCGCTCGACCGTCGACGGCTACGCCGTCCGGGCGGCCGACACCTACGGCGTCTCAGACGGCCTGCCCGGATATCTCGATGTAGCCGGCGCAGTGCAGATGGGCGCTGCGCCCGACGTGACCGTCGGCCCGGGGACCGTGGTGAGCATGCCCACCGGCGGTGTCATGCCGCCCGGCGCTGACGCCGTGATCATGGTCGAGTACACCCAGGAGGCGATGCCCGGCACCATCGAGGTGGTCCGGCCGGTAGCCCCGGGCGACGGCGTCGTACGGGCCGATGAGGACGCCGCTGCCGGGGCGGACCTCGTGCCAGCGGGCCGGCCATTGCGCGCCCACGACCTCGGCATGCTGGCGGCGGCCGGCCTGACGAGCGTGGCGGTTCATGCCCGCCCGCTGGTGACAATCTTCTCGACCGGCGACGAGGTGGTGCCGCCCGCGACCGCGACGTTGCGCCCTGGGCAAGTGCGCGACGCGTCCGCGGTCGCCCTGGCCGCGCTGGTCAGCGAGTCCGGGGGCGAGCCGGTCCAGGGCGGCATCGTGCCGGACGATCCTGATGCGCTCGAGGCCGCCCTTCGCGCCGCGCTCAGCAGCAGTGATGTGATCGTGATCTCGGCCGGCTCCTCGGTCGGTGCCCGCGACGGGACCGCCACCGCGGTGGGCCGGCTGGGCGCGCCTGGCATCTGGTGCCACGGCCTCGCGATCAAGCCAGGAAAGCCCACGCTGCTGGCCGACTGCGCGGGCGTGCCGGTGATCGGGCTGCCTGGCAACCCGCGGTCCGCTCTTGTCGTCTTCCGCCTGATCGGGATGCCATTGGTGCGGCGCATCGGTGGTTGCACCAGTCCGCCAGCCGAGCCGGTCGTGCGCGCACGGCTGCAGCGTGACCTGGCGTCAGCCACCGGGCGCCTCGATGTCGTCCAGGTCCGGGTGCGTGACGGGATCGCGACCCCGCTGTTCGGTCTGTCGGCGCTGCTTTCCATCCTGACCGCGGCCGACGGTTACGTGATCGTTCCCGAGGATGCAACGGGGCTGGACTCCGGCACCGAGGTCGAGGTCACGCTGTACCGTTGACCAAGGTCATGACAGATAGCCCGTTCATCCGCGACGTTCCCGCAGCCCGCGCGCTCGACGCCTGGCGCAGCGCGCGCGAGGCTGGCGGCTGCCCGGCCAGGCTTCCTGCGCTGCGGGTGAGCCTTGAGGACGCCGCGGACCGGGTCACTGCCGAGCCGGTGTGGGCGACCCGTTCCTCACCACCGTTCGACGCGGCCGGCATGGACGGGATCGCCGTGCGCGCCGCCGATACCCTCGGCGCCGGCGAGACGACGCCCATATACCTGGATCCGGGCACCTACGACGTGGTCGACACCGGCGACCCGATGCCCGCCGGACGCGACGCGGTCGTCATGCGTGAGCACGTGCACTACTGCGGCGGCAGCGCCGAGCTGCGCACGGCCGTGCCCCCGTATCAGCACGTGCGCTCGATCGGCGAGGACGTCAGCACGGCCGAGCTGCTGCTGCCCGAGGGTCACCGGCTGCGGGCGGTCGACCTCGCCGCGGCGGCCGCCGCCGGGGCCACCGATCTCCTCGTCAGGCGCCGCCCGCGGGTCAGCGTGCTGCCCACCGGTGACGAGGTACGGCCCATCGGCACGGAGACTGGCCCGGGGGAGATACTCGATACGAACTCGCTCATGCTGGCCGTCCAGGCCCGCGAGGCCGGCTGCGAAGCGCACTGCCTGCCGATCGAGCCGGACGACCCGGCTGGCATTGCCAAGGCCGTCCGCGCCGCCGTGGCGGACTGCGATCTGCTGATCATCGTGGCGGGCTCGAGCGCCGGCCGCGACGACTACACCGCCCGGGTCGTGGCTGAGCTCGGGACGCTGGCGGTGCACGGCGTCGCGGTGCGCCCCGGCCACCCCGTGGTGCTTGGCGTGATCGACGGCACGCCCGTTCTCGGGGCCCCGGGCTATCCGGTGTCCGCCGCATTGACCTTTGACATCTTCGCCGCGCCGGTGCTAGCCGGGCTGGAAGGGGCTGCCCCCCGGCGGCGGCCAAGGACCCGGGCGCGGCTGGCACGCAAGCTCGCGTCGCCGCTCGGCATGGACGACTGGGTACGGGTGCGCCTGGGGGTGGTGGGAGGCACGATGGTAGCCACCCCGCTGCCTCGCGGCGCCGGCCTGCTCAGCTCGCTGGTCCGCGCCGACGGGCTCCTGGTCGTGCCGGCCGGCCTGGAAGGCCACCACCCTGGTGACGAGGTCGACGTCGAGCTCCTGCGCAGCCTCGACGAGGTCACCCGCACCATCGTCGCCATCGGCTCGCATGACCTCATCCTCGACCTCGCTGCCTCCCATCTGCGCGCAGCCGACCCGCTGGTCACCCTCGCCTCCTCGAATGTCGGCTCCCTCGGGGGCCTGGTGGCGCTGCGCGACGGGCTGTGCCACCTGGCCGGCTCCCACCTGCTGGACCCGGCCACCGGCGAGTACACGCTGCCCTACCTCGACCGCATGCTCGGCGAGCGCGCCGTCGCCGTCGTCCGGCTCGCGCACCGGGATCAGGGACTGATCGTCTCGCCCGGCAACCCGCTCGGCCTGACCGACATCCGGGATCTGACCCGGGCCGGCGTCCGCTACGTCAACCGCCAGCGAGGGGCCGGCACCCGCGTGCTCCTCGACCACCAGCTGCGCCTGCGGGGGATCAACGCCGATGCCGTCGACGGCTACGCACGCGAGGAGCACACTCACCTGGCCGTGGCGGCCGCGGTCGCCGCCGGGCGCGCCGACGCGGGCCTGGGAATCATGGCTGCCGCGCGCGCCTTCGGCCTTGACTTCGTTCCGGTCACCCGCGAGCCCTACGATCTTGTCGTTACCGCAGACGCACTGGATAGCCCGCTGCTCGCTCCGCTGTGGGCACTGCTGCACTCCGAAGTGTTCCGGGCCGAGGTCGAGGAACTAGGCGGCTACGCGACAGCCGAGATGGGCCAGCGAATCAGGTAGCCGCCGCAAGGTCGCGCTTCTTCGCAGCCGACGACCACCCAGGGCCGGCCATCGCAACGGCGAGCGGCGCGGCCTTGACGTTCCCGGCGACCAGGAATCGGCCGATCTCCGCGCCATGGCGGAGAGCATCAGCCTCACGCCAGGCCAAAGTTGCGTGACCGGGGCATGATCGCACTCGCGGTGCACTGGGCTACTCGTTGCCGGAGGCCGTGTGCTTGGCGCGTTCCAGCCAGCTGAGGCTGTTCTGCGCGATGGCCTCGTGGGCGACCTGCTTGGCTGCCGGGGTGGTAAGTGCCGCGACGGAGGTGTCGATCCATGGCTGTACGTTGGCGTGCCCTTGCTCCTCGTACTCGCGGGCCTGCAGCAGGCAGTCCAGTTTGTCGGCGTCGCGAGCGCAGCGGGCTTCGAGGGTCTCGCCGGCCTCGTACTCGGCGACGGCGGCCGAGATCATGCCCGCCACCGGGGGCGGGAGCGGCGCTACCTGGTCCAGGGTGACCCGCTCGTTGCGGGCTGCGGAGACGTAGCTCTTGGCCAGGTGGGGAATGTCGGTGGTGCGGGTCTCCTGGCTGTCGTGCCAGAGCGCGAGGAATGCGGCCCGTTGCGGGTCGGCGCCTTCCATGGCGGCGATCACCGAGGCGATGATGCTGACACGGAAGGAATGGTCAGCGACCGATTCGGGCGCGGGGACGCCGGCCAGCGACCAGCCGGTCCGCTTGTAACGTTTGAGCAGCCCGATCTCGTAGAGGAAACCGGTGGTGTCCCCTTAGCTGGTCGCTCAACCCACTCGCCCTCTCAGCACCCGGAGATTCAGTGTCGCCGTGCCATCGCGATGCCGTACTGCAGCGCGTTCAGCTCTTTGTGTGCGGTCGCTGACCTCAGGTTCTCATCCAGCAGCCGCCCAAGTTTGGCTTCCAACTCGTCGGCCACTGGCGCATCACTGATCATCTCAGGCCGGTTCCGCACCAGCCCCTCGCTGGCCGCACCACCCGCCGGTTCGTCCGGTACATCTGGGCTAGCCAGGCCATGGTGCCTGGCGAGGCGTCGAAACCGATCAGGTAGTAGGCCGGGCGGGTCAGGAGCAGCCCACCTGCCGAGCGCCGGTCGGCGCGCTCGGCGACGGGCGGTTGCGCGACAGGCGGGATGGGCCAGCGAATCAGGTAGCCGCTGCACGGAGCGGTTTCCTTTCGTTTTGACTTCGGTCTCGCGGACTGCCGAAGTCGGCCGTCGTTGTGCACTCTGTATTTGCGCTGAATGCCCAGGCTGGCGCTTTCGTGCGTACCCTGGCCCGTAGGTGCTAAAGGGGACCGCGAGGAGCCGATGCTCGATGACCTGGCCGGGAAACGGACCGGCGAGCGCATTCAGATCCTCCGCGAGCGCAGGGGCCTGACCCGGGCAGTGCTCGCCGGGCTTGTCGGCATGTCCGCGTCATGGCTGAAGGGGATCGAGCGCGGGACCCGGCTCCCGCCGCGGCTGCCGCTGCTGGTGAAGCTCGCCGAGGCACTTAGCCAGCGCGACATCGCCGTCCTGGCAGGCACGGACATGAACATCGGCGATGGCACCTCCATCCCGCTGTCCTCGTTCGCCCGCATCCCGCATGAGGCCATTCCCGCGATCCGTGATGCGGTACGCGAGCCCTTGCTATGCATCCCCGCCGCAGCGCCAGATGTCGCCGCGCTGGCCGCGCGGACCGCTGACGCGTGGAGGCTGTGGCATACCGCCGTGACGCACCGCACTGATGTCGGGCGGGTCTTGCCCCGGCTTATCACCGACACCCGGATCGCGGCACGGGCCGCCGCCGGGGCACAGCGCCGCGCCGCGCAGGCGGTACTCGCCGAGGTATATGCGCTGGCGCAGCATGAGATCGTCTGGGCAGCCGAGCCAGAACTGACCTGGACGGTCGCCGACCGCGCGATGATCGCCGCGCAGGAAGCAGACCAGCCCGCCCCGCTTGCGGTCGCCGCGTGGACGCTCGGCATGGTGCAGCGCTCGGTCGACGATACCGACGGCGCGCTGAGCCTGGCCAGCGACGCGATGACCATGCTGGAGCCGCTGCTAGCCGATGATGCCGGCGGCGAGCTGCGCGGCCTGCACGGTGCGCTGTCCTTGCACGCAGCGGCGACGTGCGCGCGGGCCGGCCGGGAAGGTGATGCCTGGCGGCACTGGGACACCGCATCGGTGACCGCGGCCGGGCTCCCCGCCGGATACCACCATCCGGCACTGATGTTCGGCACCGCAAACGTGGCGCTGCACGCCGTGTCCGTCGCCGCCGACTTGTCCAAGTCGCAGGAAGCACGCTCGCGCGCCGAGCAGATCGACCCGGACCAGATCCCAAGCCGGGAACGCCGTGGTCGGCTGGCCGTCGAGGTAGCGCGCTCCTATCATTCCCGCCGCGACTACCCGGCCACGCTGCACTGGCTAGAGCAGGCCTACCGGTCCTGCACCGACTCGGTGCACTACTCCCCGGCTGCGCGGCAGATGGCATCCGACGTGGTCGACCACGGCGCCCCGCTGATCAGCCGCCGGGCACGCACCCTGGCCCGGAGCCTCAGCCTGCCCCTGTAGTAGGGGGCGCGCTGTGCGCCCTTCCCGGCCTGGCACACAGCGCACCCCTCCCGCCGCATCTCCGGCCCTACCGTCAGCGGTGACCACACCGGCATGCGCACGAGGGGCAGCAATGGCACACGCTCAGGAAAACGTCACCGGCCCCGGCAGTCCCGGCACCGCGGAACAGGACCTGGCGGCGCTGCGGGCCGACCTTCCCGGCTTCCGGATCTGGCGGGAGGAGACCTGCGGACGGATACGGTACGTGGCCCGCCGTCGGTTGAAGGGCGTGCGGCCGCACACCGTCGTGACCGCCTGCCTGGGCGAGCTGCGCCAGGAGATAGAAAGAGCCTGCCCGCAGATCGGCTTCAGCGCTGTCAGGCCGAATATCGCCCGCATGTACGACTACCTGCTGCAGGGGAAAGACAACTTCCGGGCGGACCGGCAGGCAGCTGAATCGGTCCTGGAGAAGTTCCCCGAGGTAGCAGCCCTCACCCGCGCCAACAGGGAGTTCCTTGCCCGCGCGGTCCGCCACGTCGCCCGGCAGGGGATATGCCAGTTCATCGATGCCGGCGTGGGGCTGCCCGCCTGCCCGAACGTGCACGAGGTAGCCCGCCAGGTGACCAGGGACGCCCGCGTCGTTTACACGGACAATGACCCGATGGTGCTCGGGCACGCCCGCGCGCTGCTCGCCGTCGACAGCGGGATATCTGTCGTAGCCTCGGACATCCGCGACCCCGACGCGCTGTTAGCCGCTCCCGGTGTGCGCGGCTTCGTCGACCCCGCGCAGCCGGTCTGCGTTCTGCTGACCTCCGTCCTTCACTTCCTGCCCGCCGCAGAAGCCGACGCGGCCGTCGCAGCGTTCAAGCGGCTGATGGCCCCGGGCAGCTACCTGGTCATCAGCGCCGGCACATCGACGGGCACCGACCCCGGCCTGATCAGATGCCTGCAAGCCGCCTACGCCGACACCGCGCCGGTCACCGGACGGACCGCCGCCGAGATCGGCGCCTGGTTCACCGGCCTGATCCTTGCCAGGCCCGGCCTGACCGACGTCTGGGCCTGGCGCCCAAAAGACCCGCAGCGACCGGTCCGTCCCACCCAGGCAAGAGCCAGGCTCCTGGCAGGCGTGGGCCGCAAGCCATCCGGCGGCCCTGCATGGCAGCCGTGACCCCTCACGCTCCATCGCGAGGCTCGAAAGGCTGGGCCTGCGTGCCGGGCTGTGCCGCGTGGTTAGGTCAGGAGTTCCACGGATCCGGCGCGTGCGATGTCGTAGCCGCCGAGTGCGCAGATCGATGACTGGACGTTCGCGTCACGCAGTGCGGCGATGAGCGGCCCGGCCGCTGGCAGTGCGTCGGCGCTGAGCACGATGTCGAAGTCTTCCCAGGTGACCGGAACGAAGTCGAGGTCAAGCGCGATCGCAGCAGCGCGTACCCCGAGTCCCGCGTCGGCCTGGCCAGCGGCGACGGACATGGCTACTTCCAGGTGGGACGCCGCTTCAGGCCCGGACACCGCGCCGGGAGGCACGCCGGCTTCGGTCAGCAGCCGGTCGAGCAGCACCCGCGTCCCCGCGCCAGGCTGCCGGCGGGCGATCCGCAGCCCGCGCAGATCAGCCGGGCCGCTGATGTGGTCTGGGTTCCCTCCGGCTGTGAGCAGGCCCTGCTCGCGCCGCCACAGGTGGATGATGGCTGGCTTCCGTCCGCGCAGCACACCGCGGGCGAACGGCGTGTTGTGGGCGCCGGAGCGATGGCGCAGGTGGATGGCCGCGGCATCGGCGGTGCCGCGCCAGATCCCGGTCAGCCCGTGGAAGCTGCCGCGAGCGCCGACGGTGACTACCGAGGCACCGGCGTGGCATAGCACGAGATCGAGGCCGGGATCATCGCTGCCGGCGAGCCGCAGGCTACGGCCGCCGCCGAGCAAGCGCCTGGCCGCGATGGCGCCGCCTGCGGCGACCCGTGCCCGCCTTCGATCCTGAACATCGATGACACCGGCGTCGGCAAGATGACGGTAGGCGCGCCCTACGGTCGAGCTCGTGGTCTTGTACCGGCGCGCTGCCTCGCGGATGCTCGGCAGTTCCTCTCCGGGGCCGAGCGCTCCGGCTCCGACGACGCCGGCGATGTCGCTGCTCACCTTCAGGTAACGCGCCATGTTCCCGGACTCTACGCGCCGTGCCCCGGCCGGGGTTCCGCATCGTGATCTGCTGCGGCGACGACCCTCGCAACGGCGCGCCGACCCGGCTAAGCTCTGACCCATTCTGTACTAGCACAGAGGGGACGAGGGATGAGTCAGCGACTGCACCGGACCTGCCTAGCCGCTGTAGTTGTTCTCTGCGTTGCTGTTGCCGCCGGCTGCAGCAGCGGTTCTGGCCATGGGAGCGGCAGTGCCTCCGGGCGAAAGACGCTGATCGTGTTCGGCGCCGGGACGCTGTCAACTCCGTTCACGCAGGAATTGCAGGCTTTCAAGAAGCAGAATCCTGGCGTGACCGTGCACTCGCAATTCGGCGCTAGCGCCGACATGGTCAAGAACATCACCCAGCTCGGCCAGCCCGCCGACGTGCTCGGTGTCGCGGACTACTCGCTGATCCCGAAGCTGATGTTCGGCGGGCCCAAGCCCTATGCGACGTGGTATGCCGGGTTCGTGTCGAATCAGATCACCTTCGCCTACACCAGCCACAGCAAAGGCGCCGGCAAGCTCACCGCCGCCAACTGGTACAAGGTGCTGGCGCAGCCCGGCGTGCATATCGGCCGGTCCAATCCGGCCGCGGACCCGTCCGGCTACCAGATACTGCAGATGCTCCAGCTCGCCCAGGGCTATTACCACGACCCGACGCTCGCGGCGTCGGTGCTGAGGAATTCGCCGGATTCCAGCGTGGCCGAGACCGAGACGTCACTGCTCGCCGCATTGCAGTCAGGGCAGATCGACTATCTGGCCATCTATCGTTCCGACGCCCTGGAGCAGCATCTGCACTACATCGCGCTGCCGATCCAGATCAACCTCTCCGACCCGGCGCTGGCGGCCGCCTACGCCAAGGTGAGCATCCACGCTGGTGCGCTCGGTGCGCTGATGGCCAAGCCCATCATCTACGCGATGACCATCCCGCGCACCGCGCCCGATGCGGCGATCGGGCGGAAGTTCATCCGCTTCGTGCTGAGCCCTCAGGGCCAGGCGATCATGCGCAGCAACGGGTTCCCGGTCATCTCGCCCGCCCTGGCGAGCGCTCAGGCCAGGGTGCCTGCCACGCTGCGCTCGCTAACCAAGCCATGGCCCGCATCGGGCGGATGACGCCGGCCCAGTGAACAAGCTGCCCAGGCGGCCGCCGGCCAGCCGCATGCGGTCGCCGGACCGCGCAGCGGACACGTGAGCAGGGCTGCTGCCAGGCGTGCCCGCGGCTGGCCGTCGGGCCCGTTCATGGTTGTCATGTGGCTGCTGGGCGGCCTGCTGCTGGCGTTCATCGTGCTGCCGATCCTGCGGCTAGTGACAACATCCTCCGTTGCCAGCTTGCACCACGCTGCCGCGACCGCCGCAGTCCGCGATGCGACGCTGCTCAGCCTGCAGGCGGCGGCGACCACCGCCGGGATCGCGACGTTGCTGGGAGTGCCCCTTGCCTACCTGCTGGCTCGCCGCAGCTTCCCCGGCCGCGGCCTGATACAGGCGGTTGTCGACCTGCCGCTGGTGGTACCGCACACCGTGGCGGGCATCGCGCTGCTGTTCCTGTTCGGGCGCACGGGCTGGGTCGGCGGCGCGGCCAGCCACCTCGGCGTGTCCTTCTACGGATCACAGTGGGGGATCGTGACCGCGATGCTGTTCGTCTCCGCCCCGTTCGCCGTCAACAGCGCCCGCGTCGCATTCGAGGGCATCGATCCCAGGCTTGAGCGGGCAGCCCGGAGCCTGGGCGCCACCCAGTGGCACGCGTTCCGCCGGATCACGCTGCCGCTTGCCCTGCGCGGGGTACTGACCGGCGCCGTGCTGGTCTACGCGCGGTCGGTCAGCGAGTTCGGCGCGGTCGTGATCCTCGCCTACTACCCGGCAACGGCTCCGGTGGAGATCTACAACCTGTTCCTGCAGTCCGGCCTTACCCAGTCGGCATCCGCCGCTGTGGTGCTGCTGATCGTCACGCTGGCAACGTTCCTGGTCTTCCGCACGCTGGCCTCAGGGCGGCTGCTGACCCGGATTGACCGTGCCTACCGCTGAGCAGGGCCTGACGGTCAGCCAGCTGGCGGCCCGCGCAGGCGCCTTCCAGCTCAGCCCGATCGACCTCGAAGTCCCGCCGGACCGGGTACTAGTTGTCCTCGGCCCGTCCGGGGCCGGAAAGACGATGCTGCTGGAGACCATCGCCGGACTCCGCCCGCAGGTCTCCGGACAGGTTCACCTGGCCGGAACCGAGCTGACCCACCTCCCGCCGGAACGCCGGCGGATCGGCATGGTCTTCCAGGACGCGGCTCTGTTCCCGCACATGTCGGTCCGCGAGAACGTCAGATTCGGGCTACGCGCCAGCGCACGTACCCAAGGCCAAGCCGCCGACGGGCTACTGGGCGATCTCGGAATCGCGCACCTCGCCGGCCGGTCACCGCGCTCACTCAGCGGAGGCGAACGCCAGCGTGTCGCCCTCGCCCGTGCGCTAGCGATCGCCCCCGGCCTGCTGCTGCTCGACGAGCCGCTATCCGCCCTGGACCAGCCAACTCGTGAAGAAATGCGCGGCCTGCTACAGGAACTGCTGGCCCGGCTCGAGATCCCGGCCGTGCACGTCACCCACGACCGGGACGAGGCGGCGAGCCTCGCCGACGACCTGGCGGTCATCGTCGCCGGCACACTCCGCCAGGCCGGGCCAGCCCGCCAGGTC
>OCZT010007866.1_pt1 | contig 10410 bp, 7 predicted proteins | sample 1539031 | NCBI WGS metagenome assembly OCZT01 (sample SAMEA3539308, study PRJEB22396) | soil metagenome | biome: tundra; feature: field; material: soil | place: USA | collected 2010-05 | depth 0.15 m
TTCAGACGTGTGCTCTTCCGATCTGTCCCGTCGTAAGAGACTGGTTCGTCGGGATACTGGTCCCAAGTCAGGCAAAGGTCCAGAAACGGCTGCAGGGCGTCCCGCCTTATCCAAAACATGTTTCCCAGCGGAAAATCAAAATGGTCAGGCAAGGGGCCCTGCCAGCCGAGGCGTGCGGCAATTTTTGCGGCGAGATCCTTGTTCTCTCCCCATCCAACCAAGTTCGGGTCTCCGGGAAACACCAATCCAAGGGACGGATCGTGCGCAAAACCCGCGATGATCCTGTCCATCATGGGATGGAGGCCACCAAGCAAGTTCTGCCAAAGGAATTCGCGCCAAGCCTCGCCCCAGGTGTCCTCAGCGGGCTTTCCGTCCATCCACTGACTGCGTTTCGCGTGTAAATGCCCGATGAAATCGTAGCCATTGAGGTCGTCTGCAAACTCGGTCAAAAGTGGGCCTATGTCGCGACCTCGATTGGGGACCGTCCGCACGTCCAATCGACCTCGCGCGTACCCACTTAGTGACCGGCGAATATGATCGGCCTTGGCAGGGCTGTCGGTGCTGATAAAGAGGTCACAACCGGTCTGATTCTTCTCGAGATGAGCCAGAAAATCTCTGCACAGTTCGGGATAGAACAGATGCAAATGTAACGCGGCCCGCGGACTGACCGGGGGATGGGTCCTGGGAATCGGATCGTCGGGACGCAACACTGTCGACTGCCAAGGGCCAAGTGGCTTTCCTCGTCGAATGAAATCGGCCAAGGGATCGACAACCCCAGCAAGCCGCGATTCATGAGCTGCCGCGTAGACTCGCGGGTTGAAGCCTGGGGCCGGGCGGCGAAAGTAATGATCTGTCGCCGGAAGGGTATCCCAGCCACGGGCAGATGACAGGGCCAGGTACCGAGAAATCGTCGCGTGACGCGTTTCCACCCCCTGTGTGGGCCCGAGAAACATATCCTGATCGAAAGTTGGGTCGCTCGCAAGCGTGCGAGCGTCGGCCTGTCGCTGCTTCATCCTGCCAGACGCTTTGGTGCCGAGTTCGTCCAAGCGGCGAACGTAGCTTTCCATGTCGAAATGCCGCTGGGCGAGCTCAACCATTGCCCCGGAGAAGCGTTGACGCAGGCTGTCATCGCCGGCCAATTCCAAAATCTTTTCGGCGGCAGCAGCGGCATCCACATAATCGACGACTCCGACTGCAGCGACGGGGTCGTCTAGCATGAGGTCCGCCATGCCGGTCGCGTGCTGGAAGCAAACTACGGGTATCCCACGCACAGCCGCATCGATGGTCACGTTGGGCAGAGGATCGAGCCGAGAGGATAGCAGAAAGGCATCCGCGATCCTGTAGACGGGATCGAGATCGGAAACGCCATCAAGGAATGTGACACGCCCGGCCAGACCGGAGCGGTTCAGTTGCTCCTGCAAGTAGACGGAATAGGCCATATCCTCCTTGGGACGATAGCCATCGCCTACCCACAAAAAATGAATGGAGCGGCGCGGTTGGTGTCGCATGACCGCCGCGGCGGTTGACAGAAACAGATCTACGCCTTTCCTGAAGTGGACAAACCCGAGGCCGAGAACGATGAAGGTGTGATCCTTTTGGCGATTTGCAGCAAGTTTATCCAAGACAAACGGGGCTTCATCTTCTGGGGATTGGGTACCGCCCGGCGGAAGCGCCGTCCTACCTTGCGGGATGACATGGATTGTGCGCGATCGGAGGTTCGGATGGACCTCTTCCGACGATTTCGCGACCATGGATGCGGAGTAGACGATCTCCGTTGACCAGTCAAGCGCGTCCTGTATATGAGAGGGTGGACCCATGTAGGAGGCGAACTCGTGGACCAGCAAGACCGTTGGAATGAACCTGCGGACACATGGCTCCACTACGAGGCGAGTTGCGGCACTGTTGGCGATTACGTAGCGGTATTTGCGCGCTTCCAATAGGCCCCTAAGGGAGAATTCCACGTCGATGGCGCAATGCCGGGCTGCCAGAAAGGGGCCATAGACTTCTACGCTGAGCCGCTCGAATTCGTCCGTCAGGTCGCCGTCGCCCATGCGCACGGTGAACAGATTGTATTGCCAGGCCAAGTGGAGCGCGAGGTTCCAGCCGAGTATCGGTGCGCCGGTGCGCGAGGTTTCGTGGACAACGAGGATTACGTTGTCCTTCGCAGCATCGAACTTGGCCCGACCCGGGCTGCGAACGTCCGCCGGCTTGGGAAGACGGCCCTCGGCGCGGCCATGGTGGGCATAGTGCTCCAAATAATTTATGGCCGCGTCGCGCACGTCGGGATTGCGGGCGCCGTAGTATCGTGGGTCGAATTCCGGCGATGGAGCCAATCCCATGCGCTCGCCTACGATGACGTAGTGTGTTGCGGGATCGAGTCCGGCGGCGTCTGGACCGAGATGTGACCGGTAGAAAGATTCGTTGAGCAGCCCGGTGCTTCGAACGGAAGCGGCGGCCTGTTCGACTTCCTGACGTGTGCCGGGCATGGGCCAGCCGACTGAGCGCAAAAGCAGCCAGGTGATGGCGGCCGGTTGCGACGCTACCAGAGTGGCGAAGTACGGTTGGAGCAGAGAGCCGGGGAACGAGCCGTTTGGCTCGAGACCCAGGCGCCAGCCGGTTTCAAGGTAGTGTCCGACCGGGTCGGAGCGGGCTTCATCGCCGGCCTGTGCCAGATAGCCCGCCTCATCGAAGATGCCGCTTCCGGCGATCAACGCGTGCTCAGACGCCAAATCGCGCGGGGCCGACATCGGAGTACACCTCCAGTCGTCGTATCAACCATTCGTAGGACCTTCAACCGCAGTTCGACTGCATCACAGCAGATTCCAAGTAGTTACGGCGTATGGTGAGTGAGCGAACGCAAGGTGCGCTTGATGGCCCGCAAGGGGGCCTTCAGCGGTCCCGGCAAGGCCCGGCGAATGCGCAGGGGAATGATCATGCCGGCCGCCTGCTGATATTCCGACTTGTAGCGCTCGAGTTCCTGGCTAACCGCTATCAACTCCTGGCGAACCGAGATAACTTCTAATAGCGAACGTTGGGACGTGAGCGATTGTTGGCGAGCCAAGGACATCGTAGTTTCCGATTGGGACTGCGCGGCGGACAACTCGTCGCGGGCGCGGTCACGTTGCTCAGCCAGGAATGTGTTTTCCTCCCGGGCCAGGGTCAGGTCGTCGCGGACAGCGGCCACTTCGTCTTCCGCGCGCGCCAACGCCGCCGCAAGGGCCTCGCGGGCGGCGGTTGCCTCTCGTCCTGCGCGCTCGAACTCCGCTTCCCGAGAGTCGGCGGCTCGTTTGTAGCCTTCTGCTTCAGCGCGGGCGGACGCGGCGTCGGCGGCCAAGCGGGCCCCCACGTCAGCCCGCTCGCGGGCGAGTGCCTCGACCTGGCGGAGGCGCGCCAATTCAGACTCCAAAGCCGGTATGGCCGCGGCGTTATTCAGCGCCTGGGCCAGTATCGGTGCCTGTTCCCGGGCCGTGGCTTCGACTTGGCGGAGGCGCTCGAGCTCGGCTTGCAGGGCGGGAATGGCGGCGGCGTCGCTGAGTGCCCTGGCGAGAACGGGTGCCTGCTCGCGGGCGGTAGCTTCAACTTGGCGGAGGCGCTCGAGTTCGGCTTGCAAGGCTTTCACGGCTGCTTGCAGGTTGGTCACCTGTTGCCCTGCCGCATCGGCTTCGGACGCCCTCTGGGAGTGAATTGAGACGAGGTGCTCCAAGTCGAGACAGCGAGAGCGACTGAAGAATACCTCACCCCGCGCAGCAAACAATTGTCGTATCACTAGGGCGGCTTTTGCGTCCCGGCCCAATTCAAAAAGGCGATTGAGTTGTGGAGGCTGATTCGGGCCGAGCCCCAGTATGCCCAAACCCTCAGAGTGATGAAACTCGAAGGAAGGATAAGATGCCGCAAGTTCCTGCCAGAACTTCCAGACGCCAAATCCCCGCTCGCGAACGTTGATATCGTGAAAAATCACGACTGCCGAGGGTGAAGCGGCGCCCTGCCATGTATCGAAATCGTGTTTTACGGCTTCGTAGGTGTGAAGGCCGTCGATGTGAAGGAGATCGATGCTGCTGTCGGCAAAGTATGGGCGTGCTTCGTCAAAAGTAGAACGAACGAGCCGAGAGAAGCTCGAAAAGTGACTCTCGTTAAAGGCGTTGAGTTCCTGGAACACGCTATCGTCGTAAAACCCGGCGTGTTCATCGCCCCGCCAGGTATCAACGGCGAACGCCAGCGACGGCAGACCAAGTTGCGAGATGGCCTGGCAGAAGGCCAAGTACGAGTTGCCGCTGTGGGTGCCGAGTTCAACGAAAGTACGGGGCCGGATCATCTTGATAAGCCAAAAAGCAGCCGCCAGATGCCCGGTCCAGGCACCAGGACGAGCTATGCGAAGTGGTTCCCAAAAGAATTCGGCGCCGATCTCGAGGTCCCCGACGATCTGGCATAGTTCAGAGGGTCGTCTGGTAAGTTTCATGGGCTTGATAGACAGATCTCGCGTCATGGCAGCTGTCGTCAGGCCCGAACCGTCTTGTCACCGGTGAGAGCCGTCGACCGCAACTAGCGCCAAGACCAAATCGTATCATGAAAAGCTTTGGCGACAATGGGGGGCCGGGCAGGGCCTGTCAGCGGGGAGTCACGGCTTCGAACTGTGCTTACTGGGCGTGACGGACGTCCGTGTGAATCTGGACGTGATTCTACCGGCGACGGATGCTGAAAGAGCAAAGCGCGCAGATCACCGTATCGTCGGAAGCAATGCCGACCGGGAACGGCGTCAGACCCACGGCGTCATCTGACTTGGAAGTAAGGCGGAGCGATCCGTCGATCTGAGCGCGACGCCCAACTCTTCAGCGCTGCGTACCACGAGTACAGCCCCAGCACGGCAAAGGTGATCAGGAACGGCGACGCCGCGGATGTATATAGGACATTGGCGACGTTGAAACCCGAACTTGCCATGAGATACGACATCAAGACAATCAACGTTGCCACCGCCGCGGCACTGGCCAAACCCAGCGCCAGTAGCGCGATGGGGAGCGGAAAGCGCCTGCGGAAGAATGTCGCCAACAGCAAACCGACTGCGCCGAAGGCAGCCAGAAAGGGGATCAATCCTGAATAGAGCGATGCGATGATTTCAGCGACCTTGACTTTGCGGTTCCGGCGAGCGTCGCTGAATGCAAAGCTGTCGAGACCGGAGATGTTGTCGAGGTACAGCATCAGGCTGGGAGTTTCCACGACGCCTGCATTGGCGCCGGGGTGGAGCATCTTGGAGAAGGGGACTTTGGTCTTGCCGCTGCCAGCAACATCCAGCACCAGATCGCAGGAATCGATCGGACAGTTGGTCTTTAGTTCAAAGCGGATTGACTTCAGGTTGGGATAGACTTTGACAACGTCCGGTGAGGGACTGAGGGTGATCGAAGAATCAAAAGGCGTGGCTGCTCTGTTCTCAATCTGGATCGCAGGCGTAGCCGCAGAGGCGGCTGTCCACCCTCGTGCCGAGATACTTACGATCTCCGGAAGGTAGATTCCGTCCATGATGTCCGAGAAGTAGGCAAGGTCTTGGGTCGTACCGGCACTGGGGGCCGAGCCGATGGGACCATCCTTCATCTGGAACACAATTGGCGCTATCTTCTTGCCGATACCGTATGTCCAGTGCAAGTATTCCCATCGAAATGGGGGCTGAAGAGTGGTCCTGGCAGGGAGACACGGGATTGCCTTCGTGTCACAAGCGTGGTCAATCTGGTCTGCCAGGGCCTTGTAATAGCGCATGGCGTCGGCGCCAGTGCGGTAGTGTCCGGCATCGGCCACGGCGTCACGAAACTCCCACATTAGCCAGCCAGCCTGCACTTCATCGCATGGTTTCACGGCACCGAAATTGCAGGTGATTTGTAGCCACCTGTCTCCGGTTGCGCCCTCCATGTAGGGCTGGATTTCGCGGGCCGCGGCGCTTACCGCGTAGGCGCGCTGGCGGGCATCTTTGGGAAAGGTAATCAACGGTCGCCAGGTGTCGTGCTTGATGCGCGACAACGCGCCGTAGGCGCGCACAAAGCTCTTGGCGCGCATTTCGCTGGTCTCGAAGATGCCGTAGTAGTGATAGTTCAATCCAGCCACTGCAAAGTCTGCCGCGATGAACACCGCGACTGCCAGTATTAAGGGGCGGGCGATGGCCTGCATCCGGGCGGCACGGCCTTCAGACTCCGCACCCCCAGTTGCAAGGGCGTACGGAGGCCAGAAGATACCGGTCACCGCGATCGCCAAGACAACGAAGATCGCAGGAAGGAGCCAAACCCCTTCCTCGCGTGTCAGCCAATAAGCTGCGCTGATGAGCCCGAGCGAGATCGCTGGCAGGTCAACATGAACGAAACTGCGCTGCTTTGGACCCGCGGGTGGGAAAGCAAGCACTACAACCAGCGCAATCATGGCCAGACAGAGACTGAGATACAGCCCTTGTCGCAGCACGCGGGCCATGTCGGGGTTCCAAACGACGGGGTTGAAGGCAAGGGCTACAAAAAGCAACAGGCTCAGGCGATTGCCGCCGACAATACGTCGTACCACCCCGGCTGCCAGTGCGGAAGCGCCAAGGTAAACGATCTGCTCGGCGACCTTCAATGGTATCGAGGTCCAAGAGGAAATCACGATAAACACGGGATAGAACATCCCTTTGGCGAGGGTGAGGTTATCGTAAGGGCCAAGCCAATGCCCTGCCTCGAGGGAACGAGCCAAGCTCACAAAGAGATGGTCGTCATGGTAGAAAACCGGCATCGCGGTCAGGGGAAAGCCGGTGCGAAGCCAAACGCTGAAGGCCGAAACCAACGATACGACGATCCAGTAGGTTTTTGACGAGCTGGAGTTCTTCTGAACCGGGGCGGTATCGAGCATTGGTGCTGAGTCCTGTTTTTCTAAGGTCATCGGAAATCGTAGTACTAGCGAGGTGACTCGGAGCCATGGAGGGCCAGTGCCCATACCGTGACCAGAGGTGCTGTTCCACCAGCGGTCACGGTCGGCGATTCAAGGTTAACACGTCGAATTTGAGTGGCATGCTGGTTTGTCCACTCAAAATCTTCGCCTTTCCATCCGCTTACGCTGTAATCTATTTGCTTTCTTTGCGCCGTCTCCGCAATGATTAGGAACTGAAGCGAGAGGGAGCGAGTGGAAGAGCGCAGTGCGAGGGTTTCTGAGTTTTGGGGAGACGAGAAGGCCAATGTGCGGAAGCACAACTGGCTGGAGCATCCCGTAGCGCGGGCATTCATCAACTTTCGTGTTTCAGGGGATTTTGAGGTCGGTGTCGCCGAGCATTGGCGCCGCACCTATCTTGCTTCGCCGGCGCCGCTGGCATTGTCGGTGGGTTGCGGGTTTGGCGGCTTTGAGCGGGATGCTCTACGCATGGGGCTGGCCGAGCGATTCGAGGCGGTGGACATCTCCAGCAAGGCCATCGAGAAGGCGAAGGCATACGCCGCCGAAGCAGGCCTTTCAGGCAGAATCTCCTACGCCGCGGTGGACTTGGAGAAAGCGACGCTAGCGGAGGACCATTATGACGCGATTTTCGGAATCTCGTCGATCCATCATGTAAAGGATTTAGAAGGCTTGTTCCGGCAATGCCGCCGAGCGCTCAAGCCGGGAGGACTGATGTTCCTCGAGGAGTATGTCGGGCCGTCACGGTTTCAGAGTGGGCCCAATGCGGTGCAGTTGATCAACGAAATCGCCAACCTGATTCCCGAGCGGTACATGCAGAGCATCTTTCTGGACGGTCAGCCGCGAAAGATGTACCAAAACCCGCCGCTGTCGTGGTTCGACGAAAACGACCCGTCGGAGGCGGTGCGCTCCGAGGAGATCATCCCGGAGCTGAGCCGGGAGTTCGACATCGTCGAGTACCGGCCCTACGGAGGGGCGATCCTGCACATGCTGCTGTCGGGGACAGCAGGCAACTTCGATCCCGCGAACGACGCCGACGTCGCGCTGGTTCGCGTGCTGGCGCTGTTGGAAGTCTGGCTGGAGAAGTCGGGATCCCTTGGCTCGGATTTTGCCGCCGTGGTTGCCCGGCCAAAATAGCCGCTCACCAGCTCAGCGAGCGGACGGTGTGCACCCCGCTGCTGGCGATACCGCTGGGTGTCACCCCAGCGAGTGAATCTCAAGTGCGCTAGAATTCTACTCTTATGATCATCACTCGTTCGCCGTTGCGCGTGTCGTTGGGCGGCGGTGGTACGGATTTACCGTCCTACTACAGCCAGCATGGCGGGTTCCTGATTGCAGGCGCCATCGACAAGTACGTTTACATCACCATCCATCCTCGGTTTGTGGACGGATTTTTGCTGAAATACTCCCAGTTAGAAGAATCGCCCGTGGTCGACGAGATCCGGCATCCCATCTTTCGGGAGGCCATCCGGCTGGTGGGAGTGCAGCAGCGCAACCTGGAGATCGCCAGTATGGCCGACATTCCCGCTGGAACGGGCCTGGGTTCGTCGGGTAGTTTCACGACCGCACTGTTAAAGGCGCTACACACGCACAAGAAGCACCTGGTGCATCCGAATGAGCGCGCGGAGGAAGCTTGTCACTTGGAGATCGACGTTCTCAGGGAGCCGATTGGCAAGCAGGACCAGTATATTGCGGCCTATGGTGGCCTTACCTGCTTCGAATTCCGGCCTGACGGCACCGTGAAGGCCTGGCCGCTGGCGATTTCGGAAGAGACCCTGTTCAATCTGGAAGACAACCTGCTGCTCTTCTTTACGGGGTATTCGCGTTCCGCGTCGGCCATCCTCAAGGACCAGGACGACAAGAGCAAGGTCGCCGACTCCGACGTGCTGCAAAACCTGCACTTCATCAAGGAATTGGGAATGCGCAGTAAAGAAGCGCTCGAGAGCGGGCGACTGGATGAGTTTGGCCGCATCATGAATGAGCACTGGGAGTGGAAGAAGCGCCGCAGCTCGGGCATCAGCAATGGCAAGATCGATGAGTGGTATGCCTGCGCCATGGCCAACGGAGCGCTGGGCGGCAAAGTAATTGGCGCCGGAGGCGGGGGCTTCCTGATGTTCTACGCCGGAGACAAGGCGAAGCTGCGCCATGCGATGCGCGAGCAGGGGCTCAAGGAAGTGCGGTTCCGCTTCGACTTCGAAGGTACCCGGGTGGTTTCTTCCGACTAGCCATGAACGAAAACGCTCCCGAACTGATGCCCGCGTCGGATTTCAGAATGTCGAGCAGATTTCCAAGGACGCTCCGGTCGGCGGCGTCTTCCGTGGCCAGGCAGCAGCGCAGCAAAAGGGCGCGCCGCCGGACGAAATGAAGGCTCCTTGGTCTTAGAACGGACTCTCTGGTAGGGATTTGGGCAAGCTGCACAAACTGGCGTGGCGACTATCCAGCAGTCCGCCGGCAGTGGCGCTGGCAGAGGCTGTATGTTCAGAGGATGGTTGTTTGCTGCGGGCGAAATTGTATCCACGTTGCCAGGGTTGTATTTGCTTATCTATAATGAATGATTATGCCAAAGGAGCCTCAAATCGTGAAACGTGAAAAAGCTGCAATTCTGCTAATTTCGCTGGTCGTTGCCGTAATTGGAGTTCAATCGTGCTCAAAGAAAGATGGATCGAAGGATGTACCGAAGGGGGCATACAAGGTTCAATCAGGCGGAATGATCTTGGGAGCCGTCGACACTTCGTCGGTAACTCCGTCAGGCCAGATTCATGCGGAGGGGTGGGCGGTATCGAATTATTCCGGAGTAGCATTGGTAAGTGTCAAGGTGTTGGTTGATGGTAATGCCGTAGGCGAGACCAAGAACATCGGAGATCCTCCCCGGCCCGATGTTGCGAGTGGCTACGGAATACCTGATTTCAAAGATTCGGGGTGGAAGATTGATGTTCCGATCGGAAATCTTCCGTCAGGTCATCACGTAGTCACATTTCGTGCTTACAATGCCAATGGCGATTATTTGCAGTTGCCAGGTAAAGCGCTGACAATCAACTAATTCTCGTGGACTAGAAGCAGTCTCATAAATGTCTGAGTAGCATTTGCAGGCAGGCGAGGTGGACGAAGCCGAGGAAGTTCTCGATGTGGTACTCCCATCGGGTGACGAGGCGGCGGAAGCTGTGCATCCAGGCGAAGAGGCGTTCTACCTTCACCGTTTCTTGTAGCGTCTCAGTAGGCGTCCGTCTTGCGTCTTGCCGCGGCGGCGGCGATTGGGCGCGATCAACTCGATGCTGTACTGTTTTTTGAGTTTCTCGTCGAGTCGATCTGAGTCGTAGGCTTTGTCGCCGATGAGCCGGGCGGGCAATTCGTCGAGGAAACTTCCGGCAAGAACCTCTTCCACAAGCTGGCACTCGGCTGGCGAAGCGCTCTGCACAGATACGGCGAGAGGAAGACTGTTATCAGCGGCGATAGCGACGATCTTCGTGCCCTTGCCGCGCCGGGTGGGGCCGACGGCAAGCCCCCTTTTTTCGCGCTCGCGAA
>OCZT010007867.1_pt1 | contig 10409 bp, 10 predicted proteins | sample 1539031 | NCBI WGS metagenome assembly OCZT01 (sample SAMEA3539308, study PRJEB22396) | soil metagenome | biome: tundra; feature: field; material: soil | place: USA | collected 2010-05 | depth 0.15 m
TTGGCCCAGCGTCTCGGTCCCATGCGGATTCCAGCGGGAAGGATTGCCGGTGGGATTACAAATTTCCGGCAAGCCCGGAGCCGATGCGACCGTGTTGCGCCTCGCTCACGCCTACGAGCAGGCGACGCAGTGGCACAAGCGCGTGCCGAGCGAGTGAGTGAGTTAACGAACGAGCCTGTTTTATCGCTGTCATTCTGAGCGAAGCGAAGAGTCGTTTGGTTCAGCAGGCTTTTGTCACGATTGCGAAAGCGCGAGAGCGTCGATCCTGAGCCCGCAGGGCGCCACAGTTCTAGCCCAGGACGTAAGTCCTGGGGGAAGCGTTGTACATGAGCCGGGTCCCTTCAGGGACGACACCTCCACCGAAAATACCGCCCGATTAAAGGCGGCGAGACCCCTTGTGTCGTCCTGCCGGACTCGTCCTCCTGAACGGCGTCAGCCCCAGCACTCACGTGCTGGGCTACGATTGTAGCGCCCTGCGGGCTCTTCAGAAATCCTACGCTCCGTCGACGATCACGCTCTAAGTCCTTTCCTTTCAGCAAAGGCTTGGTAGCGTGATGTTCATCCCCTTATGGGTGGGCCGCAGGCCCATGCAACACTCAGGATGACAAGACTTAGGATGGCAACGCTCGGATGATGAGAAATTCACCACGGAGATCACGGAGGAGACTCGATTCAAAAACTCCGTGGTCTCCGTGGTGAATCTTTTATTCCTATGAGTGGGTCGCACCGCTCAAAACCCCACAAACACCGGCTCGGGTTGCAACTCAATTCCAAATTCATTCAGCACACTGGCCTGAATTTCGTCTTTCAGCGCAAGGATGTCGGCGGCGGTTGCGCCGCCACGATTGACGATTGCCAGCGCGTGCCGCCGCGAGATACCCGCCGCACCCTTGCGGTAGCCCTTGGCGAATCCGGCCTGCTCGACCAGCCAGGCGGCGGGCAGCTTGCGAAAACCGTCAGCGGCTGGATAGCTGGGCAGCTGCAATCCGCGCGACTCCAGACGCGCCGATAGCTCTTCGAAGAACGCCTGCGGCACCATGGGATTCTTGAAGAACGAGCCTGCGCTGCGCGCATCCTCATCGCCGGGAACGATGAGCATGGCCTTGCGATGGCGGATTTCGCGCACGGCTGCTCTGACCTCCGCCAGAGTGGGATCGCCGCCACGCCCCGCCAAGAATTTCTGCAGGTCAGCGTAGCTAATGTTTGGCTTTTCACCCTGGCGTAACCCGAACGATACTTGCAGGATGATGTAACGGTCGCGCTCCGTGGTATTGAAGATGCTGGAGCGGTAGGCGAAACCGCACTCCGCGTTGGAGAGGCTCCGGACTTGCAGAGACTTCAGGTCGAGGGCGCTCACCTCGCGAATGGTCTCCGAGACTTCCTGGCCATATGCGCCCACGTTCTGCACTGGCGTGCCGCCGACCGTGCCAGGGATACCGCTCAGGCACTCGAGACCCGCGCAGTTTGCCTCCACGGTGCGAGCCACCAGGGTGTCCCAATCCACGCCCGCACCGGCAGTGAAAAGCACGTTTTCGTGCGGCGTCGTGAAATTCGACGAGCCGGCGATCGCAACCTTGAGCACCAAGCCGGCGAAGCCTGCATCCGCGACCAGCAGGTTGCTGCCGCCGCCCAAAACGAACAGCGGCAACTTACCCGAACGGGCGAACTTCACCGCCTCAATCACCTCGGCCTCAGTCGTAGCCTCGGCAAAATAGCGAGCCGGACCACCGACGCCGAGCGTAGTGAACGGAGCCAGAGCAACGTGTTCGCGAATCAGCATGCTTTTTCCGCCGGTGGGAGCCCCCGCATTTAGGCGGGGGAAGGAGCGCTTCAGCGCTCCGGGAAAAGCTCGACTGCAATCATGCGCTTTAGCGCCGGGATGGGGAAATCCCGCGGCTAAAGCCCATTTCAAGATCGACCACTCTTCCGCTGGACTGAAGTCCAGCTCCCCCCTGCTAAAGCAGGGGCTCCCACCAAAGCCTTCCGCCAAGTGCGCCCCTTCAAAACAACGACTGAAACCTACTTTTTCAGCAGCCGGAAGAGGTTTCGCAGCCTGTGCAGCTGTGCTCCTTCAAAGCTCGCCAATTAGAGTCAAATCAGTCTCGAAACCTAATTTCACTTTGCCACTTGAAAGGCCTTAATCACGATGTCGTTGGGCTGATTGCCGACGGGAATCAGCGTGACCAGGGCGCGCTCCGCGCTGATTTTGGAATTGGCGCGGGTCTTCACCGTGCGCACCACGGCGACATCTCCCGAGCGCGAATTTACCGCCAGCAAATGCTCCTCATCGGGGCTAAACGCCATCTCGTCAGGATGGCTACCCACCTGGACCGCGCCAATTACGCGGCCTTCGTCGATGGCATAGACGCTGACAGTATCGGACCCGAAATTGCTGACATAGAGCAGGCTGTTATCGGAGGTAACGATTCCGCGAGTGGGCTTGTCCCCGATCAGGTAGCTGCCGCCCACCTCATTGTTGGCGGTCTCGACGATGGAAAAATTGTTGCTGCCAAAATTGCTCACGAATAGTTCACCGCCATCGGGCTTCAGCGCAAGCTGCACCGGCATCTTGCCGACGTCGAGTAGCGTCAGCATCCGGTCGGATACCAGATCGACAGAGGCGACTTGATTCGATCCAGGGCACGCGACGAAAGCCTTGCTGGAATCGGGCAAGATGACCAGGTCCTGCGGCTGCTGGCAGACCGGCAGCGTGCTGCGCACCGCCAGCTTCTGTGTATCGATGATGGAAACCGTATTGTCGGCGCGATTGCTGACCACCGCCAGCTTTCCGTCGGGCGAGACTCTGGCCAGACCGGGCGCGCCACCCACCCGTATGGTCGCGATCACCGTCCGCTTATCAAGGTCGATGACCGAAACATTGGCTGAGCCGGAGTTGGCCACATAAGCGCGCTTGCCATCCGACGAGACCGAGACGAAGTAGGGGGCACGATGAACCCCAATGGTGGCTTCGACCGCATTGCGCTCCGCGTTAATGATGCTGATGTTGTTGGAGTCGGCATTAGCAACGTAGATTTCGTTGCGCGTAGGACTGGCGGCGACGCCGGTTGGGCTTGCGCCTACCGGGATTGTCTTGACGTTGCGAAGCTGAAGCAGATCGAGAACGCTGACGGAGTTGCTCTGGCCGTTGGTGACGTAGGCGTATTCGTGGTAGCCGGGTTCGAGGGTCGGGCGTTGATGGCAGGCGGTCGAGCTTAGCGTGAAGACCATCACGCATAGCGCCGACTGCCATTGCCGCGTCGAAAGTTGCCGCAGCCACAGCCATGCGGTGCGCATCAGCGAGCGGCGGCCGATCCAGCAGTTGCGTTGCCGCGGACTACTGGGTTGGCAACAGGCTGGGCGACGGAGCGTCCCAGCACGATAGCGATCAGGCGAACCTCAACCATGAGGTCGTCAAACTGCTGTGGGAAGAGCGATTGATTGCCATCGCTCAGGGCGTGGTCAGGATCGGGGTGGACTTCGATAATCAAACCGTCCGCGCCCACGGCCACCGCGGCGCGCGACAGCGGCGTCACCTTGTTGCGCTTGCCGGTCCCGTGACTGGGATCGACGATGATCGGCAGGTGGCTCAAACGCTGCACCGCCGGCACGATGCTGAGGTCGAGGGTGTTGCGCGTGTGGTCGGCAAAGGTGCGCACCCCGCGCTCGCACAGAATCACGTTGTAGTTGCCCTCGCTCATGATGTATTCGGCAGCCATCAGCAACTCTTCCAGCGTGGCTGACATGCCGCGTTTCAGCAGCACCGGCTTATGTGCCCTGCCCGCGCGCTTCAGCAGGGAATAGTTCTGCATGTTGCGCGCGCCAATCTGGATAACGTCGGCGTACTTCTCCACCAGTTCGAGCGATTCGTTATCGATGGCCTCGGTGACGATCAGCAGGCCAAAGCGGTCGCGAACTTCCGCCAGAATCTTCAGGCCCTCCTCAGCCAGGCCTTGAAACGTATAGGGAGAGGTGCGCGGCTTGTAGGCGCCTCCGCGGAAGAAGCGGGCGCCGGCGCGGGCCACGCACTCGGCGGTAGCGAATGCCTGATCGCGAGATTCGATGGCGCACGGTCCGGCGACAACCGCTACCTCCTCGCCTCCGAAGGTCGCATCAGAATTGGGGAAGCGCACTACCGTGTCTTCTTCTTTCAAGTCGCGGCTGACAAGCTTGTAAGGCTTGCTGACGCGGATGACCTCCTGCACCCCTTCCATCTCGTCGAAGGTGCCGGTCTCGACCTCCAACTGGTTGCCGGTTATACCGATGGCGGTGCGCTGGGCGCCGGGAATGGCGTGGGCGCGCAGACCCAGCGACTCGACCTTCTTGCAAACGCGCCTCACCTGCTCTTCGGAAGCGTGCGCCTTCATGACGATAAGCATCGGGGACCCCTTGTTTCCGTGCCCCATAGTGTATCGCGGAAGGCGCGCCGCTGGGAACGAAAAGGCAGGACGAACCTAACCGGCGCAAGATTCGCCGGCAAAGTTTCGCCAATACCAAAGGGCACAGCCCGCAGACTGTGCCCTTTGGTTCGCTTGTGTCAACTGGCCCGTTACCATCATGCCGGCGGTACGCCCAACCTGGCGCTCGCTATCCCGCCGACGCCGTGCTCCGCAAAACCCAACCCTGCTAATGGTCTGCGATTGAATCCAGCCAATCGCGCAACCTGAAGCCTTCGCGATCCGCGCTCTCGCCCCTCGCCGCGGACCGAAGCCTGGAAACAAACTTTCGCCTTATGCGTAATGCGCGGCGTTCTTCTCGATGAATTCCTGCTTGTCGGCCGGGACCTCATCCACGATGAAAATCGAATTGGTCGGGCACACCGGGACGCAGGCGCCACAATCGATGCAGCCTTCCGGATCCACATACAGTTGGGTCGCCGCTTCGAAGTTCTCTTCGTCCTTCTTGGGATGGATGCAGTCGGTCGGACAAGCTTCGACGCACAGTTCATCTTTGGTGCAGGTGTCGGTAATGATGTATGCCATGATTGCGGTCTCCAATTTGGTAGTCTTGCTGCCACCCTCATCGCGACAGCCCGGCGTTGTTTCCGCCAATCCCAATGTACAAATACCTCGACTCCCAAGGCGGTGATATCAATCACTCCCCTGTTGTGAGCTAGCGCACATCGCACCCCAGACGTTATCGGACCGGCGCGGTGGGCAGCGCAATCTTGTTCTTTGAAAACCCTTCAACGTAGTGCTCTTCTGGCATTCCCTTCATTGCCATCGCGATCGGCTTGTTTTGACCACGGATCTTCACGGATGAACACGGATCGGGGTTTTGAATTTTTCAATCCGTATTTATCCGTGAAATCCGTGGTTGATTTCGTTTTTCTCTGTGCCACGTAACGTCGGCGGTGCGGGGCGCCGTTTGGCAGTACAGTTGCTATTTCCTTATTGTAATTATCCAGCAAAGCCAGCCAAATGGTGGAAATACGACGCGGCCACGGACGGCACAGGGTAATTTGTGCATCCTACGTGTGAATTCTCGACGGCCCGCGCCCTCCGCTATAATCGGCCATCCGGCTTCGCTAATCTTCGAAGGAGCTAGTGAATGCACGCGGTTAAAAAACCGAGAGTTCTGGTCGTCGACGATGAGCAAGTCATCGCCGATACTCTCGCCAAGATTCTCGATCTCAATGGCTATGAAGCTTCGGCGGTTTACACCGGGACAGCGGCGGTGGCGAGCGCAAGGTCGCTCCGGCCGGACCTCATCATCAGCGACGTCATCATGCCCGACATGGACGGCATCCAGGCTGCGATCAGCATCCGCGGCTTTTTGCCGGACTGCAAGATCCTGCTTTTCTCAGGACAAGCTGCCACCGCCGGCCTGCTGGAAGATGCGCGCGCCCAGGGACACGAGTTCGAAATCCTCGGCAAGCCCGTCCATCCTTCTGACCTGCTGGCAAAATTGTGGGGATGAACAGGACCTGTCCTCCCACAATCTCCCTTCGCACCCAACTCGCCGAGCCGGGCATCCAACCAGACACGATCTTTGGTTCAAGGACCTGATGAAAACTTCGGAAGTTCTACACGCGTGGGGCGCGATCCTCGCCGGACGCCGCCCCTCATTGTCCATCGAACTCACCCGCGAATGTCCGCTTCGCTGTCCCGGTTGTTACGCCTACGAAGACGCACACCTGGGCACGGCCGGGGTAACCTTGCGCCAGCTTTCCGACAGCAAGGGCAGCGCCCTGGTGCAAGGTGTTCTTCGCGTGGTCGAGGAGCACCGCCCGCTGCACTTGTCCCTGGTAGGCGGAGACCCGCTGGTGCGTTATCGCGAGCTGCTGGAACTGCTGCCCGAGTTGGACCGTCGCGGCATCCACGTCCAACTGGTGACCAGTGCGTTCCGCGAGATTCCCGCCCAATGGAACGCGCTGTCGCGTTTGAACATTGTGGTCTCGGTGGACGGATTGCCGCCGGAGCATGATGTCCGCCGCAAGCCGGCAACCTATGAGCGCATCTTGAAGTGCATCGCTCGCAGCCGCGTCAGCATTCATTGCACCATCACCAGCCAGATGATGCAGCGCAAAAGTTACCTGGAAGAGTTCGTCAAGTTCTGGAGCCTGCGCAAAGAGACCAAACGTATCTGGTTCAGTATCTTCACACCGCAGAGAGGCGCCGTCGATCAGGAGATCCTGACCGTGCAAGAGCGGGCACGCGCGATCGCGGAATTATTGCGATTATGCGAAGTGTATCCGCTGCTCGACATGTACGCGTCCGCGATCAAGGAATTCGCGCACCCCCCTGCTTCGCCCCGGGACTGCATCTTTGCGAGCACCACCAGCACCATTTCAGCCGATTTGAAAACCCGGGTCACCCCCTGTCAATTCGGTGGCGACCCCGACTGTTCGCAGTGCGGCTGCATAGCAAGCATGGGCTTGGCCGCACTTGGCCACCACCAGCTCCTTCCCGGCATTACCTCGGGGCAGATCTTCACCGTCTCCAGGCTGATCGGGCAGAGCGTAAGCGCGCTGCGGTCCTTTGGCCAATCGGACGAAGTTCCCGTTGAGCCCGAGGTGGAAGAGTCGACCCGGGCTGCCTAGGCCAAACACTAGCCGCGCAGCGGCGAGATGGGTCTAGGCCGGGGCGTGAGGGCGTGGGTGAGAACGAAGCTTGGTATTTGCCAGCGGAATTTGCTAGCGGAAAATCCAGCGCCGGAGGCGGGGTCCCCAGGTCGCGCCGCTTTTGCGCGAACTGGGGTGGAAGTAGGCGCGGCTCAGTTTAGCCCAGCACGCAGCCGCAGGCGGAGTGCTGGGTAAGGTCTTTGCACGCAGCCTCGTCCCCCGCGAGGTGCCTCGAGACGGCATCTTCCGCAGCCCCTGAATCCATGTCCTTCGCCGCTCGCTTGTGTCTACCTGGATAGTTTGGTACATTGTTACCATGACAGAACATGGTGAACCTCGTCGTCGAACGCGTCCAGACCGGCGTCCGTATGGAGAAACGCCTGCTCAAGGTGCTGAAGGGACTGGCCGAGCTGAAAGACCTTACGCTCGGCGATTTGCTGGAGGGAATCGTGCTGCACGCCTTCGAGGGCAAGGCGCCGTTTTCCCCCGCGACCCTGAAGGAGATCGAACAGCTTCGAAAAATCTATGGCCTCACTCTCAAGGCCACAGACAGCCATAAGCTCAAGGAGCGCTAGCGATGAATCGAGAACTGGCAATCGGCGCCGTTATGTTGTTCGCCGCCGTAACCACGTCCACTGCCCAGCAGCCGGCAGCATCCACGGAGGCTACGCCGCTCCACACCCGCACCGAATTCAGCTTCACGGTGGACGCGCCCTTCGATCAAGTCGCGCCCCTGTTTGGCGCGGACGAGGAGCGCAAATGGGCAGCGGGCTGGAATCCACAGTTCATCTATCCCACTCCTGCGGGCGATCAGCAGGGCATGGTGTTCAAAGTTGCGCATGGACAGTTCACCAGCGCGTGGGTCAACACGGCGCTCGATCTGGCGGTCGGACACATTCAGTACGCGTACGTGCTGAACGACGCCATGGCCGTGCTGATCGACATTCACCTGACGCGCCAGAGCGCCCAGAAGACGGGAGTGACGGTCGTCTATGAACGCACCGCGCTGCTGCCCGAAGCGAACGAGCATGTTCAACATTTCACCAAGGGTGATGCAGGGGCAGGCAAGGAGTGGGGTGATGCGATCAACAGTTACTTTGCCAAAGCTGGTGTGACAGGCCAGTAGAAATAATATTCAGGTGTCATCCTGAGCGAAGGGAGGTCGCTTTGCGACCGAACGCAGTCGAAGGACCCCTATGGCGCGCAGGATCGTGCAGCAATAGGGGTCCTTCGACTCGTCGCTGCGCTTCTCGCTCAGGATGACAGCGCAATATTTTGTGGCGTTCTCGCGAAGAGCGAATGGCGAACAGCGAACAGCGGCTTCCCTACAGCTCTCTGCGCCCCTCCATCGCCTTCTGCATGGTGACTTCGTCGGCGTACTCGATATCGCTGCCCACGGGAACGCCGGTAGCAATGCGAGTGACCTTTACCGACGCCGACTTGAATAATCGCGAGAGATAAGTCGCCGTGGCTTCGCCTTCGACCGTGGGGTTGGTTGCGACGATCAACTCGTCCACCTCTCCCGACTCCACTCGTTTCACCAGATTGCCGATGCGCAACTGTTCCGGACCAATGCCGTGCAGCGGTGACAGCGCGCCGTGCAGCACGTGGTAAACGCCATTGTAGTGTCGCGTCTTCTCGATGGCGGCGATATTAGTCGGCTCCTCGACCACGCAAACCAGCCGCAGGTTGCGGGTGGCGCTGGTGCAATAGGCGCAGGGATCCACGTCGGTGATGTTGTTGCAGACGGAGCACAGGCGCAGGCTGGCCTTCACTTCGCGAATGGCGTCGGCCAGCAACTGCGCGTCTTCATCGCTGGAGCGCAGGATGTAAAACGCGAAGCGCTGCGCGCTCTTGCCGCCCACGCCGGGCAGCTTTTTCAATTCTTCAATCAGTCGAGCCATGGGCTCGGCAAATCGTGTCATGTGACCTCAAGGGCCGAAGCCCGTATGCAATTGGAAAACGGCCGGTCAACGCGGAACCTCAACCTGGATTATTCGTGAGGATCTCACGCTTTGAAGGGGCACGGCTTCAGCCGTGCCGTAAGCTGCTGTCATTCATGGTGGCTTTAGCCACTGAGGGACTTCGGTTTTCAGACGAAGTGCGAATTCCCTCAGTGGCTGAAGCCCAACTCGCCACACTCATAACGGCACGGCTGAAGCCGTGCCCCTTCAAAGCTACCGGTTCAGATGAATAATCCAAGTCGAGGCCCACCCCACCGCCGCTCTCACATCCTCGGCAAACCCATCCCCCCGAACATGCCGCCCAGGTTGGACTTCAGCGCCTCATCCACTTTGCGCGACGCCTCGTTGACCGCGGCGGTCACCAGGTCCTGTAGCATCTCGATGTCCCCGGATTTCACGACTTCGGGCTCAATCACGACACTCAGCAATTGCTTCTGACCGGTCATCTTCACGGTCACGCTGCCGCCGCCGGACGAGGCTTCAATAATGACCTGCTGCATTTTTTCCTGCAGCTTCTCCGCCTGCTGCCGCGCCTGCGCCAGCATTTCCTGCAAATTAAATCCGCCCATGAGCTCTCCCAATCTCAGCCGCGATCTTTGTGGTCGATCACGGTGCGAATCTCGGCGCCAAATTTCTCCTGCATGCGCTGCACGATGGGATCGGCCGCCGCGCGACTGCGCGCTCCCGCCCCGTTGCTTGGACGCGGCGCTGCCGGCTTCGACGCGACCTGCGTACCGCCGCTCACCATCTTGAACTTAAGCGGCCTGCCCGCGGCCTTGCTCAGCGCAGCTTGAATCACGCGCTTCGGCGCCGGTCCCAGCGCCACGTCAATCAGTACCTGCGACATGGCGACCGTAACGGAGACGTCCACCCCGCGCACCGCCCACACGGCTTCCTCAAGGTTGTGCGCCAGCATCTGCTGCCCAGCATCTGCCAGGGCGGCCAGCACCGCCTCACGCGCCGCCTCCACCGTGAACTCATCGGTCCTTGCTTGCGCATCTGTCTCAGGCTCGAGGGCGACGGCCGTCGCAACACCGGCGTCCATCGCCGGCGATGCGCTGTCCAGTAAGCTGTCCGCCTCTACCGTCGCGCTCGAGGTTAGAACCGGCGCGGGAGCGCTTCGTTGCTTGGCGAAGTCCGGCTCGGCCTCGGCTTTGGGTTCGCTCTTACGCTTGCGATCCGCCTCGAACGGAGAAGGCCGCGCGAACGGAGATGCCGCGGGCGCCCGCGACGATTGCGGTTCCACCTCACTGGTCGCCCGGGAGGTCACGCTCGATCGCGCAACGGGAGAAGCCGCCAGCCGCGAGCTTGCGCCCCCAGCTCGCGACGGCGATCCCGATGGACTCGTCTTCCCCGCTTCGCCGCTCAGCAATTCTTCCAGTGGC
>OCZT010007868.1_pt1 | contig 10409 bp, 10 predicted proteins | sample 1539031 | NCBI WGS metagenome assembly OCZT01 (sample SAMEA3539308, study PRJEB22396) | soil metagenome | biome: tundra; feature: field; material: soil | place: USA | collected 2010-05 | depth 0.15 m
GGACCACAAGCCGACCGAGCTGTCGGGCGGCCAGCTGCAGCGCGTCGCGATCGCGCGGGCCCTGGCGATGGACCCGGACATCGTCCTGGCCGACGAGCCGACCGGCAACCTGGATTCGACGTCGGGGAGCGACATCATGGGGATCTTTCTCGACCTGGCCAAGCAGGGACGGACGCTCGTCGTCATCACGCACGACCTGACGCTGGCTCGCCGAGCGGGACGCATCGTCGAGATCCGCGACGGGAAGATCGTCCGCGACGGCCCGGCGGCGGAGGCGGCGTAGACGAACCCGTTTGCCGCCGGGGAAGGGCGCATGATAGCATGATGGCAGGAAAGGGATCGCAATGCCGCAGATTCGAGGAGCGGACATCAAGGTCGTCGGGAAGAGCGGTCAGATATCGCTGGGGAAGAACTATGCCGGAAAGGCCCTACGGGTCGAGCACCGCCGAGACGGCGCGATCATCCTGACCGCCGTGGCCGTCATTCCGGAGAGCCAGCTGTGGACCTTGGAGGAACCTCACCGTTCGAGGATCAAACGCGGTCTCACCTGGGCCTCGGCCACGAAGCCGGCCGAGTCCGACGTCGACGCCCTCGTCGCCCAGAGCTCCAAGGCTGTGAGCCGCTCGCGTGGCCGCCAGAGCTAGTCGGGTCCGGCTCGACCTGAACAGCCCCGAGTTCCAGGACGTCTTCCTCCGCCTCGAGACCGTCGAGCTGAAGCAGGTCGTCGCGTCGCTGCGCCGGCTGAGCGAGCTGGTTTGGGCAGAGATATACCGGCACACGGGATACCAGTGGGAGGCGATCCAGCACCTCAAGGCCCCTAACGGTGCCAGCGTCTACTCGCTGCGCCTGAGCCAGAAAGTCCGGGCGCTCGCCTTTCGAGACGGCGACTTCCTTCGTTTCGTCTCAATGCATCCCGATCACGATTCAGCCTACCGGCGCTGACTTGCCGTGCTCGCGACGCTCTGAAGGCTTTTTGCCGAGTGGGGCATCTCCCTCGCCCTGCCCAAGCAGGGCCGGACGCTGGTCGTCATCACGAACGACATGACGCTCGTACGCCGCGCGGGACGCATCGTCGAGATCCGCGACGGGAAGATCGTCCGCGACGGCCCGGCGGCGGAAGCGGCGCAGGGATAGGGCGAGCAACGGACGGGAACGAATTCGGCCCGGACCGAACGGCTTGCATTTTGAGACTCAGTCTGATAATATCTCCCGCGTGAGACCCACCCAGCCTTTCCTCCTTCTTCTCCTTATCCTCGTCCTCGTCAGCCCGGTCGTTCTCGCCGGAGCAATGCCCGCTGTCGGCGACAAGGCGCCCGCCTTCACCCTCCCGAGCCAGGAAGGCCCCCCCGTCACGCTCGAGCAGAACAGGGGGAAGTGGGTCGTCCTCTACTTCTACCCGAAGGACATGACGCCCGGGTGCACGATCGAGGCCCACAACTTCCAGCGGGACCTCGAGAAGTACACGAAGGCGAATGCCGTCGTCCTCGGCGTCAGCCTCGACTCGGTCGACTCGCACAAGGAGTTCTGCACGAAGGAGTCGCTCTCGTTCAAGCTCCTCTCCGACGCCGACCGGAAGGTGACGGGAGCCTATGGCTCGCTCGCGTCCTACCTTGGCCGGGAGGTCGCGTCGCGAAACACCTTCCTGATCGACCCGGCCGGCGTGATCCGGAAGGTCTACGTGAAGGTGAGCCCGTCGGCGCATAGCGAAGCAGTCCTCGCCGACCTCGGGAAGCTCCATGCCTCCAAGTGAAGCCCGGCCCCGCGCTCTTGAGGCGAGGGGGCAGGGTGGAAGCCCGTGGCGAACCGTTCGGCGGGCGGTCTGCGTCGCCGGACGAAGTGTGATAGGCTCCCGCTGTTGATGTAGTACTCGTCCAAATTCCTGCACGCCTTCCTCGAGACGGACGGCGCGGAACAGCATGCTTGCTGGCCCCGTCTGGCCTCGGCTGATCTCACCACTCTCTACCAGCCCAGCTCGTCCCCCCGGACGATGCTTTTCAGAAGGACCTCGAGATGAAGCTCTACGTCGGAAACCTCTCCTATTCCACCACGGACTCCTCGCTCAACGAACTGTTCGCGCCGTTCGGCACCGTCGAATCGGCCCGCGTCATCTCTGACCGCGACACCGGCACCTCGAAGGGCTTCGGCTTCGTCGAGATGTCGAATGCCGACGCCCAGAAGGCGATGGGCGCTCTCAACGGCCGCGAGATCGACGGCCGCGCCATCAAGGTGAACGAAGCCAAGCCCCAGGAAAACCGGGGCGGCGGTGGCGGTTACGGTGGCGGCGGCGGCGGTCGCGGCCGCTACTAGTAGCTAGTAGCAGCGACGGCCGATAAGGCCTGTCCTGTTCAGCGCGCGGAGCCGAGCAACCGGCCCGCGCGCTTTTTCTTTGGGCGGTAGACTTTCCCCCTGACGAGAAGGCACCACATCCACCCCTCGGACGTCCGGGGTGCCACGCGCCTGGCTGCCGACGCGACGGCCGGCCTGATCGACCTCGTGGACGCCCTGCATCGCTCGATCGCGCGGGGACCGGGTCTTCCGGGCGGGCCGAACGAGGAGCGGAGCCGGGGCATCACGGGCCTCGTCTACAGGAGCGTCCGCTCCGCCAGCCGCCTGGTGGGCGGAAGCCTTGACGCGATCTTGGCGTCGCTCGTGCCGATGCTCGGGCCGCGGGAGTCGTCACGGGAGCGCGAGGCAGTCCTCGCGGCACTGAACGGCGTCCTGGGAGACCATCTCGCGAAGACAGGGAACCCGCTGGCCATTCCGGCCTGCCTCCGGCACTCGGGACGCCCTCTCGTCCTGGAACGATCGGCGCTGGAATTGTTGTTCCCCGGCGCCGGCGGCAGGCTGGCCGTGTTCGTGCACGGGCTCTGCATGAACGACCTGGGGTGGAACCGCGAGGGACACAATCACGCAGCCGCCCTGGCGAGGGATCTCGGCACCCAGCCGATCCATCTCCGCTACAACAGTGGCCTCCACGTATCCGTGAACGGCCGCGCGTTCGCCGGTCTGCTCGAGACGCTCGTCGAGTCCTGGCCCCGCCCAGTGGAGGAGCTAGTTCTCGTCGGTCACAGCATGGGGGGCCTCGTGTCCCGCAGCGCCTGTCACTACGGGAAGGCCGCGGGGAATCTCTGGCCGCAAGCCCTTCGGGCTCTCGTGACCCTCGGGACACCCCACCACGGAGCGCCGCTCGAACGAATCGGAAACTGGATCGGCCTCGCCATGCAGGCCACCCCTTATGCCTCGCACTTCGCCCGCCTGGGACGGATTCGGAGCGCGGGCATCACGGACCTGCGGTACGGGAACCTACTGGACGAGGACTGGAACGGGCGGGATCGCTTCGCCCGTGGAGACGACACTCGGCACGTCGTTCCCATGGTCGAAGGCGTGCCCCTCTTTGCGATCGCTGGCATGGTCGCGACGGCCGCGAAAGAAGAGGGCGGAGCGATCGATCGGTTACTCGGAGACGGACTGGTGCCGCTGGGAAGCGCTTTGGGCCACCACCGGAACCCGGACCGGGACCTGGGGCTTCCGCCCTCCAGTCAGTGGGTGGCGTACGGAACGTCCCACCTCGATCTGCTCCGCAGCCCCGAGGTCACCGAGCGCCTGCGCGGCTGGCTGGCGGCGGTTGGAGGATGAGAAAAAGCCCGGGGTGGGTCAGCTCTTCGGAGCCGCGGGGGCCTTCGGGGCCTCCGGCTTTGAGTCCTTGGCCGCGGCGCACTTCGCTCTCTCTTCGGCCGTGCACTTGTCGCTCTTCTTGCAGTCCGCGGGGTTGCACTTCTTCCCGTCGGCGGTCTGAGCGCACTTCTTGGCGCACGATGCCTTGTCTGCCTTGTCTTCGCCCGCCATCACGACCGGGGCGGCGAGGAGGGCGAGCATGACGGCGAGGGTGGAAATCTTTCTCATTGGTGTCTCCTTGATTCCTGTACCTTGATCTTCGCTCGGGGCGGCCTGGGCCGCCCGGAGCGGCTTCCGTGCATTCCAGCTGACGGGGGAGGACGATCCGCTCTCGCGGCCTGAAGGTGGCCCCGACGCCGCCTTCCGGGCGAACCCTATCAGAGCAGAAAAGCGCAGGCCAGAATGCGGGCCGGCGGAGAGGACGACAGGACGACGGACCTGAGGGCCTCGGAAGCGCCGGTCACCCGCGAAGCGTTCGCAAGCTCTTGGCCTCCCGTCTTCTGGTTCGCCCGTTCTACGGGAGCCTCGCGAGGCTCGAGTGACGATCCGCGAAGGAGCGCCTCAGACGAGCGGCACGCGGCGGGCGAAGACGGAGCTCCGGGGCACGACGATCGCCCTTCCCTCGGACATGACGGACATGTCGGCGCCGACCGCGGGCAACACCCGCCCTCTGGCGCTTCGCTCTCGGCGCATGCGGAACGCAGCGAAGCGGTCCCGACGGCCGACAGAAGCCCGATCGCCAGAGCGAACGTCAGGCCCGCACGTGCCAAAACCGCGCTGCGATGCCGCATATGCCACCTGTCATGGAAGAGCCGTGCCAGCGAGTCCATGAAGGCTGAGGCCGACGGCGACGATGACGCCGGAGCGGAGATTTTAGTCTCGACGGAGCATCTGGCTCCGTTCCCCGGGCTAGGGCGCGAGACTAGAATCAAAAGCCAGTGCACGTGGAATGTCGCTCCGCGAGGAGGGGCGGGAAAGAGAGGTCTGATGCGGTCCGATCTCGACTACGTCGTCCCGTCGACGGTCGAAGAGGCGGTGGCTCTCCAGGCCGGGTCCTCAGGGGCGGTATATCTCCTCGGCGGAACGGATCTCCTCCCCCAGATGCGCGCCGGGAGGAAAGATCCTGGACGCCTCATCGACCTGAAGCGGATTCCTCTCCTCCGCGAGGTCCGCGAGACCGAGGGCGGCGGCCTCTCGATCGGCGCCGCGGCGGTGATGGCGGACGTGGAAATTCACCCCGTCGTCCTCGCCCGCTACCCGCTCCTGGCCGAGTGCGTCAAGACGGTCGGCGCCTGGCCGCTGCGGCAGCGGGCGACGCTGGCAGGGAACGTCTGCAACGCCTCTCCTGCGGCGGACACCGCGGTCGCGCTCCTCGCTCTCGACGCCACACTCAACCTCGTGTCGGCCCAGGGACGCCGTTCGATTCCGGTCAGCGCCTTTTTTCGCGGACCGGGGCAGACGGCGCTCCGGCCGGGCGAGCTGATGACCGATGTCATCCTCCCGGCCGCGTCAGCCGGCTTCACCGGCTCGTACCTCCGGCTCTCGCGGCGGAAGGGGATGGACCTGGCGACGGTGGGCGTTTTGGTGGGGAAGCGCAACGGGAAGCTGACACTAGCGGCCCGCTGGCGAATCGCGCTGGCGGCCGTCGCCCCGACGCCGCTCCGCGTTCCAGATGCCGAACAGGTCCTCGAGGCGAAGGGTTCGATCGCCGTCTGGGAGGCCGCGGAGCTGGCGGTCGCGGCATGCCGCCCGATCACCGACCTGCGCGGAAGCGCCGAGTACCGGCGCGATATGGTCGGGGTCCTCGTTCGGCGGGGCGTTGTCGGGCTCGGATAGGAGAGGCAGGTGAAAAAGATTTCTCTCGAAGTCAACGGCGTCCAGGAGAACCAGGAGGTCGAGGTTGGGACGACGCTCCTCCGCTTCCTCCGCGACACCCTCGACCTGACCGGGACGAAGGAGGGGTGTAACGAGGGAGAGTGCGGCTCGTGCGTGGTCCTCCTCGACGGCCGCCCGGTGAACAGCTGCCTCGTGCTGGCCGTGGAGGCCGACGGAGCGAAGGTGACGACGATCGAGGGGCTCTCCCCGGACGGCGTCCTCCACCCGATTCAGAAGGCGTTCCTCGCGCACACCTCCATCCAGTGCGGCTTCTGCACGCCGGGGATGGTCGTGACGGCTGCTGCACTCCTGAAAGAGTGCCCCGACCCGTCGGAGGACGAGATCCGGAAGGCGCTGGCCGGGAACCTCTGCCGCTGCACCGGCTACCGCCAGATCGTCGACGCCATCCGCGACGCGGCGGCCGCGATGAGGACGAAGGAAGCCGTTCGCGAGAAAGTGAGCGCATGAGCGCCGCCCGCGTGGTCGGCCAGGACGTGCCGCGCGTCGACGGTCTCGAGAAGGTGACCGGCGCAGCGAAATACACCGCCGACCTGAAGTTCCCGCGTCTCCTCCACGTCGCCGTCGTCCGTTCACCTCACCCGCACGCGCGGGTCCGGGACGTCAGGACCGGCAAGGCGGCCCGTCTGCTGGGAGTGAGGGCCGTGGCGTCGGGCCGCGACTTCCCGCTGCACACCGGGATCTACCTGAAGGACCAGACGGTCTTCGCCACCGACCGGGTCCGCTTCGTCGGCGACCCGGTGGCCGCCGTGGCGGCCGAGACGCCCGAGGCAGCCGCCGAGGCTGCTCTCCAGGTCGAGGTCGACTACGAACCGCTGCCGCCGATCTTCGACGTCGAGGAGGGGATGGCCGAAGGGGCGCCGCTCGTCCACCCCGACCTCGGCCGGTACGAGGTCGTCTCCTGGATCCAGCCGAAGGCCGGGACGAATGTCTGCAACCACCTGAAGATCAGGAAGGGGGACTACGAGAAGGCGTTGAAGGGATCGTGGCGCGTCTTCGAGAACGTCTTCAAAGTTCCGCAGGTGCAGCACGTCCCGCTCGAGCCGCACGTCTCGGTGGCCCGCGTCGACCTCGCCGGGAAGGTGGAGGTCCACACCTCGGCGCAAAGCCCGTTCACCGTCCGCCATCTTCTCTCCGTCTGCTTCGGCCTCCCGCACGGCGACGTCCGCGTCCACGTCCCATACGTCGGCGGTGGCTTCGGCGGGAAGGCGGGGATCAACCTGGAGCCGATCGCGGTGGCCCTCGCGATGCGCTGTCGCGGCCGCTGGGTCCGGCTGATGGTCGACCGGCATGAGGAGTTCTACGCCACGGTCGTTCGCCAGGGGCTGACCGCGACGCTCGTGACGGGGGTCGACCGGAGCGGCAAGGTCCAGGCCCAGAAGATGCACTACCTCTGGAACTGCGGGGCGTACGGGGGCTACGGCGTCAACATCGTCCGGGCAGCCGGCTACACCTGCGGCGGCGCCTACGAGTTCCCGAATGTCTGGGGCGACAGCATCGGCGTCTACACCAACAGACCGGTTGGCAGCGCCTACCGCGGCTTTGGGATGCAGGAGATCCACTGGGCGCTCGAGCAGCAGATGGACGAGGTCGCGCTCGAGCTCGGGATGGACCCGGTCGAGTTCCGCCTCCTGAACTGCCTTGGCGCCGGGAAGGCGACCGTCACCGGACAGGTCCTCGACGAGCAGTCGGGACGGGTCGACCTCTGCATCCGGAAGGTGGCCGGCGAGATCGGTCTCGAGGCTGCCCGCGAGAAACGGCCTTACCACGGGAAGGGGATCGCGTGCGCCGTCAAGGCGCCGGCGATGCCGAACGACGCCGCGTCGTCGGTCGTCCTGAAATTCGCCGAGGACGCCACGCTGGAGATCCTGATCTCCGGCATCGACTACGGCCAGGGGCTGATGACAGTCGCGGCTCAGTTTGCTGCGGAAGCCCTCGACATCCCGGTCGAGACGATCCGCGTGAAGGGATGTCCTGACACCGACCTCTCGCCCTACGACTGGCAGACCGTCGCCTCCCGGCAGACGTGGGCGACCGGCAATGCCGTCCTGAGGGCCGCATCGGAGATCCGGCGGAAGCTGACCGAGACGTCGGCCGAGGTCCTCGGGGTCCCGGTGGCGGAGCTGACGCTTCGCTCGGGCCACGTCGTCCACGAGGCGACCGGCCGCTCGATCCCGCTGACGCGTCTCGTCATGGGCTACCAGTTCCCCGACGGCCACGCCATAGGCGGGCCGGTCGTCGCGGCCTCGTCATACCTCCCCGAGGGGCTCCTCTTCCTCGACCCGGAGACGAGCCAGAGCGCCAAGCCGGTCGCGAAGTGGACCTTCGGCGCGCAGGCGGTCGAGATCTCCGTCGACCCGGAGACAGGACAGGTGACGGTCGAGAAGGTCGCGGCCTGCTACGACGTCGGGCGCGTCGTGAACCCCGGCCTCATCCGGGGCCAGACTTACGGCGGCATCGTCCAGGGGATCGGGACGGGAACGATGGAAGAGCTGGTCGTCGACACGAAGACCGGGCGCGCCCTGAACGCGTCGCTGATGGACTACAAGATCCCGTCGACGGAGGACGTCCCGGCCGTCATGACGGTCGACTTCATCGAGACGCCCCAGAAGGACGGGCCGATGGGGGCCCGCGGCATCGGGGAGCACACGATGATCCCGACGCCCGCGGCCATCGCGAACGCGCTCTACGACGCATGCGGGATTCGGATCCACGAGCTGCCCATCACCGCTGAGAAGGTCTGGAGGGCGCTGCGAGAACGAGAGAAGGCCAGGGAGGAGGCCGCGCGGGAAGCCGGCGCAGCCATAGCAGGAGCCGGAGTGGGAGTCTAAGCGCATGGAGGCCGCGCTCGAAACGCAGGTTTCCCCGCGGCTCGCCGCGCGCGAGCCGCTCCCGTGCCGGGGTCTCCTTCTCGGACGCCTCTGGCCGGACCGCTTCCGAGACGACCTCGCCAGCCTCCACCTTCCCGCGCGGACGCTCGCCCTCCTCAGCGGCGAGGCGGAGGGGTGGAGTCCCATCGAGGCCGCGGCGGTGAAGATCGCTCACTCTCTGGCCACGGTTCTCGCCGGCCGGCTGCGGGCCGGGGAGGCGTTCGTCGAGGCGTACCGCCCGGACGTCGCGGGGCTGACGGGGCTCGGCCCCGGTCTGACGCCGACCGGCGACGACCTCCTCGTCGGCCTCGCCGCGATGGCGTGCCGGCTGGCGGCGGCTGGTCTGGTGGAGAGGCGCGCGGCGGCCGCCTACCACGCGGTGCTCGCGGACGTCCCACTGGTTCACACCACTCCGGCGGCCCTCGCGCTCCGAGCGAACGCGTCGAAGGGGCTCTACCCGTCCGTCCTCGCGGCGTTCGCCGAGGCGCTTGGGAGCGCGGAGCCTCCGCTCCCCTCCCTCGCGGAGAGAGTCCGCCTCCTCGCGGCCACGGGAGCGCACTCGGGGGCTGATCTCCTCGCCGGGGCGCTCGCGCTCGCCCTCGGGATCGCCTTCCCGCTGGAGGCCGGATGAAGGTGCTCGTCCTCGTCCGTGAAGGGTGCTACCAGGACTCCGCGCGGCTCATGCAGGTGAGCCGCGAGCTCTCGATGCTCCCGGGCGTCGCCGAGGCGGTGGCGATGATGGGAACCGACACGAACCGCCGGCTCCTCGTCGGCGCGGGGTTCGCCGATCCGGCGCTCGACCGCGCGACGCCGCTCGACATAGTGGTGGCCCTCCGGGCTGCGAATACCGGCGCGCTCGACGCGGCGCGGGAGGCTCTCGACCGGCTTCTTGCGGGGAGGCGGCCGGCCTCCGGAGAGACCGGCGTAGCGCGCCGGCCCGGGACCGTCGCCGAGGCGGTCGAAGCCCACCCGGAGGCAAACCTGGTCGCCGTCGCCGTGCCAGGGTCCTACGCGGCATTTGTCGCTCACCGGGCACTCGACGTGGGGCGGAGCGTTTTCCTCTTCTCCGACAACGTCCCTATCGAGGACGAGGTGGCGCTCAAGAGGCGCGCGGTCCGCCTTGGCCTCCTCGTCATGGGCCCCGACTGCGGGACGTCGATCATTGCCGGGACCGGCCTCGGCTTTGCGAACCGGGTGGAGCGCGGCCCAGTCGGGATCGTCGGGGCGTCAGGCACGGGTATCCAGGAGCTCTCGTGCGCTCTCGACCGGGCCGGCGTCGGCGTCTCACACGCCATCGGGACCGGCAGCCGCGACCTTTCCGAAGCGGTCGGCGGAGCGATGACCGAGATGGGCCTCGCCCTCCCGGCCGATGACACGGCCACCCGCTGCGTGGCCCTCGTCGCCAAGCACCCGGCGGAAAGCGTTGCGAGGCGTCTCCATGGCGTGCTTGCGAAGCTCGGGAAGCCTGTGGTGGTTCGATACCTCGGCGAGATCCCGCACCCGTCGGCCGACGACGTCTTTTACGCCAGGTCCCTTGACGAGGCCGCGGCGGCCGCCGCCGTCTGGGCGCGCGGAGAAGGCAGGGTCAGGGACGAAAGGAGCCTGAGCGGAACGGCATTCCGTCCGCTGACCCCGCAGGGCGCACCGGGCGACGGGCGCCTCGTCGGCCTCTTTGGCGGCGGGTCTCTTGCGGCCGAAGCCGCTTTCGTTCTGGCGGCGCACGGCATTCCCACGACCGTACCCGAGGAGAAGCTCTCGGCGGGCGCGCCGTTCCCGCCCGGAAACCTCGTCGTCGACACCGGCGACGACGCATACACGATCGGCCGTCCGCACCCGATGGTCGACCAGACGGTCCGGTGCGAGTTGATCCGGGCGGCTGGCGTCGACCCCTCGGTTCGGGTCCTCCTCCTCGACCTCGTCCTGGGCGACGGCGCCCACCCCGACCCCGCCCCGGAGATCGCACGAGCGGTG
>OCZT010007869.1_pt1 | contig 10408 bp, 8 predicted proteins | sample 1539031 | NCBI WGS metagenome assembly OCZT01 (sample SAMEA3539308, study PRJEB22396) | soil metagenome | biome: tundra; feature: field; material: soil | place: USA | collected 2010-05 | depth 0.15 m
GTCCCCGCGCTCTGCGCCAGGCGGCGGCCGGGCGCCCGATCGGACGGCGTCCACCCCCGCGGCTTCGCCCGAGTCCGCTCCGCCGCTTCCCTCGGATTCCGAGGCAGCCCCACCGACGGCACCGGCCGGCGAGCACGCCGCGGGGGAGGGATCGGCGGAGGCGCACCGTGCCGTCGGAAGCGCCGCGGGTCACACCGAACCAGCCCGGGCCACGGCGACCGAGATGCTCCAGATCCCGGTCCACCGGATCGACGACCTGGTCCGACTGATCGGAGAGGCCTCGGCTGCCACCCTCCGCCTCGGGAGCGCCCTCCTGGAGCGCCTGGAACGCGATCCCTCCGGGCTCACCGAGTACCGCGACCTGGTCCGCTCCCTCAACCAGCTGCAGGAGCTGGCCCTCCACGCCCGGATGATCCCGGTCATGTCACTCGCTCCACGGCTCCGCCGGGCGGTGCGCGACCTGGCCCGGGACACCGGCAAGGAGGTGCGTTTCGAGACCCGCGGCGAGGACGCCGAGATCGACCGCGGCGTTCTGGAGCGCCTCGCCGATCCCCTCCTCCATCTGGTCCGCAACGCTGTCGACCATGGCGTCGAGTCCCCGGACGAGCGCCGCCTCCACGGCAAGCCGGTCGAGGGGACGATTCGGCTCCACGCCATGCAGCTCGGCTCCGAGGTGGTCATCGCGGTGAGCGACGACGGCAGCGGCATCGACGTCGCCCGGGTCCGGGAGGCCGCCGGTCGCACCGACCGCAGCGCAATCGAGATGGACGACGAGGCCGCCCTCTATCTCATCTTCCGGTCGGGCCTCACCACCGCCACCAAGGTCACCGGCGTCTCCGGCCGAGGGGTCGGGCTCGACGCGGTGCGGGCCAGTCTCAATGCGGTGCGCGGGCGTATCGAGGTGCGATCGGACCCAGGGATAGGCACGGAGTTCCGGATCGCCGTGCCCATCACGATGGCGACGCTCCGCTGCTTGGTGATCACGGCGGCCGGGCAGGCCTACGCCATTCCGCTGCATTCGGTCCGGGCGGTGCTGCCGCCCCAGCCCTCGGCGCAGGTGGGCGGGCGGGCTATGACCATGCTGGACGGCCGTCCGGTCCCGATCAGCAGCCTCGCCGCGGTGCTCGGCACCGGCAACGGCGCCGTCGGCCCCTCCGTGGTCGTGGCCGGCCTCACCCGGAGCCACGCCTTCAGGGTCGACGACCTCGTCGACCAGCGCGACGTCGTCGTCAAGGGTCTCGGCGAGCTCGTCCCCCGGCTGCCCGCGGTGGCCGGGGCCGGCGTCCAGCCCGATGGCAGCATCCTCCTGGTGCTCGAGGCCGCGGGCCTGATCGAGCGGGCCCGCCGCATGGACAACGGCGACCGGTCGCAGGAGGCGGCCGGCGGAGGGGGCCACGAGGAGACCGTCCCGCAGCGCGCCGCCTCCATCCTGGTGGTCGACGATGCGCTCACCGTCCGCGAGCTGCAGCGCTCCATCTTCGAGAACGCCGGCTACAGCGTGCGAGTGGCCGTCAACGGCGAGGAGGCCCTGGTCGAGATCTCCCACGAGCGCCCCGACCTGGTCCTCACCGACGTGCAGATGCCGAGGATGGACGGTTTCGAGCTGACCGAAGCGATCCGGAAGCAACCCGCGCTTGCCTCGCTGCCGGTGATCATCCTCACCTCTCGCGGGAGCGACGAGGATCGCCGCCGCGGCCTGGATGTCGGCGCCGACGGCTATATCGTCAAGAGCGGCTTTGACCAGGCCGCGCTGCTCTCCGCGGTGGAGCGGCTGCTGGGGGCAGAGCGGTGACGCTGGCATTCGAAGGCCGCGCGTTGAGGCGGGCCGCCCTCAGCCGCGCGTTGCGCCGGGCGGCCATGGATCGCGCGCTGGAGCACGCCGCGATGCAGCGCGCACTGAGGCGGGCATCCGGGCGCGGCCCCGCCGCAGCCGGCGTCCCGGCCAACGAATGGCCGGCGAGGTGCGCGCCGTGCCGGTGAAGGACGTCCTGCGCGTGCTGATCATCACCGAGCAGACCGGCCCCTGGGCCGTCCAGCTCTCGCGGGCCGTCGAGGCCGATCGCGACGCCAGCGTCGTGGGCCAGGTTCCCCCTACCCAGGCCGTGACCTACGTCGGCCGGGATCACCCCGACATCGTGAGCCTCGACATGTCCGGGCTCTCCGGCAACGGCCAGGCTGCCGGCCTCGTCCGGGAGATCCTCGCTCTCGCCCCTGTGCCCATTCTTCTCATGGTCCCGTCCGACCAGCGCCGCGACACTTCCATGGCGGCGGTTGTCGCCGGCGCCGTGGAGGTGATGACCTACCCCGCCAAGTGGGACCTCGCGGTCGGAGCGGAGTTGCGCAAGCGGCTCCGTGCCCTCGGCCACCTCTCGCAGCGCCGCCGCGAGCGGCTCCGGCGACTGGTGATCCGGGAGCCGCGCCCCGCCGTCGCTGGCGCGAAGCGCAGCTCCGATGGCGTGGTCGGACTGGCGGCCTCCACCGGCGGCCCCCCTGCCCTGGCCCGGGTTCTCTCCGGCCTGGTTGGTCTGGAGCGCCCGGTCATCGTCGTCCAGCACCTGCAGTCCGGCTTCGTGGACGGCTTCCTCGGTTGGATGCGCCGCGAGTCCGCCCTCCAGGTCGAGCTCGCCGTCGACGGCACCCAGCTCCGGCCCGGGGTGGTCTTGGTGGCGCCGCCCGGGCTGCATGCCATCGTGCGGCGGGGCCGCCGGCTGTCGCTGCTCGACGAGCCCGTGACCCTCCACCGTCCGTCCGCCGACGTCCTCTTCCACAGCATGGCCGAGTGCGGCGGCGAGGGCGGGATCGGCGTGATCCTCACCGGGATGGGGGACGACGGGGCGTCCGGCCTGCTCGCCCTTCGGCGCAGCGGCGCGACCACCATCGCCCAGGATCAGGAGTCCTCGGCCGTCTACGGCATGCCCAAGGCGGCCCATGACAACGGCGGTGCCGCCTGGGTGCTGCCCCTCTCCGAGATCGCTGCCGCGGTGCTTCGCGCCGCGGGCGCGGCGGTGCCGGCATGACCAGCGAGATCCTGCTCGACACCGCCAGTGAGTTCGTGGAACGGAGCGTGGGCCTGCGCCTGGACCCTGCCCAGCGGTACCGGCTCGACTACTGGCTCCACCACACCGCGGCGCAGCGGGGCGTGCCGGACGCCACGATCGTCGAGGAGATCGCCGCCGAGGGGCCGGCGCTCCAGGCCTGCCTCGACGAGCTCACCGTCCAGGAGACCTCATTCTTCCGCGACCCCGCCCAGGTCGCCGCCTTGCGCCGCGACGTCGTGCCCACCCTGCACTCCCCGCTCACCGTCTGGAGCGCCGGCTGTGCCTGGGGACACGAGCCCTACACCATCGCCATGGTGCTGGCCGAGAGCGGCATCGCGAATTGGCACGTGGTCGCCTCCGACATCTCCTCCCGCGCCCTCCGCCAGGCCGCCAGCGGGCGTTACGAGGAGCGGCAGCTCACCGGGCTCGGCGAGACGGAGCGCAGCCGGTACCTCCGCCGAGCCGGCGACCAGTGGGAGATCGTCCCCGAGCTCCGGTCGAAGGTGACGGTCTTCCGGCACAACCTGATCCGCGACCCGGCTCCGGCGCAGGCGCTCGGCGCGGAGGTGGTCTTCTGCCGCAACGTGCTCATCTACTTCGACCGCCCCGACGTGCTGGCGGCACTGGAGCGGATCCGCACCACGATGGACCCGCGCGGATGGGTCTTCCTCGGCTACTCGGAGTCGCTCTGGCAGGTCACCGAGAGCTTCCACCTGGTCCGGGTCGGCACCGCCTTCGCGTACCGGCAGCCCGACTGCGTGCCAGCGGCCCCGGCGGCCCAGGTCCTTCCCGGCCCCGACTCTCCGAGCCACCCTCGCGGCCCCGCCAAGCGGATCAAGTCCCCTGCCCCGCGGGAGGCGGTCCTCGACTCCGGTCCAAGCAACGGCGCCCGCTCTGCGGCGCACGCCGAGGACCGGGGAGGCTCCCGCCCCTCCGTGCCCGCCGGGACCAAGCCGGGCTCCGCCCACGCCCCCGCACCGCCACCGTCGCCCGCACCGCCCGCGCCCGCGGCGCCCTGTTTTGACGGCGACCCCTCAATCTCGGCCCTCCTCGCCGCGGGCGAAGCCGGCCTGCAGGCGGGTGACGCGACTGCCGCCGTGGCCGCGCTCCGGAAGGTCGTCTACCTCGACCCTGACCACGCCATCGCCCAGTTCCAGCTCGGCCTCGCCTTTGAGCTCCAGGGCGAATCGCGCCAGGCCCGCCGGGCCTTCAGCGTCGCCCGGGCCGCGCTGAGCCGCAGCTCGGCTGCCGCCGAGGCCGCCCTCGAGGGCTACCAGATTGGCGAGCTGGTCCGCATGATCGACCACCGGCTGACGAGGTCACCCGCGCCATGAGAACACTGGTCCACTTCGAGACGATGGGCGGCGAGTGGGCGGTCCCCATCGAGCGGGTGCACGAGGTGCGGCTGCCCATCGGGATCGCCCCGCTTCCGGCGCCCAAGCCCGGGATCGCCGGCGTGCTCCGTCGCGGGGACGAGGTCCTCACCGTGCTCTCCGTGCTCGGCGACGCCGCCGGCCACATCCTCGTCCTGGAGGGCGCCGGCGAGCGCTTTGGCCTGGTGGTGGAGAGCGCCATCGGCATCCTCCGGGTGGAGGAGAGCGCGATCACCGCTACGCCTGCCGGCCAGGAGAACCCGGTGGTCTCCGGGGTGATCCGGGCCGATGAGCAGCGGATGATCCTGATCCTCGACACCGACGAGCTCGCGAAGGGGCTCCAATGAACGGCACGATCCTGGTCGCGGACGACTCGATGGTGGTGCGGGCCGTGCTCCGGCGCCAGCTCGAGACCGACGGCCACACCGTCGTCGAGGCGGTCAACGGAGCGGAGGCCATCGACGCCTGCCGCGAGTACCGCCCGGACGTCATCCTCCTCGACGTCGAGATGCCGGTGCTCGATGGTCACGCCACCCTCGAGCGGCTCAAGGCGGATCCCGAGCTCAAGGACATCCCGGTCGTCTTCCTGACCGGGCGGGTGGACACCGCCGACGTGGTGACCGGGCTGCACCTCGGTGCCCACGACTACCTGCGCAAGCCCTTCGAGGCCAACGAGCTGATGGCGCGGGTGAGCGCCGCACTCCGGACCAAATGGCTGCAGGACGAGCTGCGCACCCGCAATGCCGAGCTGGATCGCGTGTCGCGCATCGACATGCTGACCAACATCTACAACCGCCGCCATCTCGACGAGCACCTGCGCTCCGTGATCAGCGCAGCCCGCCGCCACGACCGCACCATCGGGGTGCTGATCGTGGACATCGATCATTTCAAGAATGTCAACGACGAGCACGGACACCTCGCCGGTGACGCCGTGCTCCGCGAGGTGGCCGTGCGCCTCGCCCAGGCGATGCGCACCGAGGACGCCCTGGGTCGCTGGGGAGGCGAGGAGTTCCTGGCGGTGCTCACCGACACCCCGCCGGAGGGGGTCCGGGTCATGGCCGAACGGTTGCGCCAGGTGATCGCGGCCGCGCCCTTCACCCTCGACGACGGCAGCCAGATCCGGGTCACGGTCAGCGTCGGCCACGCCAGCGGGACCGAGGACGCCGAGGTCCTCGTCCACCGGGCCGACGACGCCCTCTACGTTGCCAAGGCCGAGGGGCGCAACCGGGTCGCGGCGGCCTGAGGTCCGCCTCCCTCAGCTTCGGTTCCCGACGGCCCGGCGGTAGATTCGCTCGTGGGCGTCGAGGGTCGCCTCCAGGTCGAGGTGACGCTCGGCGTGGCTCCGACAGGATTGCCGGCTCAATTCATCCGCTCGCCCCACCCCGCAGCCGCCCCGGCGACGTCGCCCGTCGCGACCAGGATTCCCGTCACCCCATCGGCGACCACCTCCGGGAGGCCGCCCCGGCGGAAGCCCACCACCGGCGTCCCGCAGGCGTTGGCCTCCGCCGCCACCAGGCCGAAGGGCTCGTCCCATCCGGCCGGGCAGAGCACGGCGGCGGAATCCGCCATCTCCGCCCAGAGCGCGGACCTCTCCAGGGCGGGACGGAGCTCCACGGCGTTGCCGTCGCTGAGCGCCTTCACCCGGGCGGTGTAATCGGGGTCGTACGCGGGGCCGCAGAGCAGGAGGCACCTCCCCGCCCCCCGGGCGATGGCGACCGCCTCCAAGGCCCCCTTCTCGGGCGAGAGGCGGCCGGCGAAGAGGAGACGGTCGGAGGTGGGTGCCGTGGACCACCGGATCGCCGCGGTCGGGATCCCGGGGCGGAGCACGGAGTCGATCTCGGCGAGGGTGCGCCAGGACAACGCCTGCGCCTCCGAGACCGCGGCGATGAGCGGCGGGTGGGGGCTCCGGCGTGCATCGGCCAGGGCGGCTCCGACCCAGGGGTCGGCGGGCATGTGCAGGGTGTGCACCACCGGGGTGGCGAGGGTCGCGGCGTGCCGGATCGCCGGGATGTCGAAGGCGTGGTTGTGGACGAGGTCGAATGCCGCCTCCCCGATGAGCGCGGCGGTGGCGGCGAAGGCGGCGTCGTCGTCGGCTGTGGCAGGGGCAGCGCGCGTCTCCCGGATCGCGTCTGGCCGCTCCGGGCGGAAGAGGGTCGCGCCGAGCAGGGTGGCGTCGACGCCGGTGTCGACCACTCGCACCCCGTCCACCCGGGAGCCGCGGGCGGCGAAGACGGTGACATCGTGCCCACGCCCGGTGAGCCCCCGGGCGAGGTCGACCAGGAAGGTCTGCACGCCGCCGAGCTGGGGCTCGGCCAGCGGGGCGATGAGCGGGGCGATGAGGGCGATGCGCATGCTATCCGGCGACATTGAACCGCCATCACGGATTCGCAGGGACCGGCATCACGGATTCGAAAGGTCGCCTGGGGTGGAATGGGCTCGCTACCGATCTCCGACCTCCCCCCTGGGTGGTGCCGGCCGCACATCGCGACCGGCGCCACCCCCAAGGTCCGGGGGCTCGGTCGAGGTTTCTGGAGTGGTGAGAGAGTTGCTGGCGACGCAGATGGGCACGGCGGGACGCGGGCTGGCCGCCTCCTGGGCGCGACCGCGCCCGTTTGGGATCGCCGCCCTCGGCGGGCTGGGCTTGCTGCTCGCGGCCTGCGGCACCACGAGCAGCGGCGCGCCGGCTGGGTATGGCGGATTCCGCAACGGTGACCTCACCGACGGCAGCCTGGTCAGCCTGAGCGGCTCCAGCCTCGTGCTCAGCACCTCGAGTGGCGACGTGACCGTCGACTTCACCGGATCGACGCCGATCAGCGTGACCACCATGGGGGGCGCCGCCGACATCGCGGTGGGGAGCTGCATCACCGCGACCGGCAGCGCGGACGCCACGGGGACGATCACCGCGGCTCGGGTCACCGTCTCCCCGGCGGTCAACGGCGCCTGCGCCACCGGGTCGTTCGCGGGCGGCTACCCCGGCGGCGAGGGTGGCCGGCCCGACTTCACCTTCCACCCGCGAGGAACGCCGGGTGGATTCGCCTCTGACTTCGACAACATCCGGGGTGTGGTCACTGCCGTCAGCGGCACCGCGGTGACCGTCCAGGAGACGGGCGGGACCACCCCGAGCATCACCGTCCCCAGCAGCGCCCAGGTCTCCACGACGACCACCGGTTCCACCTCCGACCTGGTCAAGGGAGCGTGCGTCGCGGCCGTGGGCGCCCCGGCCTCCTCGGGGACCGTCAGCGCGCGCTCCCTGCTCATCGAGCCCTCCGGTCCCTCGGGCTGCTTCACGGGAGGCTTCGGATTCGGGGGCTCCGGAGGCGGCGGGGGCGGCACTACCACCACCACCACCACCACCACCACCACCGGATGAGCCCGATGGCGGTGAGAGGCGGCGCTCCGTGCCCGGCTGCGGGACACTGATGCCATGCGCATCCTCGTCGCCGAGGACGATCCCGGACTCCGGTCTGTCCTGATTCAGGGCCTGGAGGACAGCGGCTACCAGGTCGACGCCGTCGGTCGGGGCGAGGACGCCATCGACCAGCTCAAGTTCTACGAGTACGACGTCGCCGTCATCGACTGGCGGATGCCGGGCGGCGCCGGCATCGACGTGGTCCGCTGGGCGCGGCGGAACGAGCGGCCCACCGCGATCCTGATGCTCACCGCCCGGGACACGCCGCCGGATCGGGTCGAGGGCCTCGACGCCGGGGCCGACGACTACCTCGTCAAACCCTTCGACTTCGGCGAGCTGCTGGCCCGGATCCGGGCTCTCCAGCGCCGTCCCCGCGGGGTTGACGCGCCGGTGGTCACCCGGGGCAGCCTGGCGCTGGACCCGCTCCGCCGCGAGGTGACCGCGGGCGGGCACCCGGTCAACCTGACCACCACCGAGTACAACATCCTCGAGCTGCTGATGCGGCGCTCCCCCGCGGTGGTCGACCGCAAGGCGATCGCCGAGCACGGCTGGCGGGACGAGACCGACGCCCTCGGCTCCAACGCCATCGACGTCCAGCTCAGCCGGCTTCGGGCCAAGCTCCCGAGCGCCGGCATCCGGATCGTCACCGTGCGCGGGGCGGGATACCGGCTGGAAGAGGAGGCGGGGTGAGCCCCGGGCCCCTCCAGCGGGTTCGTGGTGTCTTCGCTCGCCTCTCCGGCCCGGCCGCGACCGGGACCGCCACGGGCGATTCGGGCCGAGACGCGCTGCGCCGGGTCCGGGTCGCCGCTACCCGGGTCGCACTGGTCAGCACCGCCATCGTCGCCGCCGTCTACCTGGTGACCGCGGTGGTGGTGGTGCTCATCGTCACCGCCCGCGAGACCTCGAGCGTGGATGCCCAGCTGAGCCAGGCCCTCGCCAGCTCCACCTACGGGAACGGCCTGCAGACGGAGGGGACGTCGGCGTCCCCGCTCTGGTACTGGCTGGTCGCCACCGACGGCACCCAGTTCGTCTGTGACCCGCAGGCCCAGTCGGCGTGCACGATCGCGACCGCCGACGGTATTCCCGCGTCCGCCGCGGACGTCGGCACGAGCCCCCTGACAGTCTCCGTACAGGGCGGCGACTTCCGGGTGGTCGGGGCTCCCATCATCCCGGCAGCCCAGGCCACCTACCCGGTCGCCACCGATCCCCTGACCGGCCTTCCCATCGACGGGCAGTTCACCCTGGCGCGGATGGTCATTGGCCAGTCGCTGAGCGGGGTCGGCTCCGCCGAGGGCAACCTGCTCCTGGCCGAGACCATCGTGGGACCGGTCCTCCTTCTCGCCGTCTTCCTGGGAGCGCTCACCATCGGCCGCCGGGTGGCCGCGCCCATCGAGCAGGCCCGGGTCCGCCAGATGGAGTTCACCGCCGACGCCTCCCACGAGCTGCGCACCCCGCTCTCGGTGATCGAGGCCCAGACCTCCCTCGCCCTCGCCCAACCGCGCGACGTCGGGTGGTACCACGCCGCCTTCCAGCGGGTGCAGGGGGAGAGCGGCCGCATGCGCCGCCTCGTCGAGGACCTCCTCTGGCTCGCGCGCTTCGACACCACCCGGGAGCGCACCCAGGCGGAGCATGTGGATCTTGCCGTCCTCGCCCAGATGGCGGCCGACCGGTTCACCGCGGTCGCCGAGGCCAACAGCGTCCGGCTCACGGTCCGGACCGCGCCGTTGCCGCTCGTGATCCACGCCCCGCCGGACTGGCTGGACCGCCTCCTCGGGGTCCTCCTGGACAACGCCTGCAAGTACGTGCCCGCAGGCGGGGCCATCGACGTCGCGGTGTGGCCCGACGGCAACCGGATTCGCCTCTCGGTCGAGGACTCCGGTCCCGGCATCCCCGTCGATGAGCGGTCGCACATCTTTGACCGCTTCCGCCGTGCCACCGACCGGCCCGGTGGCGCGGGGCTCGGGCTGGCCATCGCCAACTCGGTGGTCTCCGCCACCGGCGGCCGCTGGCAGATCGGGGACTCGCCCCTGGGCGGGGCGAGCATGGGCGTGAGCTGGCCGCGCTCCCTGAGCGGCGGCCGCGAGCCGGAAGCCGTCCCCGAGCCCTGACCGCGCCTCGGGCCGGGGAGCGCCGGGTGGGATCCCGACGCCTCGGGCCGGGGGACGTGGCAGACTGTGGGCCGTCAGATGACCACATCAGACACTGAGCCGTCGCCGTCGGGGGTCACGCGCCTCTGGCTCACCGAGATCACCCACAGCCGGATCGTCGACCGCGCCGGGGAGCCTCTCGGGCGAGTCGAGGACGTGATCGTCCGCTTGGGCGCGGGTGGCTACCCGCCCGTGACCGGGCTGATCGGGCGGCTTGCCGGGCGCCAGCTCTTCGTCCCCCGCGATCGCGTCGGCGAGGTGGAGCGCAAGCGTGTGCAGCTCACCGGTGAGACGCTCAGCCTGCTCCGCTTCGAACGCCGCCAGGGTGAGGTGCTGCTCCGCAGCGACGTGCTCGGGCGGCGGGTCATCAGCGTGGAGACGGGGCGGCTGATCACCGCCGGCGACATCCAGCTGAGCGCGGGGCGCGGCGGGTGGAAGGTG